>OLNX01000060.1_pt1 | contig 105648 bp, 105 predicted proteins | sample 1672611 | NCBI WGS metagenome assembly OLNX01 (sample SAMEA3136705, study PRJEB25190) | human gut metagenome | reverse complement strand
AGAAACTCTAATTTTCTATATAATTGTCGATTTTTTTGAAATGATTTTCAATCCAGCATATTACTTGGCGCTTACTTTGTATGGGCGCTTTTCATTTGCCAAGTCTTGTTTACATCTCTATTTAATTCTATACTTCAATTATGGACACTACTTATCATTCAAACATTCCAATTGAAACTCTATCATTATTAGATTGTGATGTTCGAAACTTCGATTTTATTCATCCCATCAAGAATATCTTCTTCGATAATATTGAATACATTCGAAAATTAGATGCTTCTGGTAAAGCTCGTCCTTGTATTTTAGACAATGTAGAACGTTCTCTTCTTTGCCATACATGCTATCTTGGTTTTGATCAGTTTGAATGTACGGATTGTGACAACTGGAATATTATTCCTCATTCTTGTCATTCTAGATTTTGTAATGCCTGTGGTGTTAAATATGCCAAACAGCTTGCAGCCAAGGCTACCTCTTTTTGTCTTGACTGCCCTCATAGGCACATTGTCTTTACTATTCCTGAAGAACTTAGAAACTGGTTCAGACAGGATCGTTCTAGACTCAATCTTTTGTTTGTTGCTTCTAGAAACACCATTTCCATTCTCACCAATAAATCTCTTGCCGATAAACTCAAAAAGAAAAAATTATCGGATACCCACTATATATTCAAAGATATTCCTGTTCGTAATGAATTTGGCATGATTGCCACTATACATACTTTTGGAAGAGACCTTAAATGGAATCCACACATCCATTGTCTTATTCCTGAATTGATCTATTCCTTTAAAAAGGATAAAATCAAAACATTTCATCATTTCAATTTCATTAAGCTTAGAAAAACATTTCAATTTGAATTAATTCGACTCATACAGGAAGCCGGTGGTTTAAAGAAACCTGAAGAAAAGAACAGACTCTATAAAGATCATCCTAAAGGATTCTATGTCTACGCCAAATTCAAATCCCCTGACAACGCTTCTAACGATGCTTCATCTAATAAAAATAGTAAAGATATTCAAGGCTGCGTAAACTATTTCATCCGTTATGCCGGTAGACCTGCCATGGCTGAAAATAGAATCACAGAATACAATAAAGGATCAAAGACTGTCAGCTGGTTCTACAATGATCATAAGGATGAAAAACGTCATGATGTCACAGATAATGTGATTGATTTTATAAACCGTCTTATTATACATATACCAGACTATCATTTCTTAACCACTCGATATTATGGATTCTATGCCAATGCAGCTAAGAAAACTCTAGATAAAGTACATGCACTTCTTGGAATCAAAAAGAATAAGGATTATTCTCGTGAAACAAGAACCAAGGCCCTAAAAAACAAACTCAATAAATTGAAGTACCGCACTCATTTGATTGATTCTTTTAATAGAGACCCAATTCAATGTAAATGTGGAGCCATTATGCAGTATACTTATACATATAATCCATTGGAGGACAAGAGAAATGACAGAACATACAGAAAAAGATGTATTGATGAAATGTACAAAATGCGGTTACGAAGAAGAAGTACCTAGATGGTTAATCGATGAATTATTTCCAAATGAACCTGAAGAAAACTATATGATGCACTGCCCTGAATGTGATCATAAGATGATTGTAAAAAAATAATTCAACAATTAAAGACAAACACAAAATGCAGGCTATTTTCAATAGTCCTTTTTGTCGTTCCTCATAATCAACAAATTGTGACAATTCGGCAGTTTTTCACATACCGCATCCCCCTGTTCCGAAACCAAAATCTTAATATATTGAATAAAGGACTTTTTCAACTTTTGATATTATTCAAACTCAATTTTGTGTACTTTTAAATCCATGCAACATATACATTATATGGTTATTTATACAATTATTTCTTGTATTATTTTATATTCCAAATCATTTATGTATATTATGTACTCATTTTGGAGTCACTGTGAGTACATATTGAGTACAAACCATTTCATTCTAACAATACATACAATTAAAATATTGTTTCACTCAATTTCTAACATTTGACTCATCAATTGTTTTATTATTTCTAAATTTGTAGAAAACTCAATATGACTCGCATATTTATATTTGCGACAATAATTCTTCCATAAATTCTGCAATGTTGAATCTTCACTTATTGAGCATAATATTTCTTCATAATGCTCTAATAAAGAAAGTGTCTCTCTTTTTCTACATGTTTTATCAAATGCCAATGATAAATCATTATACTTTATTTGATCGTTATAACGATCAAATAAAGTCGTTACATCATAAAAATCACGCATACGTGTATTCAACAATCCTCTAGAAAGAATTGTTTGAATTTTTTCTGCAAGTATTGTCTCTAAATTATATGACCAGAGTTGTATTGATTTGTCTTCTAACAACAACGGATATTCATATCTTATTTCTCTAGGTGTAATCACATCACCTGTTGATATATCTATTTTGATTGGCACTATTAAATTTTCTAATTTTGCATCCATATGAATTCTTATTCCTGGATACTCCATATTGTCCATGATGTCAGATACATCATTTAAGATAAATTCAATGTGATCATCAAGAGAAATATCTTTAATTTCATTTACAATCCTTGTGGTTTCTTCTTTGGTTAAATCAAAATTACGTATTGTTGTATCAATATCCATAGTCGATCGCATCGATATACCAATCATAGAAGTAACCAAGATTCCACCCTTAACAATGAAATCGTCTTTATATTTAGAATACGTTATTCTTTCAAGAAAACGCTCCATCATATAAATACGTAACAAAGTTATAGGATCCGATCCATTTTGTTTGGCAACATTTTTAATTCTACCTTTTATTTGTGCTGGAGTTAGATACATTACAATAAAACCTCCATATATTGTCTAATTATCTTTTCAATTCGAAATGCTTTTGCATACACCATTAAACGATTAAGATCTTTATCACTTCTTTGTAAATAAGTTTTAATCGCCATATTAAAATCCTGAATTTCGAAATTACGTCTACTTCTCACTAAATCACAAATTGTTCTTTCCAAATCATACATTGGGATTTCATGACCAAATTGATTTGTGATTGTAGTCTTTCCTAGATCTAAAAGTTCCTTTTTCACTGTATAAACCTTATAACCAGAGTTTGTTAAAGCAGAAGGATTATATCCACTATAAATTGTAATACAATGCACAAAAGGTTCTCGATCAACCAGACCATAATAATATAAGGCATCATCGTGAGAAATAACTCCTTTTGGACAACGCTGTGACAAAACATAAGCTTCATCTTCCAACACATCTTTTGAAATATAAATACCTGGGCCAACTTTTTCCATACAATTCCTTTTTATAAAATTATAAATAGACTGTCTCGATACATTCACATTCTTTAATTTTTTAACATTCAAAACCTCAATTTTTTTAGAATCCTTTACTCCTTCCATACTCTCACCACCATTTTACATTCTTGCTAATATTATACTTTATATTAGTAAGAATGTAAATCGACTTCAATTTATTTAATTATTCATATCCAATAATTTATGTGTTCATTTTGCACTCATTTTGGAGTCACTGTAAGTACATATTGAGTACAAGAGTGCATCAGTTTAACATAATTCGATGAATCATTAGTGTCATTGTTTGATTATAATGCAAATATGTTTTTATACTGCAACAAGAAATGGATAATAATTCATTTTTTCATCATTTATTTTGCATCACTTTTATTAAATATCACCAAGGTTGCACAATACATTAGAATAGACCATACTACTAACATTAATACTGCATTTAGTGATGTCTGTGTTCCATTTCCTACCATCACAGTTAGACTGGCAAGAATACTAAATGGATTTAACATAGGAAAGAATTCGATTGAATATGTTATTTGTTGAGAATATATATGAATAAGCACAACGAACAATCCTAATGCATAACTGATCCATGATTTTCTGATATTAACAGAACACAACAATCCTAAAGTTACTGTAAATATTATTTTCATCATCCCTAACCCTAAAGATAGAATTAAAGGAATAAAAATATATGTATTCTCCATATTAATAGGCATATAATTATCCATCGAAATAAGATGCTCATAAAACATAGAATTTGCATATCCATAATTGTAAGTAGTCAGATTTGTTTTAAAGCCAACAAAATTATTCCAGTCAATCAACATATATGAGTTTAGCCCATCAAATCCATGTCGAAATCCTAGAATCAGCACAGGAACAAATAAAGAGATAAATATTATCAGGGTATAACTGATTCCTATTTCTATAATTCTTGATAGTAAAAATCTGTTTGAGCTTTTTGAATTCAAATAAGATAACTCAAAACTTTTACTTTGCTTTTGCTGCCAAATAACAATTAATGTATAAAAAACACCAATTGGAATAACCATTAATGAAAATAGACTCCCTAAACGTAATTGGCGGCACAAATACATCCATGGACCTTGCGCAATATTCAATATATTTTTATTGTTTGCTGTTGCTATTTCATGAAATGCATTCTGAAGATTCATATAGGTATGATGATATGCATCTTCATAATCTCGGTTAAAGAACTTTTGCATGTCATTTAATAACGATGCATCAAAAGATATATCAGGATATCCTATTTTAGCAAGTTCATCTTTAAACACCACTCGACTTAACTGCTTATCCGTTTTTGCGAAACAATCCATTTCAAACATTTGATTCCACAAGTCATACTTCTTTATATCAGGATAATTTTCAAATCCTTTAACGCCCTCTTTTTTTAAACAATCAATTGCTTCATTTGCATTTTTACTCTTCCAATTTAAATATTCTTTATAATTATTTAACACTTCAACCTGTTCAGGTTTTATTTTTTCACCCAATTGTTTTTTTATAACATCGATTTGAGAAATTGAGTTTTGACTCTCTACAATCAATTGCTCATTATGAATGATATTCATTTCTACATCATTCTCTAGATTTAAAAAGTTCATTGAAAACATATTAACAATCAAAAAGATCAGTAAACATACTAAACTAGCCTTGCTCCTTAAAATACTTTTCATCTCATATTCCATATCTTTTTCTCCTAATTTGCCCCATTTAGATCGATTCTTTCTAAATATTTAACCATACAAAAATGAATGATTACGATTAATAAAATAATAATCCAAAGAATCAAAGAATTTATTGAGAAGATAGAACTAAATAAATTAATGTCTGTTAATAAAACGAGCAGACATAGACAAGGAACTAATAGACTTATACCACTGTTTTTTGTAAGAAGTGAAAGCACTTGAATCATAGTTGATAGAAAAGCTAGTAATACGATTGTTATCATTAAATTATTCATACACCATATGCTAATAGACACGAATGTGTTTTTAACTGTAACAAATACCTCATCTCCTAAGCCATAAGTGAAATATCCTAATACAAATAAAATACTGATCATCATCAAACTCATAATCATTGTAGTTATTGATGTTACAATTGTTCTTGATAAATAAATCTTCGCTCTTGAACCCGTCATTGTGAACAGTAACTTATAAGTATTTGATTCAAAATCTTTAGACCAGCAGTCAAAATTAGATAATATTACACATGCAAGTATTACAATAATTGGGATCCCACCAAAAACAAAAAAATTAGATAACATATAATATGCTGTTGGCATTTTTTCGTATACAAAATCGTAGAATTGATTTTTCATGTACATATCTTGAAGTTTGATTCGATTTTTTAGATCTCTTTCATCATTACGCAACATAATCGAATAGGATGAAAGATCTCCACCTTCATCAATCACTTTTTGAAGAAACTTATCTCTTTTTATCATTGCTTTAGCTATACTAGATGCATTTTCATGTTCAAGATTATAAGACACCAATCTGCAATTTTCTAAATCTGCCTGCCAAAAATCTCTGGATTTTTCTAGTTTCTCTGTGTCTTCACCAATTTCTTTCATCCTATTGATCTGCTCTGTTATTATTTTAGATCTGGTTGCATCTGAAGTCACCATTTGCTCGTAATAATGAACTTGACTCGAAATAAAATTATTGTGCTTTGGCACAAAGTAAAAACAAAAAATCACAATCATAGAAAGACATCCTATGATAAAAATGCCTATATTTCTTTTTGAAAAGAAAATACGGATTTCATTATAAATCAACGTTTTCATATGCTTATCCTTGGTACAAGTTTTGATAATATTTCTCTAGACCTTCTCCTTTGTCTTCAATTGAATAAATAGAAATATTATTTTCAACCAATAAGTTGATTACTTTAGAAAAATCATTATCTGAACCACATTCTAATCTTATATATTCATTATCGTTCGTTACGATATAATCTTTTAAAATCTTTTGTGCATATTGATTATCTGAAGTTTTGATACACAAAATATGTTCTTGATGAAGCTCGTCTATTGTCTTATGTGCAATAAGCTGACCATCTTTTATAAAAATAATTCGATCTACTAACTTATCTACTTCACTTAATTGATGACTCGATAAAAGAATACTTGTACCATCATTACGTATATCCAGAAGTTTCTTTCTTAAATCAATAATCGCCTGTGGATCCAATCCATTTGTCGGCTCATCCAATATAAGCAGTTTGGGCTTGGTCATCATTGCCAACGATAAAATCAAGCGTTGTTTCATACCCATGGAATAATGCCTAACTTCTTTTTTCAATTCATCATTTAGACCACTAAAATCTTCCATTTCTTTAATTCTGCTTTTATCCAGTTTTTTCCATTTTGCGACCATTTTAAAATGATCCTTACCTGTAAGATTGGGATAAAGAGCTGGATATTCGATACTAACACCCATGTTAGATAAAGCATTTACCCGATCTTTATCTATGTCATATCCATTAATCATTATTTCACCTGAAGTTGGATGATATAAACCAGCAATACACTTCATTATGGTAGATTTACCTGAACCATTAGGCCCAATCAATCCTAATATTTCATTTTCATTAATACTGAAAGAGATATCTTTTAAAATATTTACTTTGTTTATTGATTTAAACAACCCATTTACCATTAAAACCATAGTGCACCTCCTTTGTGTATATTTTTTATAAATTTATCATAACACTTTTCTAAAGTTACAAATATAACAAATCATTCTGTTTCAATCTATCTTCATTAAATTCAAAATACATCATCATAAGCGATACTTCTTCTTAAGATAATTCTATTTTATCATGGATCAGTTGGCATATTTTTGAACAAGATAATAATGTAATGAGTACCTTTTACGTACCTCAAGTCATTAAAAAAAGCTAGAATGCACTTTATATAAAGCACTTCTAGCTTTTATTCTTTATTCGAACTCGGAAAAGAAAGTTATAACGTAAGCATTATTGTTTACTATATATACGCAAATTACACTATTTATATACAATTAACATGTATTATATATCTTAACTATTTTTATTGGTATCATTTTGGTAGTAGCTAGATACCTACAAGCAAATTTAAATATGGTTTAAATTATTTCACATGTATTCTCTTTTAAAAGCTACTATTTAAGTACTCTTCCACATCCATTATTTTGAGATTAATATGTCAAAGTAACTTCCCAATAACCATTTTTCGGCGATCCATGTCGTATAAGAATACCAAGCTCTTTTAATTTCTTAATATTACTTTCTATATTTCGACTGGCAATACCTATTCTATCAGCCAGTTTAATAGCCGATAATTGATTATCTTCCAAAAGCAGTTTAATAATCTTTTTCTGCGTATCGTTAAGTTCTATTTGTTGTTCTATTCCCGATACTTCTCCGATGTTTTTCCGATGTTTTTCCGATGTTTCTCCGATGTCTCTGCTTTCTTCCATCATCGGAAATAAATTACGGAATAATTCTACACGGAACATATTATCGAACTCCTGAAATCTAGGTTTCGGAAGTCCATACTCTTCAGCAGCGTTCAAGATTCTTTTTATTCCACTTCCCCATGCCTCAACGAGTCCCATTTGGCTAAATATATTGGCAATGCCTTTATTACGAATTTTCGAATGACCATTCATGACTTCCTCATAAGTCAATCCGTTATATAAGCCTCCCGGAGATGTCACTTCCAACCTGTCATTCAAACTCAATTTTGTGTACTTTTAAATCCATGCAACATATACATTATATGGTTATTTATACAATTATTTCTTGTATTATTTTATATTCCAAATCATTTATGTATATTATGTACTCATTTTGGAGTCACTGTGAGTACATATTGAGTACAAGCATTTTAATATCTAGCACTATCACCATTAAAGAATGGGAATGAATCTGCCTAACACAATAAAATATGCAATGGTCAAAAAATTATCAAAGGTCCGTTGCTTAAAGACAGATTATATTTTTTTGGCCAAAATAGAAGTAATAAATAATAGACTTAAACAAATGATTCCGCAACACAAAAATGTTGTAGAAAATCCATATATATCAGAAAAATGTCCAACCAATGGAGAAATAAGCATGCCTGTTACAGCAATCAATAAACTACGTAAAGAAAGAATCGTACCACGATTTGTATCTTCTATACTTTTTTGAAGACATGAATTGTATGAAATATTATTAATGCTCATTAAACTTGCACAACAAACATAAAGTAGCCAGGATAATAATATATGTCCTTGAAAAATAGACATTATTATAAATAAAGTAACCATAATAAAAGGCAGTTTTCTAACACTAAAGTCATATCCTAGTTTAGAATTAATTTTTTGAGCACAAATTCCAAATACCGATTGTGAGAACATTACACAACTGAACATAAAACCAATTACATTTTCAGTGATGTTATGCGACTTTAGTAATACAGAATAATAATCCTCATAAGGAAGGAAGCATATTGCTAAAATTGCAGGTAACAGAATCAAATATATAACTTTGTAATTTAAAAAATCAAAACCACGAAAAAATCGAAAACACTCTTTAGGTTCTTTTATCTGATTGTTATTGAACATCCGTGTTTCTTTAAATATAAATATAAATATAAATATAAAGCATATAATTTGTATAGCGATATCAAAGTAGAATACAGTAGCATAGCTATATCTAGCCAAAAAGCCACCAATTATACTAGACAATCCGATACTACAATAGAACAATATTTTATCGATGCCCATATAGTAATCCATTTTATCTGGACAACATTTTAAAATAGACTCACTAAAAATACAGTCAGCAGTTCCGGATAAAAACGCAAAAGAGATTCCTCGAATGATAGAAATCAATAAAAAGGAGTTATATGAACGTGTAATAAGAGTAGAGATTAAAAAAGCAATTAGTGAAACCTGTCCAATATAAGCACATGTTTTTCTACCATATTTATCAGAAAAAACACCACTTGGAATCTCAAAAATAAGTTTTGAAATCTGATAAGCTGAAATAATAAATCCAATTTGTGTTAAAGACATATTTTGTTGCTTTAGAAAAAGCGCATAAATAAAGCTTAATGGTGATAAATTCGTTAAAAAATCAAAGACTAAGAATAAATATATATTTCTTTTATACTCCATATGCATTTTCCTCCAATAAATTCTTTATAAACAATTCTATTAGGTTAATAATTTCTTTTTGGCTTGATTGATTGTTTTCAATGGCAATCACTACCACATGTTGGTTTAAGTAACATGATTTACATATATAATCATTCGTATAATATGCTACTTCAGCATTCTATCAATTATTTTAACTGTTAATATTTTTAAAACATTTTCCAATAACAATCTTATTTATACACGTTTTAAATCGATATTTCAAGAATTATTTCCTTATTTATTCTTTTTAAATTATTTTCAAATTAGTAAAAAAGCGCTAATAGCATAAAATCAATAATACCTTTCAATTTTATAAGTAATAAAAATGACTTTTTTGCTTATGACAAACGATTCTTTTAACATTTCAAAAAAAATAGTTTTTCATTGATAGTAAAATATTGAAATTCAATTTTTTGAAGAGCGGATCTATGATAAAATCGAATATATATTATAAATGTTTTTTTGGAGATGAATTTATATGGTAAATTACGGTAAATATATAAAAATCAATCGATATCTACAGAAAAAATCAATATCAGAATTATGTGATGGAATATGTACACCTTCAACATTGAGTAAAATAGAAAACAACAAAAGTAATATTAATCCTAAAATTATAAATCAGATATTAGAAAGATTGAGCAATATCAATATTGACATTTTAGAAGCAAATACAAATCGTCTTAAGCCTTTAACAGAGTTATTTATACAAAGACTTATGTTAAATTTGGATAGATCAGATTTAATGGCAAAAATAGAGGAGGAGCAATATAATTATCTTCATTCAGAATATATTCTCTTTCTTTATATTACGAAACTCTTTTCTAACTTTGATTTATATCATATAAATAATAAAGATATTGATGAGGAAACCTTAGATTTGATAAGCGGAGTGATTGAGTTTGGGGATTTTAACGAGTTATATTTTTATAATTTATTAAAGATTATAAGATACAAGAATACCAATAATAGACTCAGAGATTTCAAAAAAATTATTGATGGAGACAGATATGGATGGTTGAACTATTTTTATTGTGATACCTTATTTCATAATGGGAACATAAACGAAGTTTATATGGGCACAAAGAAATGTTATGAATTGGCCTGTGAAAACTGTAATATCAATCTAATGTATGGCTGTCTACTTCTCTTGGGACTATGCTCTTTGGAATTAAGCAATACTAATGAGTCTGTAAAGTATTTTAAAAAGCTTGAGAATCTTGCTCCATTTATGAAATATGATATTAGTTTTGTCATCAATTATAACTTAGGAGCAACTATGCTTGAAAAGAAAAACATAGAAAAAGCAAAATATTATCTAGAAGCATTAGAAGCAAATAAGTACGCTTTTTCGATTAGCTCTTTTTTTGTAGTTCATAAACTTGGATATTTATATACCGAATTAAAAGAATATGAAAAAGCAAATTATTATATTAATTGGATAAATGAATTCGTCTCAAAGCAAGATAGTAAAATATCAAATCTTTTAAAGAAGATATCAGATTCATTGACTATTAAGTTAAAAGATCCTAATTATTTATGTAATAAAAAATACCAAGAAGATATTGAGTTTATTTTTCAAAATAGCCAAAGTATATTTTCATATGGATTTCAGAAATTTTATCTAGCTGATCTAGAGGAAGTATATTTAATTCAAAGAAGATATAAGGAGCTTTATTATATATATAAAAACAGATAAACATTATATGTATGCATCATAAACAATTGATAAGATTATTAAATAAAGCTTGGGTAAATCCTTATTTACTCAAGCTCTTTGTTTATCTAAATTCCTTTTCTGTTCTAACTGTTTATTATACTCTCTATACTTTGATGAACGTTTTCTTATATAGTCTAGGCTCTTGATCTGACTTCTTAATACTTTAATATCCGGCGTTAGTGCTTTTGCTTCTTTGGATAGTTTTGCCTTGGCAATTAGATCCTTTTCTTTGTAGGATCTAGAATACAAAGACTTTCTTTTAGCCAATAATCCATTCATCTGTTTATCTAGTAAGTCTACATAGGACTCTAGTTTTTCTAATGTATCAATATCATTTTTTGCCATAATGGTTGTTGCATTTGTGATAAGATCTAGCTTTCTACACTCTTTTCGCATTTCTTTTGAAAGCTTTATTTTCGTTGCAGAATAATTGGGAAGAATACCTAACAACACTTGAAATTTAACTACTTCTTTCATAAAACCTTTAAACATTCCACTTTTATATTGTCCATAAATACGATCTGCATCTTTTTGTTTGTAAACGATTTTTAATGGAACATATCTAACTTCTTCTTTTTCTATTCTCTGTTCAATACAATCCAAAGAATATCTTTGTCCCAGCAACAATAATGGTATTGGCTTATCATAATTAGGATGAACTACGCAGTCCAGTCCTTCCACTTCTTCAAATGAATATCCCTCCAGTTTCATGTCCTGAACAAAATCTTTGACTGTAAATGCACGTATACAGGCAGCATCTATGTCTTTTTTTATTTCTCGAATATAGCTTCTAGCCGAATAATACTGACTTCTGGATTGCCCTTTCCCCTGTGGTTTTTCCACAATACTCAATCCGTATTCTTTACAAATTTCATCAGATACTTCTCTTAACTGGTAAATATCTTTCATCGAATTATGATATCTTTTACCATCAACAATCGATATAGGATTCAATACAATATGATTATGCAGATGATCCTTATCCAAATGTGTGCATACGACAAACTGATATCTATCTCCATATAATCTTGTTGCGGTTTCAACACCAATTTCATGAACTGTATCTGCATTTGTTTCGTGTGGCTTAAATGATTGTATCGCATGATACGCAATAATATTGGATGTATCGTGAAAAACATCTTTTAAATTCATCATACTTGTAAATGGATCACTGCCAGAACAGTTCACACAAGTCATATATTTCTGATTTTCTGTAGCTTCATTTCTTGAAACATACGATCCAAGTTTATCGATCGTCTTATCTTCGTTAGATACATATTCAAGAACATGATCTAATCGATTTTTAACACTCCATATCTTAGTTGTTGCCATTTGAATTTCCTTTGATCTGATCATTAAGATTCTTCAAAACCTGATTGAGCAACATCTGATTTTTAATGATCTCATCCTCCAAAATAGATTCATTACCATTTAATTTTCTTGCGATCTGATTTAGATTTGTTCCCACATGATTTACTTCATTTATTAATTTAAAATAATCCACATTCAATCTTTCCTGAATCTTTTTGTTCAGAATCGAAGATAAGATATAATCCTGTTTTGATAATCCAGACCTTTCAATCTTACTCAAAACTTTAGTATATTCATCCCTATTCAAACGCACCGTCATTCGATGTTCTCGTTTTCGCGTCATATTTGATGACCTCCCTTCTGTATATGGGTGACCATATGCGTTGCTTGCTAATACATTTTTTTTATCCTTCCAAATAATTTATGACGATATGACGATTGGAAGGGTATATCCCCAAAACCGTCACACCGTCACCATCAAAGTGACTCGTCTTCTATTTCATTTACCTAGCTTTACTGGTTCTCACATTTCTTCTGCCTTCTACCTACCGAAAAAAAATACCTGTCGTTTGAAAAATAACCAGGTACACTGGCTCTAATACATATCAAAATCAGAACCGGGTAACCTGGTTAATTTAAACATAGTGATTTTATAACGGTTCATATCCTCGAATATGTTTTCCATTCTCATCTTTATAAGAATCATTCTTTTTATAAGAACTTCTTGAAACCAGTGCAAACTGTGATGAGAATGTTGATAGTGCTTTAGGTTTGATTCCTTTATCTCTACACCAAAATAAATAGTTATCATAGATTTCTCTAGTAGGAGTAAATCTTTTTAACGGTTCCATCTGAACATAGTATCCATATAATGGTGAAGATACATCCAAAAACATTCGTTCCATTTCAATATCATCTTCATCTCTAGCGAAGCAATCGACTTCCTTCAATTTTAAATATCCTTCATAACACCAATTGAAAATGCCAGAAAGTTCTTTGGAAAGTTTATCTTCAAGATTGCGATTGATCTTTTTTTCTTCGGGCAGTTTTGGCTCATCTACAAAATGAACCTCAAACATAATCGTAGACAGTCTACGCAATATTCCTTGATTGATTGCACTTGAAAACAAGATATCATTCATTGCAAAAATCAATTTTGCTCTTGAACGAAAGCTAATAAAATCTTTTCCCTTATAACATGCACTAACACGATCTCCGGCAGATAGTCTTTTTAATTCTGAATCTCCACCTTTTAAAGAAGAGCCTGAATCCTCACCTAGATTTAATAGTGCAGACTCCAGCTGAATCAGTTGAAACTTGTCGTACATATCTACAAGCTGCAGATGTGTCACATTCTCCTGACCAAATACATTTGAAATAATATTCATAAATACGCTCTTACCATTTGCTCCTGTACCATAAAAGATAAAACATTTCTGCAGATGACAATCACTCATCAAAATATATCCACATAACAATTGAAGTTTGTCATAACGATATTGTTTTCCATTGCATATATCCATCACAAATGCAGCCCATTCTTTTGACTCTTTAGTTTCATCGTAATCATAAGACATTATGATTGAACAAAGATCCTTAGGACTATGTTTCTTCAACAAACCCGATTCAAGGTGCAACGTACCATTTTGAAAACATATAACATCTTTTTTATTGAATTCCTCTTCTGTTATACATTCATCTTTCAATAACTTCAAAATTGAACGCACCTTGTTTCCCTGTTTCCATTTCCCCAATAAATCACCAATCTTTTTAGAAACAATTTCATCTTGTGTATACTTCCAATATTTACCTGTATAAAGATAGAATCCACGACCCTTTAAATAGCGAAGATTCCATTCCTGCAATATCATATTTACAATAAATCCCTCTTTTGGAGATTTTAAAAGCTGTGCATAAATAGACTTTCTCCATCGAGTATCTATATCTTCCCTTTGAGAAAGTGCTGTTTCAATCACATACATATCTTCATCATTCACAAAACACGCGTTTCGAAATAGATATTTCTTCAACTCATCTTGACACACTATACTTTCTATATTCACTACAATTTCATCTAATAATGACATCTTCTAACCAGTCTTCTTCCTGAGTGAATGCAGGAACTTCTTTTTGTACAGGCTCATTTTCTTTGATCACTTTCGATAGCTCAAAAAGCAGAGCATAACACTCATCAATCGTTTCTTCCATTTGTGGTGAATTTACTTCCAACATCTCCAGCTTCATTCGAATCTTTTTCAATTCTGAAGCAAGCCGATTACTTTCAAAGCAGCCTCCTCTTAGCTCAATCTTCTGGCCTAGAAAAGTATTCATAAAGTACTTTCTTCTTGATAATCCCGAAATCTTAACTCTCTGATTGATTCTTTGTGCTTCCTGTGCAGTTACTCGAAAAGCAATTGTGACAGGTCTTTTGCGATTCTTATTTAATCCTGGCATCTAAAATTCACCTTTTACCCTTGCTTCAATCGCATCTGCAATTTGTCTTTGTTTATTTGGATATAAATGTCCATAAGTATTCATGGTTGTCTGTATCTTTTCGTGTCCCAACCGATTTGAGATTGCTAAAATTGGAACCTGCATTTCAATTAAATATGCTGCATGCGCATGACGAAACGCGTGGATACGCAGTGGCTTTAATCCAGCCTTAACTGCACTTGTTTTCAAGGCATGATGGATTGCTCCTTTAGACATTCTGAAAATTGGCTTATTCGGATTTGGATTATACAACGAATCCATATACTCCTTTAAAATAGCAGCCAAAAAATCAGGAATTGTGATCTTTCTTTTACTCTTTGGTGTTTTAGGATCCGTAATAATTTCTTTACCCTTAACGACCTGCAACGATTTATTCACATCAATATATTTTTCGTCAATATGAATATCATTAGGTGTCAGCGCTCTTAATTCTCCCAATCTCATGCCCGTCCAGTAAAACGTCATAAAGATCGTATAAACCGTTTGATTGTTCATTGTCTGCTCGATCAGACGATCAAACTCCTCTTTTGTATAGAACTCTACCTCATCACCATGTTCCTTTCCAATGGGACCAGCTATACGTACTGGATTATTTTTCAATCCATAGTATGCTACCGCATGGTTGAAAAGTGCACTAAGCTGATTGTTCAATGTTTTTTGATACGTTTCTGAATACCCTCTTTCAATCAGCTGATTCTGCCATTTTCTTACCATCGACACTGAAATATCATCCAGTCCATAATTACCGAAGAACGGAGTGATATGTACTCGTAAATATGTTCTCTTCGTCTCATACGTTGTTTTTCTCAATCGAGGTTTCAAATCTTCTAGATATACATCCACATAATCAGAAAACTTCATTGAAAGACTCTCACTCTTTTTAAGCTCATATTCATTCAGCCACTTTTTTGCATCAGATTTTCTTTTAAAACCACGTTTAGTAGACTTCTTACAATTTCCCATCGCATCCTTTACACGAAACTGCACATCATACTTTTTCGTTTTAGGATTTAATGTAATACTTGCCAATACGATCAACTCCCTTCTTCATCCCTTTTAGATTTACTGGAATAACAAATATCGTTAAAATACTCCACTGGTAGTTTTCCAGAAATCACAAGCTTATGCATACTCTTTAATTCTTGATTTCCTTCACGAATTATTGTGTAAGCCTTGCTTTTAGAAACACCTAATATTTCAGCAATATCCGCAGCACCCAATAAAGCCTTGTCCGACATATACTCACCTCCTTGCCTGATATGTATCTTCACTGCTTTTTTAATTTGAGGAAAGCATCGTCATAAATATACGCATTTCTTATATTTATAATATATTCTTATACTTCGCAATTTGTCAATAAGTATTTCATATATTTATAAGTTTTTCTGATATTTATTTTTTGAAATGATACAATATATTCAACAGGAAGTGATTATATGGAAACAATGGGACAAAGAATCAAGAAAACTAGAAAAATGATGAAAATGACGCAGGTTGAATTCGCAAAATTATTAGACGTTCCTCAACCTTCCATTTCTGCTTATGAAAAAGATAAATATCTACCTTCATTTGAAGTCATAGGAAAAATCATGAAAGAATGTAATGTATCTTTTGAATGGCTAAACGGATACAATTCTGTTCCAGACTCAACATTAACAGTCACGGATATAGGTAATATGATCAGCCAACTATTTGAAATAGACAGCCTTTCATTTCAGGTGGAAGCTGAAAAGAGTCATAGTTCTTCTAAAAACAAAAGTGAATGTATACATCCTAAAGTTACTTTTACATTGTTGAATAATGATGCTCTTGGCGACAATCTAATTTCCTATTTATATGAGATGCAATCCGTATGTTTCGATTGCTCAAACCACCTGATTTCAGAAGAAGAATCTTTAAACAAGAAATCACAAATATATGAGAAATATATGATTCCAATCTCATTCAAGAAATACAGAGAAACGTCAGAAAAAGAATTGATGGAAACACAGGTAAAAGCACTACAAAAAAAATTGAATGACGAAAAAGAATCAAACAACTCCGAAGAAAAATTCACAGTTATCACGGGTAATATCAATAATCTTAACGACAAAAACGAATGAGGATTCAAAAAAAATACCATACATATCATGTGTATGGTATTTTACATTGCTAACCTAAATTATTGATTGTCAGACTCTACCTGTCTGCTTTTTAAGATTTCCTTTGCTTCTTTGACAGTGATTGCACTCGAATCCGTTTCACTATTCAAGTAGATCTCTTCATCCCCGTTTTGTAAGTAAGCTTCTCCACCTAGAAAGCCATCTCCTAATGGGATCACTTTTTCATCATCATCACATCCAGAAAAATAGCCTACATTCTCATTTGTTTCATTCACTTCTTCAACATTGACCGGTTCTTCACTCGATCTTGCGAAAGCAGGATAAGCCGAAACAGCAACTAGACCAATAAACAAAGGAATTAATAATCGAATCTTTTTCATTGTTTCACCTCCATCTTTAAATATTAACTACGTAGTAATAAGTTGTACTGCATTAGAAAACGTTTTCCTATTAAAAATATAACACGGTATTATTTTTTTACAAGTGTTTTATTTATTTTTTTCATATGTTAAAATATAAATGAAAGAAGGAATAACTTATGGAACAACTAACAAAAAAAGAAAGAACTATAATGGATATTTTATGGAATGCCGATTCCGCATTATCAGCTAGTGAAATCAAAGATACGTCACCCGACTTAAATATCAATACCGTTCAGCAAGTTTTGCGTAACTTATTAAAATGTAAATTTATAGAAGTAGATGATGTTGTTTTCAACAAAAAGTCTCTAACCCGAACATATAAGCCTTTAGTTTCTCAAACTCAATATATATCTGCTTTTATTAGCGATTCGAATCGTTTTAAACTACTATGCGGATTAGTTGATGAAGAAGATGATTTAGATTCTTTAAATGAACTTCAAAAGCTAATCGACAAACGAAAAAAAGAAATTAGGTGAATTATATGACATTTATTTTGTCAACATTACTATCCACATTAATTTTGACAAGTTGTATGATATTTATTTTTGATTTTTGTATTCATAAACAATGGAACATGAATCAAGTATTCTTCAGATTATTTTTGTTGATCATATTCATAAAACTATGTTTTCCATTTGAAACCAAGTTATCAATTCTTATCCCTTTAGATAAGATTATGAATCCACTAATCGATATTCTTCAATATAAACTATTCAATCAGATTTACATGTACCATTTTCTACTTTCTGTTGCTATAATTGGAAGCATCTACCAATTTACAAAACTAATGAAACAAATCAGAGAATGCAATTACATCATTCGCGAGATAAGAAAAAATGGTAATCGTATAGTAAATCCTGATTATGAAATTTATCAAACATCCTACATCAATACACCGATTGTTATAGGATTACAAGGAATCATTTTAATACCTGAAAATCTGAACAACGAAGAAATTGATTATGCACTTAAACATGAAATAACACATATTTTACATAAAGATAATTTCATCAAGTTCATTGTAAATGTATTTAAAATCCTATTTTGGTGGTTTATTCCAATATACATTTTTGACAAGCAGTTGGATCTTTATCTTGAACTTCACGCTGACAACAAAACTATTGAAAATCTTGAAGAACACCAAAAACTAGATTACCTGAATTTTCTGATTAAAACGCAAAAACAAGCAATCAAATCTTCTACAACTGTTTTAAGTTCAAACTTATCATTCAATAGAAAATCAAATCTAAATTACCGCATAAACGCTATTCTTAATAAAAAGACTAGTCCGACTATTTTCGTATTTCCTATGCTAATTATAATGATTTTTCTTAACTTTTTGATTTTGACACCTTACTACACAGAATCAAATCTAACAAAAGGCACCTATGAAATATCAAAATCTAATGCATACATATTGGTAAACGGAGGAGAAAAACAATTAGTCGTAAATATGGATGGAGAAAGTTTTATATCTCCAATAAAAAATTATTCACTTTTAAAAAAAGAAATTGACTTAAGAGAAAAGAATTCTCTATATATACCTGATCATGCTTTAGACAATGTAAAAAACATGACTCGATGGAAATATAAAGATGTAGACGGGCATTTAAGCAAGAGAAAATTCAATGCTTATAAAAACGCGTGGGATTCAGATTGGATTACATACGATAAACAAAAATAACAATAGATAAAAACAGTTTAACTATTAGGCATAGTTAAACTGTTTTTTTATTCTTATTTCGGTGTTTTTTCGCTTATACAGTCATATGAATTATCGGTTCCCGATAATTCATCCAATAAATTGTGTACTCATTTTGTACTCACGGCCAAAATTGGCATATAAAAAAGTCCTTATATAAAGGACTTTTGATGTTTATTGAATTATTCAAACTCAATTGTTCCAGGAGGCTTACTAGTAAGGTCATACATTACACGGTTAACCCCACGAACCTCATTGATAATACGAGACATAACTTTATTTAATACTTCATATGGAATCTGAGCAGATTCAGCAGTCATAAAGTCAATTGTATTAACGGCACGTAAAGCGATGGCATAATCATATGTTCTTTCATCACCCATAACACCTACTGAACGCATATTTGTCAATGCTGCAAAGTATTGACCGATTGAACGATCCAATCCAGCATTTGCGATTTCTTCACGATAAATGGCATCTGCATCTTGTACGATTTTTACTTTTTCTTCAGTAACTTCACCAATAATACGAATTCCTAAACCAGGTCCTGGGAATGGTTGTCTGAATACCAAGTATTCAGGAATACCTAATTCTAAACCAGCTTTACGAACTTCATCCTTGAACAAGTCACGCAATGGTTCAATAATTTCTTTGAAATCTACGTGATCAGGAAGTCCACCAACGTTGTGGTGAGATTTAATTACGGCAGATTCTCCACCTAAACCACTCTCAACAACATCTGGATAAATTGTTCCCTGAATTAAGAAATCAACTTTTCCAATTTTCTTAGCCTCTTCTTCAAATACACGAATGAATTCTTCACCAATGATCTTACGTTTTGCTTCTGGTTCTTCAACACCCTTTAGCTTTTCATAATATCTTTGTTGTGCATTTACACGAATGAAGTTTAATTCATATGGACCTTCAGGCCCAAATACAGCCTCTACTTCATCCCCTTCGTTTTTACGAAGTAAACCATGATCAACAAATACACATGTCAATTGGTTACCAATTGCTTTTGATAATAATACAGCTGCAACAGAAGAGTCTACTCCACCACTAAGGGCACATAAAACTTTTCCATCTCCAACCTTTTCACGAATAGCCTTAATTTGTTCTTCAACAAAGTTATCCATTCTCCAATCACCACTGCATCCACAAACACCACGAACGAAGTTATATAACATTTTTGACCCTTCTTGTGTATGCAATACTTCTGGATGGAACTGAATAGCATATAATCCTTTTTCTGCATTTTCACTTGATGCGCAAGGACAGTTATCTGTATGAGACGTAATTTCAAATCCAGGTGCTACCTGTGAAATATAGTCAAAGTGTGACATCCAACAAATTGTTTTTTCAGATACACCCTCAAAGATTTTAGAAGAAGTCTTATCCACAAGAACCTCTGTCTTACCATATTCACGGTGATCCGCTTTTTCTACTTTTCCACCCAATACATGCATCATCAATTGTGCGCCATAGCAAAGACCAAGAACTGGGATACCCAATTCAAATAATTCCTTTGAATATGTAGGTGAATCTGCTTCATAACAACTATTTGGTCCTCCAGTTAAGATAATTCCCTTTGGATCCATAGCTTTGATTTTTTCTAAATCTGTTTTATATGAATAAATTTCACAATATACATTGCACTCACGAACACGACGTGCAACCAACTGATTATATTGTCCTCCAAAATCAAGAACAATGACTAATTCTTTTTTCATTACGTCCTCCTATTAATTTCTCAACAATATTATAAAGTAGCAACCAATTATTTACAACGCTTTAAATAATCAATTACCCCATTTAAATCCGTACAAGACTCTTGAATATACTCCTTCATTTCGTCATCTGGTGCAATCTGATCTTGAATAAAGATGGAATGCATCTTCGCATTGGCAGCTGCCATAATTCCATGCTTACTATCCTCTAACACTAAACAGTTTTCTGGTTTTACATCTAATCTTTCAGCTGCTGCCAAGAAAACATCTGGAGCCGGCTTTGATTTATATCCCTCTTTAGAAGATACAATCACATTTGGACTTAACACAAAACCTGCATGCGACAAGAACTTTTTAATATCCTGTGGGTGCGAACTTGAAGCCACCGCATAAGGAATTTTATTCTCTTCAATATACTCAATTAGATTCTGTAAACCAACCATATTGGCACTACCAGGCTCTTTAAAATATGTAAAGAAATAATCCGCACGCTCTTCCTGAATTTCTTCCATAACTCTTGTCACACCTGGATACATCATTTCAAACTCTGCAACCTTTCTTGAATCACAACCAATTAAAGGTTCCGGAAAAGAGTCTGGACAAGAAACGCCTAATTCTTTAGCCTTCTCTTTAAACTCATCCTTAAACATCTTTTCCGTATTAAACATCAAACCATCCATATCAAAGATAACCGCTTTAATTTGTGGCTTTCTAAAATACTCAATCAAACACTGCGTACCTAAATCACTCATACCACGATCCATTAAATCCACATATTCTTTGATGACGCGATTTACACCATACAAAGGAAAATTTGCCTCTTGTACTGCAATTTTTAAATCCTTCACAAAATGCTTCACATAAAAACCAGGCGCATAATCATTCTCTAACATCTTCTTACCTTGGAATTCCAATTGTTTAGATCCAGCAGCACCATTACGCAAGAAGCGATATACAAAAGATTCATCCACATCTTTACATTTCAAATACGACATGGCCTCACAAATACCTTGTAACGTATTCGCAATCATGATTTGGTTAGCCATCTTGACATGTTGTCCACAACTCGCCTTGCCACAATACTCAATTTGTGTTCCAAATGCTTCAAAGATTTCTTTATTTGTTTCAAAATCCTCTTTGTCTGCACCAACCAAAACAGTTAGAGTACCATTTTTAGCTCCCGTATCTCCACCAGTCACTGGCGCATCCAATACATGAACGCCCAATTCTTTTCCTTTTGTATACAATTCTTTAGCTAACTTTGGACTTGAGGTCGTAAAATCAATACAAGTTTTACCCGCATCAATACAACTAAAAATCACATCATATACTTCTTTAACATCACTAGGAAAACCGACCATTGTACAAATCACATCTACATTGGATGTCAAAGACACAATCGATTCTTCTAAAATGGCACCTGCATTTTTAGCTTGTTCTACCCTTTCTGGATGTCTTGCGTACACATGCACTTCATAACCCTTATTCAATAAATGAATAACCATTGGCTGACCCATAATGCCAGCACCAATCCAACCTATTTTTCTCATTTTACTTTCTTCCTTTCACTAATATTGGAGCAGATTGTACCGCAATAAATTTCACAACTTCAAACATAAACTTAATTTCTTCTGCATTCAATTGACGAATCTCCTTAATTCCAGACAATGCCTGTTTAAATGAAAATTCAGTTAAATCCGCAATCGTATAAATTTCCATACGATCAAATAATTCTCCAATCAAATGACAATAACGCTCTTTTTCTTCCAATGGACGATCCATTAATAACTTATTTACATATTCCAATAAATCATCACTCTCTTTTGTGAGGGCATCACAATAATTAAAGTCTTTTACATCCACACTCCACATAAGCGTATCATGCTGAACTAGACCAGAACCTTCGGCATCCATGATTTTTGTTTGTTCTCTATGATTTAAAACACGACCCACAATGCTATCCTTAGGAATATAGTTTGTGATCTTAGATACATCCTCATCACCTTGCCAAAAACCATCCGCAAAGCCAGGCCCATCAAAACTTTTCACACCTTCAATATATCCCTGTAGTTTTGGATTTTTTAAATAGGCATACATCGCTAGATTTCCACCCTTTGAATGCCCCGTCAAATACATCTTTGGATAGACTTTTTTCTTTTTTAATCCAAACAAATAACTCGTTTCGGGAATATCCACAATAGTTTCTTTGACATAATCCTTCGCTAGGATTTGACAAGGAAGATCCTTGCTATAGGTCATCATTAAATTTTCTTTCCAGCCCGTAATACTACCATCTGTACCACTAAAAGAAATAACGAAAGATCCATCTGGCAACACAAGTGTTACCACACTAAATTGAATCACATCTTCATCGCTATAGACTTTTTTATAGTTTTTTAACTTTATATTCCCATAACGAATCGTATCTTGTAATGCATCAATTAAATGTGGAAGATTCATTGAAAATGTATACTTACTTTTTAATTCCTCTTCACTATATAAAGAAAGATATTTACGACATGCTTCCTCTAAAGAAACCTCGTCCTTTTCCACAATGCCATCCCAATCCACATAAGATAGATCGGCACATACTAACATATCCACATCATTAAAGGGACGAATAGAAAAGTCGATATCTCTTCTTAAATGTACATAATTCAATAAGTTTTCCATAATCAACCTCACTACATCGATTTTACAATATACAAAAGGATTAGCCAAATGACTAACCCAATTTTTTCGATAATTTTACATAATGATCTGCATTTGAAAGAATGTCAGAAACCTGAGATTCTGAAGTCTTCTTAATGATCTTAGCCGGTACTCCAACCACAACACTCTTTTGTGGAATCACCATATTTTCAGGCACAACACAACCAGCACCAATGATACTATGGCTTCCTATACAAGCTCCATTTAATATAATAGCGCCCATACCAATAAGTACCTCATCCTCAATCGCACAACCATGCACAATGGCCCCATGACCAATCGTAACACGATTACCAATTTTTAATGGAAAACCACGATCCGTATGCAAAACACACTGATCTTGAATATTGCTTTCTTGCCCAATTTCAATCGTTTCTTCTTCACTACGAATCACGGCGTTATACCAAACACTTGAACCTTCACCAATTGAAACATTACCTAAGATAGTTGCATTACTTGCACAAGAAAAATCCTTTTTAACCTCATCCAGTCTCTTACAAAGCCAAACTACACCATGCCACACATCAAATTTCATACCACAAGAAGGTAATGCCCCATACATAGTAAAGCCATGTTTTTTATGAAAGGCAATACTTTCTTCATTCGAATCTGTAATGCATGAAATGATCCAACGCATGTTTAATTTTCTGCAATCCGCTTCAAGCTGGTCTAACATTTTAGAAGGTAAACCATAATGTTTTCCTTCTTTAAAATAAATAGTAAGTTCTACACAATACTTATACGCTTCCTTCGAAAAAGCAGGGTGTACATAGCCATAGCCAATTAGAACATCATCATTAAGTGCAACATAAAATGGATTTGTCTTTGAAATTTCTATCATATGTTCTTTAAATACATCAAAAGAATCTGGCACAAGGTCAAATATAGCTGTACTTTTCTTTACATAATGTACATAGATTGGATATATACTTTCTAAATCTTTTTCTTGAAGTAAACGTAGCTCTTGCATAAAACCTCCTATTGGATTTCTAGACTTGAATCGGCAGTTAAACTTGCATCCCCTCTTCTTCCAGAAAGATAGGCGATGGTTCCTGCAACACCGATCATACTTGCATTGTCTGTACAACAATACATTGGAGGCACGGTAAACTCAACTTCTGGATATTCATTTCTTAATTCTTCTACTTTTTCACGAAGTCTTGAGTTGGCACTTACTCCACCACCTACAACGAAATGGCGAATATCTTTATGATCATCTAATACGGCTCTTACTCGAGAGAAAATTTCATCCAATGCACATTCTTGGAATGAACAAGCTAAATCTGCCATATCAAATGTCTTGCCTTGTCTTTCCATACGTTTCGTAAATTGTAGAACACTACTCTTCAATCCAGAAAAACTAAAATCATAACGACCTTGTGTCTTCGGTTTTGCCAGTTCATATACTGGCTTTCCTTCTTTTGCCAATTTATCAATTTTAGGACCACCAGGATATCCAAGACCCAATACACGAGCCACCTTATCAAAGGCTTCTCCAATCGCATCATCCTGTGTTTCTCCTAAGATTTCAAAACTTGTTTCATCCTTCATATAAACAAGTTCTGTATTTCCACCAGAAACAACAAGCGCCAATACTGGATATTTCATATCCACCACTAATTCATTGGCATAAATATGCCCTGCCAAATGATGTACAGGAACTAATGGTTTATGGTAGGCAAAAGCCAAAGTCTTGGCAGCTTGCACACCAACGTGTAAACATCCAATTAAACCAGGACCTTGCGTAACGGCAACTGCATCCACATCTTCCATAGTGATATTGGCATCCTTCAATGCTTTTTCAATACAATACGAAATATTTTCTACATGAATACGACTCGCAACTTCGGGTACGACCCCACCAAATTCTGTATGCACATCAATTTGACTTGCGACCACACTTGATAATACTTCCTTTTTATCTTTGACAACCGCAACGGCTGTTTCATCACAACTACTTTCAATTCCGATAATAATCATATAATCCTCCTACAATGCCAATGTCATCACAATGGCATCTTCTCCATCTGGATAATAACTTTTAGATACATTGACTTGAATAAAGCCCATTTTTTGATACAAATTCAAGGCTGCCTCGTTACTAGCACGAACCTCTAATGTCATATATTCACAAGCCACTTCTCGAGCTCGATCAAATAAATGCATCATCAATTCTTTACCATATCCTCTTTTTCTTAAGTCAGGATCGACTCCAATACGAGCAAGCTGCGCCATTTCAAAGGTTTCCCATAAAAAGGCGTATCCAACAATGGTATCTTCATCTAGTAAAATCCAACCATGAGAAAAGGGATTCTCATTCAATTCATATAAACAATCTTTTTCTAGCCAAGGCTGTTTAAAACAAGCTTGTTCAAGTTCTAAAACACGAACAAGATCCGTGTCTTTCATTTCTTTAAAAATCATGCTTTATAGGCATCGCTTTCTTTTAAATATTGAGGAACTAAGGCATGTACATTTTCAATTGTACGACTTGGTACCTCCATAAAATTCTTCAAGAAATCACAACTTGCAGCTTCTTGATTCACTAAATATCCATCTCCATATAAAGTTCCAGGATGTTCGTTTAAGAAATCTTCCAATTGATTGACTTCTAAAATTTGTGTTTTTCCAACCACAACACCCTTTTCTAAGTGTGCTACATACGCTCTTTTACTACGCGCATCCAAAATAACATTGGCACTTTCATCCATGCCCGCAAACAACTGCATTGTACTAATACACTTTAATGTTTTATGCATTTGTGTACAAAATACTTTCGCAATTGTCATCGCAATACGAATGCCTGTATAAGATCCAGGACCATCTGTAATGATCACTTCATCTACGTCTTTATAGTCTAAACCAGTCTTTTCAAACAATTGATTTAATTCCACAAAAATCGTTTCACTTTGTTTCTTGAATGCTTCAATAGATACACCATCAATCAATGTTCCATCTTTATATAAACCTAACACTAATGCTTTATAAGCACTATCCATACATAAACTAATCATGATATGCCTCCACAATACTTTTTGATACAGGACCCGTATATTCTAATGTCACTGTACGATTTTCATCGATACCTTCTTCAAAAGAAATTTTGATATGATCTTGTGGCAATTGATCTTCAATAAATTCAGACCATTCTACTACAGTAATTCCTTCATCAAAACAATCTTCAAAACCTAAGTCCTGACATTTTCCTTCTAAACGATACGCATCAATATGATGGAAAGGGACTCCACCTTCTTGTTTATAATCCTTTAAGATTGTAAAAGTTGGTGAATTGATCACATTCTTTACACCCAAAGCTTTCCCGAAGCTTTTTGTCCAAGTTGTTTTACCTGCACCCAAATCTCCATCTAATGTAATGACTAATTGTTTATTTCTACAAAGATCTGCCATTTTAGTGGCAAATTCCTGTGTTTCTTGTAAACTATGAATTTCTATTTTCATGTAATCCTCCAAGTTTTGTTTGTATCTCATAGAGTGGTTTCCACTTTTTTTGAGTGGTTTCTACTTTTTTTGAGTGGTTTCTACTTTTTTTGAGTGGTTTCCACTTTTTTTTGAGTGGTTTCTACTTTTTTTGAGTGGTTTCCACTTTAACACTCCTTTATTTCATAAAATACACTATTCTTAATTCTAGTTTTTTTCAACAGATTTTTATCAAATAATCTTTTTAGAGCTTTATTAGCTCCTGATATGGATGAAATATTAGTCACCTTTATAACATCTTTAGATGTAATTTTCTTATTATTCTTTAAATATTCTAATATTTCTCTATCTGTTTTATTCAAATCTTCATCTGATTCCAAAGATGAAATCAAAGATACTCCATACTTTTCATTTATGCTATAGGTTGTCCATCTACCATTTTGGTTTACTACCAACATTTCTTTTTTTACTAAATCAGATAAATATTTACCAACTTCAACAACATGTGTGTTAAGCAATAATTGTATTTTCTCATTTGTAATTTCTTTATCCATATAAGTAATGCTTAAAATCATTTGTTCTTCTGCGTTTAACAAGAAATAATCCTCTTTAAATATTTGCGATAAATATTCTGTTATCTCTTGAGGCAATAAACTTATCATATGTAAATGCAATTCAACACATGATAAGTTTTCATTTTCTAAAAGTTCTGGTTTTCTCCAATTTTCGGCTTTCCACGTCTTTAAAATCATAGGGAATCCAGAACCAATATTCTCACCATATCCAATCATCCTCAGCATTGTTTGTATTTTAGGATTTCTCGCAACTGAATTTCCACCTTCATAAATTTCTTCAATAGATATTTTTAATCTACCTGGATTAGAAAAAATAAATTCATTATCTTTTTTAATTATCTTTAAAATTCCAGCTTGATGATAATCACAGTGAATAATACTATTCATCATTGCTTCTCGTATAGAGGCATGTACTTCTGTATCATCTTTCCGTTGAAAACCTTCCAAAACAAAAGGTCGTTTTAAATCAGACACTAACTTAGGTAATACTATCTTAATAAAATTGTAAATGTTATTTTCCCATGTTCCATCATATGTCAAACGATCTGACCATCTTCTGTCTCCAATCAAATTTGTCATATCTAAAAAATCAAAGCGAAAATTCTCTAATCTTTCCCGTATAGAGAGACCTTTCCCAAACATCAATAATCCCGCTAACGTCAATCCTTCTTCTTTTGTCCCTCTGTTTACAGCATATCCGCCAAGACTTCTCAAAAAGTTTTTATTATCCAATGAATTCCATACATGATTTGGATTATGTACCTCAAATGCATTCCTATACATCTGCAAAGTATCTCCATCAATATCTTCCATTGTATAGCCTGATAACAAGGTACCATCGTTCCCTTCATCGCTAGCATCTCGAAAGAATGATTTTATCTCACTTTCTGTACAATGATAATCTCCTTCATAATTTCTTTTATATGTTCCTTTCATAGGATTTCCGTTTATATAAACTGGTCTATGCTTGTAATCGGCACGAGGCACATGAATTATGACAACACTTTTACCATCAATACATTCTTTACGAACATCTTTTTCCAACAAAATATTTGAACTTACTTTATCGCTAGAAATTGTATCCCAAAAATCTTTTATTATTTTTTCAGGACAATCTACTCCAACAATCTCAAAATGATTGTTTTTGGATTCATCAACCCCTAGATATATAGTTCCACCATTTGTGTTTGCAAAAGAAGAATATGTTTCCCATACAGATTTTGGTAAAGAATTTGACGCTTTTTTACATTCTACTTCTATACTCTCACCATATTGTAATTCATTCATTAGCTCATGTGGTTTCACGATTTTCCTCCTTTAGGATTTTTCTTCATCATACGATTTCTATGCACCATGGCCTTGATTTGTTTAATCTGCGCAAGGCGATTTCGCACCTTCACTTCAGATCCCTGATCACTTGGTACATAATATTCTTTACCAACTAGAGCATCTGGAAGACATTGCATATCCGTCATGTGATATTCATAATCATGTGAATACTCATATCCTTTACTGTAGCCTAAATCTTTCATTAACTTTGTCGGCGCATTACGAATATGTAAAGGCACTGGCTGATCTAATGTTTTTAGTGCATCACTTTTCGCATTATTATAAGCCACTTCTAAAGCGTTTGATTTTGGAGCTAAAGCCAAATATACAGCTGCATGCGTTAAATGTACATTGCATTCTGGAACACCTAAATAGTGACATGCCTGATAGGCTGCCACACAGATTTCTAAGGCTCTAGAATCTGCCATACCAATATCTTCACTAGCCATACGAACGAATCTTCTTGCGATATATAAAGGGTCTTCTCCAGCCTCTAACATACGTGCTAACCAATATACAGCAGCCTGTACATCGGAGTTTCGTACACTTTTATGTAGAGCCGAAATAATATTATAGTGTTCCTCCCCTTTTTTATCATACAATAACGACCTTTTTTGAAGGCACTGCTTCAAAATATCCTGTGAAACATGAATTCCATCCAATTCACTTGGACTATTATATACAACCATCTCTAATGTGTTTAAACAAAAGCGGGCATCCCCACCTGAAAATGCGGCAATCGCCTCTATATCTTCATCCGTAATATGTATTTTTAAATTGCCTAATCCTTTTGAGCTGGAAATAGCACGAATAATCAAATCTTTTAAGTCATCCGTATTTAGACTGTTTAACACAAACACTCTACACCTAGATAAAAGGGCAGAATTAATCTCAAAACTAGGATTTTCTGTTGTAGCACCAATTAGAATGATACTTCCCTTTTCCACATAGGGTAAAAATGCATCTTGTTGCGCCTTATTAAAACGATGGATTTCATCTACGAATAGTATTGTTTTTTGTCCCAAGGCCCTACGCGTATCGGCCTGTTTCATAACTTCCTTGATTTCTTTAATGCCACTAGTAACAGCTGAGAAATCCACAAAATAACTCTTTGTCTGATGGGCAATAATACGTGCTAATGTCGTTTTTCCTACTCCAGGTGGACCCCAGAAAATCATCGACGTCACTTGATCATGTTCAATCATTTGCCACAAAAGATTTCCCTTGGCAACAAGCTGTTTTTGTCCTACATATTCATCCAATGTTTCCGGACGCATACGATCGGCTAAAGGCCTTGTATCTTCTTGTATTGAAAATAGAGAATCTTGTTCCATATGTTTCCTCCATATGTACTTTATTATACACCACACAAAAGAAAAAGTGTTTGACCTTAATCAAACACCATCTTCTTTTTCTCAATTCGTCTTAAAAATACCCATCCCACAACACAAGATAAAACTTCCGTAATCACAAATGCATACCAAATCAAAGATACATCCCTATCATATTGAATGACTAATTTTGAAAATCCCCAAGCCAAAGGTAAAATCAAAATGGCTTGTCTAAGCAAGGATACAATCAAGGATTCCATACCTCCATTCAAAGCTTGATACACACCTTGAAATGCGATATTTACACCCGCAAACAAAAAGCTAATGGATATGATTCGAACAGCACTGATGAAATATATTCTGGATTGTCCTGCATTAAATAGTGTCGCAAAAAAGTTTGGGAACAGTTCTGTAATCAAAGTTCCTGCAACCATTAATACGATAGTATAGATTAAGCCATATTTAATTCCATCTTTAACACGCTTCTTATTTTGCATACCATACGAAAAGGCAATGATAGGTGTAATCGCATCTCTTAAACCGAATGCCATAAATAAGACAAATTGTTGTACTTTATAGAAAAGTCCATAGGCTGTTTGTGCAGATGCATCAAATTTTAGAATTAAGTTCATCGCATACACCATAAATGACATCAATGCCTGCGCAATAATGGCTGGAAGTCCAATCGAATAGATTTCTTTGATGATACGCTTATTTGGTTTCATATAAGTTATACCTTGATCAAATTCTTTATTTAAACGCATATGAAACACAACTAATAATAAAGCCGATAAAATTTGTCCAATAACTGTCGCATAAGCCGCTCCTTGTACACCTAAATTAAAGCCATAGATCAAGATAGGATCTAGAATCATATTGATTACGGCTCCTGCAACTTGTCCAATTGTAGAATATAAGGAGCGTCCTGTAGCTTGGAGCAGTTTTTCAAATATAGAAAAGAACACAACGCCAAAGGATAATAGGCAACAAATCCTTAGATAGTCTACACTCATCGATAATACAAGCACATTCCTTGTTTGAGAGGATATATAGGCTTTAATGCCAAACAATCCAAACAACACACAAATAATATAAATAACTGTAGCTAGAAACAAACCATTTCCGGCTACTTTAGAAGCTTTTTCACGATTTCTCTGCCCCAAAGTTCTTGCGAGTAAGGCGTTTACTCCAACACCTGTACCAATGGCTAAGGCCACCATCAACATCTGAATTGGAAATACTAAGGTAAGTGCATTTAATGCGGCTTCACTTCCTTCTTTCATATTTCCTACAAAGGCACTGTCCACAATATTATAGACAGCTTGCAAAGCCATAGATAAAATCATGGGCACACCCATTTGAAGCATTAACTTATTGACGGGCTCATTTTTCATTTTGTTGTTTTCTTCCATTCTTTTCCTCCTTAAAACACAAAAAAGTGCATTGTCTACATAAGTCGGACTTACGCTTTTAAGCAACACACTTTACAAAAATATAAAAAAGTAGCAGAAAACTGGATTTACGCTGTTTCCGCTACTCGTTACGAAGTGATTATATTTTTATTTTTTTAATTTGTCAAAGTAAAATTACATGGCTTTTTCAATTAATTCTACACATTTATCAATGCCCAAAACACCACTGTCTAAACACAATTGATAGTTTTTGGCATCGGCCCATTTACGATCTGTGTAATATTTATAGTAAGCAATACGACGTTTATCTTTGTCCTTGATTCGTTTGTCTGGGGCAAATTCATTTTGTCCATAAACCGAAACAACACGATTCTTGCGATATTCAAAGTCCGCATGAATAAATACATTCAATACATCTTTACGATCACGAAGAATATAGTCTGAACATCTTCCTACAATAACGCAGTTCCCTTTATCGGCCAATTCACAAATTACATTTCTTTGTGCAATATATAATTCGTCCGATAAGTTATATCCATAATTATTCCAAATAAAGCCAAATGTACTTGTGCTGGATGCATCTTCCCCATTTTCTTCAATATACTCTTTCGCAAAACCACTTTCTTGAGCAATTTGCTGCACAATTTCATAATCATAATAAGCATAGCCTAATTTTTCAGCTAATTTCTTGGCAATGGTTCTTCCGCCACTTCCAAATTCACGTGTAATTGTAATTATCATAAGATACCTCCTAATATACAAAAATCGAGCCTTCTACAACTGGATTTATATCCCGCAAGAAGACTCGTTGTTGTAGATATTTTACCAAAATTATTAAGTTTTTGTAAGTAATGGTACAGCATTTTTCATACACCACCACCTTGCTTTTATATACTGCACTATCTACTTATATTTTAATTCACAACAGGTTAAATGTAACGTAAAACATGAAAAAAGAATAGAATCTTTTAATCCTATTCTAAATCATCACTAAATGCTGCACATATCATATATGGTGGAATACAAATTATATTATCTTTCCTTGCAAAATTTTTTGGATGAACAATATATGGTGTTGCGATTTTCTTACCAAATAATTCTTTAAATTTATCTAAAGACGTAGCTGAATAATTCTTTGAAGATTTTACTTCGATTGGAAATACTTTTAGATTTGTTTTACTATCATTTGATAATAAGAAATCAATTTCAATATCATTTCTATGCTTCTCCTTATTATACTTTGTATAAAAATAAAGCTTTTTTCCCATAGATGTAATCATTTGCGCAATCATATTCTCATACAACATACCTTTATTTAATGATAATTTATCATTCATGATTTGTTGATACAATCTTGAAGAACTCAACTCATTTTCACTAAATGCCAAACTCACTAATAATCCTGTATCGCCCATGTAGCATTTCACATAAGAATCGTCTTTATTTAACGCAAATCCTACATTTGGATCTGTACACCTGTAACATAAATTACAAATCATAGAATCATCTAGCCAAAATAAAGGCTCATCATACCTGTCAAAACTACGATTAGATTCTCCCAGTTCAGATAAAACAACCTTTTTTTCATGTGTAGATAAATATCCTGGGATATTCTCAAACAAAGCTGACACTCTTGAATTGTATCTTTTAGCGGCTTTCTTGATATCATCACGATAGAGTTCAAGAATATCTCTTTTTTCCACATCCGCCGCATAAAAATCTTTATTTCCGTTCTTATAAGCTTTTAATGCCTGTGGCATTCCCCCAACCAGCAAATATTCTTTAAATAAATACATAACCTTCGCATGCATTTTTTCATCTAAAGGCTTTTTCTTATCCCAACATTTTTTAATATATTCAAATAATAATTCCTCACCCATATAGATCATGAACTCTTCAAAATCTACAGGGTACATACGAATCTTTCTTTCCTCGGATGGCAATGTGATATTTTCAACATTTTCTTTAATCGAAATCAAAGAACCCGTTTCTAAATAATCATAGCGTCCATCTTCAACCAAATATTTAATGGCTTGTCTAGCTTGAGGAAATCTTTGTATTTCATCAAATATAATCAACGATTCTCTTTTAAATAATCGAACATTCATTTCTAAAGAAATAATTTGAAAAAAAGTATCTAAATCGTTTAAATTATCAAACGCTTTAATAATCGTATTTGAAGCCTTGTTGAAATCAATTAAAACATAAGATTTGTATTCGTTTCGACCAAACTCTTCTGCCACTGTAGATTTTCCAATACGCCTAGCCCCTTCAATCAACAATGCTTTGGATCCGTTTGTTTCCTGTTTCCATTTCAAAAGTTTAGAATAAATCTTTCTTTTTATTTCCATCGCGATATCTCCTTTATATAAAACATTATACACCATACATACCGCAGTGCGCAAAGTAATTAATTGCAAAATATACCGCAGTGCGCAAAGTATTTTAGTAAGAAATATACCGCAATGCGCAAAGTATATAAAAAGAATAGAATCTTTCGACTCTATTCCTTAGCTCCATATTCTTCATAATATGCATCAATTCTTGATTTTAATTCAGGATCTAATTTATCTCCTAAATATTCAATTACTTCTGGCATTGACACGATTGCAGCTGTTGGGAAACCATATAATTCACTCACTTCTGTTAGTGCCGTTTTTTCACCTTTTCCCTTTTCGTTACGATTTAAAGAAACCATCAATCCAACAATTTCAACATTTGCTGCGCCACGAACCTTTGGTACTGTTTCTTCCATTGATTTTCCAGATGTCGTAACATCTTCAATCATAACGACACGATCACCATCTTGTAGTTTTGTTCCTAAGAAACTTCCCTTGTCAGCTCCATGATCTTTTTCTTCTTTACGATCTGAACAATAACGAACTTCCATTCCATATAAATGATCTAATGCGATTGTCGTCGCAACAGCCAATGGAATTCCCTTATATGCAGGTCCGAATAATACATCGAAGTCTTTACCATATTGATTGACGATTGCCTTTGCGTAATATTCACCTAATCTTTTTAACTGGTTACCTGTAACATATCCACCAGCATTCATAAAGAATGGGGATTTACGTCCTGATTTTAGTGTAAAATCACCAAATTTTAATACTTTAGATTCCAACATGAAATCAATAAACTCTTTTTTATATTGTTCCATTTTCTTGCCTCCACTTTTACAGAAATTCTATCATACTTCTGCACAATTTCCCATAATTGTATGATTTTTAAATGATAAATATTATGGTAGTATAGAGCTGAGGTGATAGACAATGCAGGAAAATGTATTCTTTTTTCTGAAGGCTAAAAATAGTGTTAAATATTTATATGATAATATCAGTGTAGAAGATGGACTTGCCCTCATGCGCAAGCACAAATATACGGCGATGCCCATTATTAATAAGGAAGGCGTTTATGTAGGAACCATTACAGAGGGGGATTTTCTTTGGTACTTATTAGACCATCCTTCGATTCATAAAGAAGATCTAGAACAAATGGAGATTCGTGAACTAATTCGTGGAGACTTTACGCCACCAGTTCAAATCGATGTTCCAGTCGATCAATTGTTCGCTCAATCTTTGAAACAAAACTTCGTACCCGTAGTCGATGATCGCCAGATTTTCATTGGAATTGTGACACGACAATCCATCATTCAATATTTAATGAATAACGCAAGTAAATATCTATAATTTTAAAACAGCCAGATTTTCTGGTTGTTTTCTTTATCACATTGAAAAAAGCCTTTAAATTGTGTATGATAATGGGTATTAATGAAGGAGTGATAGTTTCATGAATCCGGATGATTCAGTCCCGTTACAGTATAGTTTAGGAGGGTTAATATGAACCTTCCCATCTTAATTTTATTTACATTTATTCTAAACATCTTGTTTTCAATGACAAGCAGCATCGTTTCTACAAATAAAGAAATCGAAGATGAATCTTATAAATATCAAGCTACATTAAAATGGTTATCTCTATGCATGGAAGTATTTGGCACTTTGATGAGTGTAATCTATTTACAATCTTTGATTCATGGTCCATTACTTTATGTAGTCGTACTTCTATTGGTGTATGCATATATTTTATTGAGTGATTTATTACCAAGAAAATTTGCGAATGCTCATTTAGACAAGTTTGAAAAAACATTTATGTCTATTGCGAAAGGCATTCAATCCTTATTTACACCATTTACTTTCTTCTTGCGTTTTGAAGTAGAAAAAGAACAAGAAGATTATTCCGAAGAAGATATTTATGAAGTAATCAACGGTGGTGGAGTAGAACCAAGTCAAAAAGAATTTATCGAAAACTTATTCGAATTTGATGATACGCCTGTTGAAGAAATTTGTACACATCGAAGTGAAGTTGTTTGTCTATATTTAAATGATGATAAAGAAACATGGAAAAAGACCATTCTAGAAAATCGTCACACATTATACCCTGTATGTGATGAGGATAATGATGATGTCGTAGGTATTCTAGATACACGTGATTATTTCCGTTTAGATTCAATTGAACAAGATAACGTCATCAATAAAGCAATGGATCAGCCTTTCTTTATTTCACAAAATATGAAGGCCGATGTTTTATTGAAGGAAATGAAAATCAAAAAAGTATACTTTGCGGTTTTACTTGATGAATACGGAGGAATGACCGGTATCGTGACTTTACACGATATTATTGAAACCCTTCTTGGTGAAATCCAAGAAGATGATGATATTGATGAGCCAGATCCAATCCAACAAATTGATTCTGATCAATTTAGAATCTATGGCCAAGCTGACATTGAAGATGTCGAAAAAGCTTTAGGCATTTCATTAGAAGATGAGGATTGTGACACATTTGGAGGATACATTCTAAATCATTATGGACAAATTCCTGATGAAGGTTCACATTTTAAAGTCAGTCTAGACTTAATGGATGTATATGTTAAGGAAGTAAAAAATCATCGTATCGGACAAACTATTGTACAAATAAAACGAAAAGAGGAAGGAAACCAACATGAAAGCACTGAAAAACGCAATCGAGACTAGAGGACATTTTATCAATGATGAGGTATTAAAGGTAGATGCTTTTTTAAATCACCAAATTGATTGTTCTTTAGTAGATGAAATGGGAAATGAATTTTATGAACACTTTAAAGACAAAGGCATCACAAAAGTAGTAACCATTGAATCTAGTGGTATTGCCCCAGCTTATGCGACAGCCATCCGTTTGAATGTGCCATTGATTTTCATCAAGAAAACACAACCAAGCACAATGATTGATCCTGCATTTGCGGAAGTCTTCTCTTTCACAAAGAATAAGACATATCCAATTTGTATTGAAAAAGAATACTTAAAAAAAGGCGATAAAGTTTTATTCATTGATGATTTCTTGGCAAATGGTGAAGCATTCAAAGGAACAGAAAACTTAATTGCGCAGGCACAAGCTGAAATTGTTGGTGTTGGCATGGTGATTGAAAAAGCTTTCCAAAAAGGACATGCGTATATTTCTGAAAAGGGATATGACCTTTTGGCGTTGGCATCTATTGCAGGTGTTAAGAATAAGAAAATTACATGGGCTGATGAATAATCAGTCCTTTTTTTGAATAAGAGGAAATTATGAAAAATTTATTTAAGAAACTATTTGTCGGTTTTACCGTACTATCTTTAACTGCATGTGGTTCAACGACAATGCAAGACAATACGTTTGCAGCTAAAGAAAACAAGGGCTTCACAAAATACACAAACCAATTGGTAGTTGAATATGCCGAAAACGACTATACAACGATGCACCAATTCTTTGAACATCCAGAAGACTATGGTATTGATATTAATAATGTAGATGTTAGTCTTGGTGAATTTTATACAGACAATACTGAAGAAATCAAAGAAGATCAAAAAGAATTAAACAAGTTTAATCGCAGTACTTTAGACAAGACGCAACAAACCATCTATGATGAATTAAAGTATGAGAATGAATTGAGTTTAAAAGCAGAGAACAAGAAATTTCAATATTTAAACAATTGTTGGAGCACAATGAGTGGACTTCACCAAAGTTTGATTTCTGTTTTTTCTGAATACATTTTACGAAGTGAAAAAGATATTCAAGATTTGATTACTTTAATCAACGATGTGCCTCGCTATACAAATGATGTATTGGAATATACAAAAAAACAAGCAGATAAGAATACGTTACAGTTTGACTATGATTCTGTTATTCAAGATATTCAAGATGTCATCAATAATAAAGAGAATAGTTCAATCACAAGTGCATTATATAATGCGATTGACGCTTTAAATCTAGATGAAGAAAAAACAAATTCTTATAAAACAGCCGTTAAAGAAGCCATGGACACTAGCTTCTTTCCGAGTTATCAGGCTATGATAGGTACATTGACCTCTCTTCAATCCAAAGTACAACCTCTACAAGGGTTGTCGAACTATAAAAATGGTAAGAAATACTATGAAGTATTAGTTGAAAATGCGACAAGTTCTACCTGTTCTATTTCAACCATCAAAAAGAATACACAATCCGCAATCAATTCGGCTATCACTAAATTCCAAAAGTTATATAAAGCCAATCCAATGATTGCGTACGAACTCGATTCGGTTTCAACGGATTTTACGGATGTAAATCAAATTCTAGAAAGCCTTCAAAAGAACTATAAAAAGGATTTTCCAGAAGTAAAAACCATGAAATATGATTTAAAGGCACTACCAGAAGATCAATCTGTCAGCGGAATTGTTGCCTACTTTATTACACCCGCCTTGGATTATTCACAAAACTATCAAATGCGCTACAACAAACGTGATTATGGCGATGATCCATCAAGTTTAACACTTTATCAAACATTAGCTCATGAAGGTATTGCCGGGCATATGTATCAAGCGCAATACAATAAGGAACATTTAAAATACCCAATCCAATTCTTCTACAACAATCTAGGTATGTCAGAAGGATGGGCTACTTATATGGAAAGCATGTCTTTACATTATTTAGATAATAATGAAGACTTATTAGAAGCCTATAATTTGAATAACATTCTTACCAATCTATACATTGTCTTAATGGATATCAGCATTCATTATGATGGTATGTCACTCAATGATTTCAAGAATGAATATGGCGATATGTTTAGTTCAGAAGGATTAGAAAGTATTTACAATCAATTGGCAGACAATCCAACTGTATTCTTATCTTACTATTACGGATATCTTCAAATTGTAGACTTAAAGAGTACAGCCAAATCTAGATTAAACTCAAAATTTGACAATGTAGACTTCCATAATGCCCTGCTACAATATGGTGAAGTCAACTTCAATATTGTCAAACAAAGCGTAAATGAATACATCAACAAAAACAGATAAAACACAAAAGATGTTGGTTTAAATTTCCAACATCTTTTACATTTTTCTAGGGGAAAATCTCACTATATTTAACACTTTTCTAGGGGAATATTTGAAGAAAATTACATTTTTCTAGGGGAAAGTATAACTATATTTAACACTTTTCATTTAATAATTTCTTTTCCCTACAAACACATTATATACACTTTTGTAACAATAACTCTTTTTACGAACCGAATCATCATATGAAATTACATTTAATTCTTCCATCTTCTGAATCGTACGATTGATTGTTGATTTTGATAATCCTGTCATATCTTCTAATTCTTTTTTAGTAAATACAACTTGAGAAAGAATGATTGGCATAATTTTATATAGAGTTGCACTATGGATCGTTTCCATTTTTGCCATATCTTCCTTGTAGATTCTATCTATTTCATTCATTTTATAGATAAAGCTATTGCACTGATCCACTACACATTGAAGGAAAAATTTGATATATCCCAAATAATTTCCTTTTCGACTTTCCATTAGATTATACTGATATGCAGGTTTATACAATTCCAATATTTCCGACATGTATAATATTGGTTTATCTTGTTCAAACCTTGCCATTTGAATAGGAATCAAAGCTCTTCCTAGTCGTCCATTTCCATCTGAGTATGCATGAATCGTTTCAAATTGCGCATGAGATAATGCCACATTAATTAAATATGGATCGATAAACTCATCATTCATATATTCATATAAATTTTCTAATAATCCATATACATTTTCTGGTGCCGGAGGAATAAATATCGCATTATCAATACCCGCTCCTTTAGGACCAATCCAATTCTGAGTTGTACGAATATGACCTGGCTTCTTTTTAGATCCACGAACACTATCCAACAAAAGCCTATGCATTGTATTCACCAATTCAAAATCAACATTTTTTCCAGCATTAATTTTCTTGTATGCATATTCCACAGATTTCTTTAAATTTTGAATCTCTTTATTATCATCCGTTTCGTCCATATACTTTAAATAATACATTTCATCTTGCGATATCTGTATACCTTCAATTTGAGTTGATTTCAAACTCTCACTCAACAAAATTGAATCTAAAAAATATTTTGAATCAAAATCCAAAGTCTGTAATTTAATCTTATACTCCGTATATTTCGCGTTTGCCTGAGACAATAATCTTAATAAGTCTTTATCCATCTTATAATTCACTGGATATAATTCTGCTCTAAAAGGTGTCATTTTTTCTATATCCTGACTTCATTTACCTTATTTTAACATAGAAAAATGTCATAATTTTATTTTTTGAATCATTTTACTGCTTTTTTAGTGTATTTTGATTCATAATTTCAGATTTTGACAACTTTTTATGCTTTTTAACCCCATTTTGAGTCAAAATTGACTCATTTTGACTTCGTTTCAACAGAAAAAGTGTCATTTTTTTAAATTATGACACCTTCAAAAGAATATTTTCAACTGATTTTTCACCTTTGAGTATTTTTACTTACTTAAAGTAGTGAACTACTCGGCTACAAACAACTTAGCTTCTTGCTTCAACTTCCATTGTTTGATTAATACAAAGTTGTATTTTCAGGTCTTATACGATATCTGGAACCGACAAAGCTATCTGGAAACCTCAAAAGGAAAGTTGTCCTCTACGGCTACATCGAAAAGTTCCTTGAGCATCTTGGTGAACTCTTCAATATCAGAGAAATTTCCTTTGAATGCTGGGGAACTGTACAGTTTGTACAGAACCGTAAAGGCGTGATCTTTACTGTTGTTCCATTCGGTCATGGAGTTAAGAATGTGTCACCCCAACAAAAGAACTTATGAAGCTAACGCTGGAACAAAAGCTGTCCCACAATGGACATCCAGTGCTTCTGTCTACAATGACAGAGGAATCCTTTTTATTTGAGTATAGTGCGATTTGAACATACTATGTCTTGAATTTATAGTTTTGGGGAGCATTGTTGTATTATAATCGTAATAATTGTTCCCTATAAGGAGGAGAAATCATGCCCGTACAATATAGTGAAATACAAGAATTGCTCAGAAGTCGCGCCGATCTTCACGCTAGGCTTAATTTGATGCCATACGATGGAACACCTGAAATCAAAGAACGTGGTGCGAAAAAATACCTCTATGTAAGAAAACGTGTTGCTGGCAAGCAGACATCAACTTACGTGGGTGCGTATACTGAAGAACTGTATAATTTGCTTCTTCGAAATGCAAGAGAAATTCGTGAAATCAGAAAATCACTCCGAAGCATTGAAAAACAACTTGCTGAAGCCGGATATTCTGAAGACGAACTTTCTATGTTGTAAGAGATACCCTTAACAATTTCAGTTAAGTTTTCTTTATCATAAGGATACTCTCCATAACCCTATTCCAACGCACTGAGAATTGCAAGTACTTACATCATATTTCTTGTTGTAGTCCCTCACATTTCATAAGTCAAGTTTTTTCGGAATCGTTTTCACACTTGTATTTAAGGGGTATTATCTCTTTTTCTACATTTTATCAAAAAACAGATATGAAACATACTTATTTGTAAGCTTTTTAAATGTTTCTATTGATTTATTCAAAAAACAGGGTTGTTCTGTGTAAGTACTTACATCTAACATTTAAAATATAGACAGGTAGAAATGGTGCAAAAATTTATAAGATTCATTTTAACGACTTGGTAGCTGTTGCATCATGTCCTCTAGAAAAAGGGACTATATGTAATGTCGATGGACAAGAGTCTACATTTATTGAAGATATTGCCCAAAGACATAAATTTACGTTGAAAGATATTAAAAAGAGCGACCTATTATTAAATATGGATATCCTATTGGAATCGCGAAGGATATAAGGAAGTAGCTATCACATTAAGAGAATCTATCAATGCCAATATCAACAACTGGTCCGCTATGTTGTATGATAGAAAAGATTACTATTTCTCAAATAAATACAAGATGCAGATTGTAGACAGAGTCGGTGGTGGAGATAGCTTTGGTGCTAGATTGGTTGCAACAAGTCTAGAAGGGTATGATGCAAAGTCAATAATCGAATTTTCGGTAGCTGCAAGTTGTTTAAAACACTCTATCGAAGGTGATTTCAACATGGTGAGCATGGACGAAGTGTTGCAATTAGCTGGTGGAGACGGTTCAGGCCGCGTCCAAAGATAATTCAATTATTTGGCAGCAACAGATTACTATCATGTATTTATTTCTCCTATTCCAACAATATACTTACATTAAAATATCCTAATCGTAGTTATCTGTTACTATATGTAAAAGAAAGATCGATATTCTATTTTTCCTATGAATATCGGTCTTTTTTTATTAAAATTTAGACTTATAATATATACAGTAAAGGATATATATTATGTTCAGATTATTTAAAAAGAAAGAGAAAATAAAAAGAGAATTGCCACCAGGAACAATTCGCAAAGAGTTTCATTTTGAAGGAAATGTTCAAAATATTGGTTTTCGTTTTGAAGTACAAAGTCATGCCAAACCATTAGGTATTACAGGCTATGCCAAAAACAATGATGATGGTAGTGTAACTGCCGAGTTACAAGGAAGTGAAAAAAACATTAATAAAGTAATCAAAAGTCTTCAAAACATCGATCGTATTCAGATTGATTCCATGACAAAAAAAGAGATTCCACTTGATTATTATGAGAATGATTTTTATATTCTGTATTAACTTTAACAATGCTCATGAGTTAGAGCATTGTTCTTTTTCATTTTCTTCTAGATATCTTAGATATACAGCTTTAGTAGCTTCTGCATCAGCAATTGCTTCTTCAATTGTATCCCCACCACCTACACATCCTTTTAAATCCGGATACTCAACACACCATTCTGTTTTTCCATTTTCTAAATGTATAGGATATACTTTCATTGCATAGTCCATACTATCTCTCTTCCTTTCTTCAACTAATCCTTATATATTCAAGTATAACAAATCCACATGTAAATTTAATACAAAAACAGACTGAACATTCAAAATTCAGCCTGTACTTTTATACTATTTAACTATTTCTTTGATTTTCTCTGCAATGTGCTTTGCATCTAAACCATAATAATCTAATAATTCTTTCGGTTTTCCACTTCTACCAAATGTATCCTGCATACCTAACATATATTGTCTACAAGCGATTCCTTCTGGTGCAAGTACTTCACTGACTGCACTTCCAAGTCCTCCATAAATATTGTGTTCTTCAACTGTCACAATCACATCATGCGTTTTCGCTGTTTCAATAATCAATTCCTTATCGATTGGTTTAATAGTTGGAATATCAATAACTGTTGGTTTATTTTCTAATAAATCATACGCCTTTAAGCTTTCCTGTACCATTAATCCAGAAGCAATGATAGCTACCTTGCTTCCTTTTTTTAGTACATTTCCTTTGCCGAATTCAAATTTGTAGTTTTCATCATATACATCCTCTACTCCAAGTCTTCCTAATCGCACATAACATGGTCCTTCAATAGAGTATACGGCCTTGATGATTTCTTCAGTCTGTTTGGCATCACATGGCTGAAATACCTTCATATTTGGAATAGAACGCATTAGAGCTAAGTCTTCAATACATTGATGGCTTGCACCATCTTCTCCGACACTGATTCCAGCATGGGTAGCACATACTTTTACATTCAAGTTTGGATAACAAATACTATTACGAATCTGTTCAAAAGCTCGGCCTGCTGCAAACATCGCAAAACTTGATGCATAAACAACCTTATTACTTGCGGCCATACCAGCAGCGACTGCCATCATATTTCCTTCGGCAATTCCCATATTGAAATGATGCTCTGGTCTTGCCTTTTTGGCATCGATTGTCTTTGTTGATTTTGTAAGATCGGCATCTAACACAAATAGATCATCATGTTCTACGATTAGTTTTGCCAATGTCTTTCCATATGCTTCTCTTGTTGCCGTTGCCATTATTCAAGACCTCCTAATTCCTTCATTGCAGTTTCATACTGTTCATCATTTGGTGCAGCTCCATGCCATGCATAGTTATTTTCCATGAAAGATACACCTTTACCCTTGATTGTATGGGCAATAATGATTGTTGGTTTATCTACTGTTTGTTTGGCAAAATTAAATGCTGTACGCAACGAATTAAAATCATGTCCATTGGCTTCAATCACTCGCCAGCCAAATGCTTCAAACTTAGATTTAAATGGTTCAGGTGAAATCACATCATCAATATTTCCATCAATTTGAAGATGATTATAATCAAGAATAGCAAATAAGTTATCTAGCTTATAATGACTTGCAGCCATAGCTGCTTCCCATACTTCACCTTCCTCACATTCGCCATCACCTAATAAGGCATAAATACGATGATTATTTCCATCTACTTTATTTGTGATAGCCATACCTACTGCACAAGAAATACCTTGTCCTAAAGATCCTGTAGACATATCCACACCAGATACATAATTCATATTTGGATGTCCTTGTAGTTTAGAATCAATATGTCTAAATCCTTTTAAATCTTCAATATCAACAAATCCCTTTTCAGCTAATGTCGCATACAATACGGGACTTGCATGTCCTTTGCTTAATACAAAGCGATCACGATCTATTGTATTTACATTATCCTTATTGATATCCATCTGTTCAAAGTATAGTTCTGTCAAAATATCAGCAGCACTCAAAGATCCTCCTGGATGACCTGATTTTGCACTATATACTTCAGTTAAAATATGTTTTCTAATTCGATTTGCGTATAATTCAAGTATTTTATTTTCCATCTCATACTCCTTTAATGACATTAAATTTCATTAATGCTTCATATATTCCATCTTCATCGTTAGATAAAGTAATATACCTTGCTTCATTTTTTACACTTTCAAGTGCTTGCCCCATCGCAAAACTGTAGTTTGTTTGTTTAAACATGCTAATATCATTACCACCATCACCAAACACAAACACTTCATCTTTTGACCACCCAAAATTTTTCATCAATCGAACTAATGTATCACCTTTTGTATAGCCTTTAGGACCCATTTCAATCTGTCTAGGTGTTGTTCTAAAAACTTCAAAACGATCCCCATATTTATGAATTAATTTTTCCTCTATTTCATTTAAAATATCTGTTTCTTGTAAAATTTGAAATTTATTAATTGGACAATCAATTTCTTCTACTTTTTCAATATATTTTTGGCAAGGATAACCATTTCTCATATCCCAAAACCATGACCAAGCGCCTGCAGTCCACGGATAATCTTCTGGTAAATCTAATGATAAACGTAACTTCTGCTTCATTGTTAATATATGATCAGGCATATAATCAAATAAACCTTCATCATATACGGCAATGCTTTCTGCATTTAAATTCATCAAATACGAAAATACTGGGTGCACTTCATCTTCATGCATTTGTCTTAGTATTGTTCTCTGATTCGTTGACATATCATATATCGCAATACCGTTGATTTCGATAAGTAACCCACCAAATTCTTCAAGATGCAACTCTTCCAAATATGGTTTAATTCGTCCATAATTTCTGCCTGATGCTAGAACAATCTTAATTCCATTTTTTTGACATTCTATTAAAGCATCCTTCGTTTTCGGTGAAATTTTATCCTTCGAATTCAATAAAGTTCCATCCATATCCATTACAATGGCTTTTATATTCATTTACTCAAATCCCTTATCTAACTTATCTCTTAAAAATACCCCAGCATCTTTTACAACATCTTGCCAGTCTTCATTGTTCACATACCAAAATTCTCCGACAAACATACGTACACCTAATCGTTTCAATGTTTTGATATTTTTCACAAACTCTGTATGCCCTGTCCCAAATGGAATTTCACGATATTTACCTGGAACAGTTTCTTTTAAATGACTCGCAAAGATATGTCCTTTTCCACACATCAAATCTTCGTCCACGTCTACACCATACAATAAGGATGCATTCTTTAAATTTCCAATATCTGGATATACACCTAGGTATGGGCTGCTTACTAGATTTACATAGCGCATTGCCTTTTCTACTGTATCCATAAATGGTGTTTCCATTGTTTCAAAACCTAACACGATTCCTTTTTCGGCAGCCATTTCCACACATTTCTTTAGATTTGTTTCAAAATCATGATTCGTATATAAATCTCCATCTTCATAATAGACGTCATATCCAGCTAACTGAATAATGCGAATTCCTAGATCTGCCGCAAAATCAATCGCTTTCTTCATGATTTCCAATGATTTCTTTTGAATCTCTTTATCATGTGATCCAAGTGGATATTTACGATGTCCACTTAAACACATTGAAGAAATAGGAACACCCGTTTTTTGAATGGCTTCCTTGATTTCATTCGTTGGCTGATCCAATCTTGCAAGCTTTGCATCACTTTCATCAATACTGATTTCCAAATAATCAAATCCACTCTTCTTGGCAATCGTTAATTTTTCTACCCAAGTAAGTGTACTTGGCATACTCTTTTCATACAGACCAAGTCTATATTCTCTATTTAGCTTGTCCATAATAAGCTCCCGGTCCATGTTTACGATTAAAGTGTTTGTCTAATAGAGCCTGCTGCATGGAATCAATTTCATTGTTGCTTAATAAAGATGCGATCGCATTCATCTTTGCACATTCTTCTAAAACAACCGCATTATGTACGGCATTGAATCCATCCGTTCCCCAAGTGAAAGGTCCATGTGAATGTACCAATACGCCAGGAACTCTGTCTGGATCAATGTTGCGCGTTTTGAATTCCTCTACAATCACTTTTCCTGTTTCCAATTCATAATCACCATGAATTTCCTCTTCTGTCATAAAACGGGTACAAGGAACAGCTCCATGAAAGTAATCTGCCTGTGTCGTTCCTAATGGAATGATATCTTTTCCTGCCTGTGCAAAGCTTGTTGCCCAAGTGGAATGTGTATGAACAACACCTCCAATATTTGGAAAATTACGATAGAATTCCAAATGCGTATCTAAATCTGAGCTTGGACGTAGATTTCCTTCCACAATATTTCCATCCATATCCACAAGGACAATATCATCACGCGTCATGACATCATATTCAACACCACTTGGTTTAATGGCTACGATTCCTTTTTCTCGATCGATTTCAGATACATTTCCCCATGTGAATGTGATTAAGCCATATTTTGGCAATAATAAATTGGCATCTAATACACGTTGCTTCAATTCTTCTAACATATTATTTCTCCCTTTTATAATAAAAGCTGTCTATATGACAGCTTTTTAATCTTCTGTTACAAAGTAGATTGCTGCTTCAGCTGCAGTATGGTTTGCACCAACAATGATGTCTCTATTATCTTCATGTACAACACATAGATTGGCTGGTCCTACACCTTTATCGACCATTGTGACTTTATATTCTCCATCTTCATACGTAACGACAAATAATTCGCAGTCTTTTCTTCTGACACCACATACAAATGCATTTTGTCCCGCAAGTTTGGCACCAACTAAGGCATGCGCAAAATCAATTTCATTATCGTATTGCCATACTTTCTTATATTCACTTCCATCTTTCTTATAAATTTGAATTGTATTTCCATGGAATTCTTCAATCGTCATGATTTCATCCTGGCCATCTCCATCGATATCAATTGTGGCAATCTCACCAATATGTCCTGATAGAATTGGTTCCACCTTCCATTGTCCACCACGTTTTTCTGGTGCACTTACACGTAAGATTCCTTGATCACTTCCAAAGTATCCAACATCTTTACCATCTTCTTTTGTTTGCCAGAAACCATGGTTACGATATAGTCCATCACATAATACTTCTAGCTCTACTCCTGTACTTGGATCTTCTGGTAATTCAGCTACATAAATTCTTCCTGGAACACTCCAGTCATTCTTTTCTTTTTTAGAAGTAGCTACTGTAGCTAGGATCAAATAGTTGATACCATTCTGGTTAAAGATTCCAAAACGATGAACATAAGGTACAGACACAACATCTTTGAATTGCCATGTTCCATTGTCGTATTTTCCCCATACGATTTTTGCCAAAGATGGCGTAACCTTCAAATAGAATTCTTGAACACAAAGAAATTCTTTTTCTTTTCCTGGAATTGGAACGATTGACATACATCCACCTGGATGTGTCCATACATTTTCTTTTGTTTCATAATCTTTTCCATAATACATATTACATGCGACATCTGGATCTTCACTTGCCAATAAAATATGGTTTTGATTATCAAAATAAATATTACTTGCGCAATAGCAACGGTACATATCATCTAGTTTTTTCTTAACAATTTTCATGATTTTCTCCTCTTTTTAGGTAATTTTGGGTATAAGAAAAGCTGCATAAACGCAGCTTTCATTTTTTTATTATTTTACTGCGAATTGGTTTGATTTATCCAATTTCAATATCGAAATCAACTTTCAATTCTTCGTCTTCAGATTCAGCTTCTACTGGTCTAGCTGGTTTTAAAACAGATACGATAACAGCTGTAACCATAGCACCAATTAAGTAAGCTGCAACCCATAACAATGGATTACTTGTTAATGGAATTGAGAATACACCTCCATGTAATACAGGACATGTTACTCCCCAAGCTAAAACCAATCCATGGGCAACTCCAGATCCAATTGTAACGGCTGGAATAACTCGTTTAGGATCATTAAATGCGAATGGTAAAGCACCTTCTGTTACCTGACATAATGACATTGCGATAGCAACTTTTGCATCTTCTCTTTCTTCTGCAGTATATTTCTTTGGAGTTAAAATCAAAGCAGAGATAGCCATTCCTAAAGGTGGAGCCATGGCAGCTGCATTTTTACCAGCAGCAGGTCCCCAAACACCACTAGCAGCAAATGCACTTACTACTGAGAAACAAATCTTATTAACAGGACCTCCCATGTCAAAGCCAGTCATACAACCCAACAAGAATCCTAGAATAAATTTAGATCCAGTATTCATTCCCATAAAGAAATCAACAATAATTTGAGTTAAAGCTGCTAAAGGTGGTCCAAAGACAAACATAATCAACAATGTAGAAACAATTCCTGATAATACTGGATAAATAACGATTGGATACATTGATTTCAAAGCTTTTGAATCTGGGAATTTTTCTTGCATCCAAAGAACCATCATACCAATCAAGAATCCACAAATTAAAGCACCTAAGAATGAAGCTTTTACTTGTGTTGATAAATAACCTGCAACCACACCTGGTGCAATACCTGGTTTACCACAAATTGAATAAGCAATACCTGCACATAATACGGACATCATTAATCCAAATGCTGCATTACCTGCTGAAATAAATGCATAACCTAATGTGCCTTGTACATCAACATTTCCACATAAACGTGCGATTGCCGTACAGAATCCACCAATTACAATGACTGGAATCATATACGAGATACCTGTCATACAATGGCTTTTAAAGTTTTTAAAAACATCTTTAAACATTTTTTCTCTCCTATATTATCTATTATTCACTTATATTTTCATTGAAGAACATGTTCTATTCATATATAATGAACTTGGTTAAATTAACCAAAGAACGATTTTATGTGAAGAACAATTAAAAGGTGCTCGCCAAAGTTTCTTTTATTTTCAATGAAGATCGTTTTTTTTTACTTTTTTGCGCTTAATTTTTCTTCAATTTTCTTTAATAAATGTTCTGGTGATTTAATTGCTGTTGAAACAGGAACCTTAACAACTGGTTTTCCTTTAAAACGTTCTGTTCCAGAAACTGCAACATCAGTAGCTAATAAAACGCAATCTGCTTCTTGAATATCTTGATCAGTTAAAGCAAACTCAATTCCACCACTTCCTTGAGTTTCAATTTTTACGCTCCATCCTAGCTTTTTACCTGTTTCAAGCAATTTTTCTCTTGCCATATATGTGTGTGCAATACCACAAGTACATGAAGTAATTCCTACGATTTTCATTATTTATTTTCCTCTTTTCTTTTTGTAAATTCATCAAAATATGATTCAAACAATTTAAAAAATTGTTCTTTCGTTTCACATTCCATCAAAGCATCCACATGCTCTTTATATGCTAATACACTTGCAAGTTGTGCTAGCATTTGTAAATGTGTTTTTTCCAATTCATTTGTTGGAGCAGCTAATAAGAAAATCAATCGAACCGGCTGATCATCTAAGCTTTCCCATTCTACAGGATTTTTAACTTTAGCAATCGCGACACTCGCTTTGTTTACCTGATCTGTTAAACCATGAGGAATAGCTATTTGATTTCCCATTCCTGTTTCACCAATTTGTTCTCTTTCATATACTGCTTCTTTGAATTTTTCTAAGTCTTTTACTCTTCCATTTTCATAAAGCAATGAACATAATTGATGAATAACTTCATCTTTACTAGATGCTTCCATTTCTAAATCAATTAAATTGACATCTAAAATTTCTATCAAATTCATACAATTAACCTTTCATTTTATTCGTTATTTTTACTTGCATTGATCAATAATTCATACAACTCTTTTTCACAACTACATTTATGTACTTGTTCAATTATTGATTCACTATTTAACGTTTTATACAACCAACTCATCTGCATTACGTTTTTCGCATCTACTTTTGCCACAGCAAGCAAAACTATAAAGTTTACTTTTTGTGTGTTCCAAAAAATCGGATTATCTAATTTGTAAAAAGCAATTTGTGTTCTTTTCACTGCTTCATAGAATCCATGTGTTAAGATGATTCCATTACCGACTTCTGTAGATCCCATTGTCTCTCTTTTTAATACACTCTCTAAGAAATAAGGAGTAACAGCTCCACATAGTTGCAAGCGATTTGTCATTTCCTGCAAAACTGTTAATCGATCTGTATGTCCATGTTCAACCATCACAGTTTGAAGCGAGAAGTTATTCTTATTAACCGAAGGATTTCCATAAATGAAAGTTCTTATTCTTTGTATATCTGTCTCATTTAACAAAGGATTAATTTGTAAATAAGGTTTAGAAACGCTTAATTTTACAGTTGATAAAATGTAATTACAATTTTCAATTGCCTGTGAATCTTCTGAAGAACAATGAATAAATGTTATATTTGGAAAATTCTCCTGCAATTTAACAGATAAGAATCTAGAAACTCCAACGCCCATTGTACAAACTATCGCAACTTGTTGTTTTTCCATTGGCTGTTCTACAGCTACAGAAATATGTAAAGCAACATATGCGATTTCTTCTTCACTAACTGTTACATTTAAAAATTTTTCAAAGGAAGAATTGATAATTGTAGCTAATGAAAAGGATCCTGCATAATTTGTCTTTATTTCTCCTAATAATGGATTATATAAATTAAATCCATATTTTAATCGATACACTGTTGGCAACAAATGTAAAACCAATGATTGTTTGAACATTTTATTTTGTTTTAAATTTAAAGCAACTATCTTATCCAGATTACAAATAAAATCATCACTAATATTTTCCGCCAATGTTCTTAATTCGCTTAAGAAATCATTTTTAATAAAAGTTGGTTCATTTAAGTACATTCCAAATAAATGCATCAACAAATAGTTTGATTCAGCTTTTGGAATATCAGAATGAATATACTCTGATAGTTCATAAATTAATTGTTCAAATTCTTCTTTATAAGAATGAGATTCTTCTTGCAATTCATCACAATCCAACATTTCTAATTCTTTGTTTTTAAGAATACGAATTACCATGATTGAAGCATGAAACGCCAAGTTATTTATGTTCATTTCATTCAAATTCATTCCATATTTTTCATTCCATTCAGATACAATATCTTCAATTTTTTTAAAATCTACATTTAAATATGTCTCCAAGAATGATTCAATAGATAAATTTCGAGTATTTAAATCATTAGCTAAGCTTCCAACCGCATTACGAATATTTTCTTCGTTGCCTTTAACATACAATCCATTGTTTGCATTTCTAGATAACTCCAACTGATGTTTTTCCAGCCATTTAGAAACTGCAGACAAGTCTTTTTCAATAGTAGAACGACTTACATATAATTCATCTGCAAATTTATCGGGATAAATTTTGCTATTTCCTAGTAAAATTTGTACTAACATACAGCCTATTCTATAATCTTTTGAATATGTATTTACTGTACTATTTTGTTGATCTACATTTAGAAATAATGCAACCTTATCCTCTTTTGCTCCTTGAATCCAAACGCCTACATGAGGCTTTTTTTCAAGGCACAAATGATGAACCAGTAATTCCGTTTCAATTTTTACTAAATCAGACCGAATTGTTCGACTACTTACATCCAACATTTCAGCTAATTCCGTCGTAGTAAGTGGTTTTTTTGATTTTAAAAGAATTCGTATTAATTCTTCTTGTCTATTCATAGACTATTCACCCGAGGGATAGTTACAATTAATGGATCTTTGAACGAATACTGACTACCAGTATATTTCAATATATCTTTACGTTCTAAACCATGTAAAATTTTAACCAGATCACCATAGCGATATACAAAATACGCTAAAGCTATAGCTAAGGTTCCTAAACAAATGGTTGCTAACCATACTACATTAAACAGACAAGCTACGATACCAACAAATCCAAAAGTATTTTTCAAATATGTCATTGTTGTATTCCATGTAACATGTATATCTTTTCCTTCTTTTTCAATCTTATAAAACCACATAGGCACTCCTCTACTTTGACTGAGCTTTGTGTCCTCCTACTTCATCACGTAAAGAGGCAATCACTTTAGCCGAGAATGAATCATCTTGTTTTGAACGTAAACGCATCATTAATGATGTTGAGATTACTGGAATTGGAACACCTAATTCACAAGCGGATTCAATTGTCCAACCTGTTGTTTTACTTGCTCCAACAACACCTTTGATTTTTGATAAATCTGGATCTTTCTTAAATGCGTCCGCTGCAAGTTCAAGTAACCATCCACGAATTACACTTGATTTACTCAAAGAATCTGCGACATTTTGTAAGTCATAATCAAATTCACTCTTTTCCAACAATTCAAATCCTTCACCTAATGTTTGCATATAGCCATATAGCATTGCATTGTGAATCATTTTCAAATAGTGACCACTACCAGTTTTTCCTGTGTACAAGCATCCGTTTGTAGTAGCAATACTTTCCAACATTTCTTGAAGCTCATTTTTAAATACGTCTGGATCTCCTCCACACATAAAGCTTGCTCCATGTCTTGCTCCATAAACGCCACCGCTTGTTCCAATGTCAAAGAAGTAAATACCTTTCTCTTCCATCAAATGCGCTGTTTTCAAGCTATCTCTATGATCTGAGTTTCCTCCATCAATTACAATATCATTTGCTTTACACAACTCTACCAATTGAAGCAATACAGAATTTGTAATTTTTCCAGCAGGTAACATTACCCAAATCACATTTTTTTCATCTTTAGAAGCAACATCCTCCAAAGATGCGTACGTCTTAATGTTTTCTGATTCAGCCTTTTTACGAGCTTCTTCATTAACATCAAATCCTTCAACATCTACACCGTGTTCTTTCATATTCAATGCAAGATTTAAGCCCATTTTACCAAGACCTACCATTTTTAATTTCATGACGTACCCTCCTTTCTTTTGATCCCTATGTCTTTTGACAGGTACATCATAATAAAAAATGTAAGCGCTGTACATAAATCAAGCTTTTATTCATCCGATTCGTGTTTCCACATTTGTTTTTCCACATTCATGATGATTTCCGCAAAGTGATTTCCACATTAAGTCAAAATCAATCATATATAGTATGATATACTATATAAAAAAATTAGCAAATATTAACGTTTACTAATGTAATCGTTTTTATATTGCTGATTATATTACATGAAAAGAGGAATTTTATGAAAATTATACAATCTTCAGTTATAGACAATATAAAAGTAAACTTAGAATCCTTATTCCCAGCTGAAAAAAAAGTAGCTCAATATATTCTTGAACATCTAAATGAGGTAATTTTTTTAAATATCTCAGAATTGGCTACTAATTCAAATTCGAGTGAATCTTCCGTTGTAAGAATGGCTAAACATTTAGGATACAATGGATACTTTCAAATGAGATTACTTCTTTCAAATGACATTAGCAAAAAAGATAAAGATATTTTGAGTAATCAGCCTTTATTAACGAGTGAAAAAATATTTAGTTCCTGTGCAAATCGTATTCAATCTTTATCAAATATGATAAGTACAGAACAATTAGTCAAAGCTGCAAAATTGATTCAAAATGCTCGCATTTGCCATATCACTAGTATTGGAAACACCATTCCAGTTGCAATTGATCTAGGATTTCGTTTAGAAAGAAATGGACAAGCTTGTACATATTCAAATCAGCCAGAACAATACTATAATCACATTGCATTAGGCCATAAAGATGATTTACTAATCGCTATTACTCGCTCTGGTGCATCAAAACAAGTTTTAAAATCAATATCTTTAGCCGAGAAAAAAGGCATGAAGATTCTTATCATTACAGCCTCCTTGAATGAAGAGTTCACTAAAAAAGCAGACTGTATTCTTCAAATTAACGATACAAATGAGATAATAAATCAAAAAGTTCGTGCTGATTCTCACCTGCTAGAAATTGCTCTGAACGATGCTTTAATTTATGTTGTTAAGAATTATCTTCTTTTTGATAATAGTTTTGAGCAATCTCAAAATCTAAATGAAGTAGAGCTTTTATTAAGCGAAACAAAGCTATAAAGAGATGAAATATTATTTCGTTCATCTCTTTTTTTATTGACATATATGAAATTTATTTCTATACTGAATTTGGAATTAGCTAATCCATAAAATTATATTTCACGAGGAGATTAAATAATATGCTTGTAACAATGAAAGAAATTTTACTCCATGCTAAAGAGAACAATTATGGAGTTACTGCACCAAATATTCAAAATGAAGATATGGCTAGAGCAGTCGTTCGCGTTGCAGAAAAATGTAATGCCCCTATGATCATTGACATTAATTCATGGGTACATCCAGATATTCCATGGCTAGTAAACTTTTGTAGAGATTTAGCCATTCGCTCTACTGTACCAATCGCCATTAATTTAGATCATGGAAAAAACTATCATGATATGATTTTAGGAATTCGCTCAGGATTTACATCTATTATGGTTGATCGTTCAAGTTTACCTTACGAAGAAAATGTTACTCAAACTAAAGAAGTGGTAAAAATGTGTCATGAATTAAATATCAGTGTTGAAGCTGAATTAGGACATGTTGGTCAAGGCGAACAATATGACACAGATGGAATTTCTAATCTTACTGTACCTGAAGAGGCCGCACAATTTATTAAAGAAACGGGAGTAGACTGTTTGGCTGTTGCAATCGGAACTGCTCATGGTCGATACAGTGGTGTTCCACATATTGACTTCGATCGTTTAGCAAAGATTGTGGAGCTTTGCCCAGACACTCCATTAGTATTGCATGGAGGATCAGGTACGGGCGATGCCAATTTAAAAAAAGCTGTTCATAGTGGTATCCAAAAAGTGAATTTAGCAACTGAACTTGTTGTTGCCGGAAGAGATACACTTGCAGAATTCATTCAAAATCCTAAATTTGATAAATGGGAATTAATGCCTTCATTTATTAAAGGATATTCAGATAAGTTAGAACATTATGTACGTTTATTTGATCAAGTAGATAAGGCTTGGTAAGGAGGATTTAAATATGATACGTTTTAATGAAGCTTGTGGAAATGCTGGGAAAGTAGTTACTGCTAGATTATTGCCTGATACTGATTTAATTGAAGGAATCGAAGAGATTTGTAAAAGCAATCAAATAAAATACGCATATGTTTCTTGCTTTGGTAGTTTTAAAAAATGTGGATATATGTATTTGGTTCCTAAATCAACGGCTAAAGTAAAAGCAGGTTATGGAGATATTATCACTAAAGAAGGCCCTATTGAATTTCTAAATGGAACAGGCGTTGTTTGTCAAAATAACAATAAATACGACACCCACTTTCATGCAACTATGTGCGATCAAAATGGAACAGTATTTGGTGGCCATATTGTCAAGGGGCATACTCCCACATTAACTACTGTCGATTTAATAATTATGGAGATCAAAGATGTAGAAATGTTACGAGTATATGATGAAGAAACAGATTTAACGCAGTTTCTTCCACAAAAATGAAGTTAGCTGTTATAGCGGATGATTTTACCGGTGGAGCTGATGCGGCTAGTTTTTTAAAAAGACAAAATGCGAAAGTTGTTCTAGTAACAAAAATACCACATGAACAGGTAGATTGTGATTGTTTGGTATTTGCATTAAAAATACGTAGTATCCCTAAAGCCGAAGCAATAGAATCTGTGAAACTGGTTTGTGAATATTTAAAATCGCATCCCGTTGAACATCTATACTATAAATATTGTTCCACATTTGATTCTACGCCTAAAGGAAATATAGGGCCTATATTAGATTTTTTACTTGAGTACTATCATTTAAATAGGTGTATCATTTGTCCTTCATTACCGGAAAATGGAAGAACCGTTGAAAATGGTATCTTATATGTAAATGGCATAAAGTTAGCGGAAAGTCCGTTAAAAAATCATCCTCTAAATCCCATGTGGGATTCATACATTCCGAATTTAATGAAAAAGCAAAGCAAATATCCTTGCTTAATTCTTAACAGGAAATCATTTTATTCTTATTATGATAATTATTCAGATAGAAATAAACATTATATTATTCCTGATTATGTAAATATCGATGATGCGCAACATATTGTTAAGTTGTTCCATAGCGATTATCTTTTTAGCGGTGGAAGTGGTTTACTCGAACACTTATTCCAATTTCACAATAATGAACATGTTTTTTCTGCAAAAATTGCTACAAAAACAATTGTATTATGTGGAAGTTGTTCTAAAGCTACAAAATCACAAATTGAAACATGGATAAATAAAGGCAAAACTTCCTACGCTATCAACCCAAATTCTAATATTGAAGAGCTTTATTCTTACATTCAAGAATCGGAAAGTGAAATTCTATTTTATAGTGATGCTGTCTTTAGAGATTTAACCAACACAAGCAGAGACTCTACATTCTACTCGAACGCAAAAAAAATAGAATCCATTCTCTCAAAATTAGGTATCTGTGCTTATAAAAATAACTTTGATCGACTTATCGTTGCAGGCGGAGAGACATCCGGAGCTATTACATCTGCACTAAATTTCACTTCATTTTACATTGGAAAAGAAATTGCACCTGGCGTTCCTGTATTAATTCCAACAAATCAACCGAATTTTCATTTAATTTTGAAATCAGGAAATTTTGGAAATAAAGAATTCTTTTTAGAGGCCTTGGAGGATTAAAATATGGACGATGTATTAAAATCAAAATATGAAGAAGCTATTTGGATTGCAAAAACATTATTTCAGCATGGAATCATTACCGGTACTACAGGTAATATTAGCTTTCTTCATAATGAAAAAATGTATATCACAAAAAGTGGTAGTTGTCTTGGCAAATTAGATAAGGATGGCTTCGCCATAACTGATTTAAATGGAAATATATTATTTAATAAACCTAGCAAAGAATATATTATGCATTTAGCTTTATATAATTCAAATGAAACATATAAAGCAATCATTCATACACATAGTTTTTATACTACTTTATTAAGTTATAATAATCATTCATATATTGACACACCTTATATGAAGCTCAAGAATGAAAAATTAAAATATGTAGATTATTTTCCACCTGGATCAGAAGAATTATTCTCAGCCGTTGAAAACTCCCTAGAAGAAAACAACGATACATATATTTTAGAAAAACATGGAATCATTTGTGCTAAAGATACTTTATTATCTGCCTTTGGAACCATCGAAGAAATAGAATATAGTGCTAAACTATCTTTTCTATTAACTCAAGAAAATTAAAACAGGTCGCCTTATAGGTTAGACCTGTTTTTACTTTATCTAGATAAATTTGTATTCTTAGAATTCATGATTTTAAATACATCTTCTTGTGTTACCACATTAAAATCATGTTGAATCATAAGCTTTAATACACTCGCACTGATTGCGAAATCGACTGTTTTCTGTGGATCAAACCATGCACAAATGCAGCACCATAGGCATCTCCTGCTCCTACAGTATGCATATTTTTTAATACACTTGTCACACTCTTCACATTTGGGAATTGACGAGTAATTTCTAACATACCCTCTTTATAAGTATCAATCTGATCAATACCTGTAGATAAGTCACCATCAAAGGCATGGATACCTAGTGTTGCTTCAAAATCTTCATCATTGGCAATACATACATCTACATACTGCGTCAAATCTCTCATCACAACTTGAGCTTGTTCTTTAGACCACATTTTTCTCACAAATAACTTGAATATCATTTTCCTTACAATATTTCAAAGCACTTCTTACTGTATCCTCAACATATTTAGATACAGCTGGAGTTACACCTGAAAAATAGAAAACATCTCCTGGCTCTAAGATATTTTCCCAATGATATTCACTTGGCTGAGATAGTGAAAAAGCACTAAATGCACGGTCATATACAACGTTTGTATTACGAATATCACTTCCTTTTTCAAAGAAGTAAATTCCTAAACGATCGCCTCCACGAAGCATATACTCTGTATTTACACCATAATGACGAACTTCACTCAACGCAGACATTCCTACTGGATTGTTTGGTACTTTTGATACAAAAGCACATTTATCTTCATACATCGCTAAACTTACAGCTACATTGACCTCCGCGCCACCATAACTCGCCTCAAAACCATCGCTTTACATAATACGCAAGTTTTCAGGTGTTTTTAAACGAAGCATGATTTCTCCAAAAGTTACTACCTTCATAATATATATCCTCCATAAACGCTTTAATTATACCATTTTTTAATGTCTACTCATCCTTATTTTTTGTCTTTTCATGAAAGGGATTTCAAAAAATGCTTGTATTTTATTTTTAGCTATGCTATCATCCTACATGTAAATAACGGCTGTTACTGGTAATGCAGGCAAGACCAAGATATTTAAGTTGCATTTTTAATGCTCCTTTTATCTTGGTCTTTTTTATTGCCATCAGCCTAGAAAGAGGAGAATATGAATTATCAACAATTAGGAAATGATATCATCCAAAGCATTGGTGGTATCGACAACATCAAACAATTAACACATTGTGCAACTCGTTTAAGATTCGAATTTTATGACATGAATAAAGTCAACACCAAAAAAGTGGAATCTTTAAACGGCGTTATCAGCGTTGTAGAAAAAGGTGGTCAATACCAGGTCGTAATTGGCAATGAAGTACAATCCGTTTTTAGAGCCATTCAATCCCAAATGAAAGATGTTCCTTCTACTTCTCACGAAGAATCCGATGAAGAAAAAGGCAGTATTGTCAATCGTATTATCAGTGTAATTTCCACTACATTTACTCCTGTGATTCCAGCCCTAATCGGCGGTGGTATGATCAAAGCCGTATTATCTATTCTTGTTTTATTTAACTTAGTTAATGAAGCAAGTTCCACTTATGAAATCATCAACTTTATTTCCGATGCTCCATTCTATTTCATGCCTGTCCTTTTAGCGTATGGAGCTAGCCAAAAATTCAAAACAAGTCCAATCATGGCAATGACTATGGCATGTGCTCTTTTACACCCAACATGGTCAGGCTTAGTCGCTGCAGGAAGTCCATTAACATTCTTTGGAGCTCCTGTTGTATTAGTTGACTATGCATCAAGTGTAATTCCTATTATTTTAAGCGTGTGGATCATGTCTTACGTTGAAAAATTTGCCGAAAAATACTCACCATCTATTATCAAGTTTTTCTTAAAACCACTTTTAGTGATGTTTATCTCTGTACCAATCGCATTAATCATTGTTGGTCCATTAGGAAACTTATTAAACGATTTAGTACAATCTGGCGCTAACTATTTAAATGCACATGTAAGTTGGTTGATTCCAATGTTGATGGGAGCCTTCCAACCATTCTTAACACTAACAGGTACTGCATGGGCCATGACTCCAATTGCGACAAGTCAAATTTCTACACTTGGATATGAAATCGTAAATGGACCTGGTATGTTAGCAAGCAATATTGCACAAGGTGGTGCTACTTTGGCGGTTGCTCTAAAGGCAAAAGATGAAAACTTAAAATCTCTTGCATCTTCATCTGGATTTACAGCAGTTATGGGTATTACTGAACCATGTTTATATGGTGTCCTATTAAAATTAAAACGCCCATTTGTTGCTTCTATGATTGGTGGAGCTGCCGGAGGTATCTATGCAGGAATTACCGGCCTAGTTCGTTATGCCTTTGTTTCACCAGGATTAACTGCTATTCCAGCCTTCATCGGTAAAAACCCTATGAACGTAGTTCATGCCATTGTCACAATCATTATTTCTTTCGTTGTAGGTTTTGTCGCATCATGGATTTTAGGATTTAAAGAAGATGCACCACAAGAAGAGGTAGTAGCTACTGTTTCAAAAGATGAAATTGTCGCACCTTGTGATGGAACTGTAAAACCACTATCCGAAGTAAATGACGATGTCTTCTCACAAGAAATCATGGGAAAAGGTATCGCAATCGAACCAAGCACAGGAAATTTATATGCTCCTTGTGATGGAACAATTACTGTATGTTTCCCAACGGGTCATGCAATTGGATTAAAATCAAAGAATGGAACAGAAATTTTAATGCACGTAGGTATTGATACTGTTAATCTACAAGGAAAATATTTCAGTCCTCAAATTCAAGTCAATGAAGAAGTTAAAAAGGGACAGTTACTATTAACTTTTGATTTAGCCAAAATCAAAGAAGAAGGTTATGACACAACCACTCCAATCATCATCACAAATTCAAAGAATTTCAGTTCCCTTCAATTCGAAAATGATACAACCATTCAACATGGAAACAAATTAATTTTTTTAGCTTAGGAGGTAAACCATGCACTATTCTAAATTAAAAGACTTCCCTCAAAACTTTTTGTGGGGAGCATCTACCTCAGCATACCAAGTTGAAGGTGCCATTGATGAAGATGGTAAAAGCCCATCTATCATTGACATGTATGAACACCCAAGTGATGTTGCTGATTTCTCTGTAGCTTCTGATCATTATCATAGATATAAAGAAGATATTGCCCTATTTGCAGAAATGGGATTAAAAGCTTATCGTTTCTCTATCGCATGGACTCGTATCTTACCAAATGGAACGGGTAAAGTGAATGAAAAAGGCATCGAATTCTACAACAATGTCATTGATGAATGTCTAAAATACAACATCGAACCTGTTGTTACAATGTATCACTTTGATTTACCATATTGCCTAGAAGAAAAGGGTGGTTGGTTAAACCGTGATACGATTGAAGCCTTTGTTGAATATGCCAAAGTATTATTTATCCACTATGGATCAAAAGTAAAGTACTGGTTAACGATCAACGAACAAAATACGATGATTCTACATCCTGGTGCAATTGGATTACCTAAAGGCGGAAAATTACCATCTAAAAAAGATTTGTATCAACAAAACCACCATATGATGCTTGCTCAGGCAAAAGTCATGAAACTCTTCCATAATATGGTTCCAGAAGGAAAAATCGGACCTGCACTAAATTTAACAGCTATGTATCCAGCTACTTGTAATCCAAATGATGCGATTGCTGCTCACAACTGGGAAGTACTTCGCTGTTGGAACTTTGTCGATGTTTGTGCATTTGGAAACTACCACCCTTTGGCATGGTCTTACCTAAAAGATCGTAACATCGCTCCAAAAATTCAAGATGGAGACTTTGAAACATTAAAAGGCGCAAACCCAGACTTTATCGCCATGAATTATTATTCAACCGCAACTATAGCTGCAAGTAAAGGAGATGCTTCAGATGTAGCGGCAAGAGCCGGTGACCAACAGATTATGCTAGGAGAACAAGGCGTATATCGACCTAGTGAGAACCCATACGTAGAAAAAACACAGTATGGATGGGTTGTTGATCCTGTTGGATTCCGATATACTTTAAGAAAGGTATATGAACGTTACCAACTTCCTATTCTGATTACAGAAAATGGAATTGGTGCCAATGACACATTAGGACCAGATGGATGTATTCATGACCAATATCGTATTGATTTTATTCAAAAACACCTTCACCAAATGCGCTTAGCCATTACAGATGGTGTCAAAATGCTTGGCTATTGTCCTTGGGCTGCCATTGATGTTGTTAGTACACATCAAGGCTATAAGAAAAGATACGGATTCATTTATGTCGATCGTGATGAATTTGATTTAAAAGAATTAAAACGATATAAAAAAGACAGTTTCTACTGGTACAAACAAGTAATTGAGGAAAACGGAAAGAATATCTAAGTAGATGAGGTGCTTCACATGATTATCGAAAAATTTTTAAACAACAATATGCTTCTAGTGAATGATAATCATGAGGAAATGATTGTGATGGGAAAGGGGCTGCGTTTTCACTATAAAGTAGGAGACGAAATTAGAGATGAAGATATAGAAAAAACATATGTTCTTCAAGATAGTACAAATAAAAATGGATATCTTCAAGTTTTAGAAAACGCACCCGACATCTATTTAGAAATTGTGCACCACATCATTGAAATGGCACAACTTAACATTTCTTCTCCATTCAACAAACAAATCTTTGTGACCTTGTTAGATCACTTGTTATATGCGGTAGAAAGATATGAAAAAGGCATTGTTCTACAAAATAGAATGTTGTGGGAAATCCAAAAATTTTATCCAAATGAATTTATGCTTGGTTTACAAGCTGTAGACTACATTAATGAAACACTTCATATTCAATTGCCTGAAACAGAAGCCGGAAATATTGCCTTTCACTTTGTGAATGCACAAATCAAATCGAACGATCTTTCAACAGAAAATGGTATGTTGATGGTCAAAATGTTAAAAGATATTTTTCAAATCATTCAATTACATTATGGCTATACAATTGATGAGAATTCGCTAAACTATTCAAGATTTGTTGTTCACATGCAATTTTTCTTACAACGACTTTTAGAAAATAAAATGCTTGAAAATGAAAATGATGATATATATTATACATATATTATCAAGAATTCTTCTGCATTAGACTGCGTAGAACAAATCGAAAAATATATCGATAGATTACTACATAAACAAATTACGCGTGATGAAAAAATATATTTAATTGTGCATATTACGCGTATCACAACTCATTAAGTATCGCAATGGCGGTACTTTTTCTTTTAAATTATGTGGAATTATGGAACGTGTAGCACTCCACTTGCGAAAGTGCTAATAAGGTGTATAATGTAATCAATTTCTTAAGGAGGAACACTCATGAACAAACAAAAGAAGCCTTTATACAGATATTACACAATTATATTAATTGTTATTATGGCTTTAAACTTTATCATATTCCCTATGTTTCAACAATCTAAACTTGAAACCACAAACTACTCCGATTTCTTAAATAAAATTGAAGAAAAGAAGATTGATACCGTTCAAATTGAAGATCACAATATTTATTACACTTTAAAGAAAGATTCAACAGATAAAACCTATAAAACAGGTGTTATGAATGATTCAGATTTAGTCAATCGTTTGGATAAATCCGGAGCTAAATTTGGACAAGTCTATCAAGAACAAATGAATCCAATTCTATCGAGTCTAATTTCCTTTTTCTTACCATTAATCATTTTCTGGGCATTTGGATCATGGATGTTTAAGCGTATGCAAAAGAAAATGGGCGGAGATGATCAAATGTCATTTTCACAAGGCTCTGGTTTTGGTCTAGGCAATCTAGGAAAGAGCAATGCCAAAGTCTATGTTGGTGAACAAACGGGAAAAACATTCAATGATGTTGCGGGACAAGAAGAAGCGAAGGAAAACCTACAAGAAATTGTAGACTTCTTAAACAATCCAGCTAAATATAAAGAGATTGGTGCTAAGATGCCAAAAGGAGCCTTGTTAGTAGGTCCTCCTGGAACTGGTAAAACATTACTTGCCAAAGCCGTTGCGGGTGAGGCTGGCGTTCCATTCTTCTCGATTTCAGGTAGTGAATTCGTAGAAATGTTTGTCGGTAGAGGAGCTGCCAAAGTGCGTGACCTATTCAAACAAGCTCGTGAAAAAGCTCCATGTATTGTATTTATTGATGAAATTGATACCATTGGTAAAAAACGTGATGGTGCAGGCATGAATGGTAATGATGAGCGTGAACAAACATTAAACCAATTGCTTGCCGAAATGGATGGATTTGATGGTTCCAAAGGCGTTGTATTACTTGCCGCTACAAACCGTCCTGATTCACTAGATCCTGCTTTAACGCGTCCCGGTCGATTTGACAGAAGAATTCCAGTTGAACTTCCTGATCTTGCCGGTCGTGAAGCCATTCTTAAATTACATGCCAAAGACATCAAATGCTCAAGCAACATTGACTTTAACGTGATCGCTAGAGCTAGTGCAGGAGCTAGTGGTGCCGAACTTGCCAACATCATTAATGAAGGAGCTTTATTAGCGGTTCGTGACCATCGTAAAACAGTAGTACAAAAAGACTTAGAAGAAGCCATTGAAATCGTTATTGCCGGTGAACAAAAGAAGGGTGCAGTGATTTCAAATCGAGAACGAATGATTGTTTCTTATCATGAAATAGGACATGCACTAGTGGCTGCTAAATGTAAAAACACGGCTCCCGTTCATAAAATCACAATTATCCCTCGTACAAAAGGGGCTTTGGGATATACTATGCAAGTAGAAGAAAACGAACAAAACTTATTATCAAAAGAAGAAGCTTTCCAAAAAATCATGGTGTATACAGGTGGTCGTTGTGCTGAAGAATTGATTTTTAATTCCATCACAAGTGGTGCGAGCAACGACATTGAACAAGCCACGAAACTTGCCAGAGCCATGATTACACGACTCGGAATGTCGGATGAATTTGGTATGACAGCTTTAGAAACAGTAAACAACCAATATTTGGGTGGTGATACATCTTTAGCTTGTTCAAATGAAACAGCAACTAAGATTGATGAGGCAACCATCGCATTAATTAAAAAAGCGCATGATGAGGCTTATCAAATTCTAGAAGACAACAAGATGAAGTTACATGAACTTGCCAAATTCTTATATGAAAGAGAAACTATTACGGGTGAAGAATTTATGTATATCTTAAATAAGCCGGCTGAAATCCCAGCACAAACAAATAAAGATTAAGATGTGTGTAATGCACATCTTTTTTTAATATAATGTATTGCGAGTTTTTGCATTATATTATATTTCGTTTGATAAAAGTTTTATCAAATTGTATAATTTTAATATAATGTATTGCGAGTTTTTATATTACTTTATACTAGGAGGATTTATGGAAATTCAAAGAAATCTATATTTACAAAAATTGATTGCTTGTCAACATGACGGACAAATCAAAGTCATCACAGGCCTGAGAAGATGCGGAAAATCGTTTCTACTTTTCCATCTTTTTAAAAATTATCTATTAGATAACGGCATTGATAACCAACAAATTATCACTTTTGAATTGGATCAGATGAAAGACATTCAATATCGAAACCCCATTGAACTTTCAAAGAAAATCCATAGTATTGTTGACAATACGACACAACAATATTATCTATTCATTGATGAAGTACAAATGTCCGATGAAGTAAATAATCCTTATAATCCAAAAGGAAAAAAAATTTCTTTCTATGATATGTTAAACGACTTAAAAGAACTATCGAATTTGGATATTTATGTAACTGGCAGCAATTCTAAAATGCTTTCTAATGATATCTTAACGGAGTTTAGAGGTCGTAGTGATGAAATAAAAATTCATCCTTTCTCCTTTTCGGAATATTATTCATTTGTTGGTGGAGATAAAGAGGAGGCATTTGATAATTATTCGTTTTATGGTGGAATGCCTTTTCTACTCACAAAACAAGACGAAACCTCCAAGATTGAATATCTAGAAAACTTATTTAAAGAAGTGTATATTCGAGATATTGTAGAACGCAAACATATTGAAAGAGAAGATATTTTAAGTTCTATTATTGATTTATTATGCTCGTCTGTAGGTTCTTTAACAAATCCATCTAAAATCACTAAAGCTATCAATTCCAAACAACAACGCAGTGGAAAAGATATTGTTTATCTTCCCACAATTAATAAATATATTAATTTTTTAGAAGATTCTTTTCTTTTTAAAGAGGCTTTGCGGTTTGATGTAAAAGGAAAATCTTATTTAGATTTCCCAAAAAAATACTATTGCGAAGATATAGGTTTGCGGAATGCAAGAACCGGCTTTCGACAAATTGAAATGCCGCACATTATGGAAAATATCTTATACAATGAATTAATCATTCGTGGATTTAAAATCGATGTGGGCGTGGTCTACGAAAACATTAAAACGGAAAAAGGAAACTATCGAAAAGTAGCTAGAGAAATCGACTTTATTATTCAAAAAGGAATGAAAAAATATTATATTCAATCCGCTTATGCAATGGAAAATGAAGAAAAAGTATATTCTGAATCACGTTCACTAAACATTACTGGAGATAGTTTTCCAAAAATTATTGTCAGAAGAGATATTCGTAAACGTTTTTATGATGAAAATGGAATTTTAAACATTGGCCTAATTGATTTTTTATTATCAGGCAATGTTCTTTAATATAATGTATTGCAAGTTTTGATATTATGTTATAGCAAATGCAGGGTTGAAAGCCCTGCATTTTTAATATTCTTCTTTTAAAAGAAAATCTATTAATCTACAATTGTGTGGTTGATAAAGTGAAAATAGTATATCCGTTTTATGAATCTGTTATAATTAAAAAGCCAAAGAAAGTTAATGTCTAAGCAGTCATTGGGAACTTTGTTTGGCACATCCTCACCGTATGCCTACTAGACATGTTGAGGATGTTTTTTAATGTCTAATTCACTCTTTCATCCTTTTTACATTGTTTTAAAGCATTGATTAACTTTGTTTCATCCAAAGGCTTAGCCAAATGCATATTCATACCTGCTATCTTGCTATTCATTATGTCTTCTACAAATGCATTCGCACTCATCGCAATGATTGGAATTGTCTTTGCATCCAATCGTTTTAATGCACGAATCTTTCTTGTCGCATCTAAACCGTTTATTTTTGGCATCATGATATCCATAAGAATAAAATCAAATTTATTTTCTTCACTCTCTTCAAATAAATCTATTACTTCTTGACCATCTTTTGCACATACAACCTGAATACCATTACGTTCTAACATATATTCAACGATTTCCATATTCAAATCGTTATCTTCTGCCACAAGCACACATAAACCTTCTAACGATATTTGTTGATGCCTATTATTTTTGTTTTCAATTGGCTTTCCCAACTTAAAAGGAATCTGAATCGAAACCGTAGTTCCAACACCCTTTTCACTTTCCAATTGAATATTTCCATGCATATACTCCACAAGCTTTTTGGCAATAGGCAAACCAAGACCTGTACCTTGATATGTGGATCTACTAGAACTATCTTCTTGCGCAAATAAATCAAAGGCATGTTGAATAAAATCTTTACTCATTCCGATACCATTATCTTTGCATCTAAATTCTAAAAGCGATGTCGAATCATCTAAACATTTCTCATTCATCCATACATGGATTTCTCCATTTTCTGGTGTAAACTTAACGGCATTTTGTACAACTATCGATAGTATTCGTGAAAGATATATTGGATATCCTCTAAACCTTGAATGACTCAATTGACCTTCATACCAATCCAAAATATATTGAATATTCTTTTCTTGTGCTAATTGTTGTCCATCAATATTAATATTACCCAATAATTCAGTAATATCAAAATCAACTTCTTCCTCTGTAAAATGATCACTTTCTAAATCATTCATATCCAAAACATCATTGACCAAAGAAATCAAATAATTTAACGACCGATGAATCTTATTTCTTGTGATTTTCTGCAGCTCTAAATCCTTTGGATTTTGATCTGCAATATGAAGCATACCCGCAATACCATTTAATGGCGTACGCATATCATGAGACATACTCTGTAAGAATCGCGTTTTTATTTTTGCCTCTCGCTTTGCCTGTTCTGCTTCAAAGAATAAATTTAATTCTTTACGCTTTGTCTCACTAATTGAACGAATTGTCGCAATGGCTTGAATCGCTTTTCCATTCGCATCTCTTTTGGAAACAATAATACGCAATTTATGCCAGTTGCCATCCACCATTCGATATTCCGCTAAAACATCCTCTTCTTTTTCAAAGCGTGAAGTTAATGTTTCTATATTCGCAAATTGATGGATAATATTTCGATATTCCGGTGCAACCTCTTGTTCGCAAACCTCATACATCCTTTGAGATGCACACCCCGTTTTAGGAATAATGTCACTTCCTGAAATTCTTTCATATGTATCTGTTTCAAAATCAACTTTATAAATTGAACTATAACTTTTCGCAATTGTAGAAATCGTTTCATTACTCCTCTTTATTTCCTCTAAAGCATTCTGCAATCGTTTCTGCGTCGCTTTTTCTTTTTTGATAATATCATCAATATAACGAAAACCCAATAATGCGTGACACGACTCTTCATCTTCACTTACCTTAACAACTTTCGTTTCAAAATATTGTTGATTCTGCGCGTTTGGATTACAACGATAATTCTGCGTTAGACTCACTTGTGTTTTCAACAAAGATTTTAAATTATCACGAGAAAACCACCATAAAAACTCAGGCTGCTCCTCCTTAGGAATATAACGCATCGCATATTGATAAGTATATTCATAAAAATCTTTATACCCTGAATAACTTCTTATTAATTCACTCGCATTGGTTTCATCCTGAATATGAACAGGTTCAAATTTACCACTGCTAACTTCCAAATAATAGATAGCCGTAAAGTCAGAGCTTAGACTTTCTAGAATTTGTTTTTCTTCTTCTAACCGGTCATTTCGTTCTTTTTCCTGTTGGATAATATCATTCACTAGTTTAAAGCCCAAAACAAAATCATCTGTCTCATTTGAAATCTGCGCAAAACAAGTCTGGAAATAATCTATTTTTCCATTAAATTTTCTTTGAAAAACAACCGTATATACTTTTTCTGTCTTGATTCGTTCACGAACGACACGATAATTCACATTTCTTAAAAAATCTTCTCGATCTTCTTCACAAACATATTCTGAAGCATATTTCTCCATGCTCTTTTGATAATTATTTTCTTTGGCAAACTTTTCAATTGCTTCTTGAGCAATATGATCCCCTTTTTTTGTTTGTTGATACAATTCAACCGTTAAATCATGATTGATTACCCATACCGTGACATATTCATGACTCAAACCAGAAATAAAACGCTGTTGAAGAAGGTTTTTTTCCTTATGCTTATGAATATCAATAAGAAATCCACAAACACTTACTATTTTTCCTTTTTCATTTAAAACAGGCTTTCCAATTGCACGATACCAACGATATTGTTTGTCTTTATTCTGAAGACGATACTCTACCTCATATGTTGCGGTTGAATCCCTCGTATCATGAATGTTTTTAAACTCTTCTTTAACAACATCAATATCTTGAGGATGCATATGATTCCAAAGCATAGAACACGAAATATGCGTCTCACCTTTAAATCCATAAAGCATCTCAGATAGACTCTCACTACCTATAAACTCTACTGGCCTTTCATTATTATCAAACAAAACACGATAACGAGCCTCACCAAGCTCTCCATATAGCGCATCTTCACTATCTTCGTTTGTATATACCCATATAGAAGTATTCTCATCATTATCTGAATACCGATCAATATTCAGACGAATCAAGGTACCATCCTTTTTACGATACGTAACATTCACCTGATTGCCAGAAGCTAAAATATTATATACATAATCATAGTCCAAGACTCGATCAATCACTTCTTGATAATCACAAGCAACATAATGATCACGATACAATTGCATCGCATCTGAATAGGAACCTTTTGTGTCTTTGGCAAAAGCTCGAAATACTTCTGGAGCTAAAATATCACGAAAAGTATCTGTACTTCGATCTAAAATATAAACCGCTGCATATTTAGGTGCTATTAATCGCAAAAAGTTTTCGGCATCTCTTTTCTCTTGAAGAAGTTGATTCATAGTATGACCTCCTCATATTGACATTTTCATTATAAATGACTATTTAATTTTTTCCTATTTCAAAATCAAAAATCTAACAAAAAAAGGAAGCTCACTGCTCCCTAATCGCACAACTCATATAAATCTAAAATCAATCGTTCTGTCTTATCCCAACCAAGACAAGGATCTGTGATTGATTTTCCATACACATTACCATCTGTTGGCTGATTTCCATCCTCTAAATAACTCTCAATCATTAAGCCCTTCACTAGCTTTTTGATATCTTCCGATTTACTTCTAGAATGCATTACATCCTTGGCAATACGAATCTGCTCTAAATATTGTTTGTTTGAATTCGAGTGATTACAATCCACAATACATGCCGGATTCTTTAAATCTGACTTTTCATATAAGTGAATCAATTCCATTAAATCTTCATAGTGATAATTCGCATGTGCATGATTAAACTTATCCACATATCCCCTTAAAATCGCATGAGCCAATGGATTTCCATCTGTCTGTACTTCCCAGCCACGATAAACAAATCTTTGATCGGCTTGAGCCGCTACAATCGAATTCATCATAACTGTTAGATCTCCACCAGTAGGATTTTTCATTCCCGCTGGAATTCCTACACCACTCGCCACAATACGATGTTGTTGATTTTCAACGCTTCTTGCACCGATGGCTACATATCCTAATAAATCCGATAAATACGCATGATTTTCTGGATACAACATCTCTTCTGCACAAGTAAAACCAGTTTGTGTTACAACCTCTGTATGCAGTTTACGAATCGCAATGATTCCCTTCAACATATCCTCTTTCGAATGAGGATCTGGCTGATGCAACATCCCCTTATATCCAACACCCTTTGTACGAGGTTTATTTGTGTAGACACGTGGAATCATAAAAATCTTATCTTTAACTTTTTCTTGTAATACAGCCAAACGATTCATATAGTCTAAAACCGCATCTTCACGATCCGCACTACAAGGACCAATAATTAAAATTAAACGATCATCTTTTCCAGTAAAAATATCTTCAATTTCCTGATCTCTTTGTTTCTTAATTTTTTGCACCTTATAAGGCAAAGGAAATTCCTTTTTCAAATCTTCTGGAGTTGGTAACTCCTGTATCTTCTTCATATCCATATTCAACATCCCTCTTTAAATTACCCTTTGACAATATCATATTCTCACATGTTTTTCAAAATCAGATACGATTTAATTGATATTCCAAGATGTAATCATCCATGATGAAGCCATTTCCTATATCTGTCTGTACAGAATCAATCCATTGAAAACCAAACTTCTCATATACAGCTAGACTATGCTTATTATATTTGTTGCAAGTCAAATAAATAGATGAGTAACAATACTTTTCTGCCTGTTTCTTTACATATTCAAACATTTTAGATGCATAGTGCTTTCCTCTAGCCAAATCCTTTAAATACAGTTTAGACAAGAATAAACGATCCGGCTGATTCTGCAAACCAATATATCCGACTAGCTCATCCCCTTCATATACCTTATGATAATGATACTGCTGATGTTTGATTTGGTCTTGCATGGCATCAAAACTTTGAAACTGTTCAACCATATAATCAATCTGTGCTTCTGAAATGATTCCAGGAAAAAATTCATGCCAAATCTTTTCGGCAAGAATAGCCACTTCTTTTAAATCATCCTCATTCTTACATTCTACAATATTAATACTTTTCATAATGCACCTTCGAACTATCAAATTTATTTTTTACAACCTCTTCTTGATCAATATATCCAAATGAAATCATCCACATCGGAACAATTCCCTTAGGCAATTTAAAATATTGATTGATTGCCAAATAACGCTCTTCATTCGGATACACACCCAGCCAGCATGAACCAATACCCAAGCTTTTCGCTTCAATCAACATATTCTCTGTAGCCGCTGCCAAGTCTTGTTGACAATAATCCAAACTATCATTCTTATTTTTATCCGCACAAACAACCATTCCCATAGCTGCATCTTTTAGAAAGGATGCATAAGGTGTCATTTGACTTAAATCCTTTAATGTATCTTTATTTTCTACGACAATAAACTGCCAAGGCTGACTATTTCTAGCGCTAGGTGCACTAAATGCTGCCTTTAAAATCAAATCAATCTCTTCTTTTTTTAAAGATTCTTTTTTATATTTTCTTACACTTGTACGATTAAAAATTGCATCCATACTCTTTACTCCTTTTTTCTGTATTATATCACCATTTTGAAAATTCGCTTTCATTATATAATGACTATTCTTTTCTTTGTGTTACAATACAAGCAGGAGGAATTTAACCATGTTAAAATTTGAACCATTCTATCAAGAATACGAAAGAACATTAGATGCCTTCTCATTGGCATTCTCAACCATTTATTTTGAACAAATGACAATTGCACCTAAGAAAGGAATTCCTTATTCAAATGAAATGTTGTCTAGACTATCTAAACAAGCATTCATCATTGAAAATGATCCAGAAACAATCAAAAAGATCAAGGAATACGCAAAGACATTGCCAGAAGGAAGTTTAGAAAAAAAAGAAGTCGATTATCGTCTTGAAGCATTAGCTCAATCTGAAAACATTCCTAGTGATGTATATGCGAACTATGTCAAAGTCAAAGCCGATAGTGAACTTGCTTGGCATGAAGCTAAAGAAGCAGATAACTATGAACATTTCAAACCGCATTTACAAGCCATCATGAAAGAGACTTTACACCTTTTAGAATATGATCCTAAATTCAATGGAAATAATGCGTATGATGTATTATTGGATCGTTATGAAAAGGGAATGACACAAGAAAAATATGATGCATTCTTTAATAATGTAAAAGAGAAATTAGTTCCATTGATTCATGAAATTCAAAACAAGCCACAAATCAATGATGACTTACTTCATGAAACATATGATTTGGATCGCCAAGAAAAATTTATGGAAGTAATCTGTGATTTCATGAAAGTAGATTTTGGTAAAGTATACCTTTCAACCACAGAACACCCATTCACTGATTTCTTCTCAAGCAACGACGCTCGTATCACAACACACTATTATCCAGACCAATTTTTGAGCGCTATCCTTTCAACTGTACACGAATATGGACATGCTCTTTATGGACTACAAATGGATCCTGCATTTGAAGGAACCATGCTTACACAAGCTGTTGGTTCGGCTGCACACGAATCACAATCTCGTTTCTTAGAAAACCACGTTGGTAGAAGTCACGCTTTCTGGCAAGCAAACTATAATCAATTAGTAAATTTATTCCCAGAATTTAAGGACGTGTCTGTTAACGAGTTAGTAAGCATGATCAATAAAACAGAATGTGCTTTGATTCGTACAGAAGCCGATGAGTTGACATACCCATTACACATCATGGTTCGTTATGAAATCGAAAAAGAAATTGCGAAAGGCAATGTAGATTATGATAAGCTACCAGAACTATGGGCTGATAAATACGAAGAATATTTAGGTGTTCGTCCTACAAACTATAAAGAAGGTGTCTTACAAGATATGCACTGGTCTACAGGATACTTAGGATACTTCCCAACATACGCATTGGGTAGTGCGTATGCTGCACAATTGTATGCAACAATGGAAAAACAATTTGATGTAAAAGAAGCCCTACTAACAAACCACTTTGAAAAAATCACAAACTGGTTAAAAGAAAATGTACACCATTATGCTGCAAGTAAATCGATGGCTGAAATCGTAGAAGAAGTAAGTGGTGAACCATTCAATCCAGACTATTACACAGATTATTTAATCAAAAAATACAAGAAATTATACAATCTAGACTAAGAAGAAGTGAGTAACATCACTTCTTTTCTTATTGACAAGAATGGTTAGAAATGAATCATTCTGAATTTTTAAGAAAAAAAGCAGCTAACCTATTTTCACAGACTAACTACTCATATTTAGTACCTTATTCAAATTTATTCTACAAATCCGACAGTGAAATTCTATCGTATGCGCCATTTTTCTTATCTTCCGGATGTGGCTCCAATCCAATAATCGTGATATCTTTCTGATCCGGTCCGTAAACCCAATACATTCTCATTGCACCACTTGTTTTATTTTCCAAATAAGATTGCCACACTTTCATTCCGTAACGTCTAGATAAAGGCTCTATTTCATGGGTTTGAAGACTCGGATAAAATGGATCCGCCGACAACAACTTTAAAGCTTTCCCCCATTTTTTATAGAGTTGCTCTTCCTTCTTTTTGATCTTACCAGAACGATATTTTTGTTGCAAATCTTGCCAAAGTTCCTGCATTTCAGGAATTCCCATTCGTATATTAAAATTCATTTATTATTCCTTTGAAAAATCCGACAAATCAATAGCCGTGGAAACATCTCCACACTTAAAATTACTTACCGCGCGATCCATATCTGCCAATGTTCTAGCTGAAATGCTCTTTGGCACTGATAATTCCCGAGGTTCAAGAATTATACAACCATTTCCATATTCTTTCACATTGTAGTAATGATAAGTAGCTCCTCTAAGAGTAATTCTTTTTTTGTTATCCAAATGTGCAACATAATCCTTTATTGTTTCCATTATCAACACCTCCAATACAAATCTAAACGTGGGAATTCCCACTCCCTATCATTATAATAATTTTTTCTTTATTCTTTGTCAATCTAATTTTTCTTGTTCACTATCATCAGGAAGGGGGATATGCACAACAAGAAAAACAAATTCTTTATTGATTAGAATGGTTAGATTGGTTAGTATATGGGTAAAAAGGAGCTATTTTATGATATTTCAAGAAGATTTTGAACAAATGCGTTCTTTAGAACAAGACTTAACTTTTCTTTCTGCTAAGACTGAATTTGATGAATCAAACATCCCATTTAAAGAAAAGAACTTAGGCATTCAAAATCAAGATGGACTTTATACAAATTTAGGTCTACTTTTATCGGATCAATGTAAGCACACAATTAAAGTTGCAGTTTTTAATGGAGAAAAACAAAGTGAATTTCAAGATCGAAATGAATTTGCCGGTTCATTATTCAAACAAATGCACGAAGTATATTCTTATATTGATTTTAGAAATCAAAAACATTCCAACTTTTCAGGATTGAAAAGAATTGATAAAAGAGATTATCCAGAAGTAGCTATAAGAGAAGCTTTGTTGAACCTAATTGTTCATCGTGAATATTCATATAGTGCAAGTTCCTTCATTCGTATGTATACAGACCGGATTGAATTCACTTCCATTGGAGGCTTATTAAAAGGAATCACTTTAGAAGACATTCAGCTTGGTATTTCTGTTTGTCGAAACCCAAAACTCGCAAATATCTTTTATCGGTTAGAACTCATTGAAGCTTATGGTACTGGCATTCAAAAGATTCTTGATTCGTATTCAGAATCTGAATTCAAGCCTCAATTTGTGACAACAGAAAATGCCTTTAAAATTATTCTTCCAAATCTAAATTATCAAAAAAAGAGTATTAAAATTAGGGAAGATATCGTTGTATATGATTGTCCTGAAAGCAAAATATTAGAGTTTGCGAAAACACATACCCAATTCACTCGCAAAGATGTTCAAGATACCTTCAATCTTTCTCAAACAACTTGTGGACGCATTTTAAGCAGAATGAAAGAAGAAGGTCAAATCTCTCAACATGGTAAAGGTAAAAATACATTCTACATTCTAAATGAAAAGAAGTGATTCTTCACTTCTCTTTATTTATAGTCAAATAAACCATCATTCTTTTCTTCCATAGCCTTGATGATATGATACACAAATTCATTATAAGGCGTTGGAATATTTAATTCTTTTCCCATCTTTATTATCGCCCCCGAAAACATATCAATTTCCGTATGTCTTTTGGCATCCAAGTCCTGTAGCGTAGAATACCTGGCTGTTTTAGGCACTGCACTACCACGTGTTGCACTTGGATCAGCCTTTGACATATCTATGCCTTTCGCATTGGCTATGGCTTCTAATTCTTCTTTTAATCCAGACTGTATAGCTTTCACATGATCACTATCCGAGTAACATCCAACTCCAGTTCCAAGAATGGCTTGAGGTAAGTTTTTCGTTACATTTAAACGAAACTTACTCCATATTTCTTCCTGAATATATGAAGTCATTCGATAATGTAAATCACTTTGACTCAACAATTCATCGATTTTCTCATTTTTTTCAAGCACAATTCCAATCGTTGTTTCTGGATCAAATACATATCCTAAGCCTTCTTTATGACTTGCAACTTTAATCAATGAATACACCATATGCTGCATACCAATTTGATTTCCAATAATTTGTTCACTATCCACACCATTCATTAAAGACATGACTAAAGTATGTTCATCCACGATTTGTTGAATATCTTCTAAAGCATCTTGCAACGCATTGTATTTTAAACATACAATGAGAAGATCTACTCCATGTGCTTCTTCAGGCGTTAATACTTCGGGACGATAAATGATATTGTTGATTAAACAACCATTCTTTTTTAATCTCTCATTTCGTTCATCTTTTGCGATGACACTCAATTGTATATCGCACTTTGATAAACCATAAATACAATAAGAACCTACAGCTCCCGCACCGAATATCGCAACTGTTTTAATTGTCATGTACTTCACTCTTTTCTTTTAAATGAACATGGTACTTTTCTTTTACATAAATCCCCAACAAGATTCCAACTACATATAGAGAAATATCTCCTAAATCAAATACGCCTCTATGAAAGATCAACTGCATAAATTCACACAGAAAACCGATGAATACAGAAACAATGAAATTTTCTTTGTTTGATGAAATAAATAGTCCATTCACCCATGGCATAAACATAAAGTATCCAATATTAAATGCGAATACGATCCATTCTGTCCAAGAACCATAATAGATTTCTCTAAGACACGCAAATGGATTCAACTGAATAATAGTGATACCTTGATCATAGCGAATCAATAGGGCAATAATTAAAAATAAATAATACGCAAAGAAAAACATCGCTCGATGTTTTACATTCCAATTTTTTGTAAAAAACATCAACGCATCATATATAACGACCAGTTCAATACACCATACAACAAATTGAATTGGATACCATCCCATGCCAAAAATTTCCATTAAAACAGCTGTGACGTAGTAATGAATGAACAAGGATAAAACTAAACTTAAAATCAAGTATCTCCAATTTTTCATTTTAAAGTCCCCTTATTTTCCTCTTATTATGACACACTAAACTTTAAAATTCATTAAAAATCTAAAATTGAAGCATCCCAACCCATATCACGATAGCCTTGTTTGCACCGTTCCATATATGAATCGCTTGGTTTACATATTGGAAAACGATCATACATTTGGTAGATAAAGCCCGTGATTGTTTCATTGTTTTCTAATAATACCTTTTCCTCAAAACAATCATATAAGTATGGATAGTCTTCATATTCATCTAAACTCTTCTTATCATTTTCACTCACATCCCATACGGCAACTCGTACAAAATCTCCTTTTTTCTTATCTACCGTTAGATAAGCTCGTCCAGGATTTCCGCGATATGTAAGTGTATAGTTTTCAAGTCTTGCCAAAGATACAAACTTCGCATCTTTACATCGTTGCTTCATTTCTTCTTTGTTTAAATTACTTCCATATGCGATATAATACATATTTCCCCCTAAAGAAAATAGGATGACGAATCATCCTATAGTTTACTTTCAATATTTTGCATCAACATTGCCTCAGGCATATATCCTGAGAATGCTGCAGTTTGTTGTCCTTTTTTGAATAGAATCATTGTTGGAACAGACATAATACCAAATCTTTGAGCTAAATCTGGACTTTCATCCACATCCACCTTTACAATTTTCAATTTTCCATCTAATTTATTTGCGACTGATTCAAGTACAGGTGTCAACATTTTACATGGTCCACACCAAGTTGCAAAGAAGTCGACTAAAACTGCATCTTCATTCATTAATGCGTTAAATTCTTCTGTATTTACAATTTTCATACAAGGTTCCTCCTTATCTGATTCCATTCTATAACAAGCCTTTACGTAAGTCCATTTCTTTGCCCGCAAGCAACGCATCGATTGCTTTTCCAATGCCATTATTCATATTTGTGTCCGTAACGACAGTGGCAGCATACTTAGCTTCGTCCATCGCATTCCCCATAGCTACACCAATACCTACTTGTTGAAGCATCTTCAAATCGTTTTGTGCATCACCAAAAGCCATGACCTCATTCATACTAATGCCTAATTTATCACAAATCTTCCACAATGCACTTGCCTTACTTACGTGTTTTGGCATAATTTCAAGCCAATCCGGACCAACCAATAACACATCATAATCACTAAGTGCCGCTTTGATTCCATCAAAATTCTTTTCAAAGAATTTTGGTGTATGCACCATAATCACTTTATTGATATCTTGTGTTAAGCGAATTTCTTCAAAAGGTAAATCAATAAAATTACGATTCTCTCTACCATCCTTCAAGCCATAATCATCAGGCTCACCCAAAATGGCATTCTTAACTTTTTTCTTTACACGATTCAATGAAGATATATAACTATAAAAGTCATATCCACATTGAAAAATTCCCTCAACGCCAAATTCCTTACATACTTTCTGTATTTTAATTCCATCTTCTGGTGTTAAAACATCATCCAAATCATATTCTTTATTTTCAAAATCATATACGACTTGTCCATTCACTAATGCCAAAAAATGATTTCCATCTTCTAATCTCAATGGTTCATATACAAATTTACATCCATTTTTATCTCGACCCGACGCAATCACAATGTGCACGCCTTGTTCCATTGCTCTTTGAATCGAATCCACCGTTCTTGGATCCATTCGTTTTGAATCATCTAAAAGTAGAGTTCCATCTAAATCAAACGCCAAACATTTTATAGTCATATTACTTATCCAATTCTTCTTGATATGAGAACAATTTTGTACAATATTCTCCATTAAAACATGCCAAACATAATCCAACACCATGCGTGGCTTCTTTCATTTCTTCTTCCGTCATAAAGCGCAAACTATCCGCACAAATATATTCACGAAGTTCTTCTACACTCATACGAGCACCAATCAATTGATCTTTTGTAGAAGTATCTACACCATAGAAACATGGACTTGTGATTACAGGACTTGCGATACGAACATGAACTTGGGTAGCCCCTGCATCTTTTAATAATTGAACAATTCTTCTTGAAGTCGTACCACGTACAATCGAATCATCAATCATAACAATTGATTTTCCTTTAACTACACTCGATACCGGACTTAGTTTTAATCGAACACTACGATCCCGCATTGCCTGTGTAGGCTGAATAAATGTACGTCCTACATATCTATTTTTTACTAAACCTGTTTCAAATGGAATACCCGCCTCTTCTGCATAACCAATGGCAGCCGATAAAGATGAGTCTGGTACACCAATAACGATGTCAGCCTTTAAATCTTTATCTTCTCTAGCCAAAATAGATCCTGTGGTCTTACGGAAAGCATGTACGTTAATACCTTCTACCACACTATCTGGTCTTGCGAAGTAAATATATTCCATAGCACACATGTGATGATCTGTGTCTGTTGAATAAAATTCATGTTTTACAATGCCCTTATGGAATTCAACGATTTCTCCTGGTTTCAAATCCACACTTTCATAGATTCCCATAACTTCAAAAGCACATGTTTCACTACTAATCACATAGCCATCTTTACTTTTTGCATAACTTAAAGGTCTTAATCCATGACGATCACGAACCGCATAAATAGTATCCTCATTCATAACTAAGAAAGAAAATGCCCCTTCAATACGATTTGCGGTTTTCATAACACGCTCTTTCAAAGTACCCTTTTGTTTTTGAATCAAATGAAGAATAATTTCACTATCACTTGTTCCTTGAAAAATCGCGCCTTCATTTTCAAGTTCAATACGAAGCTCTTTTTCATTTACAATCTGCCCATTATGAACGATAGCTAAACTTCCATTATGTCCCTTTGATACAATTGGCTGAATATTTTCATTTTCCTGACCACCAGCTGTACTATAACGAACATGCCCAACAGCCAATCTTCCGACCATAGAATCTAATTTTTCTTTTTGGAAAACATCTACCGTCAACCCTTTACCTTTTTGTAAAGTAATATTCTCACCATCCGAAACGGCAATACCACTTGCTTCCTGCCCTCTATGTTGCAAGGAATGCAAACCATAATACGTAATACTTGCTGCATTATCTACGCGATATGCACCAAACACACCACACTCTTCATGAATTTCATCAAACATAACTGATCTCCTTTGCCACAACATTATATCATGCATATAAGAAAAAATGGACGACTTTTCATCATCCATTCATTTCTTTTAAACGTTCTTTTCGACTTAGATATAAAACACCTATTTTATACACACTTGCCATTGTTGGAATTCCTAGAAACATACCTGGAATACCGGCTAAAGATCCAAAAATCACAACAGTCATCATGACATAGATTCCTGGTAATCCTACTGAATTTCCAACAACATGTGGATAAATCACATTACTTTCGATTTGTTGAAGAATACATAAATATAATAAGAACCAAAGTGACATAATAGGACTTACAGTAAATACCATAAACATACCAATCGCTCCACCAATATAAGCTCCAATCATCGGAATAATATTAATAACACCAACTAATGTACCAATCATTGCCGGATATGGCATGCGTAGTATAATCATACCCAATGTACATAGTGTTCCAAGAATCGTTGCCTCAATACATTGTCCACCAATAAAAGCACTAAATGTTTGATTAATAATATGCAAGCATTTATCCATTCTACGCTTCACAGTTTCACTTAGATATAGCTTTGTTAAACGATGATACAATTGAACAAATCTTTCTTTTTCTAATAAAACATAGATTGCGAAGATAAACATCAACACAAAGTTAAATACACTATTCACAATAACGGTTACCACATTAAATGTCGTACCCACTACATTGGTAACACCAGTTGAAAGAACATTAATACCGGATTGAATCAAATTTTTCCAATCAATATCCAAATTACCAATAGAATCTGCCAGCTGTGGATTGTTCTCAAATAGATTCACAAGGAATTTCTGTGCATTCTCAAAATATTTTGGCAATACTTGTACAATTACACCAATGGCTTCGCTTAATGATGGAACAACGAGTGTAATTAAGAAATACACAAAAAGAAAAATTAAAATCAAAGAAAGAAGTAAACTCGTTGCGCGCTTTCCTTTCTTCATAAAATCCAAACGCTTTTCAATTTTGGCCATAACTAAGTTGATCACAAATGCCATCATAGCTCCAAACACTAAGACTCTACATGCATTCCATAATAGAGATACCATAGAAATCAATGTATCCAATTTAATCAATCCAATAATAATGATTGTGATTCCAAATATATATATCCATAAATTTCTTTTCTTCATAAGCACCTCATCTCCTTATTCTAATACATACGCGTATACTTTTTAAATAATTTGTCATTTCTTTCTTCCGTACCATCACAGTTTAAAGATGAAAAAACAGGTACTTCTACGTTGTGTTCGATCAAATACTTTGCACATGCCACATTGATGCATTGCGCAATGAAAGAATTGGCCATACTTGATGTTGGACATAACTTCGCATCCAATCCTTCAATAGATAAAGCACAATCTCCAACTTCTCCACAATTATCAATGACAATATCTGCAATTTGGTACAAATTCTTTCCACAAGAATGACGAGAAGATTGAGCAGTTGTATGTTTCATACTTGTGATGGCAACTACATGTGCACCACGATTTTTAGCTTCAAGTGCAAGTTCGATTGGATAGGCATTACGCCCAGAATTGGATGCGATCAAAACGACATCACCACATGATATACCATATAACTCTGCTAAGATTTTGGCATAACCACTAAGTCTTTCAATATGTGAACTCTTTGTCGGGTGCTCCGTCATCGTAAGTTCACTTGTCAAAATGGGAACCACAAAAGCTAAGCCACCTGCACGAGCATACATCTCTTCAGCCATTGTATGAGAGTGTCCACTTCCACTGACAAAAAACTTATGGCCATCCATAAATGCCTTGGCCACTAAATGACCGGTTTGTTCTAATTTTTCAGACTGTGTTTCTTGAATCTTTTTAATGATATCAAGACCCACTTCAAATACTTCTTTCATATTATTATTTCTCCTTGATATGCATATTTCTTTATATTCATTATACAACAAGAAGAAAAATAAAAAACAGCCATTAAGGCTGTATATTGTTTAAGTGGTGCCGACTATAGGAATTGAACCCACAACCTACTGATTACAAGTCAGTTGCTCTACCAATTGAGCTAAGTCGGCATAATTTATATGGTGCAGAGAAAGGGATTTGAACCCTCACGCGATCTCTCGCACTGCCGCCTGAAGACAGCGTGTCTGCCATTTCACCATCTCTGCGACTGAGTGTATTATACTAAAAATCCAAACAGTACGCAACAAAAAAATGTGACCTTTTTAACAGTCACATTTCGCATATATATCAATTAGATTCAATAAGATTTCCACATTCTTTTCCATCGATTGAATGGGAACATATTCAAAACGTCCATGCGCATTCTCATATCCCGCTGATAAGTTAGGACAAGGAAGTCCTCTATGAGATAAGGCTGAGCCATCGGTTCCTCCTCTAAATGGTTCTGTTTGAGGGGTTAATCCTACACTTTCAATGGCTTGTTTCAAATATGGAATCATAAATGGTACTTGATCGATCACTTCTTTTAAATTTCGATATTGAATTCTTTGTGTAATATTTACAGTACCTTGTCCATACTCTTCATTTAACATATCCACAATCATCTTTAATGTATTGTTTCGAATATCAAACTGTAAACTATCATGATCACGAACATTGATTTCAATCTTGGCATATTCGCAATCTCCATTAAAACTCACCACATGATAAAAGCCTTCTCTTCCTTGGGTATATTGTGGTTTTTCTAATGCCGGTAATTTATTTAAGAATGCATTTCCAATATCCACCGCATTTTTCATAATGCCCTTTGCGGTAGCTGTATGTACTGAAATACCATGAATCTCAATCGTTGAAAGACTCGCATTAAATGTTTCGTCCATATAATAGCCCAAATGATCTCCATCTAGCGTATATGCGATGGGTGATTTAAAGCGTTCTAAATCTAAATCTTTAGCAAGTCCACTTACTTCTTCATCTGGTGTAAATGCGACAGAAATAAAATTATGCTTAATTTCTGGATGTTTTACTAAATATTCCAATACTGTCATAACGGCTGCAATACTTGCCTTATCATCGCCACCAAGTAGTGTTGTACCATCCGTTAAAATCAAATCCTGCCCAATATATTGTTTCAGATTTGGAAATACATTAGGAGACATCACAATATCTTTTTCAGCATTTAAAAGAATGTCCTTTCCATCATAATTTTCTAACACCCAAGGCTTTACATCTTTACCACTCGCATCTGGAGCTGTATCCATATGTGTCACAAAACCAATGGCTCTACCCGTTTTTACATTCGCTTCTAAAGATCCATATACTACACATGTATCTTTATCATAATATACATTTGTAGCACCAATTTTTTGAAGCTCTTCATAGATAACTTTAGCTAAATCATGCTGACAAGATGTAGTAGGAACACTTGTACTATGTGGATTGGATTCTGTATTGATTCTTGCGTAGCGCATCAATCTCTCTTTTACTTGTTCATAAAATTCTGTCATAAGGATTCTCCTTTTTTTGTATATTTTATTCTTTTTCAATGCAGATGAAAAGAAAAAAAGTACCTACGAGGATGTAGGCACCATTTTAAGTATATACTTTTCTATTTCTTATCCATAATAAGACCATTGAAATGTCCATTTTCTTCGAATGAATAAGTTTGAATATATGAAAATTCTTTGAATAGTTTATCAAACTCATCGCATTGTACTTGTGTTTCAAAAACAATTTTGATCACATCTTGTAGTTTAGTTGAACAACCTTGTATACTAAGAACACTATTTTCTTTAATTTTATGAAAGATTGCATCAAATAAGCATAGATACAAATTGATTTGTTCATCATATTTAATATTTGAAAAAATATCTGTTGGAAGATTCATCGAAAGTTTTATGTGTTTATTTTCTAATTTACTTTTGTATTCATTTAAAACTACAGTCATTGCGATATTATTGGAATAAATCTGATTAAAATTTTCCAATACAATTTTTTCTATTGCATCTATACTTTGTGCATATTCCGCCTGATTTTCTGATTTTTCTATCCTATTTTTTAATGTCGTGATTTCATGCAGCAATGAATGCATGAAATTAAAATTTGATTTATAGTTTCTATCCAACATATCAAATTTTATAGCATTAAATTCATTCTCCATCTTTTCTAATTTCAGTTCTTCTTTAATCTGTAAATTGTGAATAAAGCCATATTGAATTAAAAATGAAATGAAGATTAGAATTGTTAAAAAGAAGAAAACATTCAAGAATATTTGATTCTTCTGCAGGATTTCACGATAATCTTTGTAGCATAAGGCAATCCCTAAAAGGAAAATAATCGGAATCAACACAATGTATGTAAACTTAATTGTATTCTTATCATGATAGAATTTTGATAATGTAAATCCTATTGTATACGAAATAATCTGTGTTGTTAAAATCACAATTAAATATGTAGATGAATGTACATCTATTGGTGCACTAACAACATTAAAAATTTCTAAAAGTAGAACCGATACTAATTCTGAAATCGCAAAAATAAAATAAACAAAAATAAAGTAAATCAATTTTTTTGATATTGTACCTTTGTACATAAACATAATGTAACATAGATTCAAAAGTAGAATAATCCACCGACTATAAAATGTCATTCCATTCTGATTTAAATACCACTGGATTAAAACGACTATAATGTATGCCGGTAAGACAAATTTATTGTTTTTGAATTCACTAAAAGACCTGATAAAAAGTGTTAAGAACAATAAATTTAAAGATACAGATATTAACATCATAACGATTTAAATAAAGATCTATAATAATTGTCAACAAAGGTCTTTTTGTAAAATTTTGACAAAGGAATTTTCTCATTGTTCGATAAGAAAAGATCTCTTTCATCTTTACTAATACCAGAAATATATTTAAGATTTACCACATAACATTTATAAGGTTGCGCAAAGCCATATTCTGTTAATTTTTCAATCCAATATTTCAAAGGGTAACTTGTTTTTATTTGTACTCCATTTAAAAAGTGAAGTACAGTTGCACGATTTAAAAATTCAACATAGAGAATCTTATCATAGTGAATTTTATATGGTGCAATTTTAGAATCATAGAACCCCATATATTTTTGAAATGTAGCTCCTAGTACATTCTCCATTTCTTCATTAAATATATTTTCATCAATTGGTTTTAAAAAATATCGTTTGGCATCAATAGAATATCCATCAATCAAATACTGCGAGTATTTAGAAGTAATGATGATCATTAATTCCGGATAAACTTTTCTAAGCTTTTTAGAAAATTCAATTCCATTACTATTTCCGATTTCTACATCCAAAAATAATATGTCTACATTAGAAAAAATATCCAAATTCTCATTTAACTTTAATTCAATACTGATCTTGTGATCAATATTACGTTTATTAAAATAATGGATGCATAACTTTTCAAGATCTTTAGAATCTTTTAAATCATCATCAATTATCAATACATTCAACATAACCTTCCCCCCTAATCTGTATGAATGAACGTGCATAAAGTTGCTTCAAAGAACAACAAAAATATGACTGAAAAAATAACATTAAACAGATTTAATATTTTTAGATACAGGCACAACAGTCCTATAAAAAAATAAATCACTAAAATTATCAATGTATATCTCTTATACATAATCAATTCGTTTTCTAAAAGTCTTTTATTCTTATTTGTAAAAATCCCTTTAGTAAAGATTATTAGAACACAATAAATAAAAAATATTAAATATACGGCAAAAGAAATATAAGATTTACTGATTATATAAGGAATTATAGAAATCGATATTATTGAAAATAATGTACATAAATATTTGTTGTTAAAATGTATTCCACCCGAATATCTTTTTAATGGAATATAAAACAACAAAAAAATTAAATTATTCAAAATACAATCTTCTAATATAGATATACAAAAAAATGGAATAAAAAATAAAATATACCGTTTAATCAATTCATTTCCGTATATCAACTCATCTTCCTCAATATAATTATTCAACTGTATTGGAAATTTGGTTAACTTCATTTTCTTCTTTCATTTTATTCGATAAGTGAGATATACATTTAAAAGTTTCATCATCTAAGTTTGGAAAACATAATTCGAATTCATGATCATCGATTAATAAATAGTCCAATGAAGCATGGCATGTATTTGCTATGGCTACAATATTATCTAAACAAGGTAACGACACTCCAGATTCCCATGCATATACAGTCCTGGCTGTTACTCCACACATGTCCGCAAATTTTTGTGCAGAGACATTTAAAATTTTAGTTCTTATAAACTTAATTTTTTCTGAAATATGCATATTAATGTTCCTCATCACTTATTTCATCAATTATTCCTAGTAATAATTGAATCTGTTTAACAGTTAATCCTCTTACAGACAATGTGTTTCTTTCACTATTAAATACAACATAATTGATTGATAATCCTAAAATTCTATGCAAAGAATCTAAATCTTTAATAGAAACTTTATGTCCATTATCTTCCCATACTTTAATTTCAAAAACAGATTTATTTAACCGATTAGCTAAATCTGAAACTGTCATATTTTTTTCTTTTCTCAATGCTTTAATATCTAAAACAATTTTTCTGGTCATTACATACATTCCTTCTTTTTTGTATATAACAATCATATTTAAAAGAATTTATGTTGTAATTTACTATAATGCGTTTGATTATGAATCACTTCATAATTATATCATTTTTTGTGTATTACATCATCATTTGATACTTAAAAAAGATTAATCATTGCTACTTAATACAGGTTAATCAAATAATATTCTATCCTTAAAAAGGAAAAGTTATAATTTTTCACAATCAGAGGAAAATCTTATGAGTCCATTTAATCAATATATTCTAAAAATCTATATAAACCTTTTACACTTTATCGTGAAATCCAACGTAAACAGCACTTGTTATATGTTTCATGGACAACCAATTGAACCAGATTCACTTAAACGGTATAAAAAAGCAAAAAAGATTAATCAAAATTGGAACCACCAACAAGGTTAACCCTCTTTTTATGTGTTACATTAAATAATTTTGGTATAATACATTGTAACTAGGAGGATTAGGATTTTATGACTTTTAATACTTCAACTACTATAAAAGAACAAATAGATTATATAAAAAAATATGGTTTGCTAATTCAATTCAAAAAACTTACAGTATTTCAATGTGTGGCATTAATTGCTTTATTAATAGATTTTATTGATAATCTAGTTAATCATTCTTACTTTCTTTGTGCTTTTGATATTTTTCTTTTTATAGGGCTTATGTTTTACTTAACCATTCGCATAAGAAAGAATATAAAAATTCCGGACTCAATATCATCCGGTAGTACTCTCAATCTTTGCACAACTATAAAAATTGAGATTACTGGTAAAGAAATAATTCTCATCTTACCAAATAAAACTATTATTGATAATTTGGCAGAATATATTGAATTTATAGTTATAAAAAATGGAATACTTTTAATAACTGATGTTCAAAATCAAAAAAATGATATTCAAAATCTAAAAAATGTAAAAGTAATTTATATTCCCACAAAGAAATTTTCTTCATCAGAAAAGCAAAAATTAGTCAAACTATTTTATGACAATGGACTAAAAAGGATATAACGAAACAATTTTATGACGTTATATCCTTTTGAACTTTATTAGTTAAGCTAACACCGCACCTAAAATTGCCGGCAACGATCCTATACCTACTTCAAATCCTGCGATAATTATAATTATTAATAATGCACACTTTGTAGCAGTAGCTAAAACTTTTACCTCATCCACAACTAGAGATCCTTGTAATTCTTTTGAGATAAAAACATTTAATTCTAAAGTCATTGAAACAGAACCTGAAACTCCTGCAAATGATTTTAAATCATCAGTTTCTACTGTATACAACACTTTAAAGCTTGAATCTGTCATTTTTTCAAATCTAAACAAGATATTACCTACTTGAATTTTAGTAGACATATTAATCAGCATATTTTGCATATAATCACTATATTCTTGATAATCATCAAGCTTTGAAATTTCTTTAATTTTATTTAACGTATCTGTTGTTAAATTTCCATTTTCATCACACTGAATATGCAAAACATATTGAGAATTCTCACTGTTTTTGATTGCTGTTGAAACTTTAAGTTTCCCTTCTATAGTCAATCCATTTACATTAACAATTCCTAAATTATACTGTCCACCGTTTTCAAAATCTAATTCGATTCCTGCTGTCTTGTCTAAATAATTTAATCCTTGCAAACACTTATTTACATATTTTTCTCTTGCTTCTTGTAATTTATTGATGTCATCAACTGTTGGATTAAATGATCTACATCCTCCATCTTTTCCTGATACTCCTACTTTATCAATATCAAAAGTTGGTCTTGATGTAAAACTTGTCTCGTAGAATTGGTCAAAAGACCAGTTATCTGGAATGACATAGCCCAAATTACCACTGAAACCAGTTGACATATCAGCAACGAAAGATTTATCAACTAAATTCTTCTGTGATACTAAAGTACAGACATAACGTGGCGCATAAATGCCTACTTTATAATTACTAGTATTTATATTCGTATAACTAAATACTGTCTTAATTTGTTCGAAATATGGAATGATCAAATTCTCAGTTTGATATTCTAAACAATCAAAATCAACTGCAAAGTAAATTGTGGTTCCGCTTGCAAAACCAAGTTTCTTTGCTTTATTAATTGCTGTCACAGCATCATAACTACCTTGTAAGTTTTGACTAAAATAATTAGCATAATAACCACCATCTTGATAGATTGGAAAAATAGATAAACCGGCTGCTTGAATTCTTTTAATTTCTGATACAGTCAATGCCTTTGAACGCTCATTATTACCAACACCTACAGTTCCAGTTAAATATCTACCAACATATCTATATCCTGCTACATGTAAGTCTGTGGCTTGTTGTGAATTTAAAATCGTAGAACAATCACATGCAAGTGCTTTTCTTTCTGTGTCACCTTTACTAGTAAGCAAAGATTTCATAGTGGAAACACCAATACTTCCACGAATATCATCAATGTTTCCAGTTAATGCATATTTATCCTGAAATAAGCCCACATTAGCTGCCATAGATCGATCAAAAACTCCGTCAAAATCTGTCTGATTCATTCCATTAAAATACAATCCATACTGTGCAATTTTATTAAATCGAACTTTAGTATTATTCAAACTTAATGTTGGACAATTACTTGCTGTAGTTGGTCCAAAATTTAAATCATTCAAATCATCAATCCAATCAACAATCCCTTCTTCAGCTTGTAATGCACCCAATAAAGATAAAGCTGTATTTCTCGACATAATTCCATCACATGCCTGCACACTAATTACATCTGAATAATCATGGTTTAACTGTCTTTGGATTTTTCGAATTGTCTCATTGCCTCCTGAAACTAACTTAAACCAGTTCATAGAGAAAAGGCCAACCCAAACCTTCCAGTCAATAACACCAGTGACTTCAACATTAGCATCTCTTTGCAGTTCCTTTACTGCATTTACACCGGTAGTATAGTAAATGCCTGTAATTCCTCCTGCATTATATCCTTTGCAAAATAATGCACACTGAATCAAACACACATTCGGATTAGAATCATCATCCACACTCATTTTAGAAATCTTCGGTAAATTTTTCATTACATTTACTGTATAAGGACCTAGATAGCCTGTTGCATTAGGTACATTATTTTCAATCTGAAAAGCTCGGATCAATCCTTCCATCATTAACGTTCCTGTATTTCCATTCTCTTGCAAAGTCACCCAACTAGGATGTCCACCATACATACTATTCAAATATTTTTGTGATTTCAAAACATATTCATCTGACATAAATTTTTCTCCTTGTATCCTGTAGATAACCGGTTTCTACGTCTTCAAATATATATCTAAAAAAAGAAACAATTGTTCAATCTAACAAAATTATTAGCATATTATTCAAATATCAGACCTCTTGCGGCAAATCTATTTATCCAAGATTAAACTCGCTATACATTATCTTCACACGGAACAATTGTTCCATTTTTTATTTATAAAATATGAGTGCTGATCAGTAAAAAAGGAGATTAAATCATGGAAAATTCAAAAAGAGAGATTGAAAGCTTTTTATATTTATATCCATCTGCTATTAAATATTATGATTCTATAAAATATAATCAACAAAAAGTTTCTAATAAACAACTAAAACAATTAGAAACTTTCTATGGTATTTTAATTGACATAGTAAATGATTGGATGAAAGTTTTGTTAAAAGATGAAATTGTAATTATAAAATATAAATACTTTAATTGCTTAAACTATACACAAATTGCGATAGAAACAAATTATAGTAACCATAGTTCTATCATTAAAAAGAAAGACAAAATACTAGCTAAGATTCAACATTATAGAAGGTATTATATATGAAATCTTCAGGCCTAATATTTTGTTCTTTATTTATTCTTAATATACTGGATTGTCTTACTGGTTGGTATAAAGCGAAGGTATTGAAAAGAGAGAATTCAAAATCTGGATATAAAGGAATTATCAATAAAATTAGTATCTGGATTCTTGTATTAATATCTTTTATCGTTTCTTTTTGTTTGAAACAAATTAAAGTGTTCATTCCTATTGACGTTGGAGTATCTATATATTTAGGATGGTTAACTTTAAGTTTATTAATAATCAACGAGGCTCGAAGCATTGTAGAAAATCTTATTGAATCTAATGTGAAGGTTCCAAAATGGTTATCTAACAGCTTAGAAGTATATCAAAATAGCGTAGAATCTATGGTAAAAAAAGAAAAATAAAGCTAGCACAAAAAAACGTATATTTATATAAAGGGACAAGTCATTCGCTAGACTTGTCCTTTATCCTAAACATTTTCTACCCTATAATATGTTCCATTAATTGGATTATACGTATAATAAATTTGTCCATTTGGTCCATAAGAGATAAATTTTGATTGATCTTTATTAATGGCAATACCATGTATTTGTCCACGCAAAGTATCATTAGCCAAAGATGCAGTTCCAACACGTCCATCATCTATATACGTTGTCCATTTTAAGTAATAACCTGTATTTGGGTCCGCTACAAATTGATACCCACTAAAGCGCCATCCTGATCCACTAAATGTTTTTGAAATATAAATTTGTCCTGCTGATAATTGCATGACCTGTGTTGGAACAGAGGAACCTCTTGCCATTGGTATATCCTTTGTAATACATAATTGTTGTTTTGCATCCTCGATTGTTATTTTATTTGTATCATTATTCAAATCATAGGTTTCAATCGGAACTAAATTACCTTCAATATAATCTGAATAATCAAATATTTTAACTTCTCCATGCCCATAGATATATCCTCCGTTAGGCAATTCAATTACTGATTCATTATCATCCAACCCAGAAAATAACAACTCAATTTCTCTAGGCGTATTGCTATTTTCTTTAGCACTCACGGAATCACTCATAGGCATTACTATAAATAACAACAAAAACACTAATATAATTTTAACTCTTCTATTCATGATTAATTACCTAACCTAGTTATTTTCAACTCTATAATATGTTCCATTAATAGGATTATGTGTAAAATAAATCATTACATGTTCACCCGTAGTCATCCCTCCAGAAAAGTATTGAGGATATCCTTTATATAATGCTGAACCATACAGTGCCGATGAATTATTTAATTGGTTAGCCACATCCCCTGAATCACCAACTCTTCCATCATCTATAAAAGTTGACCATTTAAGCCAAGTTCCATTGCCACCCGCTTTAAATTTATAACCACCTATCCGCCATCCAGTTCCGCTAAATTTTTTTGATATATAAACTTGCCCCGGAGCGAGTACCATTACTTGACTAGGTATAGATGTAGCTCTGGCTTGCATTTCAGAAAATTGTTGATCACCTTCAATCAGTTGCTGTTTAGCATCTTTAACAGTGATTGATTGCCTATCTGTACTCGAATCATATTCACCTAATTTTATAGATTCATCTTCTGCATCGTAAATTTCTGCTTTTCCAAACAAAAAACCTCCTTCAGGCATTTCTAAAACTTTATCCGTATCATTCAAACCTTCAAATAAATCATCGATTACTTGTTCATTATAATTATTATCTGCTGCTGACACTGTAAATATTGGATTTACTAATAATACGGCTAATGCTAAACACATTATCATTTTAAATTTTTTCATACTTTCAACTCCTCATTGCATTTTAGATCAAGTACTTGTCAATAACATCATACAAAATGTTTTTATAAAAAGATATGGTTTAGAAGCATCACAATAATTCACCGAATAAATAATGTATTATAAAAAAGAAAAATGATGTGTCTTCATTTTCATACAATTAACAGATACATTTTATTCAATATCTTATCCTGTTACCATACTATTGTAATCAGATCATGTTATGCATTATTTTTGCCTCTTATACATATCTAGGCAATAACTAAAATAATATAGTATACTTAAATTAGAAAGGCAGGACATAACTATGAAAAAATTAGCTATCGCAATCACAAGTTTACTTTTAATGACTGGATGCTCTTCTACACCTACCATCACAAACACAAATAATATTAAGGAGCATATTCTAAAGGATAATGTAGCTTATGATTCATTCTCTTCATATTGTGATTCAGATACAATTATTCGTTTGCCAAATGGAGAATATATACATGGAACAAAAGAAGTGAATGGAAAATATTATGACAGCGATCAAGATTCAGGTGCCATTCAGGCTAAAAAAGCGAAATATTATGCTTTACTAGCTATGGATGTGAACAACTATTTAACTGAAAAATTTGAAGGATTCAATGATTCAGATGAAGTTTTCTATAATAAAGAAGGCAGCTTCACAAATGCATCTACAGTCATTGATGAAAATGGTAACGAAAAAGACTTGGCCAATAATCCAGACTATGAATCTATGACAATAAAAGAGGTAAAAGAAAAAGAATACAATCGTTTGATCCAAGAAGATGCTAAAGAAGAAAAGAAAAATCTTTCTTCTCCAGTAAGCGAATTAAACGAATTATTGCCAAAAACAGATTCTATTTCAAGAACGGTTTTCAACAAAAAGAATAAGTATGCCATTCATTATTATGAAGTAGAAAAAAATGAGTATTTTGACTACATAAAGAAAATTAAGGAAAAAGGTTTTGATTCCATTGATCCAAATTCTCCAGAAGAATCTTTTTTAGGTGTCAACAACGATAATATATTAGTCAATATACACTATGATGCAACAAATAAAACCCTTGATGTAGATATTCGAAGACAATAAATTTAAATTGCTCAAACAACATTTAGTTGTCTGAGCTTTTTTAATACAAAGAAAAAAAGACTGGAATTTTCATCCAGCCTTTGACATTAGAATAATCCTACGATTTTACCATTTTCATCCACATCCATGTCTAATGCACTTGGATGTTTTGGAAGTCCTGGCATCGTTAATACTTTACCTGTTAGAGCAACAATGAAGCCAGCACCTAAACTTGGGCGTAATTCACGAACTGTAATTCTAAATCCTGTAGGACGACCCATTACTTTACCATCATCGGATAATGACATTTGTGTCTTAGCCATACAGATTGGTAATTTATCCCATCCTAATTCATTGAATTTCGCAATTTGTGCTTGTGCTTCTTCTGTAAAATCAACACCGTCTGCACCATATACTTTTTTGGCAATGGTTTCTATTTTTTCTTCAATAGTCTTATCTAAATCATATAAAGGAGCATAGTTATTTTCTTGATCACATAACGCAACTACTTTGTTCGCTAAATCAATAGCGCCTTCTCCACCTTTTGCCCATACTTGAGATAATGACATTGGGTGGTTGTTTTCTTCACACCATTTTTCTAATGCAGCTACTTCAGCCGGTGTATCTGTCGCAAATTCATTGATCGCAACAATGTATGGTAAACCAAATTGTTGTACAGTATCAATATGTTTTGCTAAGTTTTCACAACCCGCAAGCATAGCCTCTACATTTTCTTCTTTTAAATCTTCTAAGGCAATTCCACCATGCTGTTTTAATGCACGAATTGTCGCAACAATCACAACTGCATTTGGTTTAAGATTTGCCAATCGACACTTGATATCCAAGAATTTTTCAGCTCCTAGATCTGCACCAAATCCAGCTTCTGTAACTGTATAATCAGCAAGTTCTAGACATGCCTTTGTGGCAATAACAGAGTTACATCCATGCGCAATATTCGCAAATGGACCACCATGAATCAAGACTGGATTGTGTTCAAGTGTTTGAACAACATTAGGCAATACAGCATCTTTCATAACCATAGCCAATGCACCTTCAATACCTAGATCATGTACATATACAGGCTTATCATCATAAGTATATGCCACAAGCATTTTTCCAAATCTTTTCTTTAAATCCATTAAATCATCTGCCAAACATAAAGCTGCCATGATTTCACTTGCGACAGTAATATTAAATCCGTCTTTACGTTCAACTCCATTGGCTTTTGCACCACAACCAATTGTAATATTACGCAAAGTACGATCATTCATATCTAAGCAACGTTTGAATGTGACTTTTTCAGGATCAATATTCAATTCATTTCCCTGATGAATCACATTATCTAAGCATGCACTAACTAAGTTATTGGCTGTCGTAATCGCATGCATATCTCCCGTAAAGTGAAGGTTGATATCTTCCATTGGTACAACTTGGGCATAGCCACCACCTGTAGCTCCACCTTTTAATCCAAATACTGGACCTAAACTTGGTTCACGTAAAGCCATCATCGTTTTCTTACCTAAACGATTTAAGGCATCCCCTAAACCAACTGTTGTCGTACTCTTTCCTTCTCCGGCCTTAGTAGGATTAATAGCTGTGACTAATACTAATTTTCCATGAGGATTATTTTCAATGGATTTTAAATAATCAAAAGACAATTTAGCTTTATATTTTCCATAATGTTCCAAGCTATCTGCAGGAATTCCAATTTTTGCGGCAACCTTTTCAATGGGTTCCATGACACATTCTTGTGCAATTTCTAAATCTGTTTTAGCCATTTTACATATCCTTCTTTCCAATATCATTTCTGTGAAATAAATCTTTACATTGAATCTTTTCTAATTCTTTATATGTATGATCAAATGCAGTCTGTAAGTCATCTTCTAGAGTAACGACCATTAAAACACGTCCACCATCTGTGACTAATCCTTCATCTGTCATTTTTGTTCCCATGTGGAAAACCAATCCATCTACATCGTCAACGCCTGTAATCAAAGATCCTTTTGTAGAGCTTGCAGGATAGTTTGTACTTGCGAGTACTACACCATGACTCACTTTATCTGTCCATTTTAATTCAACTGGTTTATTATCCATTAAATCTAAAATAGCTTGGACAAAATCACTTTCTAAACGAGGCAAAATAACTTCGGCTTCTGGATCTCCAAAGCGCGCATTGAATTCAATTGTTTTAATACCTTTTTCTGTCAACATCAATCCACCATATAAGAATCCAGTAAATGGTACACCCTCTTTAACCATGGCACTTGCCATTGGTTTCATGATTTCATGCATTGCCTCATCGATAATTTCAGAAGTAATCTTCTTAACTGGACTATAAGATCCCATACCACCTGTATTAGGACCTTTATCTCCATCAAATACACACTTGTGATCTTGGGCTACTTCTAAAGGTACTACCGTTTCATTATGTACTAAACAAATCAAAGAAAATTCAAATCCAAATAAGCATTCTTCAATCACAACTGAATTATTTTCAATCGCAAATGCAATATCTAATGCTTCTTTAGCCTGTTCTAATGTAGAAGCTACAGTAACACCTTTTCCAGCTTTTAAACCATCTTCCTTGATAACGATAGGAGCCCCTTGTTCTTGTACATAAGTCCATGCTGAATCTAAATCATAGAATGTTTTATAAGCTGCCGTTGGAATATTATATTTTGCCATGATTTTCTTGGCAAAATCCTTACTTGATTCGACTTGAGTCGCCTTCTTATCTGGCCCAAAAATTTTTAGGCCTTCTTTTTTAAACGCATCTACAACACCTAGAGCTAAAGTGGCCTCAGGACCTACGATGGTTAAATCTACATTTCTTTCTTTTGCCAAAGTGACAAGACCATCTACATCATTGTCTTTCACATCGACACATTCTCCAATTTTTGCCATTCCAGGATTGCCTGGTGCACAAATCAACTCATCACATAAAGCTGAACGTTTACATGCATACGCAAGTGCGTGTTCACGTCCGCCCTTACCGATAACTAGTATTTTCATTGCGTTTTAATCTCCTTTTTCTTTACCTTTCAATCATAACAGAAAAAAGACCATAATGGGTCTTTATTCACAAATTTTTAACAGAAAAAGGGTAGAAACAGACTTTCCACCCTCCATTTGTTAAACTTTTAAGAATTGTGCTACATCTAGCACGAAAATTGTGGCTCCACCAACAGTAACTTCCACAGGAAAACTTGCATAACGGCCAATATCATAACTAGCTGTACTAGGTACAATTTCCGTTCGCTTACTTGAATATTCCTTGATGATATCAATAGCTGCTTCCACTTTTTCGTCTTCACAACCAATAATCAACGTTGTATTGCCTGCGCGAAGGAATCCACCAGTCGTTGCTAATTTAGTAACAGAAAAACCATTTTTATTTAGTGCATTACTTGCCACTGGACTATCGTCATTTGATAAAATTGCTAGGATAAGTTTCATAGTGCTTCCCCCACCTTTCTAAGGTTATTTCTAAGGTTATTATATAAGAATTTATGCGCAACTACAACAAGAAAAAAGAACCATAATCTTTAGAACAATCCACACTATTTCATGTATAATAAGAATTGAGTTTAGTGGGGTTATCTATGTTAATAAAGAAACATTCAAATCTTTTGGAGATCCAATATGATCGATAAAAGAAAAAAAGACAAATTTGGAAATGGATTGATCGCATTTCTATTTATATGTATTATTTTCTTATTGTGTTATGCTTTTAAAAATCCAGTTTTATTATATTCATCCAATCCAGAAGTAGAAATCAATCATGAATATGATCCAAAGAAGAATATTCAACAGGTTTTTTTCCATTCCGATTCAGATGTAAAAATTTCAGGAGATATCAATACAAATAAAATTGGAAAATATGAAATCACATATCAATTAAAAAATTATAAAAAAACATGTAAAGTATCTGTAAAGGATACAAAAGCACCTGATTTAAAACTTAAAGCATATAAGGCAGATATGAAAGAGGATGTTAAGCCTGAATCCTTTGTCGAAAGTATTAAGGACGATTCTAAAGTATCATTATCCTTTAAGAAAAAACCAACAAAGGATAAAGAACAAACGATAACCATCATCGCAAAAGATGAACATGGAAATAAAGCCATGAAAGAGACAACTCTAACGTTAGTCAAAGATATTGAAAAACCAATTATTCATACAGATACTATTTCTGTTTATGTAGGTTCAAAGCCAAACTACAAATCCTATGTTGAGGTAACAGACAATTTGGATTCTAAGCCAAAAATCAAGATTGATTCTTCAAAAGTAAAGACCAAGAAAACAGGTACTTATAAATTGTTAGTAACTGCTACAGATCGTTCGGGTAATAAAGCTAAGGCTAAAATCAATGTAACTGTTGAAGAACCAAGTAAAGTTGTATATATGACATTTGATGATGGTCCCAGTGAAAATACAGATAAAATATTGAAGATCTTAAAGAAATATGATGCGAAAGCTACTTTCTTTGTGACGGGAAACAATCAAAAATATAACAGTTCTATCAAAAAGGCTGCAGATCAAGGCAACACAATTGCACTTCATACTTATACACATGATTATGCGAATGTTTATTCTTCTACCACTGCTTATTTTGAAGATTTACAAAAAGTGAGCGACATGGTCAAACAAATCACAGGTAAAGCACCAAAATATATTCGTTTCCCTGGTGGTTCAAGCAATACAATTTCAGCACAATATTCGCAAGGAATCATGTCTGCACTCGACAATATGGTGCATGAAAAAGGATATGAATATTTTGATTGGAACTGCTCAAGTGGAGATGCTGCATCCAATACCGTGCCAACACAAGATATTGTGCGCAATGCGACAAGTTGCGATTACGAACAAATCATGATTTTGTTCCACGATTCAAGTCCAAAAACAACAACAGTTGAAGCATTACCAGAAATCATTAAAAGCTATAAAGAAAGAGGATATGTCTTTAAAGGAATCTGCGATGATACGCCAATTTTCCATCATGGAGTCAATAACTAAGTCAGCAAATTGCTGGCTTTTTTTGTACCGCAGAAAAAAAATCGAAGGAATTAACCTTCGATTACTGCTTTGTAGTACTTTAACAAATCTTGCATCAATTTGATGCTTTCTTCTACCTGATTTTCATTCATCACTGCAACTTTTGTATAGTTATGTAATAAAATAGGTCTAGAAACATTATATGTTTCAGCTAAATGATTGACCCAATCTTGTGCTTCTAAGCCTTGCTGTTTTGTGATAACACCTTCTGATACAATTACACCTTTTACACCTGCAAGAGATACGGGTACACTCCATTTAACTAGTCCTGCATGACATGCATACTTTTGTGGTTCGTTCGATTTTAAAGCTCCTGTATAATTTTCAAAAGTACATTCATCACATTGACGTAATGCAGATGAACTTGTTTTTAAACATTTACAAAAGAAATTTTTCTCCTTTGCGCTACTAATCTCTGTTTCGTCTTGCACAAAATAGCATCTTAATCCGGTAATATGGTAATACGCATCCATTACCTTTTGGATTGCTTCTTTAGGCAACATAAATAACACCTCAAATCCTTTTCTTATCTTAATTAAATCACTTTCAATGATTGATTTCAAGGTTTTTGTAAGCCGTTTCAGCTATGCTTTTCGTATATTAAAACCAGATGTTATCATCTGGTCATATTAAATTCCTTTTATTGTATGAAATGCATGTTGCGCGGCAATGGCACCATCATTACATGCGGTAACAACCTGCCTTAATTCTTTATCAATGACATCTCCAGCCGCATAAATTCCTGGTATCTTTGTTTGACAATTCGCATCTACCAAAACATATCCACGCTCATTTAATACACCTAAATCTTGTACACAATCCGTATTTGGATCTTGTCCAACATAAGGGAAAATACCTGAACATTCAATAACTTGTTTTTCATGAGTATCCACATTTTCTAACTCAATGCCCGATACTTTTCCTTCCAAACTTAAAATTTGAACAGGAATATGTTTCTTGATGACATGAATCTTCTCATTTTCTTCAATCTGACTTTGAATATGTTCTTCTGCTCTAAATACATCTCTTCGAATCACAATCGTTACACTTCGTGCAAGCCCTGCAAGATAAATCGATTCTTCTAATGCCGAGTTTCCTCCGCCAATCACGACAACATCTTTATCTCTAAAAAATGCCCCGTCACAAACGGCACAGAAAGAAACACCATGTCCAAGATTTTCTTTTTCGCCTGGTATATTTAACAATCGTTCTTTTGTACCTGTGGCAAGTATTATGGCTTTACCATTCACAACACTTCCATCGCTTAAATATACATCTTTATTTTCATCAATCTTATTTACTTCGCCATACGCATATTCAGCTTGAAAAGAAGTAGCTTGATCAAACATATCCATCGCAAGCTGCGTTCCTTCTATTTCTTTAACACCTGGATAATTACTGATTTTATTGGTTTTAATCAACTTTCCTCCCGGCGCTCCATTTTCTAAAATTAATGTTTTTAGTCCGGCCCTTGAACCATAAAGTGCTGCACTTAAGCCTGCTGGCCCAGCACCTATTATCACCAAATCATATTGTCGCTCCATATGTAATCCTCCTTGCATAATGGTATTAACTGCATCAAATCATCGATAACTTTACATGGCTTTGCTTCTTTTAATGCTTCACGTTGTTTTTCATCGACACTAAATCCTACAGAATAGGCAGCCATATTCTTTGCGGCTACAATATCCGCAACATTGTCACCGACATAAATACAATCATCATGACTAGTATGTAATAAGTTACACGCTTCAATCAAGCCAGATGCACTTGGTTTAGGTTCTGGTAAATTTTCTTTTCCCAACACAACATCAAAATACACATCTAATCCCGATTGTTTTAATCCTCTTTTTACGACTTCAATACGCTTATTTGAAACAACTGCACATTGTATATTTTCTTTTTTCAATCCTTCAAGCATCTCTTTAGCATGAGGGATTTCTTTTAATAATTCTTTATGAAGCGATTTATTGATGATTTGATAACGATCAATGATACTTTGAACTTGATCTTCTGGAAAATACTTTGAAAAAGTAACTTCAAGGGTGGGTCCAAAAAATGTATACAATTCTTCATTTGACAATTCATAATCTGGTTTAAGTTCTTTAAATACTCTTCTAAATGTTTCAAAAACCAATTGTTGTGAATCAATCAATGTCCCATCTAAATCAAACAACACAACAGGCTTTTTCTTCCAATGAAATGTTTTATGAAATACCCCCATTAAGCCAAGACAACCAACACCCATTAAAGCTAAAGATACAAGTTGAGCTGTACGAAGGCCCAATACCATTAAAGAATCTGTTCGCATTCCTTCAATCACAAAACGTGTAATGCCATACCAAACCATGTACATAAATCCGCAGTCACCGCGTCTTTTATACCAATACTTACGGAAAATAAATGTAATAAACAAGAATCCTAATAGATTACATACACTTTCAAATAAGAAAGTAGGCATTCGATAGGCTCCATCAATAAACATTTGATTTTTAATAAATGCTGGATAATGCGCAAAGAAGCTCTCAGGTACAATGCCACCATAGGCTTCTTGATTCATAAAGTTTCCCCAACGACCAAATGCTTGTGCAAGTAAAACGGTTGGCATGATTAAATCAAACATTCTTAAAAATGAAATTTTTCGTCTTTTGAAAAAGAACAAACTAAATATGAAACCTGCAATCAATCCTCCATGAATGGCCAAACCGCCGTTCCAAATGGCAACGATTTCATTCATATGTTGAGAATAATATTGCCATTCAAAAATAACATACCATGCTCTTGCACCTAGAATCCCTATAAATAACATAGGAACAACATAATCATCTAGAACTTCTGGTGCGTACCCCCATTTTTTCATGGTTCTTTGGCATAGTAAATAGGCGCACAATGCGCCTGTTAAAATTAAAACGGCATACCATGCAATTTCAAAAGATCCAAAAGAAACAAAAATTTTAGTGCTCGGAAACAGATGCATCGAATTCCTCCTTCTTATTCTCGGATATTTGCGATAGTACTCGCTCTTCAAATTCTTTAGCTGAATCTAAGCCATCTTTCAACAATAAGAAGTTTGTCACAGCCGTTTCAATAACAGATGACATTGGTCGTCCTTGAGAAACTGGAATTGTCATCTTTAAAATTTTGATTCCTAGAATTTCATTATATTCCTTTTCTTCAATTCCAACACGGTCATATTCATAAGAATCATTAAATGGTTCTAAATCGATTTGAAATTCAATTTGAGTTTCATGGGCAACAGCTCCTACTCCATACATGCGAGAGACATTGATAATTCCCACACCTCTAAGTTCCATAAAACCTTCAAGCATTGGTGTTGTTCTACCAACTAGATCATCATGAATTTTGTAACAATCAATACGGTCATCTCCAACTAATTGGTGTCCACGCTTAATCAGTTCTAGCGCAATTTCACTTTTTCCCATTCCACTTTTACCAGTAATCAATACACCAACACCAAATACCCGTACTAATTCTCCATGAATAACTACAGATTCTGCTAGACATTCATCTAAGTAGTTCGTAATACTTACGATTGCGTGAGAAGTTTGATGTTCTGTTTTAAATACTGGAAAATCTTTACGCTTTGCGATCTCTTTTAAAACAGGTGGACACTCATGGCCATGTGCAATCACAATACATGGTGTATTATCTCCTGTTAAAAATTCAAAGGAACGACGTTGTGAAATTTCATCCATTTGTTCTTCAATATAACCAATTTCTTTATCTCCTAATACTACAAGTCTTTTTGTTTGAGTATCCGGAAAATATCCAGCCAACTCTAATCCCGGACGATTTGTATCAGCCAAAGTTAATGGACGATTTAATGAATTTGAATCTCCAGTCACAATTGTCCACATGAATTTTTTTGCTAAATCACGAACAATTACTTTTTCCATGGTCTCCTCCTTTTTCTAATAATGGTTTTAAATATTGGCCTGTATAGCTTTCTTTGCATTCGGCGATCTTTTCAGGTGTTCCCGTACAAATAACAGTACCTCCACCTTGACCTCCTTCAGGCCCCATATCTATAATTTGATCTGCACATTTGATTACGTCCAAGTTATGTTCAATAACTAACACTGTATCTCCATGTTCGACTAAACGCTGTAAAACTTCAATCAATTTTTTTACATCATCACTATGCAATCCTGTTGTAGGTTCATCAAGCACAAATAACGTTTTACCTGTAGCCTTCTTTTGAAGCTCACTCGCTAGTTTTACACGTTGTGCCTCGCCCCCTGATAAAGTCGTTGCACTCTGACCTAATTTTATATAAGAAAGTCCTACATCATTTAGAGTTTGTAATTTATGTTTGACTTTTGAAACATTGCTAAAGAATTCCAATGCCTCTTCAACCGTCATATCCAATACATCCGCAATTGTTTTACCTTTATAATGAACTTGTAATGTTTCTTCATTATATCGTTTTCCGCCACATTGATCACAAGGTACATAAACATCTGGTAAAAAATGCATGGAAATACGTAGAATTCCATCGCCTTGACATGCTTCACATCGTCCACCTTTCACATTGAATGAAAAACGACCCTTGTCATATCCAAGCATTTTCGCCTCTTTTGTCTGCGCAAATAAATCACGAATATCATCAAAAACACCGGTATACGTAGCTGGATTTGATCGTGGTGTTCTACCAATTGGATCTTGTCCAATTTCTACAATTTTATCAATATTTTCAATACCTTGAATTTCTTTACATGCACCCGGTTTGATTCTTAAACGACCTAGGGCATGTTGTAACCCATGTGTTAAAACTTCTGTAACTAATGAAGATTTTCCACTTCCAGAAACCCCTGTGACAACCGTAAATGTTCCTAACTTAATCGTTACATTTACATTTTTTAAGTTGTTCTGGCTAGCTCTTACTACTTTTAATTTCTTTCCATTCCCCTTACGACGTGTCATAGGTACTTCAATTCTTTTACGTCCACTTAAATAAGCTCCCGTAATCGAATTTTCATTCTGCATAATTTCTTCTGGTGTTCCAGCCGCAACAATTTGACCACCATGAACACCGGCACCAGGACCAACATCTACAATATAATCACTAGCCCGCATTGTATCTTCATCGTGTTCTACGACAATCAAAGTGTTTCCTAAATCTCGCATATCTTTTAAAGCACCAATCAAACGATCATTATCTCTTTGATGTAATCCAATACTAGGTTCATCTAAAACATACATAACCCCAGTTAAACGTGATCCAATCTGTGTTGCCAAGCGAATACGTTGCGCTTCCCCTCCAGATAGAGTAGATGCTAAACGATCCAGTGTTAAATAACTTAGCCCGACATGATTTAAGAATGAAAGGCGATTTTTTATTTCTTTAATGACCAATTCTGCAATCTTAGCTTGTGTTGGCGTTAATTCTAATTCATTCATAAACTGAATGGCTTCTTGAATACTCATTTGTGTCCATTCATAAATATTTTTTCCACCAACAAGTACAGATAGAGCTTGTTTATTTAAACGTGCCCCATGACATTTTGGACATTGAGCATCTGCCAAAAATGATCCATACCATTCACGAGACATAGTTGAAGTTGTTTCCATATATCTTCTTTCGATCATAGGACAAACACCTTCAATATATTCAAACTTTGTTGAAACCGTACCAGAACGAGAATTCAATTGATATGCGATTGGCACATCTGAACCATATAATAAATAATTTAATTTCTTTTTAGGTAAATCCTTGATGGGTGTGTCCATATCAATCTCATAATATTTAATTAAAGCATGAATTCGTTGCCACTCAAGATTTTCTGTATTCACAATATTTTTGTAATAATGAATACCGCCTTGCGCAATTGATTTTGTATCATCTGGAATTAATAAAGACAAATCCACCTTTTGGGTAATACCTAAACCTTTACATTCTGGACATGCTCCAAATGGTGCATTGAATGAAAATAATTTTGGTTCTAATTTAGGTACGGAAAAGCCACAAATTTTACATGCATAATTGCTAGAAAATAAGGTTTCTGATTCATTTGTTAATAAAATAGCCAAACCATCACTTAATTTTAATGCGGTTTCTAACGAATCATGAAAACGTGAACGATCATCACTTTTTACAATTCGATCCACTACAACATCGATCGTATGTTTTTTGTTTTTATCTAAAGGCTCAAGTTCTTCAAGATATTTGATTTCGCCATCAATACGGACACGGATATATCCTTCTTTCATTAACTTTTCTATTAAATCCTTATGAGTGCCTTTTTTCCCTTGTACAACAGGACTTAAAATAGTACATCTAGTTTTATCAGGCAATTCCATGATTTTATCAATCATTTCCTTAATTGTATTTCCAGTGATTGGAATGTGGTGGTCAGGACAATAAGGGACTCCTATACGTGCATATAATAGACGTAAATAATCATAAATCTCTGTAACGGTTCCTACAGTAGATCGTGGGTTGTTAGATGTTGTTTTTTGATCAATCGCGATGGCTGGTGATAATCCATCAATTTGGTCAACATCAGGTTTTTCACTATTTCCTAAAAACTGCCTTGCATAAGCAGATAAGGATTCCATATATCGACGTTGTCCTTCTGCATATATTGTGTCAAAAGCTAAAGAAGTTTTTCCACTTCCTGAAACGCCAGTCATGATGATTAATTTATCTTTTGGTATTTTTAAACTTATATTTTTAAGGTTGTTTTCACGAGCACCTTGTATTGTTATATACTTTTGGTCCATAATAAACCTCCTATGCACACTATTATACCATAAACATTTGTTCATTATTTGTGAAATAATATGCAAGAAAAAAGGCAAAAAAAAAGGACCCGGCAGCTAGCTATCTTCGCAGGGGCAAGCCCAACTATTG
>OLNX01000053.1_pt1 | contig 108037 bp, 94 predicted proteins | sample 1672611 | NCBI WGS metagenome assembly OLNX01 (sample SAMEA3136705, study PRJEB25190) | human gut metagenome | reverse complement strand
AACTGACAAAAAATCTTCTCACAAAATCAAGCACAAAAAGATTCCGAGAGTACATTTATGATGATATAGTCTTCGTTATCTATTCATTATTTATTCATTATCTATTCGTTATCTGATGGTTCGCAGCTGTTCTTTGCAGAAATAGTTTCTGTTGGAAGGACAGATTTCACAGTTGTTACTTTATCAGGAGTATTTGCTGTGTCCTGAATTGCTGTAGCAGTGCTGTTTTGTGAAATTACTTCCCGCACAACAAACTGCGGCTGTTTATTCATTCCAAGGAACATTCTGCCAAGGTATTCTCCGATGGTTCCCATAAATAACATGATAAGTCCGGAGAAGAAGCAGATGGCGCACATCATGGAAGGCCATCCAAGTGCCATTGCAGGATTTACGAGCTTACGGATAACGATTGCCAGTGCGCCGAGAATACTTAATATAGAGAAGAAGTATCCGCAGTAAGTGGACAGGCGCAGTGGGACAACAGAGTATCCCATAATATTTGAGTAAAGCTGGATGAGCTTCTTTAAGGTGTAGCCGGACTGTCCGACTTCACGCTCAAAATGCTTGATTGGCACACAGCTTATATTGCGGGTGGTACGCAGGAATAATCCCTGTAAATGGGTGTAAGGACTCTGATACTGAATAACATAGTCTCTTACAAACTTACGGATTACCCAATAGCTGGATGTTTTCATGTCTTTTGGCTTACCGATAAGAATGCGGACAGTAAGATAATTTAAGTAGCTTCCGAAGTTACGGAAAGCGGAATGTTTCTTATCTGGATAATAGCCGTAAACAATGTCATATCCCTTTTCAATTTCATCTAACAGAAAATGTAACTGGGAAGGGTGGGTCTGCATATCATCATCCATTGCGATTAAAAGATCGCCCTGTGCGTAGTTAAGTCCTGCCATGACAGCATTATGCTGCCCGGAGTTCTTCGCAAGGGAAATTGCTTTTACAAATGGATAGTCAGCTGCCAGTGCTTTTAATTCACGAAGGGTCGCTCCGTCATCTGGTGAGTAGTCATCGACAAGAATAAATTCATATTCTGGGCGCCCTAAGCGGTCGAGTTCTGCACTGGTAAGCTCTACGACTTCACGAATAGTCCGTGAAGATTTATAACAAGGTATAATAATCGAGTGTAACACGAGTTTTGCCTCCTGAGTAGTTTCGTTTCCAATAAATCTGCTAAATATTCAACGGTTTATTGTATGCTATTTTGAATAAAATTCTTTAATCTTTTCGCAGACAGTCAGAACTTTTTCTTTTTCTAAACCATAATAAAGAGGAAGACGAAGGAGACGTTCACTCTCTTTTGTTGTGTACTTATCTTCTCCGTGGAAGCGGCCAAACTTCTGTCCGGCTGGTGCTCCGTGAAGAGGAATGTAGTGGAATACAGAAGAAATCCCGTTCTCTTTTAAGAACTTGATCAAGGCACTACGTTCTTCTAAGTCTTTTGCTTTGATGTAGAACATATGGGCATTATGTACGCAGCCTTCAGGAACAACAGGAAGTTCGATGTATCCAGCTTCTTTTAAAGGAGTGAGATTCTCGTAGTAAGTGTTCCATGTGCTCATACGGTCATTGTAAATCTTATCGGCAACTTCTAACTGGGCATAAAGGTAAGCAGCGTTCATATCACTTGGAAGATAAGAGGAACCAGCCTCTACCCATGTGTATTTGTCAATCTGTCCGCGGAAGAACTTGCTTCGGTTTGTACCTTTTTCACGGATAATCTCGGCATCTTCGATATTCTTTTCGTCACGGATTAAAAGGCAGCCGCCCTCACCCATGCTGTAGTTCTTTGTTTCGTGGAAGCTGAAACAGCCGTAATCACCGATTGTTCCGAGAGCCTTTCCTTTATAGGAGGACATAACGCCCTGTGCGGCATCCTCGATAACGAGAAGATTATGACGCTTTGCGATATCCATGATCGTATCCATCTCGCAGGAAACACCGGCATAGTGTACAGGAACGATTGCTCTTGTCTTATCAGTAATAGCATCCTCAATTAATGTTTCGTCAATGTTCATTGTGTCAGGGCGGATATCTACAAATACAGCGGTAGCACCACGCAGAACAAATGCATCTGCAGTAGAAACGAATGTATAAGATGGCATGATAACTTCATCACCTGGTTTGATATCTGCAAGGAGAGCAGCCATCTCTGTAGCGTGTGTGCAGGAGGTAGTAAGAAGAGCTTTCGCTGTTCCTGTCTTATCCTCAATCCATTTGTTACATTTTTTAGTGAATTCTCCATCACCACTGATCTTGTGATTCTGGATGGCTTTTGTCATGTATTCTGTTTCCTTTCCCGTAAACGGGGGAATGTTAAAGTTGATCATATGAATTCCTTCTTTATAAAATAGTATAAATAAATGGGTTAACAGTAACAGTACACGAACTTATCATACGCATACTTTCACATCATTATAGCAAAAATCAGGATAATTGTATAGTGAGAGAGCAGGAAAAATGTACAGTTTCTTCCATACAAAGGGGTGAAAATATCAGGAAATTTTAAAGAAGCAGATTTCTTGACGGGGGTTTTATTTAATTATATAATATAAAAAGGCCTTTTTTGTAAAAAGCAAGAAATATAAATTTATTTATTATGATATGGAATCATTTTAAAACAGAAAAGTATTTTATAAAAAATGCCAGAAACCTTATTTGTGTCGTATTTCTGTTTTAATATAATTTTAATATAACAGAAATATACTTATAACAAAGCTGTTTTTTTATGATACTATATAATTTATGATGGAGTGTACTCTCGGAATCTTTCCTGTACTTGATTTTGTGAGCACATTGAATAATATGGGAGGTAAAGAATGAATAAGAAACATTTAGGAATTGTAGCATTGTTTATATTGTGTTTTTCATTTGCTTTGGCAGGGAAGTCTGCACAGGCAGCAACAACACCACAGGAAACAAGTGTCAGCAAGATTGCTTATGTGGATGCTTCTGGAAGATTAGTACTTAAGTTTGCGGATTTTTCAGATGCGGGTTATACATATACTGTAACAAATGAGAAGACGGGAGCTAAGACAGATACAGCGCAGCTCGCATCAAAGAAAGGTGTGCTTACAGTAAGTCTTGGCCAGCTTTATTCTGCTAAGACCGGATATAAGCTTATTCTCACAAGTAAGGATAATACAAAGAAACTGACAGTTCACTATTATACAGGTAAGGCGCTTGGCAGTTATTCTATCAAGCAGAAAAGCAATGATTCTGTAAAAGCTTCCTGGACAGTGTCTGACAAGATATATACTGGATATTCTTTAGAACTGTATCTGGGAGAAAACTCAACAGTAGCACAGAAAAGGATAAGTGTAGGTAAGACAGCAGCCTCTGCTTCTATTGCATCCTCATCTTTAAAGAATGCCAGATATTATACTTATTTAATTGGTCAGACCACTCTTAACAATAATAAGACAGTTTATTATGGACAGGGAATGCTTAAGACATTTGATTATGTGAAGAAGCCTGCAAAGGTAAAAGGTGTAAAAGCTGTACCAAATGCGAATGCAGCAAAGCTTTCATGGAATGCTGTGAGCAATGCTTCTTATTACACTGTTTATAAGAGTACAAAGTCTTCATCTGGCTATAAAGTAGCCAAGAGCAAATGCACATCCACTTCTTTAAAAATAAAGGGACTGACTGGTGGTAAAAAGTATTATTTCAAAGTTGTAGCAGTTTCACAGGCTGGTGGAAAGACAGTGATCGGAACACAGTCTAATGCGGTTTTAGCGAAGATTCCAGTAGTTGCCGGGCAGGTACGGAATGTACAGTTAACTTTTGATTCCAAAAAGAATCTGGCACTTACATGGTCAAGAACAGCAAAAGCAACCAGCTATCATATTTTATATAAGAAGGCAGCAGATTCCAAATATAAGATACTGATAAAGACAAAAAAGAGCAATTATAGTCTTGCTAAACTGAAAGCGGATACAAAGTATAACATCAAAGTACAGGCAGTTACCAGAATTGGAAACAAAGTTTACTTAAGCAGTAAGACATCTAAGGCAATTACAGTAACCCCAAGACAGTATAGAGATAAGAATTATAATAAACTGCTTGCCAGCCAGGTAAGAAGTATCGGTTACGTTGGAAATAAATGTATTTACACAACAAAGAAGTATTCAACAGAAGTTAAGACAGCATTTGTAAACTATAAGGGATATTCCAGTAAAACAAAGTATTTGATTTGGATCAGTCATTATACACAGCAGGTAAGTATTTTCGAGGGAAGCAAAGGCAAATGGAAGATGATCCGTACATTTACCTGTGCGACCGGAACAGCAAAGAACCATTCTCCAAGAGGAGTATTTAAGATTACTTATAAGGAAAAAGGCTGGTTCTACACAAGCACAAAAGAACTCTATGTAACACATTATAAGGGAAGAAACTCTTTCCATACACGTCCATTATGGAATAACGGTTCTGTACAGAACCCAACAATCGGAAAACCAGCGTCTCATGGATGCGTTCGCTGTTATAACCAGGATGCGAAATATATCTATGATAAAATGCCAATAGGAACAACAGTGGTGTCTTATTAATCTGGTTTGCCGCAGGCAAATAGACGCCCTCAGGGAATAAAATAATCCATATTTGTGACTTTCGTCGCAGCGGGGAGTAGTCTTCTGAGAAAAGCCCGGCATTAAAATAATTGATTTTGACTCAGTTGTAAAAAACACAAAGTCGTCAAAATCAATTATTTTAATGCCGGGCTTTTCTACCACTAAGCTACACCCTCGTAGCTCCCAGGCCACAAATATGGATTATTTTATTCCCTGAGGGCTGGCTTCGTCTGTTTACCACCCCCACCGATAAATCATAAATCATCCCATATATTGCAAATTTGTAGACAATGACGTACAATAGCGTTATGTGATAAAGTCAGGAGGATTATAAGATGTCTATACAAGGGAAAAATGGAACTTCAAGGCGCGAAGTTTTTTCCAGAGAGCTTATCGTAGCTTTTTATTTTATATTTTTGGTAATGACGGCACTCTGTCATAAGTTTGGAGAGGTGCATATTGTTCATGCGTTTACTCGAATAGTTCAGATTGTGTATGTGCCAGGAATCTTTTTTGCAGTAGGATATTATATACAGATTCAGAGTGAGAAGTATGGGGACTTTAAGGGATGTATGTTAAGGCATGCGGCCTATAGTCTTGGATTGTATGCACTTTTGGGAATTCCTTATGAAGTATTCGCAAAACATGTGGATCCGTTTACGACAATAAGGAATTTCATATCGTTTATAAAGGTTTTTGAAATTTCAGCTATCTTTTTGTCTGTCAGCATCGTATTTCTTTTGTGTGCCTATTTGTGGGATTATATAGAAGGATGGATGGAGAAGCCGGTATTGCTTCTATTGATATGTATTATTGGTTTTCTGCCTGTTTTTCTTCCAGAAGGGATTATCGGATATGGTCTGGCAGGAACATTGATTGGCGGAGACCGCACACATGCAGTTGCGATTAGTACGGAACTATTTGTATTTTTCTGGGGTGTATTTTGTGCAAAGAAAAAGCAGAATACATTTTTAGAAAAAAAGAATTTTATTATGGCGGCGCTTTCTTTTGCTATTGCAGGAGTGTTTGCAGTACTTTATATAAAGGCGGCATATTTTGTATTTCTTGGAATGTTCCTTGCATTTATAGCGATTAATATATGTGTGCCATTTGCCGGTATTTATGCAGCATTAGAAGAAGCGGTAGTGAATATTTTAGAAAGAGTGTGGGGCATTATAACAACACCGGCTTCCAGAGAGGGAGAGGAAAACTGGCGTTCCTTACTTAGATATTTTATTGGATATACTGTGCTTTTTGTGGTGATGGCAGTGCTTATTTTCCTGCCATACATTTTACAGAATAAAACGTTAATCTGGGAGGCAGATGGTCTTGGGCAGTATGTTCCGAAGGTATATCGTTTTATTCAGTATATTCCTGAGATATTTAAAGATATTTTCAGTGGAAACTTTGATTTTAAACAGTACGATTTTACAACAGGACTTGGTGCGACAGTGGCGATCAGTTATGACCCGGTTTATTGGTTATACCTGCTATTCTCACCGGCGAAGATAGAGAAGGCATATAGTTTCCTGATTATTGTAAGGTATTTTCTTGCAGGACTTAGTATGTCCGGTCTCGTACTTTATTTTAAAAAGTCACATTTTGCAGCTTATACGGCAAGTATCGTGTATGCCTTTTCCGGCTATGCGATTTATGCGGGAACGAAGCATGGGCAATTCCTTACGCCAATGATTCTTCTTCCGATTCTTGTTGTTGCGATGGAGAGACTGATTCGTAATAGAAAATGGTATATGCTCACAGTTTTAGTAGGGGTTTCTCTGCTGTGTTCTTATTATTTCCTGTATATGAACACAATCGCACTGGGAATCTATTTTGTGCTTCGAATCGTTTGTACAGAGGAATATCGGAATTGGAAGACATTTTTTGAGCGAGGATTTATTATAGTGGGAAGTTATATTCTGGGGGCATCCCTGGGAGTAATCTCATTATTTACATCTTTTGGAAGTTACATGGGTTCAAGCCGAAGTGGTGGTGGAAAGATTACTGCATTTTTAAGTACAACACCATTATTTTACCGTACAGAATGGCTGGTGGACTTTTTCACGTCCTATATATCGGATAACTTTGCGTCTGGTTTATGGCTTAAGCTTGGATTTGCTCCGCTTGCAATGCTGGCGATCGTAGTACTTTTTACAAGAAAGAACCGAAAGGAACTTCGCTGGCTGTTTGTGATTTTCACGGCATTTTCCCTGTTCCCTGTTTTCGGATATATTTTCAGCGGATTTAGTAATGTAAATAACCGATGGGGTTATATTTATGTGGTAATCGTTTCCTTTATTCTGGCAGAAAGTCTTGATAAGATGCGAGATCTGAGCGGAAAAGAACTGGGAATCATGACAGCGATCACTGGACTTTACGGGCTGGTAAATGCTTTCTCTGACAAGTTGTTTGTTCCAAGTATTTATGGTGCGTTTGGACTTTTGGCAGCAACGCTGATTATGCTGTTCTTATTAAATAGTGATAAGATTACATTTTCTAAGAAACAGTTTAGAGGAATTGTTCTTGGAATGACTGCCCTGGTTATTTTCCTTAATGCAAAGTGGTTTATTACTTCTGGGGATGATAGTTATACGCATCTGGATACCTACGTTTCTGCGGGAGATTCTAAAAAGAAGATTTCCGGGACAGCGTTAAAGCATCTTGATGAAGTACCGGGAGCGGATACGGATGAATTTTACCGAAGCACCAATCTTGTTACAACGGGTAACCTTCGTTCTTCCAGTTTGTTATATGGATATAATGATGTTTCTACATTTAGCAGTACGTTAAATGGCGGTATTGTAAATTATAATAATGCGATGGGTAATTGTCGCTGGAATATTGTAAGTATCTATGATTACAACTTCCGGACTTACCTGAATACGCTTGCGAGCGTGAAGTATATGGGTGTTGCAAAGAAGAATACGGCAACGATTCCATATGGCTATAAAAAGGTGCAGGAGACAAAGAATAAATATTATTCTATTTATGAGAATCAATATTCCTTGCCACTTGGGTATACTTACGATAAAATAGTAAATGCAGATAGAATTGATCAGTATTCTGCAGCCGAAAAGCAGGAGACTACAATGCTTGCAGCTATTGTGGAAGATAAGGATATGGATAAGAACAGTAATCTTACTGTGGCTACGAAGCTTCCGCTTACTGCACAAAAGTTAAAGATTAAAAATATAAAGCTTAACGGTGTGTCTATGACAAAAGATACGATAGAGATAGAGAAGCCGGGTGCGACGATGAAGTTCTCCTTTGAGGCGCCGGCCAATGCAGAAACTTATCTGTCTCTGGTTGGAGATATTTATGCAGAAAAAGATGCGAAAGAACATTTTATAACAGCAAGAATTAAGGCTCCGGGCGTAAAATATGGTCATAAGTTCCGTATTGATGCATATACTACCGGGCAAAAGGAATATCTTTTTAATCTGGGATACAGAGAGGGTGCTGTAAAGACATGTACCTTGAAGTTTGTCGGTACAGGCACTTTGAAGTATAAGGATCTTGCGATTTATTCTCAGACGATGTCTAATTATGCAGACAGAGTGAATGCACTTAAAGAGAATTCCCTGCAGAATGCAAAAGCAGAGAAGAATACGGTAACTGGTAATATCACTGTTGACAAAGACAAGATGCTGGTGGTCACTCTCCCATATCAGAAAGGCTGGACAGCATATGTTGACGGCAAAAAGACAGATATTCAGAGGGTAAATTATCAGTATATCGGTATTAATCTTAAAAAAGGAACACATGATATTAAGCTACATTATCAGCTTCCGGGAATTAAGCTTGCATTTATGATTACCGGATGTGGTATCATAGCATTTGTGGCAATTATTATATTTAATATTGTCAGAAAAAGACGAAAGAATTAGAGGATTTTTTAACACACTCTAAGAAAAAATCATTTTGTAAAGGAAGGACAGAATGCAATCAAAGAAATGCCTGGACAGATATGGCAGTGGAAGGCCGCTTTGTCAGAAGTCATGAAGCAGGCAAGATATAATGCATTCTTATTAAAAGGGTGTAGTGAACATAAATAAACATATATAAAGTTTAAGGAGAGATTATCATGGCAGAACAACATTTAACAAAGAGCGAGTTGGCGATTATGGAGGTAATGTGGGAGCAGGAAGAAGCACTTACTGCTTCAGAGATTATCAAAGCATCTGGGGACAAGGAATGGAAGAACAGTTCTATTCATCTCATGGTGAATGCTTTACTTGAAAAAGGATTCCTTGAAGTTGCCGGATTTAAAAAGACAACAAAGAATTATGCGCGTACATTTAAGCCAACTATGACAAAAGAGAAGTATTTTGTGCGCAAAGTTATGGGAAATACTCCAGTAGCAGAGAAGAAAAAGATTTATATGCAGCTGTTAAAAGAAGTGGACGAAATCGAGACACTTGATACAATCAAAGAAGAAATATACGCGCGAAAAAAAGAATTGGAAAATAGATAGTTGACTTTTCCTATCAAGTGGGTATATAATCAACGCATTAAAGTAAATACAGCGGACGCTTAAACCGATGATGTGGAAGTTAGGGCGATTGATGCACTTACAGAGAGACCGGGATGCTGAGAACCGGACAGAACGCAGATTGTCAAGTGGGCCACGGAGGGCAGTGTGAACAGCAGATTCAGGCAGATATCAATTATCTTGCACAGAAGTATTTGAAGAAGTACAGAAACTGATAGAATACGGTGATATGGAAGTTTAAAGCTTACTAGCATTGACGTGAGGACATACGTTAGTTGTCAGGGATATGATGTGTATCCTGTGAGTGCATGAAGATTTTCATGAAGCAAGGTGGTACCGCGGGAGAAGTTTTAGAATTTTACCCGTCCTTGACAGATAGAGAATATTTGTCAGGGACGTTTTTTTATAGTTCTCTGACATCAACAAAGCTGTATTGTGGAAAAACTTTGATAATTGTGGATAAGGAGGATGAAAATGAGAAAAGTTGTGATTATCGGTGCAGGACATGTCGGTTCCCACTGTGGATATGCACTGGCACATTCGGGTATAGCCGGTGAGATTGTCCTTGTGGATGTGGATAAAGATAAGGCACACGCACAGGCATTAGACATTGCAGATAGCGTAAGCTTCTGTGAGAGAGAAACGGTAGTAAGAGATGGTGACTATAAAGATTGCGAAGATGCAGCTCTTGTTGTTGTCGCAATCGGTGAGGCAAGAAAGCCGGGACAGACAAGACTTGATATGTTAGGCCGTTCCGTAGAAATGTTAAAAGAACTTCTCGAACAGTTAAAACCATACAAGATTCCAGGAATTGTCGTAACCATTACCAATCCAGCTGACATTGTAGCCGACTATGTAAGAAAAGGACTTGGTTTAGAAAGAAACAGAGTCTTTGGAACAGGAACTTTATTAGACACCGCAAGATTAATTCGGACATTAAGCGAAGAATCCGGTGTGGGAAGACGTTCTATTCAGGCATATTCCTTAGGAGAACACGGAGATTCCTCTATGATTCCATTCTCATCAGTAACAATCGGGGGACTTCCATTCGATGCTTATGATATTTCTAAGGAAAAAGTCTTAGAAGCAACCAGACAGATTGGAATGACTATCATCGAAGGTAAAAAATCAACCGAATTTGGCATCGGCAGAGCATTAACTGAAATGGCAGCCTGCATCCTCCGTGATGAGAAAAAAATCATGCCGGCCTCTGTATTACTTCAAGGCGAATACGGTCAGCATGATGTACATTGCGGAGTCCCATGTCTCATCGGTAAAAATGGAATTGAGAAAATAATCGAACTTCCATTAACAGAGGAAGAACAGGAGATGCTTAACAAATCTTGTGAGGTAATTAAAAAGCATATAAAAATGGCAAGTGAAAATTAGAACTTAGAATTGCTGGCACTCTGATATTTAACACAAGTTTTAATCTGAAACAATTAAACTTTTAAATTTATATAATCTTGGGGAGAAGCTTTTTACAATATAAGCTGATTAAAAACTTCGGACAACAGATATAGAAAGGAAAAGAAAATGAGAAAATTTAAAAAATTTGTAAGTACAGCAATTATAGCAGCAATGGCAGGAACTCTTTGTTTAACAGGATGTGGTTCTAACAGCAGTTCCGAAAGCAGCACAGGAAGTAGTAAGTCAGAAAAACAGGTTACTGTAGCAGTCGTTCAGCCAATGTCCCACACATCCCTTGACCAGATTTGTGATACTATCACTTCTGAACTTGGAAAAGACGACAACATCAAAGTTGTAACAGATAACGCAAACGGTGATACAGCAGCATTAAGCTCTATCATTGAGAATTATAAATCTGAAGGAGTAGACATTGTTGTTCCAATCGCAACTTCCACAGCACAGACAGCAAAGAGCGTTTATGATGGAGAAGATACACCAATCGTATTCGCCGCAGTTTCAGACCCGGAAGCAGCAGGTCTTACAGGAGAAGATTGTGCGAATATCACGGGTGTTTCTAACAACATTCCAGCAGATGAAATCGTTAAGCTGATCGCTAACTTCCAGCCAGATTACAAGAAGATTGGTTTCCTGTATACATCCAGTGAAACAAACTCCGTATCTACAATCACAGCAGCTAAGAAATACTGTGACGATAATAATATCGCTTATGAAGAGTCTTCTATCTCTAATGTTTCTGAGCTTCAGACAGCAGTAGAATCCCTGATTTCTAAAGGAGTAGATGCACTTTATACTGGTAACGACAACACAATCGCTTCAGCAATGGCTACTTACACAGATGCCGCTTACGCAAAGAAAGTTCCTATCTACTGCGGTGCTGACTCTATGGTTGCAGACGGTGGATTTGCTACAGTTGGTGTAAACTATGTACAGCTTGGAAAACAGGTTGCAGACATGATAGAAAAGATTGCAAACGGCGAAAAAGTTTCTGATATTCCTTACGAGACAATTTCTGATTATGCAAAATATGTAAATATGCAGGCTGTAAAACAGTTTGGTGGTAACTTTGATAAGAAGGCATTTGAAGGATTTGATGTGCTTGTAGAGGAAGATGGAACAAGTCATTTTAATAAATAATGAATCAAGATTAGAATTGAGGACATAAACATGAATGAAATAGCAGGCATGTTAGTTTCCGCTCTCGGCCAGGGGTTTATCTATGCCCCTATGGCCCTGGGCGTTTTTCTGACATTTAGTATTTTAAAAACCCCTGACCTTACGGTAGAGGGAAGTTTTGTATTTGGAATGACCGCCTGTGTCGTAGTGACGATTGCAGGACATCCGATTTTAGGGCTTGTTGCTGGCACGCTTGCAGGAGCGGCAGCAGGACTTTGTACGGGACTTTTGCAGACTAAATTAAAGATTGAACCGATTTTATCTGGTATCCTTACAATGACGGGACTTTACACAGTAAACTATGCTATTCTGGGTGGTCAGTCCAACCGTTATTTACAGTATGAAGCAAAAAACAGCTTGGGTGTAACCGTAAATAAACCGGCAGATACTGTATACAAGATATTCCAGAGAGCCTTTAGCAAGGATATGTCATCAGGCATGACCGCATTTTTACTTACCATGATAATCGTTATTGTAACCTGTGCAGTTCTTGTTACATTTTTCCGTACAAGAAATGGTATGGCGATTATTGCAACTGGTGATAATGAGGAAATGGTTCGTTCATCTTCGATTAATGCAGATGTATCCAGAATCGGTGGGGTCATGATTTCTAACGCACTCGTTGCATTTTCCGGCGCGCTTCTTTGCCAGTATCAGAAATACGCAGATTTGAACTGTGGAAATGGTATGCTTGTTATGGGACTCGCCTCGGTAATCATCGGTCTTACTTTCTTTAGTAATCATTCCGTTACAATACAGGCAGTTGGTGTTGTTCTCGGTTCCTTATTATACCGAATCATCATTCAGATTGCATACAAGATTGATATGCCAAGCTATGCAGTTAAATTATTGTCTGCAGTTATCGTTGTAATCGCATTAATTATTCCGTGGTTACAAAAAACATATAAAAAGAAAGGGGGCAGCCGTTAATGAGCAGTCAGTTAAAACTTACAGATATCACAAAAAAGTTTGAGGCAAACACTGTCAATGAAAAAGTTGCCCTCAACCATTTAAATCTCACCGTAGAACCCGGTCAGTTTGTTACTGTACTCGGTTCAAACGGTTCCGGTAAATCTACCATGTTTAACGTCATCCTCGGAAGCCTTTTCCCAGATGAAGGAAAAGTGTACTTAGGAGACAAAGACATTACGAAATTAAAAGACTACAAACGAGCCTTAAACATCGGATGCCTTTACCAGAATCCACTTCGTGGAACCGCTCCGAACCTCACCATTGAGGAAAACCTTGCCCTTGCTTACACAAGAAAGGCTTCCCCGTCTTTCTTTGCCTTAAATAAAAAGGACAGTGCCTACTTTAGAGAAGTCCTTTCCACACTTGGAATGGGACTCGAAGACAGAATGAAAACCAAAATCGGTCTTCTTTCCGGCGGACAGCGACAGGCAGCCTCTCTTTTAATGGCAACCATTGCAGAACCAGAACTCCTATTACTCGATGAACATACCGCAGCCCTTGACCCCGGCGCAGCCGAAAAAGTCATGGCATTAACGAAAAAGATTGTTGAGGAAAATAAGATCACAACCCTTATGATTACACATGATATGGAATATGCATTAGAATACGGTAGCAGGACGATTATGCTGGATTCTGGAAAAATAGTCATGGATCTGACCGGAAAAGAACGAGAAGAAATGACAACAGGGAAATTAGCCGAACTTTTCTATGGAAAAGCACATAAGAAGGGGTGATTTGCCGCAGGCAAGGGAGATAAACAGATAAACAGACGAACTCCAGAAGGTAAATAAAGCATATTTGTGACTTTAGTCGCAGCGTGTTGAATGTTCGCTTTTGCGCTCACATCCAACACTTGCTCCGAGGCCACAAATATGCTTTATTTATCTTCTGGAGTTCTGTTTGTTGGCAGCCCGGCAAAGCTAAAGAATCTATAGTCGGATTGCTTGAAGAGCTATTGAGTAGAACCGCTAAAAAATTTATAGTTGTTGAGCAATTGTAAGTGGTAGATAGTGCGTACCTTGACCTGCGTGGTAAACCAGAATTTTACATAGCATCAGCCCATTCATATAAATCGGAACCAATGATATCTGTTCCATCTTCATAATCACTGACTTCGCCATTTTCATCGATATAGCGGATTAATTTCCCGTTAAAATAATAATATCTGTATTCAGAATTATCATCATTAGATTTCATGAAAATGAAAAATGGTTTACTGTTTTTGTAGGATACTTCAACAGTATAATTATCCTGATATACGGTATCAACCATTTTTGTCAGAGTATTATTTCTGTAATAGAACGTTGCCCCATCACCAGAGTCACTTTCCATTGAATCTAAGTTATTTTCAATATCATAATAATCGGTTTTGATTTGATTTATTTTATCTTCAAAACTTATAGAATCCCATGAGGACTCTTCGTTATTATTTTCATTAGAAGAGTCAGAAGAATCATTCCAGGAATCATCGCTGTAGCTTTCTGAATCATCAGAAAAATCATCCGAATCATCAGTATTATCATAACTTTCAGTATCTTCGTCAGTATATTCTGTAGTGGACTCATAAGGTGCATAGGAACAAGGGCGTTTGTCCCATTGTAAACGATGGTCAAGTTGAAACAGATTCTGAACCAATAATATAATTACTAGAACGCAAGTAATAATAGATAAACTAAGGAGTGCTATTAACCAATTAAAATCAGCCATGTTTTTATTGCTAAAGATTATTTTATCCAGTATTGTATAGAACAGGATAGAAATAATAGTCATAGCTAATGCAAAGATTACGCTATCTAATGCGAAAATAAAAACAGAATAAACAGCAGTCATTTGCAAAATCAATGTAAAAATAATAGACCACAGCAGGCAAAGTGCATAATTTATCAGATATAAAAGAGGGAACTCCTTAGCAGCATTCTCCTTTTTGGATATGGTGCCAGCAATAGCCGGTGCGACTAAGGATAACAGCAAAAGAATGGATGAGTATGGAGAAATAAATAACTCTTTTACTGTATAAAAACAATCGGATAATATAGAAAAAATAAGGGCGCCGATAATAATAATAACTACAAATTTTATGACATCTAGAATATCCCCTTCAGAAGAAAGACTGGCAGGAGTTATACTGCCGCCTCCAGTGGAAGTATGAGTTGTGGAACTTCCCGTTGTCTGGTTGTCATTGTTATAGTCTGAATTATTATTAGATGAGGCCGAATCATTATTATTTCCGATTTGAAATTGGCCTATCTTTCCATTGTAATATGGAAACATTCCAATATAATCTCCACGATCGTTGTGAACTTCACCGTTTGACCATACACTTCCTAAATAATCACCTTTATAATTTCGTATTTTCCCCTGACTATCTATACTGCCCATATAAGTGCCACTGCTGTCATGGAACTTTCCAAACTTGTCTAAACTACCGAGATAAGTACCGTCAGAAGCGTAAATAGAACCGCTACTGTCAATACTTCCCCACCGAGAACCATCTTTAAAAAAATCAGACATTGAAATCCCTCTTTTCTGTAAAAATATTAGTGTAAATTAATAGCTCTTTCCGCATGATTTGCATTTCTTACCAAAGATACTTAAGCGTCCTTCGCAATATGGACAGATACCTTTGCCGTTAGCCTGTATTTCTATTTGACCTCCACAGATTTCGCAATGCATAATAAATCCTCCTTTTGTAAAAATATAAGTATCTCGTTTTTTCTATTGTACTCTCCTCATTGTAACAATTTTTTTTAAAATATCTACCGTTTATGTCTAAATGGTCGTTTTTACGACACTTTTGGTTATAAATCTATAAATGTAGATATGATTTTAAAATAAATAGAGAGCGGATATAGGCAATGAGCAGAACTCAGGGAGATAAATAAAGCATATTTGTGGCCTGGGAGCAAGTGTTGGATGCGAGCGTATAAGTGAGCATTTAACACGCCGCGACGAAAGCCACAAATATGCTTTATTTATCTCCCTGAGTTCGTCTATTTTTACAGTCTCACAAATTAAAATTCCTCTTGCATAAATCAGAAAAATGTTATATAGTAAAAATATGGAATTAAAGAATGATTAATTACAAAAAGGAGATATTTGTGGACGCATCTATTAAGAAAACAGTGAGAGCGTCAGATAAAGATGCCCAGTATGACGAGAAGGCGAAGAAGCTTTTAGGACATAAAATCATACTGGCGTACATATTGGTAAATACTATAGAGGAATTTCGGGAGATGAATCCGAAGGAAGTAGTTAATTATATAGAAGGAGAACCGTATATTAGTGTTATTCCGGTTGATTCTGGAATGACTAATGGGAAAAAGAAAGCGGGAGACAACCCAGGAAAAGAATTAGAAGATACGAAAACTACAGAACAGGTTAGCGGGTTAAATACAGAAAACAGTGAGATTAACGAGGGAATGATACGTTTTGACATTATCTTTTATGTCAGGATGAAAGATGGTCTGACTCAGATAATTATTAACGTAGAGGCACAAAAAGAAGAACCGAGAAAATATAAAATAGTAAACAGAGCTATTTTCTATATATGCAGAATAGTATCTTCACAGAAGGGAAGAGATTTTGTAAATTCAGAATATGATGATATGAAAAGAGTTTATTCTATTTGGATTTGTATGAACATGAAAGAACACAGTTTGAGTCATATTCATTTAGAAGAACAGCAGATTATAGGATCTCATAAATGGAAAGGCGATTTAGATCTTCTCAATATTATAATAATAGGAATCGCAAAAAACTTACCGGAAAAAGAAGAAAAATACGAATTACATCGTTTATTATCAGCACTTTTATCTTCGGACTTGGAGGTAGAAGATAAATTGGATATAATGGAGAAAGAATACGATATCCCATTGGAAAATGATATAAGGAAGGATGTGAAGGAAATGTGTAACTTAAGTCAGGGGATTAGGGAAGAAGCGTTTGAAGAGGGACAGGAATACGGTTATAGAGAAGGTCAAGAAAAAGGAGAAAAACAAAAATTAGTTAGAGTGGTTACTAAAATGCATGAGGCAAAGTTCCCGTTAGAACAGATCGCAGCAATAGCAGAAATTAGTATGGAGAAAGTGAAAGAGATTATAGGATGATTTTCTAATTTCATTCCAGCAGCCACTGTCAGAACCATTGAAGCACAATCCTCCCCATTTGTGGCCTGGGAGCAAGTGTTGGATGCGAGCGTATAAGTGAGCATTTAACACGCCGCGACGAAAGTCACAAATGGGGAGGATTGTGCTTCGATGGTTCGTCAGTTTGCCAGTTTGGTATCTCAGAATGATGGTTCGTCAATTTGCCTTGAATACCAAGTTTTCTACTTCATCTGTTTTGTTAAAACATTTTGTGGTAATATATCAGATGTGAGATGACTCCCACCTCTTCAGGTGGCGAGGAGCAAATTAGTATCAGTGGTGGGAGTCAATCCCCCATCTGATATAGCCTCCGGCAGGATTGTAGAGATGCGCAAAAGAAATATGTCATGCTTTGCATGACGCGCATCTCGCAGCAAGAATGCCGAGGCATTCTTGAAATAATAAAACTGCGTGAATATTATCATACAGACAGGAGTACGAGATGAAAAGCAGAGTCCAGAAAAAAGAAACGCGTTGGGAGAAGCTTGATAATACAGCGAATCTTTTCCCGGTTATCGCGAATGAGACGATGACAAATGTATATAGAATCGCTGTAATTCTTTCGGAGAATATTGAGCCAGAGTGTCTGCAGGAGGCATTAGAGCAGGTTCTGCCCTGGTTTAACACAATGAATGTACGGATGAGAACGGGAATGTTCTGGTATTATTTTGAGACAAATGTAAAGGGAAAGCCAGTTGTGCGTGAGGAGGAAGATTTTCCTTGTCGTTATATAGAGCAGCATCGGAATAAAAGTTATTTATTTCGGGTGACATACTATAAGAACCGAATTAATTTGGAAGTATTTCATGCGCTTGCAGATGGAATGGGAGCGGTGAACTTTTTAAGGGAATTGACATATCAGTATTTGAGGATTTGTTATCCGCAGCTTTCGGGTGAGATGGGTGACCGGCTTTGCGATGATACGTCGCTTGATACAGAGGACAGTTATTTAAAGAATTATAAAAAGGCAGGGAAGAAGACTTATAAGTCTGTTCCAGCAGTGCACATGAAGGGAGAACGTCTTGTTCGAGGTGAACTAGGGATTATTCATGGGTATATGTCAGTGAAGCAGCTTAAAGAGAAGGCAAAAGAACTTGGGATGAGTATTAATGAATATTTATCCGGGATTTTTGTATACAGCATTTATAAAGGATATTTGCATGGAAATGTTTCAAAAAAGCCGATTGTGCTGTGTGTTCCGGTGAATCTGCGGCCATTTTTTGGCTCAATGACAACAAGGAATTTCTTTGCGATGGCAAGTGCCTCTTTTTTACCGGAAAAGGAAAAATACGAGCGGCTGGAAGTGATGAAGCTGGTGCAGGCAGAGTTAAAGAGGCAGATTACACAGGAGAATCTGGAAAAAATGATTGCATACAATGTGTCAAACCAGAAGAATTATGCATTGCGGGTAGTCCCTCTTTTCCTGAAAAAGCCAGCGATTAAGCTTGTATATTTGATGAGTGCGAAGGCAACGACAACAACGATTACAAATATGGGACGAATGATTGTGGATGAGGCATACCGCCCATATATCAAGCGTTTTCAGATAATACTGTCTCCATCGACCGGGCAGAATACAAAGGCAACAGTCTGCTCCTATGGGGATGAACTGACATTTACTTTTAGTTCGCTTTTAAAGGATACTTCAGTACAGAAAGTATTTTTTAGAAGTCTTGCGGAGGACGGCATTGATGTAGAGATAGAAACGAATGGAGTGTATTATGATTAATGAAAAGCATTTTTCAAACACGCTCTGGCATTTCGAATAGAAAGTTTGAATGTACTATAATTAATAGAAAGTGTTTGCTGAGAGGAGATGCATTTTCCCATGAATAAATGTAAGAGATGCAACGTGTGGGTTGCGGATGATACGATGGTTTGCCCGCTGTGTCATACAATATTGACGGAAGAAAAGTCAAAGGGACAGAAATCAGGCAGCGGATTTCCAGATAGTGAATTTGAATATAATGGAGCCAGGTATGTTGATATAGATTCCGTAGCAGATAAAAGATTTCTGATACAAGGTGCGGGCTATCCTGATGTAAAGAAAAATACAAGACGTTTCCGAAAAGCAGGGCGAATTCTCCTGTTTATTTCGCTTGCGTTAGAAATGCTGCTTGTATTTATCAATTATCTGACATTTGATATGGCACCGAAATACTGGTCTGTTGTAACTGGGGGAATTATTGCCTATCTCATATTGACAATGTGGGATATTTTCAGTAGAAGACAGGGGCATATCCGGAAGATTTATACACAGATTTTTGTTATATTAGGACTGATGATTTTGATCGATTTTGCCCTTGACTGGAGTGGATGGTCACTGGAATTTGGTCTGCCGTGCATTATTTATGGATTGGTTCTTGCAATTATCATTTGTATGAGCGTGAATTCTTCAAGCTGGCAAAATTATCTGCTTATGCAGCTTGCGGCAATTGCGCTCAGTATATTAGATGTAGTATTACATTTTACAGGGTATTTGCATCATATCGTACTTGCATGGATTGCATTTGGATTGTCCGTATTGCTGTGGAGCGGAACGATGATAATTGGAGACCGCAAGGCAAAGAATGAATTGAAGCGAAAGCTTCATATATAGCCTTCTATAGTTTTGTGTAAACAGAAACAAACGTTAAAAAATTAAAATAGTGAATAGGGAGATGAGGATGAATAGAAGAAATTTGGGGACAAGTAGTGGAAGAAGAGAGAAGGCTGTAGATAAATCTGCAATGGAGCGAATGGTTCGCCAGAATAGGGCAAGAAGAAAGAAACGCAGAAAAGATAAGTCAATCAGTCTGGCAGCGACTGTGTCTAAGAATGTTATTGCGCTTGCAACTTCTCTGCATGGAATTGGTCCGCTGATCCAGAATGGGACATTTCGGAAGAGAGTGGCAGAGATAGAACCGCCGTGGCATCCGCCAAGAGGATTTTCACTTGTTCCGATTGAGATGCCAGATTTTTCAATGGAATTGTTATTGCATCAAAATGAGTTCTTTTCCAATAACAGCTTGGAATATTTGAAAACTGATGATAGCAATATGCCAGAAGACCGGGCGGGCAAAGAAGATACAGCAGAACGCCTGCTGACCGAGAACCGCGAAGTCGTTTTACAGCTTCATGGTGGAGGTTACATTGGAAAAATGAAAAATGCATACCGGGATTTTGCCGTATTGTATGCAAGGATGCCGGGAGAAAGGGCAGTTCTTTCTGTTGATTATCGTGTGGCACCAGAAGACCCATATCCGGCAGCACTAGAAGATGCTTACGCAGCATACCAGTGGCTCCTTGAAATGGGATGTAGGGGAAGTCAGATTATTGTTGTCGGAGACTCTGCTGGAGGCGGCCTGGCATTAGCGCTCGGTCTTTATTTAAAAGATAAAGGAGAGCCGCTTCCGAAGAAACTTGTGTTAATGTCTCCGTGGACAGATCTGGCAGCCACAGGAGATTCCTATGAGACAAACTTTGAAAAAGATCCCCTTTTTGGTAATACGACAGACAGCATGATTTACAGCAATGCATATTATGGGGAAAATGACCCTAAAACACCATACATTTCCCCACTCTACGGTAATTACGAAGGGTTTCCGCCAATGCTCTTTCAGGTAGGCGGCGCAGAAATGCTTTTAAGTGACAGCGCGAGAGCAGCAAAAAAAGCGAAAGCAGCAGGTTGCGAAGTGCAGCTTACCATATATGATGAAATGTTCCATGTCTTTCAGCTTGGAATGAAAAAAATGAAAGAATCAAGAGAAGCCTGGAAAGAAATAGAAGAATTTCTTACTATTTAATTCATTAGACAGACACCCATGAAGAAAGGATATCTTCTTTCATTAGGGACTTCGACAATTTTGTTATATTATTCTTGAATTAAGAAAAAAGGGCGTTTTTTATGCGGCAAAACGAAATTTCTCCGAAAACTGGTAAACAGAGTCATAATTTCAAAAAAATGAGCAATACTAACAGCAGAAAATCATTATCTATAAAACCAGAATAAGGAGAAGATATTATGAAAGCTACAGGTATTGTACGTCGTATAGATGATTTAGGCAGAATTGTTATACCAAAGGAGATAAGAAAGACTCTTAAGGTAAAAGAGGGAATGCCGCTTGAGATTTACACGGATAAAGAAGGGGGAATCATTTTACGAAAATTTTTGCCTTTTTCAGAAATGTCTTCTCTTTCGGAAGAATTCGCACAGTGTGTAGCACAGCAAATGGGGAATGCAGTCTTTGTCACAGACAGAGAAAAAGTTGTTGCTGCTGCCGGATACACAGGAGAGGATATTGTCGGAGAACCAATCAGTCATATATTAGAGAATATTTTGGATGACAGAGATGAGAGATTACCGTTATCCGAAAGAAATCGCTTTATTCCAGTAATTCATGGCATGGAAGAACATGAACAAATCTGCCAGGCAATCCGAAGCAATGGACAGATAATTGGAGCGATTATTATACAGGCAAAAGATAGAAAACAACGACTGGGGGAATCGGAGAAGAAGATCGCCCTTGTGGCGGCGGAATTTTTGGGAAAACAGGTGAGTGTGTAATAAATTCCAGTTTGCCGCAGGCAAATAGACGCGCCCAAAGAGAGAAGATACCGTAAATTGAGGCGTGCAGGTTGCTGGAATGATTTTTCAAACACACTCTAAATCCCTCCAATGGATTTTCCGACCTGCCAGCAAGCAGAACCCAGAAAGATAAATAAAGCATATTTGTGGCCTCGGAGCAAAGGCTGGATGCGAGCGCTTTTACGCGAACATTCAGCCTGCAGCGACTAAAGTCACAAATATGCTTTATTTATCTTTCTGGGTTCGTCTGTTTTGTCTGTTCCGCCTATCTCCCTACAAATACCGGAAAAGCTCCTTAGCTTCATCCTTCTTTGCAGTATCCTTCACATCAAGTATCTCCGCCTTGACAGTCTTATTTCCAAACTGGATTTCAAGAACATCGCCATTCTTCACATTAAGACTTGCTTTAGCGGTCTTACCGTTCACAAGAACACGACCGGCATCGCAGGCTTCATTCGCTACGGTACGGCGTTTGATTAAGCGGGAAACTTTTAAAAATTTATCTAGTCTCATAATGTCCTCCCGGACGCTGACTTTTAAACACGATCTAATTAATAAAATTAGTTATTTACTTTCTCTTTTAAAGACTTCATAGCTTTGAACTTAGGAGCTTTAGAAGCTGGGATGTGGATAGTCTCTTTTGTTCTTGGGTTGATTCCGTCACGAGCTGCTCTTTCAGTTACTTCGAAAGTACCGAATCCAGCTAACTGAATCTTCTCGCCTTTGCTGAGTTCATCACCAACAACATCAATGAAAGCTTTTAAAGCCTGGTCAGCATCTTTTTTTGTTAATTCTGTTCTTTCTGCAATTGCTGCTACTAATTCTGTTTTATTCATGATAAATTCCTCCTGATATTCTTGTCATTGTCTCATTGAAATATCGCGCAAAAGCGCATTTACTTCAATAGTTATAACGGTTTTGGAAGTGTTTGTCAAGGTGTTTCCTGCAATTTTTACAGGGTTATATATTTTATTAGCAATACATATAATGAAAGGAATAAAAATGAGGGTAAAACTTATGGAAGAGAGGATTTTAAAGAGTCATAAGATTTCACTTTTTAATCGAAGCAGCGGGATTATAAGCGGTGTAAAAGAGGTAATTTCCTTTGACCCAAATGAGATTATTTTAGATACGGAACAGGGAATGCTTATGATTCAGGGAGAAGAACTGCATGTAACAAAACTTACAGTAGAAAAAGGGGAGGTGGAGATAGAAGGACTGGTGTACAGCATGGTTTATTCGGATGACGGATATATGAAAGGGGAAAAAGGAGGTCTGCTCAGGAGGTTGTTCCACTAAATGGAAAATAAAAAAATAGCGGATATTATTATAAAGCAGATTCATCTTTTTTTCATTAGCGGCCTATATGGAATTTTGCTCGGATTATGGTATGAATTTTTCCGAACGCTTCGAAAAAATTTTGTACATAAAAACAAAATGGTGCATTTGGAAGATGTGATTTTTTGTTTTACAGCAGCTATAGGATTATTTATACTGTTTCAGGTGTATAATCAGGGAATGGTACGATTTTATTGTCTGGTTGGATTAGAATGTGGGGCTGTTTTTTATTTTTTGGTTTTGAGTGAAGTGATTGGAAAGCTGTTTTCTGTATTTATTAAAATTATTAGCAAAATAGTGAAAATTACAGGGGGAATCATACTTTTTCCAGGAAAAGTAATTGTGAAAAATACAGGCAAAATGTTGAAAAATATGAGGAGAACCGTTAAAATAATAAGAAGAAATAAATGAGGCAGGATTTGGCAGGTGCAGAATGAAGAAGAGAAAGAAAAAGAAGAAAAACAGTAAACAGTTTAACAGACAGTTCAAGAAGACGTTTTTTACGAAAAAGTCTGCGATTATTATTGTTTGTACAGTTATTATTTTAAGTGCTTTCTGGGGAGCATACCAGAAAGTTGAGAGAAAAGCTGCGAAGTATCAGAAGACAATTGATGAATTAAAGACAGAAGTGAAGAATTTAAATCAGACGAATAAAACACTTGAAAAAGAAAAGAATAATATTGATACGGACGAGTTTAAAGAGCGAATTGCGAGAGAGCGTCTCGGAATGATCAAAGAGGGAGAAATTTCTTTGCAGGAAGCCCAGGAAGGAGAATCAGCGAGTACAACGGCGGCAGACAGCGCAGAAACCACAACGGCAAGCGAAGATCAAAGCGGTCAGACAACGGAAAGCGCAGATCAGACAACACAATCTCAGACAGAGAATAAAGCAACAACACAAAAAACAGATTAAAAATTTTAAAAAACCCTTGACATATCATAAAATACATGGTATGATATTGCCTGTTGAGTGTGGCGGGATAGCTCAGTTGGCTAGAGCACGCGGTTCATACCCGCGGTGTCGCTGGTTCAAATCCAGTTCCCGCTACTTTGAAAAAGGCTTGTATAAGCCTTTTTTTGTTTTCTGGAAAGAGACGGACACAGGGAAGCTTATAATAGCAAAGGTGACTGTGGTCGCTGCTAGAAGAGTATCGGGTGAAAGTTCCTCCGTAAAATAATTGATTTTGACTCAGTTGTAAAAAACACAAAGTCGCAAAATCAATTATTTTACGGAGGAACTTTCATTAATGGTATCTTTGAGCAGCTCCTAGAGTGTGTTTCAAACACGCTCTAAGTTGCCATTGCTATTATAAGCTTCTTTTGTGTTCTGTTTTTCGTAAGAAATAAAAAGGTTATTCAATCCTTTGAGGGGATTTGAGGATTTGGGCAGCGGTTTTTGCTTACTTTCATATAAATTCTGAATTTTCCCTCTCCAGCCAAAGACAGCTCTCAGGGAATATAATAGTCCATATTTGTGGCCTGAGAGCGTCTCCTTTGCCAGCGACAAACCAGAAGCCTCAGCTTTTCGTCGGCGTTGCCACCAATCGACATATCTGTTTCGAAGAATCAACTATAATGATTCTGAAATCGTATTGTGGAGGGAAGGTATTATGCATAACAGAAGTTATAACGAGCAGGATGCCATACAGCGCCTGCTTCTTTTTGAAGAGGGACTTTCCAGATTGATTGAACTGATGAAAATAGAGAAAAAAGATGTGCTGGGTAATGACATGGATTTTTTGTGTCAGTCAATCATGCAGGATGTATGCCGCAAATGTCCTAAATATAGAGAATGTTATGGAAGCAGACAAAAAGAAACAATTGGAGAAATTGCTTCGATATTGGAGCAGGCTTACCAGTGTTCTGGGGTAGACGGGCGGATGGCATCCTCAGAATTTCGCAGGAATTGTGTTTTTTTTCAGCCATTTATGGAAGAAATATCATGGTTATATCGTCTCATTTATCAAAACATATACTGGGAACAAAGGTATGATGAGATAAAACAGGTTATGTGCCGGCAGTTAGATGAACAGCGCCTTTTTCTTCGGGAGTGCCGGGTAAATATGCAAAAAGGTGAAGAAATCTGTGGACGAAAAAAGATGGCATTGAAAACGCTTTTTTTCAGAAAAGGAATTCATTTTATAAAGGGAAAAGAATATAAAGATGGAAGTGGATTGCTTCAGGTGACGGTACAGGTGCAGCCTCTTTTGGGGACAAAGAAAGCAGAACTGGTAAGAAAATGTCTGGATACATATTACAAGAGGAATTTTTACAGGAACATGGAAACAACATGGCTTAGGCCGGGAAAGAACAGGATTTCTTTTATAGAGGAGAATGGTTTTCATGTCGTTTTTGGACAAAGATGTTGTAATAAAAAAGGAGAAGATGTTTGTGGAGATACATTTTCATTTACTAATTTTGGAAGAAAAAGAGCAGTCATGCTTTTGTCAGATGGAATGGGTACTGGAAAAAAAGCGAATGAGGATAGCCGGAGATTGATTGAGACATTGGAAGATTTGCTTGAAGCAGGAATTTCAGAAGAGTTTGCACTGGAAATGATACAGGATGCTCTTTTATTTCAGGATAAGGGAGCATTTTCTACGATAGATGCGGCGGTTATTTCATTAAAAACAGGGATATTAAAATTGTTAAAGGCAGGGGGAATGGCTACATTTATCCGGCATAAAAATTCAGTAGAGAGGATTATGCCAGCTGCGCTTCCTCCAGGATGCCGAATTGGACAGCAGTTTGACTTGAAATATAAAAAGCTATATGATGGAGATATGGTAATCATGGTATCAGATGGAATGCTGGAATTTGAAAATATGCCAGAGATTTCATTTCGTATGGAAAGCCTGATTGGAAAGATAAAGACAAATAATGCACAGGTTTTTGCAAATGAATTGATAGAAGCAGTTCCGGTGTTAGAGGACGGTTATGACGATGACCGAACGGTGCTGGTAGCTGCTATCTGGGAGAAAGGAACACAAAAATGTGGGATAAACATTGGGAGAGAGTAGATTCTTTCTTGAAAAAATGGAAAATGGTACAGGAGGGAGACTCGATTTTACTTGGGATTTCCGGAGGAGCGGATTCCGTTTGTCTTGCGAGATATTTTCTTGCAAGGAGGGAGGCTCTTTCTTTAAAATTGTACGCAGTACATATTAATCACATGCTTCGTGGTGAGGAGGCAAAGCGTGATGAAGAGTTCGTGCAGGATTTCTGCCACAAGTGGAACCTCTCGCTAAATGTGGAGTACCGTAATATAAAAGAGGAGAGCCGGCAGAAAAAATGTTCTGAGGAAGAGGCGGGCAGAATCGCCCGCTATGAGTGTTTCGAAAAATATGCGAAAGAGTATCATTGTGGAAAGATTGCGGTGGCGCATCATCAAAATGATGCGGCGGAAACGATTTTATTTCGGATGCTGCGAGGGACTGGACCGCAGGGAATGGCGGGCATTTTGCCGGTCAATGGAAAGATTATCCGTCCATTTCTCTGTTTAAGCAGGGAAGAAATCATGGATATTCTTCAAAATATCGGGCAGAATTATGTCGATGACAGCACGAATACGAATGAAGAATACAGCCGCAATTATATCCGTCACCGCATTTTGCCGGAGATGGAACATGTCAATCAAAAGGCAGCGGCACATATCAGCGAGCTTGGAATGCAGATGCAGGAGCTTTTAGCATATGTTACCCCGCAAATGGAAAAATTATATAATGAAAATGTAATAACAAATGAACAGGGAGAGCTGTTTTTGGCAGAGAAAACATTTTCTGTGATGAGTCTTTTTGAACAAAAGGAAATGATGAGACGGATGCTTTTTGAAATATCGGGACACCGAAAAGACATTTCCCTCGTTCATGTGGAACAGATGCTTGCACTGATGGCAAATAAGGAAGGTAAGCAGCAGAATTGTCCGTATGGGGTGCTTGCAAAGCGAGTGCGGGATGGACTTTTATTAATGAAGTTGTCGACTGATGTAACATTTTCAGATAAAAATAAACAAAAAGATGGGCAACAAAAGAGTGATGAACAGAATTTAGAGAATTTAAATAAAAAAAATAAAAAATGTGGTAATCATTCAGAAGATAAAATGCAGCCAGTATATTTGCAGCTGACTGCCGAATCAGAAGAATCAAAGGCAGAAGAAACGATAGTATTGTCAAATGAGACATTATTGCAAAAATTTACAATCCATTTTTCCATTTTACCGTGGAATGGCGGGAAAGTTGCAAAAAGGGATTGTGTGAAATACTTTGATTATGATAAAATGAAATGTAAACCCTGTTTAAGAACCAGAGATACCGGCGATTATTTTATTATGGATAAAGAAGGACGGCGTAAATCACTGGGACGCTATTTTATTGATACGAAAATTCCTGCTTCGGACAGAGACGGGCAGCTTCTGCTGGCAGATGGTTCCCATATTATGTGGATAATCGGAGGACGCATCAGCGAGTTTTACAAGGTAAGCAGCGAGACAAAGCGGGTGCTTAGAGTATCGGTGCAGGAGAAAGAAGAGAATTAGAGAATTTTTTAATGGAGGACACGGAAATGGCAGATAAGATTAATGTTTTGATTCCAGAAGAAACTGTAGACGCAAAGATTAAAGAAATCGGTGAACAGATCAGCAAAGATTATGCAGGAAAAGAAGTTCACCTCATTTGTATTTTAAAGGGCGGTGTATTTTTTGCCTGCGAATTAGCAAAGAGAATTACAGTTCCGGTTTCTCTGGACTTTATGCAGGTATCCAGCTATGGAGATGCGACAGAGAGTTCGGGAATCGTTCGTATTAAGAAGGATTTAGATGATACAATGGAGAACAAGGAAGTAATTATCGTGGAGGATATCATCGACTCCGGAAGAACACTTCACTACCTTATCCCTGTATTAAAACAGAGAAATCCAAAGAGTATCCGTCTGTGTGCCCTTTTAAATAAACCAGACCGCCGAGAGGTAGAAGTTCAGATTGATTATCTTGGATTTGATATTCCAGATGAGTTCGTTATTGGATACGGACTTGACTATGCACAAAAATATAGAAATCTTCCATTTATCGGAGTTGTAGAACCAGAGGCAGCAGAAGATGCTGAGGAGGGAGCAGAGCAGGCTTCCGGGGAAGAGAAAGGAGACAATGTTGAATAGAAATATGAGAAATACTGCCATTTTACTGGTAGTGTTCCTGGCGGTATATATGTTTGGCAATTATTTTGCTGAGAAGAATCTGATGTCGGGGAGCGGCAGCAGTTCGTATTCTTACGAAAGACTGGAGTCCGATATTGCAAAGAATAAAGTAAAGTCAATAGAGGTAGTGCAGAACGCACAGGTTCCTACAGGTTCTGCCATTGTAAAACTGAATGATGGAGAGAAGAAAGTAGCACATGTAACTGACGTGAATAAGGTCATTGATCTGGCACAGCAGTATAAAGTATCCTGTCAGGTAGACGATGTGAAGTCATCCGATGCAGGCTGGCTTTCCATGATTTTGCCGTGGATCGTCATTGGTGTGATCATGATGTTCATGTTTGGTATGATAAGCCGTGCTTCCGGCGGTGGCGGCGGCGGAAATAAGATGATGAATTTCGGAAAGAGCCGCGCAAAAATGCAGGACCCGGAATCTCAGAATATCCGTTTTGACCAGGTTGCAGGATTACAGGAAGAAAAAGAAGAATTAAAAGAAATCGTAGACTTTTTAAAGAGTCCGCAGAAATACATTGAAGTAGGTGCGAGAATTCCGAAAGGTGTTATTTTAGTAGGTCCTCCAGGAACAGGTAAGACTCTTCTTGCCAAGGCCGTTTCCGGCGAAGCAGGCGTGCCATTCTTCAGTATTTCCGGTTCCGACTTTGTGGAAATGTTTGTCGGTGTCGGAGCTTCCCGTGTAAGAGATTTATTTGAAGATGCAAAGAGAAATGCACCATGTATCGTTTTCATTGATGAGATTGATGCGGTGGCAAGACGAAGAGGTACCGGACTTGGCGGCGGCCATGATGAAAGAGAACAGACATTGAACCAGCTCCTCGTAGAAATGGACGGTTTCGGAGTGAATGAAGGAATCATCGTGATGGCAGCAACAAACCGAGTAGATATTCTTGACCCTGCTATTTTAAGACCAGGCCGTTTTGACCGTAAAGTAGCAGTTGGCAGACCAGACGTAAAGGGAAGAGAAGAAATCCTTAAAGTCCATGTAAAAGGCAAACCACTTGCAGAAGACGTAGATTTACACCAGATTGCCCGCACAACACCAGGATTCTCTGGAGCAGATCTTGAGAACCTTATGAATGAAGCGGCAATCCATGCAGCAAGAAATAATGCACGATTCATCCGCATGGAGGATATCAGAAAGTCTTTCATTAAGGTTGGAATCGGAACTGAGAAAAAGAGCCGTCTTGTGCCAGAATTAGAGCGTAAGATTACAGCCTACCATGAAGCAGGCCATGCAATCTTATTCCATTTACTGCCAGATGTAGGCCCTGTATACACCGTATCCATCATTCCTACTGGTATGGGGGCAGCAGGATACACAATGCCTGTACCAGAGAATGATAACGTATTTGAGACAAAAGGCCGCATGATTCAGGAAATCAAAGTCGGCATGGGCGGACGTATCGCCGAAGAATTAATCTTTGACGATGTAACCACAGGAGCGTCTCAGGACATCAAACAGGTAACAGATACCGCAAGAAGTATGATTACGAAGTTCGGTATGTCCGACAGACTCGGATTTATCAACTACGAAGAGAACACAGACGAAGTATTCCTCGGACGTGACCTCGGTCACTCCAGAAGCTTCAGCGAGGAAGTCGCAAGCATCATTGACAAAGAAGTAAAGAAACTTGTTGACGATTGCTACACAGACGCGAAGAGAATCCTCACAGAAAATATGGATGTACTTCATTCCTGTGCGAACTTACTTCTTGAAAAAGAGCGTATTAGCCGAGAAGAATTTGAAGCATTGTTTAAAAATGATAAAGCAGCCGAGGAGAATTTATAGTCTTTCAGTCAGAATGACAAAAGTCGTCAGAATTCGAACGAATCTGCACAAAAATTTTTTTCAATTCATTAAAACTTTATGCACACTTTCGGGTGACCCAATGCTATTATAATACTCGTAACCCCCCCCAATACATTATATAGTTTTGCTACACCCAATAAGTAACAAAAAATACCTTCTCCAAAAAGATGACCGTTCGCTGGTCATCTTTTTTTGTGTTTTTCTCAAATTATTTCATAGATTCTTTCAAAATAAAATTTACAGCATTTCTGGTTGCTGTTTCTTTTCTTCATAAAAAGTATTTTTACAAGTACAAAATTGGTGTTTTTCGTTGAATACTGTAGGAAGTTGTTATATATGAACAAAAGATTGAGTTTAATATTGGCAAATAGGGGTATTTCATTGCGAAAAATGCATAAAAAATATTTTGAAATTTCTTCATGTTTATGCACACTTTCGTGGTAGGAAATGCTATTATAATACTCGTAACCCCCCCCAATACATTATAAGTTTTGTTGCATTTAGTGTAACAAGAATACCTTCTCCAAAGAGAGCAGCGATCGTGGCTGCTCTCATTTTTGCATTTATGAAGAATTAATTATTCATTTACTGTATTATGATGACATATGACAGAATACCGGAAAGAGACTTCGGTACCGTATTAGTTATTTGTATTTTTCCATTTGGTAAAACCAATCTTTTTCATGCTGTATCCATATTTTTTAAGTAAAATATTATAATTGGCAAAAGCATCATTTATTCGGTAGATTCCTTTGATGATATCGTCTGGCCTCGGTTTGCCTTTATAAGGAACAGAAGTTTCTACATCATCATAAGCCTCATCTGAATCAGCCCCATTATAACATTCTGTCAGGAAAAGCCCCTGTGACTTTCCGTCATATAAGGTAGAAATCGTACCATTTACAGAATGAGTATATACAGGATCGACATACAGGTTTCTGTAAGAACTGGAAATCGTACCTTTTTTCTTTTTCAGGAGATTCATGGTTAATTCTGTATGATAACTATCCCATGGAGAATCTAGAACGTAATCATAGCTAAAAAGGAGCTTTCCTTTTTCCGGGTAGGCAGTAATACGGACTTCAATAGAATCATCTGTGCCTTTAGGACGGAACTTTGTAGAAATTGTTCTTAGATTTTTTTCTTCTCCTTTACCTTTTTTACCTTTTTTCCGTATAAGATCATATAATTTTTTCGCGTTGATTCGTTCAACGGTATCTACCGTTACTTTACATTTTAGCTTTTTGCCTCTTACCTTTGCAGTAATGGTGCATTTGCCAGGGCTTAAAGCTTTTACAACTCCCTTTTTATTCACTTTTGCAATCTTTTTATTACTGCTTTTCCATGTTACTTTCCTTTTAGTTCCAATTACTCGTAGTTTTACAGTTTTTCCTTGAATCAGTGTAACAGCAGTTTTATTCAGTCTCATTCTTGGAGCTGCATTAACAGCTTTTCCCGGAAAAAGAAGGGAAAACAGTAGGCAAAGAGTAATGGCAATGCTGAGCATGGAAATAACAGACCTCTTTGTGGATTTTTTAAAATATTTATTCATAAAGTGACCTCCATTCTTAATAAATGTATTTGCTCATAGAGTTTCCGGGTCAAAAAAAGCGTCTTTTTGTACATGACAAAAAGACGCTTAAAAAATCAGCTTTATCACACCACGAAAACCGGACAAGAGCCTTCGCCCGATTCTTAAAAATAGAATAGATATTGTATTGAGAATTGTCAAATAAATCATATCCGGCCCTCCTCTTAATCGCATATCAATATATATGTTCATCTTAATTGTAACATAGAAAAGAGGCGGTGGTCAAACACTATCAGAAACTTCTTTACACTTTTTTTACAGGTGTCTTGTTAGATGTAAATGTTGGTGTTATAATGGGCAGAAATTTGGCAAAAATCAGGGGGTGGTCAATGATATTGCTTTATAATGACACAGTAAATGTAGTTCCGTATCCAGGTTTACTTTTTACGGCAATACTTCCGCCATGAATATCTACAATAAAACGAACCATAGAAAGTCCAAGTCCAAAGCCTTCCCCGGTACTCCTGCTTTTATCAACTCGATAAAAACGATTCCATATTTTGTCAAGATGTTCTTTTTCGATACCGATTCCATTATCTTTGATGATGATATCAGTGTTTTCCTGGTTCTTTATAAGATTAACCCAGACACATCCGCCGTTTATACCATAATTGATCGCATTTTCTATAAGATTATAAATCATACGCATTAGGAGCATCGTGTCTCCCTGAATAATATATGATTCATTTTGGGGGATATATTCAAATAAAAGAGAAATATTTTTATAAGCTGCCTTTTGCTGAAGTTCTTCTATGACAGATTCTATTAAAAGAGTAAGGTCTACTTCTTCTTTTTGAGGCTTAAAACTATGCTTATCTGTGCGGGATATAGTAAGAAGCTGAGAAATCAGCTGGCCAATATAGGTTGTTTTTTTATAAATAATCTCAATTTCTTCCCGAACACTATCGGTGAGCTTTAGTTCATCAAGGCAATATTCACAGTGGCTTTGTATTACTGAAATTGGTGTTCTTAGTTCATGAGCTGCATCGGATGTGAATTGTTTCTCTTTTTCAAAAGACTTTTCCAGTTTAGCAATCATAGAATTAAATGCATCAGCCAAGTAAGAAAATTCGTCATGAGTGTTTGATGTTTCAATACGTTTTGAAAGATTGACGGAAAAAGATATCTCTTTTGCCATATCACTGATCGTGTAAATTGGTTGTAACGCTTTTTTTAATATATGGTAGCCGACAAAGGCGGAGATGAAAACAGTAATAGGGAAAAGAACAGCAAAAATCCATAGCATATTATAAAGAATTCTTGACCAATGTCCATAAGAAGCGATGCTTCGAACCCATATGGAATCTTCCGGAGATTCTTCATAACAATAGTCATAGACTAACCAGATATTTTTATCAGATTTTATCTGTCGTACCTTATTGTTGATAAATGGAACTTTATCAGGAAAATGTTCTGGCAAAACACCATTTATAAAAGAACTGTTTTTGTCATATAAACTGATAGAAACATTATCGTCATAGAATTTTGTCCAGTCTGCATTATACAAAATATCATTCCTGCTGGACTTATCATATAAATTTTCCAGTATATCAGCGGATTCATCTTTTAGCTCTTCCTGAAGATCATGGACACTGTAGCTTTTAGAAAGAAAATAAATATAAAAAAATACGAGAGCCAGAATGAGAGAAAACACAAGAGTATACCAAAAGGTGATTCGAAATTTTATTGATAGTTTTGAACTTTTCATATTTACTCTCCTAAACAATATCCTTTACCATATACAGTGTGGATTAATTTTTTTTCATAATCGGAGTCAATTTTTTTTCGGAGATAACGGATATAGACATCAATAATATTAGAACCTCCCTCAAAAGTACTGTCCCAGCCTCGCTGTTCAAGCTGATCACGTGAAAGAACATGTCCAGGATTACGCATCATATATTGCAGTAATTTATATTCTTTTGTAGTAAGGGAAATTTCCTTACCATTACGGCTGACTTTTTTCTTTTTCGTATCCATTACAAGGTCTTCATAAATAAGAATGTCGCTTGGGTCTGCTGCTATATTTCTTCGAAGCAAAACCCGAAGCCTGGCCTGTAGTTCTTCAAAAGCAAACGGTTTGATTAAATAATCGTCTGCACCGGAATCTAATCCGTTTACTCGTTCTTCAATAGAACTTTTTGCAGTCAGCAAAAGAACAGGTGTAGTCTTCTTTTGGTTTCGCAGCCATTTTAAAAGAGTGATTCCATCTATTTTAGGGAGCATAATATCAAGTAAAATAATATCATAAGTATAGGTATTCAGATAATCTTTAGCAATTTCGCCATCCATACAAATATCAATAGTATAGTCTTCTTTTGGCCATATTTTCGTTTTTTCTAACAATGGAGCAATAATAGCAGAACTGCCTCGATTGATAACAAATCCAATCTCATACATAGCAATAAGCAGTACTGCGGACACAATTACGCTCCAGTCTTTTAATATGTCAGAATAATGATTATATATATCAACAAGCGGTAACTTATCAACGGTTACAACAACAAGCAAAAGAGTAAACACTGCACCAACGAAAAATTTATTCACAATATCATAAAGTGAAATCTTATTCTTCATATTCTTATTTCTCCTTTGTTTCAAGCGATCCGATATAATGTCCCAAATCGCTGTCATAACATTTTTCATCACTTAGAAAGTTTACGGAATAATTATAGTTTGAAACATAAACATGCACTTTCTCAGTTTCGCATTTGAAGGTAATATCTTTTGAACTATTCTGAGTTATAGTGTTATATCCGTCATAATAGTTTATATTTTCCGATGGAGCTTCTCCTATAACTATGATTGTGGGATTTACTTTCTTTAATATATCCGTGGGCACCTTGCCCGAATCTCTTCCGTGATGAGGAGCAAACAATATATCAACTTCGGGCCAATCTATATTATCCTTAACTTTTTCTAAAAAATCTTTTTCAATGTCACCCATCCACATTGCTTTTACGCCATTGTTTAATGAATAAGTGAAAATTGGAGAAATGTTGTTAAACGCCTTTCCTTCTTTTGCTTTTTTCAATTCGTCTTTATACTCAGAGTTTGATGTTATTGGCCACAAAAAATTGATTCCAGCGCAACCGTTGTCTTGAGGATCACTTTCATTACACTCGTTCATCCATTTTCTCTTACAGCCCTTATAAACATAGTAAGATTTTTTTGAATCATCTCTTAATTTACAATAGTGCTTAAAACTGTCGCTCTCGTCTTCTTTTGTTGCAGAATTCTCTACGCAATAAAAATTAAGAATATCGATCTTATCGTCCAAATATTTCAATCCACAAATATGATCTTCGTCCGGGTGCGTTGAAATAACACGGGTTATATTTTTACCACTTTTCTTTTCGAGAATCTCATCGACAATAACGTCTTGTGTGTCATAGTTCAAACAACAATCTATTATTGTAAAATTATTAGTACCATGTTGAATATAAAACATATCACCTGGTTCACCATTTGTGTCCGTTACAGAAAACGATTTAATAATACTCATATATTTTCCCCCCTCTCAAAACAACAGATTACTCTTCCATTAACTTCTTTCGTTCCTGCTCACGTTCAATCTGCTGAACACTCTTCTCCGGTGTGGGCAAATCTTCCGGCATAGTGCCACCAAGTTCTTTTATTGTCTGACGAACTTTTTTTCCGACTTCCATATGCGTTCTGTTGGCGTTTTCTTTTCCCTGAATATTGTCACGTCTCAGTTTTTCTTCCGTCTGTGTTGCGCGGAATAGGTTAGCCGCAAGCTCAGTGCTCCCCATGTGGTCAAGAATGTTTTGGCTTTTCTTCAAACCCTTTCGTTCCTTAATGTCCTGTGCTTTCAATCCACCATATAAGCCCATATAACCGTAATTCTGGAAAATGGCATAGTCTATGGGCTCGATTACTCCAGCATCATGAGCTGCATCTGCCAAAGCAGCATTGTGTCGCTTCATTTCATTCCGAATTGCCAAGCGTTTCTGGTCTTCGGTCAATTCTTCATAGTTTTCGATGAGCTCTTGCTGACGAGTTTTAACTGCAAAGTATGATTGTCCAACGGAAATTACTTCTTTGCGTGGATCGCCGTTCATTACAATCAAATAACACGCATAACGAGAGAGCATATAATCATCGATTTCGCGTTCCGCCCCAGACCCAAGCTCGACCATTTTGCTGACGTCAGCAAAATGGTCTGTCGGCTCGAATCCGCTATTTTTGCAAGCCAGTTTTGCGCGGTCGATTGCTTCATTAAAGTTTCGCCATTGAGCATAATCCAAAACGGGCTGCAGCTCTCTGGCAAGCCAGTACTCCTGACCAGCTTCGTTTATATGCTTGATGCTTTCAAAAGTCTGTTCGCTATATGTAGTCAGTTCCGTACTCACAGTCCCAGTTCCTCCATATACTTCTTCATCTGCGCCTGAACTTCGGCGAGTTCTGCTTCTATATTTGCGATATTCTGCTTTACCTCGTCGATATCAATCAGTTCTTCTTCCTCGAAGGTATCGACATAGCGTGGAATATTCAGGTTGTAGTCGTTTTCGGCAATTTCTTGCAGCGTAGCGACATGGCTGAACTTTTCTTCATCTTTATAGTTGATATCCGTCTTGTAAGCGCGGTAAGTATCAACGATTTTCTGAACATCTTCATCGCGGAGAATATTCTGGTTTTTCCCTTTCTCGTAATGCCCGTCTCCGCTGGCGTCGATGAACAGAACTTTCTCGTTCGTTCCACGATCTTTGCGGAAGATGAGAATGCATGCAGGAATACCGGCTCCGTAGAACAAGTTTGCAGGCAAACCAATAACTGCATCGAGAAGATTGAACTGTTCGATAATCGTGCGACGGATTCTACCTTCGCTTGCGCCGCGGAACAGTACACCGTGGGGAAGTATAATGCCCATACGTCCGGTAGTATCATCCAGGCTGTGTAGCATGTGCATCACAAACGCATAGTCACCTTTTGACGTAGGCGGAATGCCCCAGTCAAAGCGGTGATAGGGATCAAGCTCAGCGGTCATCTTTGCTTTGCCTTTACCATCGGTTTCCACATTGCCCAAGAAACCGCTGTCCCATTTGTCGAGTGAGAACGGAGGATTTGCGCAGATGCACTGGAACTTCATCAGCTTGTCGTTTTCAATGTTCTGCGGGTTAGCAAGTGTATCACCTTGCCATATCGTAGCGTCATCGACGTTGTGCAGGAACATATTCATGCGGCACAGGGCCCAAGTCTGCATGTTCTGCTCCTGGCCATACAGATGTGTCTTTCCACTCGGGATTTGCTTATATGCCTTCAAAAGCAAACCGCCGCTTCCGCAGGTGGGATCATAAATGCGGTCGTTTTCTTTGGGTGCAACCAACTTCGCAACCAACTCAGAAACCTTGCTTGGCGTATAGAACTCGCCGCCTTTTTTTCCGGCGTCCGATGCAAAGTTTGCAATCATGTATTCGTATGCATCGCCGATGATATCCGCCGTATCGAGCTGAGAGGGGCGAAGGTCAAGTTCCTTAAAATCTTCGAGCAGATTCTTAAGGATAGCGTTTTTCTCCTTGACTTCGCCAAAATCCACCGTAGAGTTGAAATCAATGGCTCGGAACACATTGTGGAGTTTCGCACTGTTGTTGTTTTCGATGGCAGCAAGCGCGACGTTTATTTTTTGCCCGATTTCAGCATCGTTTCTATTATCATAGAGATATGTAAAAGTAGAGGTCTTGTCCATGATAAAACGCTCACGGCTCATAGCCCGTTCAATGCGCCTTTCGTCACCATCATACTGCTTTACATATTTGTCCCTTGTCTCGTTATACACATCGGTCAAATACTTCACGAATAGCATAGAAAGAATGTAATCCTTATAACGTGAGCTGTCGATTTTCCCGCGGAAACTGTCGCAGGCGCTCCAAAGAACTTTTTCGATATTCTGCTTTGTAGTCATGTCAATTACCTCTCTTAAACGAATCGTATACTTGATTTACGAGTTCGCGATTATATATTTCTTTTTGAACCGCCAGCTTGTGAAGGAGCTCTTGCTCTTTTTCTGATAGCAACAGTAATTCTCCGATAACTGCCTGCCTGTCCATTGGCAACTTGCGAATATTCAGTGACGCAAGAAATCCAGAACTGATTGTTCCAAACGCCGAGCTGCCGCTGCTGTTTTGAAATATCTGTTGACGTGTGCTCTCTTTTTTCAGGAACCAAAGGATATATTCCGGGAGAGCCTTCTCCCTATCAACGCGAATTATTGCAAAATGTGACGGAACTAAATAACCACATTCGCCATCCTCTTTAATCATTACCGCTGTATACGGTGCACTTAAGCGTACGAGGATATCACCCTTTTGCGTAAAGAAATCTGCTTTCAAAACCTCAGATGATAAATATTCTTCTGCAACGGTTGTGTTGAGATATCCGGAAGAATTAATACATTTAAGGTTTATCAACGAATATTTCTTTGTTGGGCGTTGATTTTCTTTTGGCTTTTTCCTTGCTGTGACTAATCCCGTCCTGACGGACGCAAGTTCTTCAAGCTGCATTGTTTTATACCACCTAAAAACTGCACTGGCTATTTTGTGATTATATTCTATCACATGTTATGTTGAATGTCAATAGTTTTTGTCATGAATAAATTGTGATTTTCAATTTTTGAGGAACAATTCGTTTATTTTTGTTTTTTAATTTGCCGTTATCGGCAAAAATCTGCGACATTTTTACTAACTTTTTCTGAATTTTGCCGATAGAAACAGAAAGATCCGGCCTCGCCGTGTGGCAGAGCCGGATCGTGGTTTATTGTTCGTCTTTCAAATAATCCGCATAGGGTGCTTTCGATGTGACGAAGGTATCGAATGTAAACTGTGCGCCGAGGCGGAAGCCGGTGATGAAGCTATCGAGGGTGGATTCACCGTTGACGGATGCCCAGGCATCGACGTACTGGATGAATCGTTTCTTCTCCTCACCGGAGAGCTTATCCGTGAGGAAGTCCTCGTTATCGGTGAGGATCTGCATATCTCGCTGCACCTTTTTATTTTGCTCAAAGCTGCGAGCCTGCGGATCGATATTGCCGTAGTAGAACTCTTCTATGAAATTTGTCATGGCAGTTTCTCCTTAAATTATTGAGAAACCCGTGCGTCCATGCCGTAAAAATGTAGTGTTTTCAATGGTTTTTGTTCGTGTTCTCACACTTCCGTATCACTCTGCGGGACCACCACTGCACGGTAATTTTGATAGAATTACCGTGCAGTTTCTTTTTGCCTGAAAAGCCTTGATATTCAAGGCTTTTCAGCTCCCTCAGGCATAACAGAGCCCGTCCTGGAGTCATTTCCGGGGCGGGCTTTTTTTGTTTATTCGGTTTTCTACGGAGGTTCCCGTTGTAACTTCGACTGCGGGGCAACCGGTAATAATGTTCCCGTTGTAACTTTGACCGAGCCGCTAGGAAACTTTTATTTCCGTTGCAACTTCGTTTTTCCCGTTGATACTTCGCCGATTTTCATTACTGCTATAATTTCGTGCTTTTTATTTCAATTTTTTCTTTTTGGTATTAAGCTTAGGAATACGGCACTACTCAGCGGTATAGTAGTACTTGTCTAGCAATTCCATACACCGGATTCGGACATACGCTGCGTTAATGCACTGTTGATCATTAGCCAGCAATGGATTCACGCTGACCGTATCACGCTCCTTGTCGTATACAACAAAACACTTTTTGGCGAGAACGGAAACCGGATATCTTAGTATTGTTCTTATCTGTCACCAGGGTTCTGAATAAAACTACTATCTCCTTTTTCGACTACCTGGCCTTTCTCGGCTCTTCCAGAATAGTAAGTAAAATAGAAATCAATAATTCAAGAAAGTTCACAATCGCAGAAGGGGTTCCCGGTTGTAAATGGAGAAAATTTTTGCTATACCATGTTTACAGATCGTCAGGGAGGAAGTGAGCCTATGCCGGAAATCAGTTCGTTTTACGGAATCAGAGTCACAAAGAGCCGCCTATGGATATGATCCCAAAGGTAGTTCAAGCTGTAGCTGGAGAGAACTTCTCCGTCTACGCTTACTTTTCCGATGGTACTGTACGCCTGCTGGATGCGTCCCCGCTGATTCGGATGGGCGGGGTCTTCGCTCCCTTACAGGATGCTGACTTTTTCCGTGACCGTTTAACGGTCATCAATGACACGGTGGCCTGGGATGTGGATGACAACCGTGATCCCTGCACCTGTGTTGACCTTGACCCCTGTGGATTGTACGAGACTTGCCCCATTGTGGAAGACCCGCTGAGAGAAGCAATTTGAAACAATAACGAGAGACGGCCTCAGGCATTTTGTCCGAAGCCGTCTCTCATTTGATTCATGGTTTACTCCACCGCCAGCACGTTGCCCATGGTTTTGGCAGCTTCCTTTTGTGCGCTGGTGGTGACATGGGCGTAGGTATCCAGAGTGAAACCGGCGGAGAAGTGGCCCAACATACCGGAGACGGTCTTTCCGCTTGCGGATGCTGCCGTCGCCATTGGCTCGTTTCTTTGCCATTGCAGTCACCTCCTTGTTCTGTAAGCAACAGCAATACCACAACCCAGAGAGAATAGCCAGGGCTTTTTCTCAGGGTTGTTCATATGCAAGCTTCCTGGACAAGTACATCCACAGCAAAAACAGATTTCTTGCTGACAGCGAAATCGCAAAGTGTTTTATCGAGTACACACAGCAATCTTTGAACATGCATGACTATGAACGGGTGATCGCATCCAGTTCCGTGAAGATGTGCCACCAGGTGTATTGGAGAGCAGACGGCAAGGAGAAGCTCTGTGAGGTTTACAGTTTTGACAGTCTGGGCTCTTTTCTGTATTTTGATTTTTTCCGTGGACTGAGCCAGAGCTATATTCCCAAGCGCTGTGATCACTGCGGGAAGTACTTTTTGCTGGAGGCCGGTAAATACAGCAGCTACTTTGAGCGGCCGCTCCGGGATGACCCGAGCAGGAGCTGCCGGGATGTAGGCGCAAGAAAGAAGTATGATGACAAGTGCAAAACAGATCCGGTTTGGCTGGCCTACAACCGGGCTTATAAAGCGCACTACGCACGGTACATGAAAAGAAAATGACCATCCCTGAATTTGAGGAATGGTCACGGCAGGCAATTCAATGGAGAACCCAGGCGGAGGAAGGAAAGCTGGCACTGGATGTGTACCAGCGGATGCTGAAAAAATAAAGCATAGTGCGGAGCGTTCGTTTGAACACCCCGCACTCTTTCTTCTTTGTTTTCAGTGGCGCAAATTTCAAGTCTTTTGCCGCGCTTGTATTCGCTTCATTTCACTTCATATCTTTTGGGATTACAGTTACTTTACCCATCCTTCAGATTGAATACCGCCATGGCAAACAAGGGCTCATTCGTCCCGGATTGGTTTCCACCAGGTAAAGCCATAAAGCAATGTGTGGACTGCCGTGTTCACTTGGGGAAGTCCCTTTTCGCAGGCCAGCTTCCTGGAAATCAGGAGATACTCACCAAGGTGGGCACACACAAGTAGGCCCAGAGGAATCGCCGTCTTCTTGGTCATGGCAATCATAACCGCATAAAGCACAAGTGCAACACCCTGATGCCTGTCCTTGGGCAGATAGTCCTTCACTTTGCAGCCGCCTCCGCCTTGGTGACACTCTTGATTGCCAGGGTCTTCATGGGCTTCATCAGGAGAATGCAAACGCCGTTGAACACCAAGGAGCCGCCCACAAACACGCCGATAAACAGGGGGATATTACTCAAGAAAGCGTTCAGGTCGATGCAGGCGCAGGTCAGGTAAGCAAAGCCTACATTGTTGAGAACCTTGGGCGCATAGGGATGGGCCAGGATCAGCAGAGCCAGCACAAGCCCCAGGGGAACCAGGAAGCCAAAGAGGTCACCCAGAACGGGGGTCAGAGCGCCAACCGCCAAGAGAGTAAGTACCGTGAGTACTAGTCCCACCAGGCCGCCCAGCTCAACGGTCAAGAAGCGGTCCTTCACATCACCTTCCAGTGTGAACAGCATGATGTTGCTGATAAAGATGAGCCAACTGTATTCAAAGCCCACGACATGGATTATTGCGTTTGCAATGAGAATCCAAATCAGAAGGGATGAGCGAAAGTATAAAAGAAATTTCTTGGTTACTTTTTCTTCCAGAGCCATAATAAGCTTCCTTTCTATATCAGTTCAATGAATAGTAATCAACGGGGGCTACTTTTTCGGCCTCGAACACTCCCTGTTCGCAGAGAAGGCGTTCATACTTGGGACTGTCATAGATATAGAACTGGTTCTTGCCCAAAGCGGTGAAAACGCTCTCTACTGCCTGCTCAACCGGGGCACCGTTATCCAACAGATACCGGTTGAAGGCAACCTGCTTGGCATAGGCCTCGGTGTGGTAGTATTCCTCGTCCTCCCCAATGGCAAAGCGCTCGGGGCGATGGCGGTCCGTCAAGTGCATCTGGGTGTTGATATACCCAGGGCAGAAGACAGAAATATCAATGTCAGCCTTCTCGGCCCGCAGCTGCTTGTACAGGCATTCAGAGAGGGCAACGGCAGCATGCTTGGAGCTGAAGTAGGCCGGAGCACCGTTCATGGAAATCAAGCCGGCAATGGAACAGACATTGATGATCTGGCAATGACTGCCTTGGGCCCGCATCTGGGGCAGGAACTGCTGCATCATAAACCAGTGAGAGTATACATTGGTCTCATATACCCAGCGAATATCCTTCTCCGGGATATGCTCCACGTCGGACAGCGCGCTTACGCCCGCATTGTTGACCAGCACGTCAACTCTGCCGAACTTCTCCATAACAGTGTCAAAAACCTTTTTGCAATCGTCAAGGACAGAGATATCTGCCTCAATCGCGAAAGCATTACGGCCCAGGCCGCGAAGCTCCGCCGCGGCAGCTTCGGCCTCATCGCCATGGATATCCACAACCGCGACATCGGAACCGCGCTTGGCAAAGCCCAGGGCAATGGTCTTCCCGATGCCGTTTGCGCCGCCGGTGACAACAACCTTTGCGTTTTCAAAGTCAGCAAACATATGCGTTTCTCCTTTTTACATCAAAATTACAGGCTTTTATTCCAGGAAGTGCTGATGGCTCAGCACTTCCTTTTTCATTTCTCTGATCAGGGCTGGGGATTGATGCCAGAGGCCAGGCGCTGGATCCTGGGAACGGCTGCCACCTGAGACTCGGGATGGGTGAAGATGTAGAACTTCTCATCCTCAATGGCGGTGAATACGCACTCGCCCACGTACCAGTCGGGAATGCCGCTCATGACGCCGCGCTCGGAACGGATCTGGCCGGCCTTGTACTCCTCACTGGTGTAGTAAGGATCGTCATTCATGGCATAGCGCTCAGGACGGTGCAGGTCTGCCAGGTGAATGGTGGTCTTTACATAGGCGGGAACCAGGCAGTGAACATTGATGGGATAGTTGTTCGCCTTCATGGCCATGTAGACACTTTCGGAAGCAGAAACACCTGCGGCCTTGGTACAGAGATACATGGTGGCCGTGGCGCCGGTAATCAGGCCGGCGGTAGACTCAACATTGATAATCTCACAGGGGGTGCCCTGCTTGATCATCTGGGGAATGAACAGGTGCATGCCATAGATATGGCTAAGGAAGTTCAGCTCGGTGATCCAGTCGATGTCCTGCTTGGGCAACTTCCAGATTGCGCCAGACACAGCACAGCCTGCGTTGTTGACCAGAATATCCACATGGCCGAAGGTATCCAGTGTCAGCTGGAGCAGAGCCTGAATGTTTTCATAGATTGTGATATCTGCCACCTGCATCACACACTTGACACCCATGGCGTTGATTTCTTCGCAGGTTTTGGGGAGCTGCTCACCGTCAATGTCGTTCAGGACAACGTTCATGCCGCGTTTCGCGCCTTCGACAGCAATCGCACGGCCGATACCACGGGCGCCGCCTGTAACAACGATAACTTTATCTTTGAATTCTTTCATTGTTCGTAACTCCTTTCCTTAACATTAAAATACGAAGGCCTTATCGTAACCGGAGTGAGTAGCGTCGGGAATGTTGCCGGGATTCAGCGTGTCGCCTGCAACAGCAACCTTGTCAAAGGCAGCCTCGAACTCGTCGATGAGAGCGGTGTTGGGCTTGACACCCATGGCGATGACGCAGGCGTCGGCTTCCAGCTCAATATCGAATCCGCTGGCCAGGCTGTTCATCACAACCGCGCCGTCCTTAACGCCCTTGAACACATGGCTGGTGATGATCTTGCCGCCATTCTTGGTGATGTGCTCAACAACCGCGTTGGTAACACTGCGGTACATGGCAGTTCCCACGGCGGGGGCCATCTCAATAACGGTAACCTCATTGTTACGGTCGCTCAGGAATTCGGCAGTCTCAAGGCCGGTCAGGCCGCCGCCGATGACTGCGATCTTCTTGCCGGTCAGCTCCACTTCGCCGCTGAGAACCTTATCATAGCTGATGGCCTTCTCAATGCCTTCCACAGGAGGAACAATCTGCACGCCGCCGGCAGCCAGAATGACCCCATAAGCGCCCAGCTCCTTGACTGCCTCCACGGTGCCGGGGGTATTGAGACGGATCTCGATCCCCAGATCCTGGGCTTCCAGTGTCAGAGTCTCGATAAATTCCTCGATCATATGCTTGCAGGGAGGCTTGTCCGCCAGGTTCATGGCGCCGCCCACGCAGGAAGCCTTCTCAAACACTACAGGCTTAAAGCCGCGCTTTGCAAGGACGATGGCAGCCTGCAGGCCGGCAGGACCGGCGCCCACAACGGCGACCACGCGGCCGTCGCCGTTCTTGACCAGCTTATCGTCGCCGCGGTAAGTTTCACGGCCCAGGACGGGGTTGACAGCACATTCGATCGCGCGGCCAAGGCCAGCCATCTTGAAGCAGTTCATGCAGCCGATGCACTTGCGGACACGGGCATCATCGCCGGCCTTTGCCTTGTTGGAGAATTCGGGATCGCACAGGTTGCCACGGGCAATCGCCACAAAGTCGGACACGCCCTCTTCCAGAAGCTGCTCGGCAAAGGCAGGATGCTTGACGGTGTTGACGGCAATTACAGGGATGTGTACGCAGGCTTTGATGTTCTTCGCAAAATCCTTCTTCCAGCCTTCCTCGAAGGTGAAAGGCTCAATGATGGACCAGCCGGACTCATAGGTGCCGCAGCTTATGTTCAGGGCAGCAACGCCGATGCTCTCAAGGTAGCGGGCGATGTGCTGGCCTTCCGCCAGGTCGATGCCGTCATCCCAGAAATCCTTTGCATCCATACGCACGGAGACAGGGAAGTCAGCGCCACATGCGAAGCGAATGCTGACAACGATCTCGGTGAGGAAGCGCATGCGGTTGAAGAAGTCGCCGCCATACTTGTCGGTTCTCTTGTTGGTGTGGGGGGAGAGGAACTGGTTGACCAGATAGCCATGGGCAGCATGGATTTCAACGCCGTCAAAACCGGCGGTCTTTGCGATATATGCGCCCTTGACATACTTTTTGACCATCTCTTCCACCTCTGCGGTGGTCATCTCCTTGGGAACAACGCCCACCAGCTTGCAGGGCACAGGAGAGGGCGCGATCAGGGGATTGCCATGAAGGGTGTTGGGGAAAGCTTCGTTGCCGGGGTGGTGGAGCTGCAGGAACATCTTGGTGTCGTAGGCATGCACTCTGTCTACCATTCTGGTGAAGCTGGGGATCACATTCAAGTCTGTGGCGCAGAGCTGGCAGGGCTGAGCCACACCGGAAAGCTCGTCCACACGGCACACTTCTGTTATAATGAGGCCGACGCCGCCCTTGGCACGTTCCTCATAGAATTTGGTGATTTCTTCAGACGCCTCGCCGGAAGCGGCGGCAAAACCGGTGCCCATGGGCGGCATGACTATGCGGTTCTTGAGAGTCAGCTTGCCGATTTTGCCTTTTTCAAAAAGCTTTTCGTATTTCATCGTTAACCTCCTGAAAAAAATTTTTTTGTTGAGCAGACCGCATTCGCGTCCCTCAAGTTCTGACAAAAAAATAACACCAAATTCCCGTTTTGTTAATGTGCCTGATGAATAGTTATTTCTCTGTCAATTGTGCGTTCAGTACAAACTGGCAGATTCCTGTTGCTTTTTCTGTGCACATGGCATAAAATTGTGAAAGGGGTGACAAACTATGTATTTCAATGAAGTATTGCACGAACTATCGCAAAATTGCCAGCTTCTTTCCCATAGAGTCTGTGAAAATTGGGAAGTTTTCGGCGTTGCACAGGCAAGAAAAAACGATGTATTTTCAGATGACATCCTATACTTTTCAGACGATTTGTTCTCAATAAACAAATCGTCCATGCCCAAAAACCTTCTTTTCTCTGGCCCGTTGCCCGACTTTTTGAACGACCAGCCGATCAGTTGGATTCAGGTGGACCCGGCCCAGCTGCACAATGCCGCCGCTGAGGTCAGCAGGATTTTGTTGAATCACAACAAGATACAGAGTCTGCATCTAAAGATTTTGGACAGCTTTCTTCACAGCCGCGGTTTTTCCACCGTGCTGGATGAAATCAGCCAAAGCCTGAATACCGCCATCGTAGTCATGGATATGAGCGGCAAGATCATCTCCTATTCCAAGCCCTTCAGCGTGGCTGACCCGCTGTGGCGAGAAAGCGTTGCCAAGGGGTATTGCCCCCCATTTTTCATGGAACATCTGCGGGATGTGCGTCAATCAGACGAGTCTCCCAACACAGAAAACGCGCCGATCTTCCGCCAATGCACCAATACCCGGCTGTTCTATCTGGCCAAGCGAATGTACACAGACGGCAACTTATTCGGTTATGTTTTCATGCTTCAGTCCACTTCCGATTTTGACCACGCCTGCTATGACATGGTGGAGTACATTGCAAAAATGACTGTAGACTTCATCCTGGGTAATCCAAGCGCTGTCAAAGTGAAAAACCGGCTCTATGATAACCTGCTCATAGACCTGTTCAAGGGCATCAATGGGGAGCAGATCAGCTCCCGGATTCTGGCTGGAAAAATGACATTCCCGGATCGAATGTGCATTGCAGCGATTAAGCCCAGATACTTCCGGGGCGACAATTACATTGTCGGCACACTGATGAACACGCTTCGGCAGCTGTTCTCCGGGGCACATTTTGTGTATTTTGAAAAGGCGGCTATTGTTCTTTTCGATCTTGATGGCAACTTTAATCTGCCAGATAAAACAAAGGATATTTTGCGAAATCTATGCTCTCAGGAACGCCTGGTAGCCGGCCTGAGCAACCCTTATTCCAAGGTCAAATCCACCCGTCACTACTATCAGCAGGCTGTGAAGGCCATAGAGCTGAGTGGAATGCTGGACATTGCTGATGACGTTGTGGAATACGTCGATTTTGCCTTCTTCGACATGATCAGCAATGCGGCTGAGAAAGTGAACGTGGCTTTCTACTGCCACCCTGCGCTTGCCACACTGCGGGAATATGACAACGACAACAGCACACAGCTTTATGATACTTTACGCTGCTATGTTAAAAACGGCTTCAACCAGAACTTGACAGCCACAGAGCTTTTCCTGCACCGCAATTCTCTGTCCTATCGGCGGCAGAAAATCGTTTCTCTGACCGGCTTGGATCTGGATGATTCTGAAACGCAATTCAAGCTGAACTACTCCTTTGCGATAGAAACCTATCTGGAAAAGACTCGAATGTGAATGCCAGACAGGCCGCATGGAGTTTGCGCTGAGGGGAAGCAGGCTTCTGAAATCTTTCATTCACTCCCCTTTTCTCATCGTTTTTATGTGTGAAATATAATAGATGGATCTCTTGTCTTCCATTGTTTCTGTCGCCTTGTGATCTATGCACAAAATAATCCGCGATTTCTGTCTTGCCGCATATATTGGTTTGTAATTGGCAGTGTTAAATGATGTTGTAGGAAGCGCATGGTTAAATCCCGGGCGCTTCCTATTTTTTATTGGCTCATGCAGCGCCTTATTCCAGACTCTGTCGACCAATTACCGGTGCCGGGTTAAGACTGGGATCGATGATACAATAACGGTTCACATTCGTCTTGCACGCGACTTTCAGGATGCGCAGCAGGCCCTCTTCATTTATAAACTTGATAACATTTATGCGCTGTGCACAGCGTTATTTTTTTATTTAATGCGTGTTGAACATATGCTTTTCTGTCAGACTGTGTTACTATCTTGTCAAATTCAAGGGAACAGTCCCTTGCAAGAAAACACGTGATCAGAAAGGAATGCAAAAACATGTACGAGAAACTTTTCTCAAGAGGACGCATCGGCAATCTTGAGCTGAAAAGCAGAATTGTCATGCCTCCTATGGGCACCGGCATGGCTGCACTGAACGGAGAGGCAAGCGATCGAATCATTCGCTATTATGAAGAGCGCGCAAAAACTGGGTGCGGCCTAATCTGCACAGAAGTCACCTGCGTTGACGAAGATTGGGGCTGTGCAGGTTTCTATCAGCTCCACGCTTCTTCCATGCGGTATGCACAGAGTCTCAAGAAGCTTGCAGACGCTGTCCACAAGTACGATACAAAGATCTTCCTTCAGCTTCATCATCCTGGCCGTGAGATCAACTCTATCTATCAGGGGAAAGGCCAGATTGTTGCTCCTTCTGCAATTCCCTGTCCTGTATGCCGTGAAATGCCCCATGAGCTGACCACCGCAGAGTGCGAGGGCCTTGTCAATAAATTCGTTGCAGCAGCGAAGGTTGCAAAGCTGGCAGGTATGGACGGCGTTGAGCTCCATGCAGCACACGGCTACCTGATCAACCAGTTTCTCTCTCCCCACACCAATAAGCGCACCGATAAATATGGCGGTGATTTCTTTGGCCGCATGCGCTTCATTGACGAGATCGTTATCAATATTCGGATGCAGCTCCCCGGATTCCCTGTGTCCGTCCGCTTCAGTGCAGATGAGTTCCTCCCCGACGGCATTACCATTGAGGAAGGAGTAAAGATCGCACGCCATCTGGAGAGCATTGGCGTAGTCTCCCTGAATGTCAGCTGCGGCACCTATGAAACCGGCAACACCATTGTAGAGCCTTACTTCCGCAAGGAAATGTGGAAGAAGAATCTTGCTGCTTCCGTAAAGGCTGCTGTTAAAATTCCTGTTATCGCCGTTAACACCGTCAAGTACCCTGCAACTGCTGAAAAGTTGCTTGAAGAAGGCGTATGTGACTTTGTCGCTCTGGGACGTGCACAGCTGGCAGATCCCGAGTGGGCCAAAAAAGCAAAAGAAGGCAATGAGCACCTTATCCGTAAATGCATGGGCTGCATGTTCTGCTTTAAAGCTGCGCTCTCCGGCATGCCCATTATCTGTAACGCCAACCCCCTGCTTGGTCTTGAGGAAATCTACAACGAGGATACTTTGAAGAAGGATGGCGATGGGCGCGTAATTGCTGTCATCGGTGGCGGTCCCGCCGGTATGCAGGCTGCGCAGGTCATGGCGCGCAGAGGCTATAGGCCTATAATCTTTGAAAAAGGCTCTGAACTCGGTGGGCAGATGAACATCGCAAAGCTCCCCGAAAACAAGGAGATGCTTGGCGAACTGGTTAAGACCCTTGTTGCACAGACTGAGGATCTTGGCATTGAGGTCAGACTCAATACCGAAGCCACTATTGAAGACATTAAGGCTCTGAATCCTGCAGGTGTGATCGTTGCTGCTGGTTCCAAGCCCTTCAAGCTGCCTGTTCCCGGTGCAGATAAGGAGAATGTCTGCCTCGCTTCCGATGTACTCCTCGGTAATGTAAAATTTGAGAATAAAAATATCATTGTTGTTGGCGCCGGCGTTACCGGTATTGAAACCGCTGAAACCCTTGCGCTCCAGGGCAACAAGGTTACAATAATCGAAATGAGTGCAAACGTGGGCGATCCCCTGTACCCCTCCCTTAAAGTTTACTACGGCAAGCGTCTTGCCGAGCTCGGCGTAGAGATTAAGACCATGACCCGTCTTTTTGAAATTTGCGACAACAAGATCGTTGTCCGCAACAGCGCAACTGCATTCCGGGCTGAAATTCCCTGCGATGCAGTCGTGTTTGCAAACGGTGTCCGTTCTGACAAGGCGATCGCAGAAGCCTGCTATGCAAACTTTGACAAGGTCATCTGTGTCGGTGACGTAAGCAATCCCGGTCTTATCGGTGAAGCTCTCCGCGATGCCAACAGCAAGGCATGGGTATTCTGATTTGAACGGAATTAGGAGGTAATAATTCAATGAAAGATTTCAAAGATAAAGTATTAGTGGTTACTGGCGCTGGCTTCGGTATTGGTCGTGCAATTGCAATTGAAGGTGCTCAGCGCGGTATGAAAGTCGTCATCAATGACATCTGCGCCGAAACCTTGGCCGAAACCAAAAAGATGATCGAGGAGATCGGCGTTCCTGTTGTCGAGTTTGCCGCTGACATTTCTCTGGCCGAGAATGTGAAGAAGCTGCTTGACATTACTCTTGAGAATTTTGGAAAGGTCAACATCTGCTGTGCAAACGCAGGCGTTACCCTCCCCGGCCCCATCTGGGAAACGCCCATCAAGGATATTGACTGGATTGTAGACTGCAACTTTACCAGCCACACCTATGCGATGCACTACTTCATCAAACAAATGATCGAGCAGGGGGATGAGTGTGCATTCATGAACACCGCTTCCGGCGCAGGCCTCATGGTTTCCGCAAGCTCTTGCATGTACCACGCAACCAAGAATGCCGATGTTGTTCAGACTGAAGCAACCTATCTTGCAATGAAGCTTCGCGGCATCACCAATGTTCAGATGCATGTTCTTTGTCCCGCATTCATCAAGACTGAGATTCACCTGTCTGATAAACATAGGCCCGAGCGCTATGCCATGGATGACGATCCCTACTATCAGTCCGATGAGTACATTGCCGGTTGTATCCGCGCAGCCGCGGGCGTCGCAACCGGTATCCCCGTTGATTCTGTTGGTATGACCGTGTTCCAGGGCTTTGAGGACAACAAGTTCTACATCCTCACTCATCCCGAAGCTGCCTATGGCATGGTGCCCAGAACCCAGGCTATCCTCTCCGGCAAGCATCCCACCTGATTTTTCGGGCATTTGGAGAAGCGACCTGCGGAAACACGGATGCGCTGCCGCCCCTCCATGGCAAAGGAAAAAATGATGATTGCTGAGTGAAGAGGCTCGAAAATTGATCGCATATTTCCGTTCCGTGTTCAAGCGGTACATCTGTCGCCCTGGCCTCCAGCTTTCATAGCCGCGGCTTGCCGGATATCGACAACGCGGTCAATCTCATAGGTCACGCCATCTTCCCAGATGATTTCCCTGGGGAGCATCACGCCATCCTCTCTAAAATCAACCTTTACTTGAACATACACTTTTAAGTTTTTTCCAGTAACCATCAGAACTTATCTCCCAGAACAGCTCCGCGACCTTCTTCATTTCTGCTTCAGGCTTTACCGGAGCATTGCCGAAGTTGATGTGGGTAGTATCCTCACCCCAGCCACACAGGAAGAATGTCTTGTTTTCTGTAAGCTCGGATGTCGCATAGAAATTGCTACCGCTAAGCCTACTAAAGCAAAAATAAACAGCTCTGCAATTCGTAACATCATCCGGTTTAGGCATAAACACCCGGATAATAAGAACCGAATCATCGCCTTTCTCAAAGACTTCATGATCCTCTGAAAAGCACTCTTCCGTATATGGGCATTCATAGCCGGGCTTTTCTTTACCCAGCTTTTTGTATAATGCAATCATGGCAGGACCAGGGTTATCCATGAAATCAAGGATAACTCTCGGGCCTGCGCTAAATAGCGCATCTCGCAAGGCAACATGCTCGACGAGATGGCGCACAGGATCATTGACCATTGCGCTCTCTCCTTTGCAGAACGTATTCCTCGATCCTGTCCCAATCTTCATCGTTCATGAAGAACTCAAAAGGTCTAATGCCGAGTCCATCACATACACGTTCAATAGTGTTGATACAATATCAGCAACGGTAACTTTTTCTTTATTGCGGCAGTTCCGGTAGCTGATCAAGCCTGTTTTAACATATCAGAAGGAACACGATATGCTCTCCTTTGCTCCCTTATCCTACCCTTATACGTCCCGGCGCGATCCGGTGTATGCCGCGCGCGGACGGCTGCGTATTGGGTTATTGATGAGCGCTATGTAAAATAAATCACCGCTGCTGATATAATATCGGCAGCGGTATTTTTTGCGAAATCCAGAAAAAAACTATCCTTTTGTGTGGGGCGATTATATAATTATTCCTATATCATAGAATAAATAATTACGCCTGTTTTTCGCAGGGCGCAAAAAGGAGGGGTACTGAAAATGACGGCTCGGCAAAGGCAACTGCGCCTGAATATTTTAGCGTTCCTTCTGTTATTCTCAGTGTCTCTTTACCGGCAGCTCAGCCTGAGATACCTGCCGGATGACGTTTTCAGAACGTATATTTTATACGCCTGCTATGTGCTCCTGATCGGGGCGTGGATCGTGTCCATAAATGCCCGAATCACCCAAAAAAGCATGCGGCTGTTCCTCACGCTGGAGGCCGTTGTCATGCTTATCGGGCTGAGCATCCGCTTTCTTCAGGACACCTTCTGGTACGACAACATACCCCTCATGAGGGTGAGCGGGATGTATATAGAGTCCACGCTTTTAGTGGGGCTGACATTTGGTATCTTTGCCTCGCTGGGCATCGGGCAATGGGATAATTATCGCCCGCCGAGGAAATGGCTGCTTCTGCTTATCCCGGTCATCGCGATGACATTTTTGAGCGTCACGGATGAGAGCCGCCACTTTATGTTCTACATCATCCCGGACGAGCCTCAGCCCAATTTGAATTTCCATCCCAACGTCGGTCTGTTTTTGATGGTCGGGCTGGCGATCGCTTTGATGATCGTCCGCATTTTCCTCATATACCGGAGAAACCGCATTATACTGCACAGCCGCTTCCTCAGATGGTTCATCCCGTTTCTCGAACCGTTTCTTATCGTCGTCTTTTCCTTCACCTTTTTCCTGGTCTCGCTGGGGCTGCTGCCCGAGGAAGCGCAAATCGAAGTCATCGAGCTTTTCGCGAGGATATACTACATTGAAGTGCTGACATGGGAGATATATATCTACATCGGTCTTGTGCCCATCAGCACCAAATATCCGGAGATATTCAGGCACGCGACGGTCGGGATGCAGATAATCGGCAACGACGGCAGCACTCTTTTGTCTGAGGCCGCAACAGAGGTCTCGCCCGAGCAGCTTGATGCCCTGACGCGCCAGGAGCATATTATCGTGCAGCCGGGAAAGGAGCTGCATATGCACAGCTTCCCCGGCGGGGCGCTGCTCTGGAACAAGGATATATCGCTCCTGCAAAAAACCATTGACGAGCTCAACCAGAGCGCGGAAACTCTGGCGCAGGAGGGCGCGCTTTTGGACGAGGAGCTGAAAACAAAAAGCGAGGAGGCAAGCCTGCTCGCGAAAAACCAGATCTATGACGAGCTGACCAAAGATGTAAAGGATCAGCTCTGGCTGATGAAGGAGATCACGAAAAAGCGCGACACAGGAAAGAGCAGCGTGCAGCTCCTCCGCAGCCTTTGCCTGCTCGGAACTTATATAAAGCGGCGCTGCAACCTGCTGCTTATCCAAAAGGAAACGGGCGCAATTTGCGATGACGATCTGCTGCTGAGCTTTCAAGGCATGGTGTCGGCAATGAACATGATCGGCATCCGCTCTGAGCTGGATTGGCATTCCGACAAGCGCTTTTCCCCCGGATTTTCCGTCTGTTTTTTCGATGCGCTGGAGCTTCTGCTGGAGTATGAGCGCTTTTCCGTGGGCGAAATGCTTATCTCCGCCGAGCGTGGGCGGGCGCGCTTTGCCGTCACGGGCTCTACCATGAATTCGCCGGAGGCGTTTGTGCAGTTGATCTGTGCAAAAGGCTATCCCGCCTCGTGCCGGGACATACCGGGCGGCTATGAGATCATCCTAACGGAGGGGAAGTGACTGATATGTTTCGCAGGCTGAGAGAGCGTTATCGCATGTCCCGCGCGATCCGAAGCGCTATCGATTCGTACCCCGACGGGATCTGCTTCGCCGCGGCCGACGGACGGCCAATTTTGGCAAACAAGACGATAAACTCCGTTTGCTATGAGCTCACGGGGCACACGGTCACGAACGCCGACTCGATGTGGCAGGATCTTGAGAGCCGAGCGCTGCCGAGAGAGGCGGAGGAGCCGACGCAGGATATCCTCCTTTGCCGGTTCAGGGACGGGGCAATCTGGCAGTTCCAGCGGAAAAATCTCATCATTGACCGGGCGAAGATAACGCAGTTTGAAGCCTCGGACATCACGGAACTCTACCACTACCGCAACCGCCTGCGGGAGAACAACATCTGCGTGTCCGAGCTGCATGACAGGCAGCGGGAGCTGCTGAAAAACATCGTCCAGAACAACATGGATAAAGAGCTTCTGCGCGCGAAAATGCGCATACACGATAATTTCGGGCGGCTGCTCATCATGACGGAAAACGCACTCGCGGACAACAGCTCCGAGATGAGCGAGCGAGAGCTGTTCTCGGCCTGGGAGAACGTCATTTCGGACATGGAAAACGCGGCCATCGTGCCCGAGGCGAGGGACGCGTCGCCGCAAAACGAGCTTGTTCAGGTCGCCGATCTCATCGGCTGCCGGGTGGAGTTTGAGGGCAGGCAGCCCAGGGAGCGAAAGGCACTGCTGCTTCTGTACGCGGCCATCCGCGAGGCGCTGACAAACGCCGTCAAGCACGCCGGAGCGGACAAGCTCACGATAATTATAGATGAGGCGGACAGCAAATACCACGTCCGCATTTTGAGCAACGGCCACCCCGGCAGCCCGCCAATACGCGAGGGCAGCGGGCTCACAAATCTGCGCAAAAGGCTGGAGCAGGAGGGTGCGACGCTCGATTATCGCTATGAAAACGGCGTCGAGCTCGTGCTGACCATTCCAAAGGAGTGATACCATGGTAAACGTTTTAATTGTGGAGGATTCCCGGATATCCAGAGAATCGTTTGAGCGGCAGCTTGCCGCTTCCCCGGATTTCATCGTGCTTGCCGCCATAGAGAACGCCGCCAACGCGGAAATCGCCTGCATGCGCAACAAAATCGACCTCGTTTTAATGGATGTCTGCACCGCCGACGACGAATCCGGGCTTGAGGCGGCGGCAAGGATCAAGAAAAACTATCCCCGCGTCAAGGTCATAGTCATGACCTCCATGCCAGAGCATTCGTTTTTGCAGAAGGCGCGGCTGAGCGGCTGCGACAGCTTCTGGTACAAGGAATACGGCAGCGTAGATCTTATCGACATTTGCAGAAGGACATTGAGCGGCGAGCGGGTATGGCCGGAGGAGACCCCGGTGATGCGCATCGGCCTTGCAAGGAGCGACGAGTTTACAGACCGCGAACTGGACGTGATACGCACGATAGCCCAGGGCATGAGATATGAGGAGATATCCGAGGCGCTCTGCATGTCCGTCAACACCGTGAAATACCATATTCGGAACATACTGCAAAAAACGGGCTTTCACAGCACCGTTCAGCTCATATCCGAGGTCGTTGAAAAAAGACTCGTGCTGCCTAAGTACTGAAAAGCAGAAGAGTTAAAAAACGCCTTGACGATGATCAATGCGCATAAAACAACGGAGGCAGTTCACTCGACTGCCTCCGATTTTATATACAAGCAATTAAGAGCGCGAGTGCAATAGAGATGATTACCGCTCTCACCGGTCGGGCAGCGGCAAAGACGATATCCGCCGGACTTAACGAGGATTGCTCTGCGGCAGTAGCCGCCACCTCATCCGGCTCGCCGTAGGCGACCCACCTTCCCCTCAAGGGGAAGGTGTCGGCGCAAGCCGACGAATGAGGTGTTTTTTTAATCCGTTGCTATATTTTAAGTATTTGCTTTTGCGTCAGCCCGACCGGACGGCGGCAAAAGAGACAACATGAAGCGTAGCAACGGTTTAAAAGACTACACTTTCGGGTGGGGTGTTTTCGCTTTATTATCTATATAATTATGCAGAATATGCTGATACGCTGGGAGGCGAATAAACTTGGACGTTTTGGATGTTTGCAGCAGCTTTTCCGTCGGAGATAAAGAAAAACTGAGCGCGGATTTCATCGGACGTGGAAACCTTTGGATAAACAATGTCTATAACGCTTCCGTGAATGATCTTGCCCGCTACGTTTTGTGCGAGGCGATCTTCAAAACCGCGCCCGGGCAGCTTTCCATACTGGGATATGACGGCGACCTCTCCGGCGTGTTCGCGCCCTTTGCCGCACTCTCAGCCGGAGAATCACGCATCCTCAATTTTATAACGGACGAAAAGCAGCTAATGCCAAAGCTCAGGGATCTCCAGCAGCAGATATTGGCGGTGCAGAATGTCATTCAGGGGCGCGAAAATTCGCTTATTGAGTTTCGCAAGCGCGTGCAGCGCTCAATAGAGGGCTACAAGCTTGTGGTGCTCTCCATGGACATGGGTCTTATAAATTCGGAGCTTATGGCGCAGCTATCGCGCCTGATGCGCAGCGGCCCCGCCTTCGGCATCTCGTTTCTTATAATCTCCACTACATATATAACCCTGCAAACCTCCGACGGCCGCGAGATCGAGAGAAGCATACGCTCGATTGCCCCGAACATCACCGTTTTAGAGCCGGGGACGGGCAGTGTGTCAATAGAGGGCGGCGGCAGAGCGCCGTATCAGCCCGTGCCTGCGGAGACGATAATCCGGGACAGCGAAGCCTTTGTCGAAAAGGTTCGCACGGCACAGCTTCCGACGGTGCGCTTTGCCGAGCTGCACGATATGGAGCATTTCTGGACCGAGAGTAGCGTCGACGGCCTGACCTTCTGCGTCGGCAAATACGGCATAAACAACATGGAGATCACCATCGGCGATGAGATAAATCAGCGCCACAACGCCGTTATAACAGGCGCTGTCGGCCAGGGCAAATCAAACCTCATTTCCGTTATAATACACAGCCTTTGCATGAGATATTCGCCCAGGGAGCTGCAAATGTACCTGCTCGATTTTAAGGAGGGCGTCACCTTCAAGGCGTTTTCAAACATCGGACAGCCGGATTATCTGCCCCACGCGAGAACGCTCGGACTCGAGAGCGACGTCAGCTTCGGCCTTGCGGTGCTAAATTCCCTTTTCCACGAATACCAGAGCCGCATGAAGCTGTTGAAAGAGAAAAACATGAAAAGCATCCGCGAGCTGCGGCTGCGCTTTCCCGAGATAGAAATGCCGCGCATAGTCGTTATCATCGACGAATTTCAGATGATGTTCGGCGACGATAACCAGACCGGGCAGAAGATAGCCGATATGCTCGAAAAATCGGTGCGATTATTCCGCGCGGCGGGTATACATTTTATCCTCGCCTCGCAGACGCTGAGCGACAGCAGGGCGCTGGCGAACAATAAAGAGAGCATTTTCGGCCAGATACCCATCCGCATCGCGCTGAAAAACTCGGAAAGAGAGGCGCGGGAGGTGCTCTCGCAGAATAACCCCGCCGCGGCCTATGTCCGCCCGCGAGAATCGGTCGTGAACCTCGATTACGGCGAGCTGTCGCAAAACCGCAAAACCGTCATTGCCTTTGCAGACGAGGCGATACTGAGACCCATTCGCCGCAAAATGTGGGAGAGTGCGCGCGGCTACACTACCCCGCCCTATGTGTTTGAGAGCGAGCGGCGCATAAGCGTTTCAAACGGCATCGAGACGATCAATGGGCTTCGCAAAACGTCCAAAGTGCCCGTGGCCGTTATCGGCGATAAAATTTCCATCGACGGGGAGCGCATCGCCCTGCCGATGCTCCATGAGCCGGGGCGGAATATCGCCGTTTTCGGCGCCCCTGACGGCGACTGCAATCAGGCCGTCGGCATTCTCCAGAGCGCGGCGGCGTCCCTCGCGGCGCAGCATCCCAAGGGCGACGCCCGCTTCATGTTCTGCGATTTTGAGGAAGCGGGGCAGAGTTACGAGCGGAAATATCCGCATTTTGCGTTGCTTATGGAAAACCTGGGCTTCTTCATCGAGGATATCCCCCGCGAGCAGTTTTCCGAGACCATTCAGGAGCTTATGGCTCAGCCGCCGGAGGGCGAGACCGTTTATATATTCGGCTCGACGATGGATCGCTGGGAGTTTGAGCCCGATCCCTTCGGACAGGCGTCCGTGCTCAAGGAGTTTGTCGAAAAAGGCCCATCCAGGCGGATACATTTCATTGGCTGGTGGGTCAAGGCGTCCAAATTCACGGCTCAGGTCGCGGGCTTTGGCAATTCCGACGCCTTCAACTCCAAGATCTTTCTGCGCATCGACGAGCGGACGATACAGTCGCTGACAAGTCCGTTCATCCGCTGGTCTGCGCAGGTAAATCGCGGCCTTATCATCGACGATGTTGAGTTTTCCGAGGAGATGCCGTTCATTCCATACGCGCCGGTGACGCAAGCCGACGCAAACGCATTCCGGAATCTAAAATAGGAGGAACAAATTATGTCTGCGGTACAGCAAATAATTCAGGCGGTGGGCGCGTCCGAACGCCAGATAGAGGAGCAGATCAGCAAGCTGACTGCCTACAACGACCAAATAGACAGGGCGATGCAGCAGGTTCAGTCTCAGCTTGCCGGCAGCACCATGTCATACGACCAGAAAATGCTCCAGCAGCTTCAGCAGACCAAGAAGCAGCTTGAGGACACCATAAAAATGCTGCGCACAGCCAAGGAAAAATTGGCTCAGGTTCGCGCGATTTAAAAGGAGGAGTTCATGATGGAATTACAGGAACTTGTCGTTTCTATACAGCAGATAAAGGCCAGCTCTTCCGAGCTTTCCGGCATGGTCTCCGCCGCGGGTCAGGGGCTTTCGACTCAGGCGCGGAATATTGCGGCTCTCACCCGCCCCAGCCAGAGCGGTCAGCAGGCGGCCATGGCGGTGTCCACCGCGTCTCAGGCGCTCCTGCGCGCGGCGTCGTCGATGAAAACGCTCGAGCGCACCTGCGATGATTTCATAAACAGCGTGCGGAAATAAGCATGGAAGTCAGCAATAATCAAAAGGTTCAGGCCAAGACCTATGCCCGCAACGATCTGCGCAGCAATGTGACTAATATCACGCGCGAGAGCGGCGAAATTCAAAACACCCTCGCTCTGCTCGACAGCCTTTTAAACGGTTCTCTAACGGGTATGGGCGGCAAGGCGTCAGCGCTCTGCCAGAAGGCCATAAGCGACCTGTCCCAGGCGATGCAGCATATAAATCAGGCAGGCTCGCATATCGACAAGCTCAAGACGACAGAGGAGGTGCCCGACGATGAATATTGAGGAGCTTTGCGGTCGGATTCACGCGGCTCTCGGGCGCATAGACTCCGGCATCGCGAATTTAGAGCGGGAGCGAAATTATATTCTGAGCACCATGAATAAATTGCAGTCAAACTTCGGCGATCAGAGCGCGGGTCAGCAGGCGGTAACGGAGCTGTACAGAGCCATAAACAGCATAGCCGCCGCCGATTCATCGCTTAACGCTTTGAGGGTGGAGCTTGGCAGATACACGGATGAAATAAAACGGCGATAGATGGAGGATACACATATGGAACGAAAAGCCTTTGGCATTGACCTCGGCACTACATATTCGGCCATCGCGGTCTATGAGGACGGCGAAACACAGATACTTAAAAACGCGGAGGGCACGGAAACCACCCCCTCGGTCATATTCTTCACCGGCGTCACCTCTACAGGCGAAGACGATCTTTTAGTCGGTCAGGAGGCGAAAAACTCCGCGGAGACAGAGCCCGATAACGTTGTGCAGTTTATAAAGCGCAAGATGGGTCAGAACGGCCCGGCTGTAAATTTCCGCGCTCCCAGCGGCAAGAGCTACACGCCGGAGATGCTCTCGTCATTTATCCTGCGCAAGCTCTGTCAGGACGCAGAGCAGTATGTCGGCGAGGGCGAGATACGCGACGTTGTCATAACCGTGCCCGCATATTTTGACGACGCCCGCCGCACCGCGACAAAGCAGGCCGGCGTCATTGCGGGTCTGAACGTCCTCGCCGTCGTAAACGAACCCACCGCAGCGGCCATTGCCTACGGCTTTGGCAGGGATACCGACGCGCGCGTGCTCGTTTATGACCTCGGCGGCGGCACTTTTGACGTCACCATCATGGATATCAAGGGCAAGCACTTTGACACGCTGGCCACCGGCGGCGATTCCATGCTCGGCGGCTATAACTTTGACGGCAGGCTCTCCGAGCTTATCCAGAAAAAGCTCGCAGAGCAGGGTGCTGAGCTCGACGACGATGATGACCTACTGTTCGCCGAGATACGCGAGAAGGCCGAGCGCGCAAAGCGCATGCTTACCGATAAGGAAACGGCGCGACTGCGGCTGAGAGGCATAAAGCAGGCCGTGGAGATCACCCGCGAGGAGTTTGAGGAAGCCACCGCAGACCTGCTAAAACGCACTCAGGTGAAGCTCGAACAGGTGATGGCGGATAAGAACATCACATGGGACGAGATAGACGAACTGCTTGTAATCGGCGGCTCGACCCGCATGCCGATGGTCAAAAAGATGCTAGAATCGCTCTCGGGCAAGCAGGTGAAATACAAGGTCGACCCAGACACGGCTGTAGCTCAGGGCGCAGCTATCTTCGCCAGCACCTTTGAGCCGGACGCCGAGAGCGGTGAGCCCCGCCGCGACGCCAGAACGGCAAATGCGGAGGGCGCAGGCGGCGCTCTGGCAAACCAGATCACCATTTCCGACGTTACAAGTCAGTCCCTCGGCGTCGTCCTGCTCGATTCCGCGGCAAACCGTAAATACAATCAGGTGATTATCCCGCGCAACAGCAAAATACCCACCACCTGCTCGCAGACGGCCTACACCGTCGTCGATAACCAGACGGAGCTTCTCGTTCAGGTAACTGAGGGCAATGACGCAGAGCTGGAGTTTGTCAAGATAGTCGGCGAGAGCACGCTGTCGATACCCGCCTACCCCAAGGGCTCGCCCGTTGAGATAATCTATGCCTACGACCCGGATCAGATGGTGACTATCGAGGTCATCGACAAGGTCGCCGACAAAAGCCTCGGCACATTTGAGGTCGACCGCTCCTCGAATATGAGCGCGGAGGAAGTCGCCCTCGCCGCCGAGATAGTGGGCAGAACAAACGTGGAATAAGGAGAGTGACGCATGGAAAATCCCGAGGATATTGTAAAGACGGAAGCCGCGCCCGATGACGGAAAGCTTGCGGCTGTTGAAAATGAGCTTCATGAGCTGCGCTCGGAGCTAACTGCCCTGCGCGATCTGTTCTCTCGCAGGCTTATGAATGACAAGCAGAAGGCAGAGCTTATCCAGACGCTCACGGCAGGCGCAAATTTTGCCTGCATAGAGCCGTTTCTCTATGATCTCATCCTGCTGCTCGATCGCATCGACGGCTCAGATGACGAGCTTGTGCAGTCTGTTCAGGAGGAGCTTATGGAGATACTCGAGCGGCGCGGCGTCGAGAAGATAGAGGTGGCAAGCGAGTTTGATCCCCGCCTGTGCAAGGCCGTTCGCGTCGTCGAGAGCGAGGATGCAGGCGCCATGCGCATCGGCGGAGTTTTGCGCAGCGGATACACTTTTGCCGGTCGGGTGGTACGTCCGGCGGAGGTCGTTGTAATCAAGCCGAAAAAGCCTGATGAGCCGGAAGAGAGCACGGTACAATGATAAATTACTACGAAGAGCTAAAGCTTGACAAAAGCCGTTCCGCGAGCGAGCTTGCGGACGATCTCATCAGGCTCGAGAGCGTTTGGACGGATCGCGCCGCCACCCGCCCGGAGAAGTCGATGGAGATGCTGACGCTGATAGCGCAGGCGAAAAAAGTCTTTGCCTCGGAAGCCTCCAAAGCCGACTACGAGCGCAGGCTTTTCGCTCCGCCAAAGCCCGACGAGGCAGCCGACCCCGACGCCGCGCGCAGAGCCGAGTTTGAAAAATGGAGCAAGACCGCCGAAGACTACTATTCCCGCGGGGAGCTGGACATGGCGAAAACGGCGCTTGGCCGCGCCATGCCGAACGCCGACGAGAACGATTTTGCCTTCATGAACCTTGCGGCACAGATCTATAACGAAAACGACGAACCCTCGGTAGCTCTCGACTACATAAACAAGGCCATTCTGCTCGCACCCGAGCTTGCGGAGCTGTACCTCACCAAAGCGGATGTTTTGCAGAGCCTTTATATTGAGGAGCGTCAGCACCGCTACGGAAATCCGCAGCTTCACTTCCGGCAGATGAAAGATATGCTGCGCATGGCATCGCAAAAGGCGAAGGCGCAGGGCGATAAGCCCACGCAGTCCCGCGCGGACGGAATATTGGCCTACACCTGCTATTTTAACGACGCAGGCAGCGGCGAGGACAAAGCCCTCGGAGAGCGGCTTGCTATAGAAGCCGTCAAAAGCGGCGACGCTTCCGGCCTTGGTCAGCGGGTGCTCGATGATCTGGCAAAGAAGCGTGACGCCGCCGACAGAGCGGCAAAGCTCGAGCAGGAGCGCCGGGCGGAGCTGGAGCGGAAAGAGCGCGAACGTCAGGCGGCAGCCGAGCGCGCCGAGCAGGAGCGGCTGGAGGCCGAGAGGCTCGCCGAGCTTAAAAAGAAAAAGGCCGCAGCCGCAAAACGCCGCCGGCGCATCATCGCGCTGTCCTTAGCTCTGTCCTTAGTTCTGATCCTCATACTCGCGGGCGGCTTTTCGATGCGGCGTAAGCTGGTGCTCGTCGGAGATCACGTTAATTACTCCTTCGACTCTGCAAGCGGCGAGCTGCGCATCAGCGGCAGAGGGGAGACATGGGACTTTCCCTTAACGGGTATTTTCGGCCACGGCGGTATCCGTGCGCCATGGAATGAACACCGATTCTTCGGAGTAACGAATACTTTAGAGCCGATTTTGGACATTATCGCAAAGCGGCCTGATTTCACTCAGAATGACGTCCAATCTTTGGTCATTGAGGACGGCATCACCTATATCGGGAAAAATCTGTTCCAGTATTTTGGCTCGATCACCGACGTCACGATACCCGAGAGCGTAAAAGGTATCCAAAGCTGGGCATTTGAGAGCTGCGGCAACGCTGTTATCCATCTTCCGGGCAGCATTGAATATGTGAGCAGTAGCGCTTTCTCCGGCTGCAAGGCCGTGGAATACGACGGCACGTTAGAGGATTGGCTGCGGCTTTGCGGAGATTATTACAATGTCTTCGACAGCGGCGTTTTAACGGTCCAATGCAGCAACGGGCATATCGAGCGGCCCGAAGTGTATGGCGAGATCGACGTCTATTACGACGGCACATGTCAGGATATGCAGGAGCTGCTGGCGTCTCTGTCCACGGAGGTGGAGAGCACCGTGACCATCCATTGCTCCGACGGGAACATTGTGCTTAACAGTGAATACTAATTTTCAAAAATAGAGAAAGGATGTATGGGATGACAAACTTTTATGAAGAGTTGAAGCTGGACAAGGCCATGTCCTCTGCCGAGCTTCAGGATAACCTGATACGTCTGGAGAGCATATGGACAGACAGAGCCAGCACCCGCCCGGAGAAGGCAACAGAGATGCTGGCGCTGATTGCTCAGGCCAAAAAGGTCTTTGCCTCCGAGACCTCCAAGGCCGCCTACGACAGGGAGCTTTTCGCACCACCGAAAATTGAGGAGGCTGCCGATCCCGAGGCCGCGCGCAAGGCCGAGTTTGAAAAATGGAGGGACACCGCCCGCGATTATCTGTCCCGCGGGGAAAACGACATGGCGAAAACCGCGCTCGAGCGCGCCCTGCCTAATGCGGATGAAAACGATTTTTCTTTCCTCGATATGGCGGCGCATATCTGCAAGCTAAACGGCGAGTATCAGGCAGCGCTCTCCCACATAAACAAGGCCATTTTGGTTGCCCCCGACCTTGCAGACCTCTACATAACCAAGGCGCAGGTATATGAGTCGCTTTATCATGAAGAGAACAATGCTCGCAACAAGGATGCCGCGCTCGCCCTCCGTCAGGCGCGCGAGACCATGCGTATGGCGTCGGACAAGGCCGCGAGGCAGGGCGATACCGCCGCTCAGGCTCGCGCCGACGGTGCCTTGGCTTTCCTTCTGTATTTCAACGAGCCGAGGGACGTCGCCACGGCCGAAAAATACGCTAAAAGAGCCCTTGAAAACGGCGACAGCTTTGGCAACGCCAAGAGAGTTCTGGATGACCTTGCCGCGTCCCGTGATGCCGCCGAGAAAGCCGCAAAGCTCGAGCAGGAACGTCGTGCGGAGCTGGCGAAGAAAAACGCCGCCGAGCGCGAGCGGCAGGCAAAGCTCGAGCAGGAGCGGCAGCAGAAAATTGCGGCAGCGGATGCGGCACAGAAAAAAGCAAATTCCCTGTATGTGTTCGGCTGGATAGCCGTAGTGCTGTCGTTTGCGCTGGTCTTCGTTATAAAGCAGCCGGCTACCGCCGTGCTTGTGGCGCTCATTGCCCTCGGCAGCGTCGCGCTGCTAAACTACGCCGATAACTTCAAAAATGTCTTCGGCTCCAACGTAGTCATAGGCGCAAGCTTTGTTTTGGGCTTCACGAACAGCTTCATAACGGCGACCGCCGCCTATGATATGATCGGACACAACGCCTCCGGCGCGGGCAAAACCTGGATCATCTTCGGTATCCTGCTCGCCATATACGCCGCCGTCATCTTCATCGCAAAGGCGATAGGCAAGCGAGCAAGCAAGCGGACAAATTATAAATAAAAAAGGAGATAGATATTGTGGGAAGCATAAAAACAGATTCCATTGAATTTGCCACGCAAAGATCACTGAAAGATCTTACAAATGCCCTGCGTCGGGCGATAAGCACCACCAAAGCGCAGGTGGATCGGCTCGAGGCGGATGACGATCCCCTCGGCAACGACGACGTTCAGCCCCAGGTCGCGGTGCTTCTGTCCGGCCGCAGCCTCATGATCGGCACTCGTATGTGGGGCGTACAGGTGTATCTGTACGATTTTGGCGACCGCCGCTTCGGCGAGCTTGTCGCTCTGGGCGAGAGTTTTCTTTCCGGTGCTCTGAACAGCTACTACAACGGCGAAAACTTCCAGCTTGGCGACAGCAAAAAGCGCAGCGCTCAGATACTTTCCATTCTCACGGAAAACGACCCGACCGCCCTGATCGGCGATCAGATTGATGCGGCTCTCGATCAGGAAGAAGCCGCGATTGCTGCGCAGTCCGCGCCCGCATCTTCCGTCGTGCCCGCTGTTTCGCCCGACGGCGTTGACCCTCTCAAAAGCGAACTCTACACCAGCATTTACAAGCTCAGATGCGGCCTCAGCCGGGAGGAGTACGCCAATGCCGCCCACGCTCTGTTTTCCAATGCCTGCGTGGAATTTGCGGACAATAACCCCGATTTTCCGGCTTGCAGCGAGCTGAAGCTCATCTACGCCATGGGCACGGGGGAAGGCAGCGAGGACAGGTATGTTTACCAGCCGTATCTTGACCTGTTCCCGGATCAGGGCGCTGCGGTGAAAACGGCGTTCACGGCGCTGATGGACTGGGTGGGGGCACACCCCGACGACGTCAAGGCGCTCTGCCTTATAGCGGGCGGCTCTTCGTCGGTGGATGCCTTTGACGCCGTAAACGAGCGCTTGTACGACGTTCTCGTTCAGGAGAGCCTTGGGGTCAATGTTGAGAATGTTCTCCTGCTGTGGACGGAGCTGGCTCTGGCCGCGGATTTCGAGTCATGGTATATCGACCAGTTCGGTGTGCGCGAGGGTGAGGTTCCGCCCGCGCCCGTACAGCCCGCACCGCAGGTCAGCAGCGCGCCAAAGGCTGCGCCGAGCACTGCTCCGAAGGCGGCGTCCTCCTCCGCCGGAGCGGGCACAGCCGCTGCCTCTGCCGATAAATTCATGCCGCTGGCGGATAATCCCGAGGGGCGCAAGATCGCACTGATCTGCGCCGGAGTCTCGACGGCGCTGAATTTGTTCCTGCTATTGGCGGGAAGCGCAGCTTTCACCGCGATTCTTGCTCCCGCGATCCTGTTCGTTTTGCTGATGATGAACAAGGATGTTGATTCTTATCTTATGGCGATCCCCATAACGCTCAATGCAGTTTTGAGCCTGTTGAATATTTTGAATCTCTCAAATTATATGGTCGTTCCTGCTATATTTTACATCTTTTTCCTGATAAGCGCCGCCGCAGCCGTTGTGTATTGGCTTCTGGTGCTTAAAAAGGCGCTTCCGACCAATAAGGCGACGGGTCTGCTGCTCCTGCTGTTTGCAGTGATTGCCCTGCTCGATCTGATCAACCTGTTTAGCGCACTCAGCTATGGCATTATATCCGCACTAAGCGTCCTCGCGGGCATAGCATACATCGTATCGTATTTTGCGGCGATTTTCTTTGCAGGCAAGCACCTGCTGGGCTCGCTTAAAAAATAATATCCCACAATCAAAACCTCTGAATTGCACCCCATTTGTTAGACAGTATGATATACTATCTAACAAGTGGGGTGTTCATTATGCCAAAAGGAGTACCAAACAAACGATACACGCCAGAGTACAAGAGAATGGTCGTAGAAACCATGAAAAAAGAGCATCTGAGTGTCCGTTCAGCAATGAAGGAATTTGAAATCAACGACCACAAAATCATAGAGCGTTGGGAACGTATTTATTTGGAGGAAGGACCGGAAGGCTTGTCGGTTGAGCGACGAGGCCGCAGCAGCACCGGCAGGCCGAAGAAGCTATCGAAAGAGGTAGAAGAAGATCTGCTGGCCGAAGTGCAGCGGCTGCGTGCGGAGAACGAATACCTAAAAAACTTGCAAGCCTTGGTTTTGGAAGACGAGCGACGCCAGCGCAGAAAACGCAGGTAGTTCAAAAACTGAGGCAAAGACATTCTCTGGATATCCTTCTTTCAATCGCTCAACTGCCCCGTGCGACCTTTTACTATCATCTGAAGCGGATGAACAGTGGAGACAAGTATGAAGCTGCCAAGGGACTACAGTTTCCACACGGAAGGAATGCCAATACAGCTTGTGATGTATTTGGATCGAATGGAAATCATCAATCCCGGTGGCCTGTATTGCGGGCCAGTCATTGAAGATGAGTCTGCTTTTACTATTTGTGGAGGTATTCGGCGTTGTGCCGTTTCGCCTTGATAGAGCACTCATGTTTCAAGCCATACCCCCTTGCGGGGGTATTCTGCTTATTGGATATATTTGTCATAACACCGCTTATAAGTTTCAAGTCATACCCCCTTGCGGGGGTATTCGGTATTCCGACGCCGAGTGTACACAGCTTGTGTCGTTTCAAGTCATACCCCCTTGCGGGGGTATTCCCGCCGTGGATGTCGTTGTCTGCTCCACCGATGCAAGTTTCAAGTCATACCCCCTTGCGGGGGTATTCAACAGAAATACCTCCATTGTCATTAGAATTATCAGTTTCAAGTCATACCCCCTTGCGGGGGTATTCTCGCGCTCATCCTGTGAAAGAGAATTATAAAATTCACGTTTCAAGTCATACCCCCTTGCGGGGGTATTCTATACGTACTGGTGGTTATTGTGCTCGGTATTGGTTTCAAGTCATACCCCCTTGCGGGGGTATTCGTAATGGCATTATTCCTCCTTTCTCTTTATCCTCAAGTTTCAAGTCATACCCCCTTGCGGGGGTATTCTATTCAGGACGCTGAAGGCGGCTGTCAGGGCTGATGTTTCAAGTCATACCCCCTTGCGGGGGTATTCGCCGAATTGCTTTATCATGAGAAATCTTCTTTCATGTTTCAAGTCATACCCCCTTGCGGGGGTATTCTTTCTCTCGCACCTCGCAAAATAAGAAAAAGTTAGTTTCAAGTCATACCCCCTTGCGGGGGTATTCATCGAAAAAAAGATAAAGGATAATTACACATAAAAGTTTCAAGTCATACCCCCTTGCGGGGGTATTCGCATAATTATCGCTAAGATGCCAAATGTCAAGACGTTTCAAGTCATACCCCCTTGCGGGGGTATTCCGATTGCCATTGCAACAAAGAAAGCGTGGGTTGAGTTTCAAGTCATACCCCCTTGCGGGGGTATTCACTTTGTTTTTGACGTTGATTTTTATGTACATCGTGGTTTCAAGTCATACCCCCTTGCGGGGGTATTCGAGGCGAAGCCGAGCGTCGCCCAGCACTCTCCGAGTTTCAAGTCATACCCCCTTGCGGGGGTATTCCCGCGTTCTGCATCGCACGCGCCTCTGCGGGCACTGTGTTTCAAGTCATACCCCCTTGCGGGGGTATTCAAATCCTGTTGGTTACATGAATACCAAATACAGAAGTTTCAAGTCATACCCCCTTGCGGGGGTATTCCGCCAAGTTCAATCTTGTCCCATTCGGCATACTTGTTTCAAGTCATACCCCCTTGCGGGGGTATTCTGCCGCCTGAGTAATAGTTGCCTTGCTGTAGGGGATGTTTCAAGTCATACCCCCTTGCGGGGGTATTCCAATAGTTTTCAATTGCACCGCTGAATGTAGGCTTGTTTCAAGTCATACCCCCTTGCGGGGGTATTCCGCCGGATGTGTATGGATGGGAGGTAATTGAATGGTTTCAAGTCATACCCCCTTGCGGGGGTATTCGTGACTTTGCGCAGCAACTTGCCGCTACTCGGTGGTTTCAAGTCATACCCCCTTGCGGGGGTATTCGGTATTTCTGCGGAGGTTGCACGGCGATACAAGATGTTTCAAGTCATACCCCCTTGCGGGGGTATTCATATATCGTGCATGAATCGTCCATGGCAAGGATGGGTTTCAAGTCATACCCCCTTGCGGGGGTATTCATCCAGCAACGCAATCACGACAGCCTACTTGAAAGTTTCAAGTCATACCCCCTTGCGGGGGTATTCGAACTCAAGCTATCCACAATGCCATAATAGCACAGTTTCAAGTCATACCCCCTTGCGGGGGTATTCACTATATCCTTCGCAATAGTAGTGGTGCTCTTGTGTTTCAAGTCATACCCCCTTGCGGGGGTATTCTTGGCACAGTGACCGTGAATGGCGTGAATGTCACGTTTCAAGTCATACCCCCTTGCGGGGGTATTCTTTGGGCGCTATTGAAGAATTAGGGTTGCCTCTTGTTTCAAGTCATACCCCCTTGCGGGGGTATTCACAGGTCGCCACGGATAGTCTTCTGAATGTCCTTGTTTCAAGTCATACCCCCTTGCGGGGGTATTCTTCAGTTGCGCTTTCGGTGTCAAAATCTACCGTGTTTCAAGTCATACCCCCTTGCGGGGGTATTCGATACGCCAGCTTTTGCTTGGCCTCGGCCGCTGTGGTTTCAAGTCATACCCCCTTGCGGGGGTATTCCAGCAAAAAGCCGTGTGGTGCGTTCTTAACCGCGTTGATGTTTCAAGTCATACCCCCTTGCGGGGGTATTCTCCAATACTGTTCCCGTTCATCCAGTTTCTCCACGGGTTTCAAGTCATACCCCCTTGCGGGGGTATTCCGCCGGCAGACTGTTCAGCTCCCCTAAGGCGGGAGGTTTCAAGTCATACCCCCTTGCGGGGGTATTCGGCAGGGTCATTAAGTGGATACATGAGGAGGATGGTTTCAAGTCATACCCCCTTGCGGGGGTATTCCATAAGATGTCGCCAACCTCCTTCTTGAATTTGCGTTTCAAGTCATACCCCCTTGCGGGGGTATTCATTTTATTTTATACATGAGCTTCCCTCCAGCTCAAAAAGTTTCAAGTCATACCCCCTTGCGGGGGTATTCTTCCGCGTAAACTCAAGTTTGAAATGGATGCCGAAGTTTCAAGTCATACCCCCTTGCGGGGGTATTCGTAGTTGATTTTATTTCCGTGATGTGCTAAAATCAGTTTCAAGTCATACCCCCTTGCGGGGGTATTCTTGCCGCAAATTCCTTGAATTGCGGTGTACAGATGTTTCAAGTCATACCCCCTTGCGGGGGTATTCTCCGTCAAAACAAATTGCCCTGTCGTCAATGTAGTTTCAAGTCATACCCCCTTGCGGGGGTATTCTCACCGTCAAGGATTGTTTCACCCTCAACCTCAGTTTCAAGTCATACCCCCTTGCGGGGGTATTCATCTTAAGTTTTACCTTGCCGCCAAAGCACCCTTACCTTGTTTCAAGTCATACCCCCTTGCGGGGGTATTCCCCATTTTGGCTGTATTTTCCGTAATAATGCGGAGTTTCAAGTCATACCCCCTTGCGGGGGTATTCTTTGAACGGCAAACTGATACCGCTTGATTACACAAAGTTTCAAGTCATACCCCCTTGCGGGGGTATTCCGGAAACAGCCGCCGCGCCGATCTTTGCCGCCGTTTTTGTTTCAAGTCATACCCCCTTGCGGGGGTATTCTGCGGAATACTTTTCCATCACGCAATCTACGGATGTTTCAAGTCATACCCCCTTGCGGGGGTATTCACCATACCGCTAGTAATCTGAGTAGCAGGAAGAAGGGTTTCAAGTCATACCCCCTTGCGGGGGTATTCAAACCGATTTTTATGTAGGAGGCAAACCAATGGAAGTTTCAAGTCATACCCCCTTGCGGGGGTATTCGAGCTGGCCTACATCTACTGGGCCATGACAGCCGACAGCTCCATCATGTTTCAAGTCATACCCCCTTGCGGGGGTATTCCTAATTGAACTTCTTTTTATTTCAGGTCGTGGACTTGAGTTTCAAGTCATACCCCCTTGCGGGGGTATTCTGCAAAGCCGACAGACGAAGTCGCAATGGCAATGGAGTTTCAAGTCATACCCCCTTGCGGGGGTATTCTGCATTTTTACACAAAAAAGTCATGGGTTTTCTGTGCAGAATGCAGAATTTTTCTCCTCTGTTTTGCACGAGTCGAGTAGTATCGTGCAAAAGAGAAGTAAATATTGAAAATTATCTTGCGATTTCGTGCGCGAACCTCCCGGGTTTTTGCGGGCGGTTGGGGTTCGCGCAATGGGGTCAGAGTATCATAACGCCGTCTTGCTCCAGACGCAATTGGCGGCCGAGGGATTCGATACGAGGCTTCCAATTACTGCCCAAACGATAGAGACGGACGGAATCGCGCTCGGCGTCGATGGTCTGCGTCAGCTTCTCCTTGAGAGCAACGAGCTGCGCCGGATCAACGATCAGCTCAAAAACCGAGTTTTGTACGCGGCAGCCATACGATTCGCAGATTTTTGCTACCTTACGTAATCGCTTTGCCCCCGCGGCATCGGTGGTATCCACGTCGTAGGAAAGAACGATCATCATCGCGATCACCTCCAGAAAAACGGCGGATATTCGTCCAGCTCGCCGCGAATGACGCGTGCAAACAGCATTGCCTGCGTATGTGCAATCAGCCCGATTGGAATAGTCTCCTCCAAAAACGGATGGCGTATCGTTTCCTGCTTTCGCTGCTGCCATGTGGAAATGACGGTCTTTCTTCCGTTCTCGTTGAGATACACCGGCGCCGTGGTCTGTGTGAAGTCCTTCAAGTTGATCTGTCCGCGATTGATTAGCGCGATGGCCATTCTGTCGCAGAGCGGGGCGCGCAGTTCCTCCATCAAATCCAGCGCCAGCGCGGGCCGCCCGGGACGCAGCGCGTGGAGAAATCCCACCGCGGGGTCGAGCCCCACGCCCTCCAGTGCCGACTGAACATCATTTTTGAGAAGCGTATACAAAAATGACAGCAGCGCATTCACCGGGTCCTCCGGCGGGCGGCGGTTTCTGCCTGAGAAGCTGAGCTCGGAGCTGCTGATGAGCGCGGGCATCACGCCGAAATAGGCCGAAGCTGCCGCACCCTCCAGACCGCGCAGGGAGTCCACCGTGAAGGCTTCTCTGGCAGAGGCGGAGATCTCGGTGATTCTTTGGATCGCTATGTCTGCCGCGTCGGCACAGTTTAAGTGCTCGCGCCGCATTCGCTGCAAAAAGGTTTTACTCGCCGTGAGCTTTCCGAGCAGGATGTTTTTCGCGAGCCGAGTTCTGCACATCGGATCCTCCATTGCCGAATACTGCATCCGCCGCAAAAGGACATTTCCATGCACCGGCCCCTGTATCCTGCCGTAAAATCTGCCGTGTTCGGAGAAAAAGCAAAGACTGATGCCGCGCTCACCGCAAAAAGCGATCAGGGGCGTGGACACCGTGACGTTTCCAAAGCAGTAGACCGCCTCAAGCCCCAGCGCCGGGACGCGAACCTTTTCCTCGCCGCCCACCTTGACCAGAATATTCTCGTTTTGCAGGCAGAGATAGGTCTCCGGCGTGAGAATATACAGTGTGTTTTTTATATGCTTCATTCCGCCTCCTCCGCGAGCTGCCACAGTTTGCCGCAATAGGCTTCGGCGCTGCGCTTGAGCTTCGGTTGGCACAGCTCCATCAGCGAGCACTTTTTGCATTTTGCGCTGTACTTCGCCTGCGGCAGCTTTTGCGCCTCGAGCATTGTGCGAATCGACCGTGCCGTCTCGATTGTCTTTTCCCGGAGAGCGGCATTGAGCTCAACGGGAAAGCGCCGGTGGGAGTCAATGTAAAAGATTGCTCCCTCAGTGATGGCGCAGGAGAAGCGCTCCTCAAGGCACATCGCCTGTGCGCAAAGCTGCATAAGGTATTCTTCTTCGTCGCGGACAACTCCGTGCTTATACTCAATGGGGTACAGCCGGAACGTCCCCTCCGCATAGGGAAGCGGAACCCCGGTCGGGTCGGCATGAGCCTCTATGCAGTCGCACTTCCCGCTGATGCCCAAAACGTGAGAAAAGACGTCCGTTTCATAGAGAAAGAGGGTATCTCCACGTCGCTCCTGCCGCGCTGTGTGAACGCGCGCGTGCTGGCTGCGACCGGAGGCAGTCTCGGCATTCTCTGCCCAGAGCTGCTCAAGCCCTAACAGGCCGCACCTGCGCGGGCAGTATCCATACTGCGCCACCCACGAGAGTGGAAACAGTTCCTGCTCAACCGAAGAATTCGGCATCTTCCGGCACCTGATTCCACACGATGTCCCCATAGGGTGAGGTCATGAATCCAATGTCCACACCGGCGGGGCGCTTTTCGAGATGGATATGAGCCGTGTAGTCGCTCCGATCCCTGGGGCAATCCACGTCCGGCTTCTTTTTGACCTCCACCAGCTCAAAGAGGCGGTGAGCCGGTGCGCAGCCGAGCTTCGCCTGTCTGGCTCTCTGGGATTCGTCGCTGTCCGTTCCCACATGGCGGAAGATAACCAGCGGCGTGATGACGGCCATCTCGCCCTTGCTGGCGGAGCGGTCGTGCTCGTACATATTGAGAATTGCCTCAAAGAGCGCCTTTAGATCAGCCTCGTCAAACCCGGTCTCCTGGGCGAGGTTCGCGCTGATGAAGCCTCTTGCTTCGTAGAGACCGTAGGGGATGAACTGCTTGCGGCCCATCGTGCGCAGACTGTCCTCGCTCTGCTCGGCCTCCCACTTTAGATAGTCCTCCACGGTCTTTGCGCCGGCGACATCTTTCGCAGCCGCCATACGCGTGATCGCGATATCCTGCGCGCTGATGGGGTCGAGCGAGCGCGCAAACGTAAGCTGCACAGGTCCGCGCACCTGTCCGGCATTGGGTCCTGTGGACATGACGGCGCCGAAGGTGCGCACGTCAAAGAAATGCTCGCATGCTGCCCGACGCCCGGCATAGACCTCATTTTTACCCTTAGCGGATACATCCACACCGGCAAAGTCTTTTGCCCGAGCAATGCCGGTGTTGATGTTGGTCGCGCTCTTTACAAGCATTTCCATGCCCGGCCGGCCGGAAAAGGCCGCCTGAACATAATTGCGGATGCGGCGCTTTATCGCGACGTCCGTGATGTAGCCGTGCATATCCTGCGGATCCATGCGCGGGGCGTTGCCCAGATCGGGGTCGCCGTTGGGGTTGCCGTTGCGGCACTGGATGTAAAACATAAATTCATATCTGTTATTGATCGCCATCTTCTTTTTCCTCCTCCTGATTGCGGCCGCCCTGATAGAGCGCCGCGCGCTGCTGATAATAACCAAGTGCGAACTGTGCCTGCTGCTCAACGCTGAGCGTCGTCGGAATATCCTGATCTCCCATCCGCTGGGCAAGGCCTTCAAGCTCCTTGCGGTATTTCACCGCAAGCCCCAGCGAGAGCTGATCGAGCTTCCTCAAGTGGTGGACGGATAGCTGAGCCAGACGTCCGAGCACGAACGCCGGCGTTGTGCTCGCCGCACCAAAATACCGCTCCACCACACTGATATTGACATCCGGCGAGGATTTTTTCTGAATTTCTCCGTAGACCGCCAGCATTGCGCCGCATATGTAGGCGGGGCTTGACTGCGCCGCGCTTTTGCTTTCACCCATTTGTTCCGTCTCTCCCTTCGCGCGCTGCCGTCTTAGCAGCCACGCCTTTAAAATTTGAAATGCGATTGTCTCATTTTCAAGCTTCAGCTTTTTCTCGTCTTTATCGTCCTGATTTACCGACGCCGAGCGCAGGTAGCGCAGCGTGCGCACTGCCGCTTCGTCCGGTAGGGGTGTACCTGTGAGGATAGCATCCAGCAGACGCGAGGATAGGCTTTTCAGCTCCTCATCAACCCTCTCCCAAACCTTTTTCCCGTCGCCTCCCGGCTTCAGTAAACGGACGCATACAGCGCTCAGCTTAGGCGGCTTCGTCAGACCCTTTCCGTTGCGGCTGACGAGCCGCAGGTCGGAGAACCATAGCGCTATGTTGCGGCAGAGTGTCTCAAAGCGCCCTTCGTACCAACCGCGCACCATCATGCGTCCGCCTGCGCCGGAGAGCGGCAGAATGTAATACCGCGCATCGGGCAGGATTGGGGTTTCGCCTCGCGAAAGGGCGGCGATCAGGCTTCTTGCCTGCGTCAGCGCTTTATTTTCTCCGTTCTTAGCCGGGGCGTCTGTTTCCTCTGCATCTCCGAATCCGTCGAAAAGGTCATCGAGCGGGTCTTCCGAAACATCGCAGGAGTACCAGTGCACCATCTTAGCCCCGCCAAGCGTGTCCGCCTTGCGGATAAGCTCGGTCAGCGCCGCGTTCACGGCGGTCATGGCCTCCTCGGACACCGAAGCGTTCGCGCTCTTTTTGAGACCGTAGGATTGGAAAGCGTCCTTATCGAAGCAGAGGAACGCATCTCCGGAGGAATGCCCGCCCACGGCGAACAGCCCCGATACCTTTGGCACCGTCGCCAAGGGCGCGGTCGGCTCTCCCGTTATCAGGCACGGAACCTGCTCTCCGGATGTCTCCGGAGCAAATCGGCTTCGATAGTTTCCCCACCAGAGGAGGAACGCCTCGCTCGTCTCCAGCGGAACTCCGTCCACGCGGAAGCTGATGGGGTCGGCGGGCTTTAGCTTCTGCCGGATAAGCTCATCCACGATTTGACTGCGGGTGCCGTCATCCCTGAGCGCCTGTGCGAGGACAAGGAATTTCGGCTCATATTCCCCGCCATCTTCCAGCATTGAAAGGAAAAAGTCGTGTTTGATGGGGATGTTTTTATCTTTGCTCTCATCCTCGATGATCTTGAGCGGGATTTTTGCCTTTTCAATCAGAAAATTGCAGTACCGTGTTCCGTTCGCCGCCGAGCCGATATCCGGCGCATAGACATCCGGCGCATCCTTATCGCGGGGCACTACGGCCAGAAATTCGCCGTCGAGAGAAATGCTGACATACGCCTTCACCTTCTTGGGCTTGAAGCCCGGCTGCGCCGCCAGTTCATGGTCGATCGCGTACTGATACAGTTCATGTAGCATGGCGCACCTCCTGCGGCTTTAACACCAGCGGAGAGTCAAAGTCCGGCACGGTGATAACGCCATGCTCCATTCTCGCCTCAAAGAGGCTCACGGACGGCTCTGCCTTTTTCGTTACCTCCCATTTGTGGAGGTCGTACACATCGTAGACCATAAGCCCCAGCTCCATGCTATCGTCGATTGGCGTCTCGCCGAGGTCGCCCCATTCATAGTAGGCGGTAAATTCCCGCGTACCCATGGAGGGCTGGAGAAAATTCTGCCCCCGCTTCACGCGGCGCTCAAACTGCTTGTAAAGCTGCTCCGGCGTGCCGGGGAAGCTCTCTCTGAGCACCATCTCCGCCGTGATGCGGTAGCGCACATCCTTGAGCACCACCGATTGACGCTGGGTGCGGTCATCCTCAATGCTGATGCAGGCGGAGAGGGGGTTGCTCTTGTTGTAGGAGAGCTTGCTTTTCACCTCGTTGCGGCGAAAGTTTGTGAACTGAACAGGTTTCAGAACCTCGATTTTCTTCACCTGCCAGTAAAACTCGTTCGGCTTGGCGTAGATGGACGCCAGCACACCGCGGATGCCGCTCGGCGTCGGCACGGGGTAGGACAGGCGCTCTACCTTGCTCTCCGGCCTCGTCCAGCAGGCAAAGTCGCCCCAGATGGTGATGACAGCCTCCTTCGTTCTTCTCATGATTCTCACCTCTTTCTATATTATCCCGTTAAAGGGCAGAGCGAAGTTCAGCCCCGCCCGCTCGTCATAATATTGCGCGTTGTGTAATATGTAAAAATCCGTTGCCGTGAGCTCTCCGCCCGGTGCGCGGAAATATAGCCGTTCGCAAAGACACTCTGCCTTATCCCGCTCGTAGGTGGACAGCGTGATGGGCTTGGCCTTTCGCAGAAGGCTACGGCTTAGGCCGTTCTCGTCGAGCTCCCGACGAATATCTTTGAAAAGCTTCATTTTTTCGCCGTAAGGTACAACAACCTGCACCGTCGCGTCTGGAATGATTCGGTATTGCTCCTGCACCGCCTGAAAATCCTCGTTTGAGATCGCTTCGCGCAGGCTGCGCTTGTCCCCGTCCGCGTATGAGTATAGCAGCTCATAATACTCCTCAATGTGCTGCAAATTACACGGGTCGATCTCGTGGCGCTTTAGCAGCGTGAGCACGCAATCTGCCGCTGCCTCATAGGCCGGTGTGGGATAGCGCCTCCCATTCTCATCCGGCACAAATACAATGAATCTCCCGCCGCAGCCGCTCCCGTTACGGTTGCAGCGCCCCGCCGCCTGAATGAGCGAGTCAAGCGGCGCAAGGGCGCGATAGACCACGGGGAAATCGAGGTCAACGCCCGCCTCCACACATTGCGTTGCCACAAGACGGCACGGCAGTCCCGCGGAAAGCCGACTGTGTACCTCCTCCAGCACGCGCTCGCGGTGAGCAGGGCAGAGATCCGTTGTCAGGCAGAGAACTCCGTCCTCCCCATCCAGCGCATCAAGAACGCGCCGGACGTGCTTTTTGAGATTCAAAATTACGCAGCACTGTGAAATCCCGCGTACTTCCTCCGCGAGCTCCTCGAGGGGAGTCTCCCGCTCTACTCGCCACTGCCACGTTGTGCGCCGCGTTGCCTCAAAGAGCGCCTGAGGCCGGGGGACGATCTCGCGCGGGCTCCACGACAGCCCGGGGCGGAATCGGAACGATGGCTGTGTCGCCGTAGAGAGTACCACCGTGCAGCCGTAGCGCCCGCACAGCTCCTTGACCGTGCGTAGCGTCGCGTCCAGGAGCGCCCCCGGGAGCGTCTGCGCCTCGTCGAACACGATCACGCTGTCGGCCAAGTTGTGCAGATGGCGGCAGCGCCCCGCCTTAGCGGAAAAAAGCGGCTCGAGAAAGCTGACATTGGTTGTCACAATGCACGGCGCATCCTGCCGCTCCATCAAGTCAGCAGTTTCCTTAGTCCAGACGACATTGCCGTGTATCTCCAATAAATCCGGGATGATTTCACAATAATCATCACAATTTTGCTCTAAAATGGAGAGATATGGGAGAACGAGTACCACCCGCCGCTTGCCGTGCAAAATGCAGTGCTGTAAGGCAAAGGCCATCAGGCTGAGCGTCTTCCCAAGCCCTGTCGGAGCGGTCAGGGTGAAAAGCCCGGGCGGCTCTTTGCCCGCCTCTAAGCACCAGTCAAACAGCGCATCGCGCAGCCCATTTAGCTGCGTGGACGCCTTAGAGGCATGTTGCTTCTCGGCGCGAAGCGCCATCAAACGTTCTAAAGCTTTCTCGGCATCGAGCGGCGCTGCCGCGCTTTTCTCCAAATAGTCCGGCTCAAAATGCTCCGCAGAGCTGCTCCAATCCGCATCGATAAGCGCAGAGTAGAGGAAACGCTCAAAGAGCATTTTGGATAGCTCCACGTCTTCCGCTAAATACACGGGACGCGGCTCCAGTGGAGCGATATCAAATGCCTTTTTCCAGCGCGCAAGAGTTGCGGCAAATTCCTCCCGGCCATAGATGGAGATCGTTCTGTTCATACTGTCCATTCGATCTCCGGTGCCTTTTTTCGCTTCTTCAAGCTTTGCACTGTAGGCGCCAATGCTCTGAAGCTCCCCGTGGTGACTTGCAATCACCGCCGCCATCTCCGGACATTTGCTGACCACCGCCGCGCCGGGGAGCGCGTGGTTGACGCGGGTCTTTGTTCCGCGCAGAACCTGTTGAAAGTCCTCCGACCACTTCCCGAAATCATGCAGCAGCCCCATCTGCTCGCCCCAGCCGCCGTAGCCGAGCGGCGTCAGAAACTTGCGGCAAAGCTCGCCCGTTCGCGCCAAATGATGCTCAATTGTTTCCTTCTCCCCGTTGCCGTTTTCACTTTTGGCATAATATGTTTCCATTGTACATCACTCCTATTAATTCAATCATATTCCATTTTTCTACAAAAATCAAGCAAATTTGCCAATTAATTCGTAGAAATGGTATGACTTATTTTAGGCAATATGCATATGTTGTGCTTCTTTCGGGAAGCTATATAACACTTTGGCTTACCGTTGACGCGCGGCATCTGCGAATAAATTCCCGACGTAGTAGACGGCCTGGGAACTCAGCTCAATTCCGTTGCCGATACTCTTGAGAGCGCTGATAATGAGCTGGCTAGCAGACTCAGAGGAAACGAAGGCTTTAAAGTCTCCATCCTTAGACATATAACATGTCCCAAAGCGGCTGTTTGCTTATCGGCAGAAAACGGAGATATATATGAAAGCAATACTAATCCGTCTTGGCGGAGTTGCCGCACTGGTGGCGCTGGTTCTCGGTATACTTGCAATTATGCATAAAGCCAATGCGAGTGCTGCGGTGATTGTTCTTCTGATCGCTTTGGCGATGATAAGCATAGGCAAGGGATTATAGGCGCCAGCCGTATCTCAATAACAAAAACGGCGTGACCTTTACGGTCACGCCGTTTTTGTGTTGTGGGATATTATTTTTTAAGCGAGCCCAGCAGGTGCTTGCCTGCAAAGAAAATCGCTGCAAAATACGATACGCCGAGGGCTATGGCCGAGAGAGAGCCCATCATGGAAAAAATACCATAGCTGAATGCGGAAAACAGGTCGAACAGATCCACCAGAACGCGTATTCCGAACAGCAGGAGCAGCAGTCCTGCTGCCTTATTTGTCGGAAGATCCTTTTTCAGCTCCAGCAGCCAATAGGCAGCGGCTATTGCCGCGTCTATCAGGAAGTAGATGAAAAACATAGCCGGTACACTTGTATACTTCATAATGTTAAAAATTGAAAACAAGTTCAAAACGGCAACGAACGTCATGGGGATCACCATAAGATAAGAGTCGACATCTTTCCGCATCATCAGCAGAACAAACAGAAGTGCGGGAGCAAGAAGCGAGGTGACATACGCGCGTCTTCCAAATACTATGATCAAAGTCAGCGCCAGCGCGACTCCGGCAGAGATAAGCGCGATTTTACGCCCCTTGGGCTCATCCGACAGCGGCAGGAATTTATCGGCGACGGCGGTGCTTGCGCCTGCTCCGACGGAGAAGGAGGGCGCGGCCTTCGGCGCGGTGTCCGCTTTTTCCGGTGCCGGAGCGCTCATCTGCGGAGCAGGCTCTGCCGGTGTCGGCGGAACGTCGCCCTCGCGCACGCCGAATTTTTCAATATACCATGACTCAAAACCGGCGCCCAGTGCCAGCTCCGTCCACAGCACGAGGATATCATCTACATTGACGCCCCTGCTCTCCTGAACGAGGACGCTGTACAAGCGCTCGTTTACGACGTCGAAAGCATTCACCGATGAAGAACCGCCCGCCACGAGACCCTCGCCGAGGGCTACAAGCTCGCCGACGCGGCGATCGCCCAGGTCGTACAGATACACCTGCACGCCCCACATTCGGGTTCCGACCATCAAGCTGTGGCCGGAGAGGAGAACCGCGACCTGGGGCTGTATATTGTCCCCGGCAAGAGGGTCATCCTCCAACTGATCTACCTGCGCTTTAGTGGCGTTTATCGCCTGACGCAGGTCATTTGTAAGGCTTTTTAATGGCTTTCGTGTGGTAAATTCCACGGAATCGGTTTTCAGTGATCCCACGATCTCATCCTCCTTTTATTTAAAGCGCGTCATGCTGTCGGCGCGTTTGCCGAAAGCCTTTGCGACAAATATAATTACAAGGAATACAGCGAAAAGAATGGCGAAGATTATCCATGTTCTTCCTGCGCTTGCGGCGCTGTGGCCGAGGAGATTATACGCGGCGGTTGCCGTTTTGAAGGAATAGGAAAGAGCCAAAACAAGGCTGATGGCCGTGATCGGGGTTGAGCTGTAGCCGTTTTTGAAGGAGTCTGCGAAATTAAACAGCGCGGCGCTGCAATAGGCCACAACTATCGAGAACAGGGCGGAGGATATGCTTGTGGCCATAAAGAAAAGCACAAATGACAGCGCTATGGCTATCCAGCCGAGGACATACAGGGAATTTACTTTTTTCTTTTTGTCTTCCATTGCCTGAAGCTTATGCTGACGCTCCTGCTCAAGCTTGGCTTGCCTCTCGCGCTCGTCGGCTTTTTTCCTTTCCAGCTCAGCTCGGCGCTCCTACTCGAGCTTTGCGGCTTTTTCGGCGTCCTCACGCGATTTAGCAAGATCATCCAGAACTCTCTTGGCGTTGCCGAAGCTGTCGCCGTTCTCGAGCGCTCTTATAGCCAGCTTTTCGGCTGTGGCGACGTCCCTCGGCTCGTTATAATACAAGAGGAATGCCAATGCGCCGTCGGCACGGGCCTGAGCGGCGGTATCGCCCTGCCTGACGGCTTTCTCCGAAGCCATCCGCATAGTCTCACGCGCCTGCCGGAGATGAAGAGCAGCATCGTTGCTCCGCACTTTCAGATCGTCCATGTAAAAAGCCTCAAAGACCTGAGCCTTGGTAATGTACAGATCCGCCAGATCGGGAGCGATCAGGATAGCCTTGTTTATGTGGGAAAGTGCGGCCTGATATTCGCCGGTGGCTCTGCAAATATGCGCAGCCATATTAAGGAAGGGAAAATCGTTCTCGTCCGAATATGGCAGGGCGCGCTCAAGCGCGGTTTTTGCCATGTCGTTTTCCCCGCGGGATAAATAATCGCGGGCAGAAGCGTTTATTCTATGATATAGGAATTATTATTCGCCACACAAAAGGATAGTTTTTTCGGAGATTTTGAAAAAATACCGTTGCTGATAAAAGTATCAGCAACGGTATTTTATCTGCCGTCAGCAGCCCAATACGCAGCCGTCCGCGCGCGGCTCCGTTGCGCCGCAGAGCGTGCCGTCGGAGGTGCGGAAGATGGCCTGGCCGCGTCCGTAGGTGCGGTCGTCCACTATGCGTATCTCGTGCCCGCGCTCTCTCAGCGCCGCCACGGTTTCGTCGGAAAAAGCCGATTCCATATAGACCTCCAAGCCCTGCTGCCAGCAGAAGCGCGGAGCATCCAGCGCCGCCTGCGGATTGAGGCCGAAATCCAGCATATTCATAAGAAATTGCACATGCGCCTGCGGCTGCATATATCCGCCCATAATGCCGAACGGCCCGACGGGAGCGCTGTCCTTCGTCAGGAAGCCGGGGATGATAGTGTGGTACGGATACTTGCGGGGCGCGGCCATGTTGACATGTCCGTCCTGCATCGAGAAGCACGCGCCGCGATCCTGAAGGCAGATGCCGGTGCCGGGTACGACTACGCGCGAGCCGAAGTTGCGGTAAAGGCTCTGTATCATTGAAACCATGTTACCGTCGGAATCGGCTGTGCAGAAATACACTGTGTCCGAGCCCTGAGGCCGACCCGGCGCATAGATCTGCGCGCTGGGGCTTATAAGGTGACTGCGCTCTGCCGCATAGTCCCGGGACAGAAGCTCGCCTATTGTGCGGCGCATATAAGCCGGGTCCGCTATCTCATGCAGAGCGTCGGAGAAAGCGAGCTTGAGCGCCTCCATCTGCAAATGCAGCGTTCGCGGATCGTCGCGCCCGGTGTATTGAAACCGCTCCAAAATGTTCAGCGCCATGAGCGCCGTAAGCCCCTGCCCGTTCGGGGGAAGCTCCCACACGTCGCAGCCGCGATAGCGCGTGTGTATCGGTGCGACCCAGCGCGGCTCATATGCCGCCAAATCCTCCTGCCGCAGCAGCCCGCCGGAAGCGGCGCTGTATCGGCTCATCTCATCTGCGAGCGCACCGCGGTAGAACGACTCGCCGCCTGTGCGGGCGATCTCTTGCAGAGTGCGGCCTAAATCGGGCAGGGCATATAGCTCCCCCGCGCGGAAGCGCTTGCGTTCGGGGTTGAAAAGCGAAAACCATTCGTCCAGCTCGGGATGCTGCGGTGTAAGCCCGGCGATCTCGGCGGAGTTGAGATTCAGGATATCCGCGTTGTCGGGCGAGAGCGCGTAGCCCTCGGACAGTTCCACGGCGGGAGCAAATACCTCCGTGAGCGGCAGCGAGCCGAAGCGTCGGTTCAGCGCGCACCATGCGGCGGGGGCGCCCGGCACCGTGACGGGGAGCCAGCCGTCAAAGGGGACGGCGTCGTATCCCCGCGCCGTGACCGCCTCTTTGTCAAACAGCGCAGGTGAGAAGCCGCTGGAGTTGAGGCCAAAAAGCTTCGCGCCGCGCTGCTGCACGATGGCGAAGCAGTCTCCGCCGGGTCCGCAGTTGGCCGGATCGAGCACTGTCAGCGCCGCTGCCACGGCAAGTGCTGCATCCACGGCGTTTCCGCCGCTGCGGAGAATGCGCAGGCCGGCCTCGGTCGCGAGTGGGTGGGAGGATGCGGCCATTCCGTGCGCGGCATATACCAGATTGCGCCGGGACGGATAAGGATAGGATAAGGGGTCAAAAGAGAGCATGTCTTGTATCTCCTTGTCAATCGATGCTGTTTTTACTTAATTATATTTTTTGTACTGATTTATCAATAATTTGGATGTTTATAAAATAACAGCAAACGCAAATCGGGCTGCCGGAACAGATTAGTATTCCGGCAGCCCGATATTTTATCGCCAGATTATATCGCCTGTGCGGGCATCGACATAGAAGTTATACTCCTGCCCGCTGAGCGTGAACGAGATGTGGTAGACCGGTGTATCCCCGATCCATTCGGTCTGCACATTCGGGTTCTCTACCTCCCCGACGACATGATTTACAAGCCCCAGCACGCGGCTGAGCGCATCCATCGGGTCGATCAGGCTCGGCGTCTCCTCCTCCGGCGGCTGCGGAGGCGTCACGGTACCGCCGGAGCCGCTTTGCCCCGCTCCCTCCGCGATTTGCTCAGAATCGAGGACGGCCCCGCTCTTTGCGGAGATAGTATATCGGTATGTATACCTCCCGTCGGAAAAACAGACGACATAGGCAAGCTCTCCGTCGCGGCTGTCAAACGTTGCCGTGCAGTCGGCAGCCGACAGGCCGGATGATCCGGCGCTTTCCAGCGCTATCGCGGCGGCGGCATCGATGCTGCTGTAGCCGCTGCTGCTCACGGTGCCAAACAGGCTGGCGTTTTTAAACTCAACGCCGCATTTATCCGCGAGAAACAGCAAATCCTGGATAGGCAGCGTGCTCAGCCGCTCGATCGCCCAATCCTCCATCTGCGCCGCCATTGTGTCCACCAGCGCAACCTTGCCGGCAGACACGTTCAGCTTCTCCGCCTGCGCCTGAATATCCGCATCATCGGAAAGCCGCTGATACAGCACCGCGGTATGGAACTCATTCGTCTGCGCCGTCTCCTCGACCGTGGAGACGACCTTTTCGCAGAGTGCCTCCGAGCGAGCATCGCTTGCGTTTTCCACGGACACCAGCATGGCGTTTTGCACATCGCTCAGGTATTCCTTATCTATCATCGCCGAGGTCAGCGCCTCCACGGCGCGGTCAAGGCTCATATTCTCAAGATCCATATCCTCAAGCAGCGCCGCCGCGTCCGCGTTGAGCGGCACAACGTTCTTCACGCGGTTGAGGCGGTTTACCTCCATCGACACGCTGGGGTTTACATCAACCATGACGACGCAGCGGGACGCGTCCATCACATAATAGCCTAAAAGGCCGCCGAGCAGCAGCACGAACACCGCAGCAGCCGCCATAATGCGCGGCATTATTCGGCGCGGGCGCGGCGTCTTGACCGCAGAGGGCGCGGGCGCGCGCTCATCGCACATTTGCAGAAGCTCATCCAGCCGGTTCGGCGCGAGATCCGACATTTCTTCTGCCAGCTTCGTTTTCAATTCAGAAGTATTCATATTTGATCTCTCACCAACTTCTCAAGCTTTTTCAGGGAACGGCTGTATTTATTCAGCACTGTGGAAAGCGGCATCTCCAGCAGCGCCGCTATCTCCCGGTGCTTCAGCCCCGCCACGACGTGCAGCACCACGATCTGCCGCTCGGTCTCCGGAAGCTCGGCCAGCACCGCACGGGTCACGATCTTATTTTCACAGGCAAGAAACTGATCCAGCGGATCTGCCTGCTCCGGGCTGTCGTCTATAAGGCTGCCCAGGCGCTTATTTTCCCGTATCCGCGCCAGCGCGAGATTCCTCGCAATGCCCAAAATCCACGGAAGCGGGCTTTTGCCGCGCGGTACATATGTTCCGGCAGAGCACCAGACCTGCAAAAAGGTCTCCTGCATCACGTCCTCGGCTGCGTGCATATCGCGCAGCATCGACAGCACGAAGCTGTACACCGCGTTTTTCGTCTGCATATAAAGCTCGGAAAGCGCATCCCTGCTGCCGTTTGCAATATCCAAAATTATTTTTTCGTCTGTAGCCATGTGTGTGCCGTTACCGCCCATAGAAGGGCTGCTCCCCACGCCAAGAATTTCACTATGGCTTTCATCATAACACACCTCACTCAGTATTGCAAAAGCTATTGTAAAATATCGCAAATTTCCATCGAAAAAATTTTATTTTAAATTTTAAAAATTTTTTGAGATAAATTATACATGTAGCGACAATACTGTATAGAACTTCGCATCATAAAGGAGGAACCCACAGATGACCATTGCCGCAAAGCCGCTGAAACCATCGGTCTGCAAGCCGTGGCTTAAATATTACAGTGAGAGCGCCATACAGTTTGAGCTTCCCAAGGCCACGATTTATCGCTACATATATGAAAACAACAAAAACCATCGAGCTTCGATTGCGATCAATTATTTCGGGGCTCGCATCAGCTACGGCAAGCTGCTCGACAGCATCGACCGCTGCGCGTCCGCTTTTTCCGCGCTGGGCGTGCGAAAGGGCGATGTGATATGCTGCGCATCAGTTTCCACCCCGGAGTCTGCCTATGTGCTGTACGCTCTGAACAAATTAGGCGCATCCGTGCTTACGCTCGACCCGCGCAGAAGCGTATCCGAGCTGCGGAAGTTTATAGAAAGCGCGTCGAGAAAGGTCATCGTTGTGCTCGACCTTGCCTATGAGCACGTCTGCGAAGCGATGGAGGGGCTCGGCGTTGAAAACGTCGTCGTAAGCTCCGTTGACGATTCCATGCCGCTTACGGTCAGAACCCTGAAGCGGCTGAAAATGCCCGCGCCGAAGATTGCGTACAACGTGCATACATATAAATGGTCGAGCTTTTTGCGGCTCGGCAAAGGCATCGAGGTCGAGGAAGCGGCATACGGCGAAACTGAGCTTGCCGCAATCACGCTCACCGGCGGCACGACGGGCGATCCCAAGGGCGTTATGCTCTCAAACGACGGCTTCAACGCGGTCGCGGTCGATTTTCGGATGTGCGGCGTGAGCTACTCCCGCGACCAGCGCTTTTTGAACATCATCCCCGTTTTTTCCTCATACGGCATCGTCTCGAGCCTGCATATGCCGCTGTCGCTGGGGCTTGAGATCGTGATGATACCGAAGCTCGACCCGGATCAGCTTGGCCGCCTGGTGAAAAAATACCGTCCGGCGCACACGCTGCTCGTTCCGGCGCATTACGAAAAGCTCATGAACAGCAAGGAGATGCAAAACGGCTTTGACCTGTCCTTCTTTGAGACGGCGGGATCCGGCGGTGACACGATGAACGCCGGGCTCGAGCGCAAGCTCAACGGCTTCCTGCGGACGCACGGCTGCAAATACCCGCTCTCTCAGGGCTACGGCATGAGCGAGGTCAGCTCGGCGGCAAGCTGCTGCTGCAACGGCAATTTCAAGAGTCTGAGCGTCGGTTACCCGCTGCTGACGACCACCATCGGCATTTTCAGACCCGGAACCACCGAGGAGCTCGGCTACAACGAGGAGGGCGAGATCTGCATAACAGGCCCCTCCGTTATGCTCGGCTACTACAACAACGCAGCCGAGACCGAAAAGGTTCTCATCCGGCATCCGGACGGGAACGTATGGGTTCACAGCGGCGATTTGGGCCGCATGGACGAGGACGGCTTTGTGTTTATCAGCGGCCGCATCAAGCGCATGATAACGCGCTTTGACGGACATAAGATATTCCCCACGCAGGTCGAGGGCGCTATCGGCACGCACAAGGACGTGTTAAGCTGTGCCGTTGTCGGCGTAAAAGACAGTCTGCACGCTCAGGGCATGATGGCCGTGGCCGTCATGGAGCTGCGCGAAGGCTGCGACGAAAAAGCGGTGCAGGCCGAGGTGGAGCAGATCTGCCGTGCGGAGCTTGAAGAGCGCGGCAGGCCGGCCGACTATCTGTTCGTGCGGCAGATGCCGCGCACCGGCATGGGCAAGATAGATTATGGCCGCCTTGTCGTGAATTATGAGGACTCATGCCTCCCAATGCGAAAAATCGTATAACGGAATTTATATAAGGAGAAAAAACGATGAAAAAAGTAATCTCTCTTTTTCTGGTGCTCGTGCTGCTGAGCACGCTCTGCGTGAGCGCCTTCGCCGCCGACGCATCCAACGTCAAGCAGTACGGCACATACACCTGCATCGGAGACAGCAACGCCGCCGGTTACGCGCTCCCCGACTACACGGATATCTGCACGCGCACGCCGGGAGCTTACCACGATCTCGTCGCCGATGCCGTCGGCGCGCAGCTTCTGCAATTTGGCTGGGGCGGCTTTCGCACCCATGAGGTGCGCCACATGCTCGACCCCGATTTTGAGATAACCGACTGGTCATATGCAGACAACTGCGCCGGTAAGGTCCACAAAGAGGATCTTGACTCAAGAAAAGACGCCTATATTCAGGCGGTCGCGGACGCAGAGCTTATCACCCTGAACGTGGGCGCGAACGATATCTTCGGCGCGGCTTTGGGCAAGGCCATGCTCGTGCTGTTTGAGGAGGATACCTCCAACCCTGTGCTGGCTGAGATCAAGGAAAAGCTCGCAGAGGGCGGCAGTCTTGCCGCGGCTCTGCTAAAGCTCATGGGCTATGCCGAAAGCATCGGCAAGGGCTCGGAATTTCTTTTGGTGCTTGCCGACGCCATGAATCAGGCGTACAAGGAGTTTGACGAGAACTGGGATCAGATCATAAAGAGCATTTATGCTCTAAATCCCGACGTGACGCTCGTCGTTTTGAGCGCGATAAACCCCTTTAGCAACACCTCCCTGAGCGAGGGCAGTGCTCTGAAGATAGGCAAGCTCGCCGCGCCCATAGTCGCGAAGCTCAATCGAACCATGAAGCAGACCTCCGCTTACGCAAAGGACTATTTATATTGCGATGTATCGCAGGCGCAATTGGGCGAGCTCGCCATAAAGCAGGAGGATTTCTGGAGTGCTTATCTTCCGGCCGTACACCCCACGGCTGAGGGGCATCAATACATCGCCGACGAGATTCTAAAGCTTCTGCCCGAGCGCGATGACTCCGACCTGCCGTCGGGTCTGAACACAAAAGAGCACATCGCCTACATCGCCGGATACAAAGACGGCACCGTCCGCCCCGACAATAACATCACCCGCGCCGAGGTCGCCATGATATTCTACCGCCTGCTTGACGATGACGCGCACGCGAAATACGATACTACCGCAAATTCCTTCACAGACTTTTCAGCCGACGCATGGTTCGGCAAGGCGGTGTCCACGCTGAGCGCGATGGGCGTGATTCAGGGCTATTCCGACGGTACTTTCCGGCCGGATAACAACATCACCCGCGCAGAGCTTGCCGTGATCGCCGTGCGCTTCTTCAACGCGCCGGAAACCGACGCTGACGCTTTCTCCGATATTTCCGGCCACTGGGCGCGCAGCTACATAAACGCGGCGGCGCAGCTCGGCATCGTGGGCGGCTATAAGGACGGAACCTTCCGCCCGTCGAACAACATCACCCGCGCCGAGACCGTTCAGATGGTAAACAACACCCTTGGCCGCCACCCCGATAAAGATCACCTCCTGCCCGGCATGGTCACCTTCTCCGACAATCTGGACACGGGCAAGTGGTACTACGCCGCCATTCAGGAGGCAGCGAACGCCCACGATTACGAGATAGTCGACGGCACGGAGCACTGGACGGCTCTCAAATAATTTAAATAGTTATATCCTCTCTTCCCCCCCTCTTTCTCCCATACCCATGTGTGGGAAATGCCGACAGCTCACGCTGTCGGCATTCTTTTTTTGTTTCCTTATAAAGCAAAAATGCAGGCAACCCGTACAGGCTGCCTGCATTTGAGCCAATCATAGATTAGAAGGGCCAATCAAAAATGGCGTTGAATATAAACCATGCAGCGATCTTCAGCATTCCTTTTACCTCCCGTTTTATTTTGTGTTTAAGTGCCTTCATAATATAAAGACGGTAAAAATTTCGGAATATTTTACTTTAACCGGAAAAAAATAAAAATTTTTTTGCCGCAGGGGCGCAAAATGTGATAATATCACGGAAAGGAACTGCTGTTTTGGGTATACTTAGGCCATAAATAAAGATTCAGGAGGAACAAATCATGTCAGTTATTAACATTACAAACGAAAGCTTTGAAAACGAGGTTCTGCGCGCCGACAAGCCCGTCCTGCTGGACTTCTGGGCTTCCTGGTGCGGCCCCTGCCGCATGGTAAGCCCCATTGTAGACGAGATTGCCGAGGAGCGCTCGGACATCGTCGTGGGCAAGATAAACGTCGATGAGCAGCCCGCTCTCGCAGCCCGCTTCGGCATTATGAGCATCCCCACTCTGGTCGTCATGAAGGACGGCAAGGTCGCAAACCACGCCGTGGGCGCACGCTCCAAGGCTCAGATACTCGAGCTGCTCTGATCGGGGGTAAAGGCCATGGGATTTTTCGATTTTCTGCACGGTGCGGATATAAACGAGGGCGTTGAGCTTTTCCGCTCCACGCCCGGCGCGCTGCTGCTTGACGTGCGCACGGCTCAGGAATACGCCGGAGGCCACATCCCCGGCAGCGTGAATATTCCCTTGCAGGAGCTTGAGCGAGCAAAGAGCGTCATCCCCGCAAAGGATACGCCCGTTTTTGTCCACTGCCTGAGCGGTGCGAGAAGCCGTCAGGCGGCGGCAGAGCTAAAGCATATGGGCTATTCAAACGTCCAAAACATCGGCGGTATATCCGCATGGAGAGGAGAGGTTCAAAAGTAATGAAAGTTGTAATCGTAGGCGGCGTGGCGGGAGGCGCCACGGCAGCGGCAAGGATTCGCCGCTTAGATGAGAAGGCCGAGATCGTTGTATTCGAGCGCTCAGGCTTCATAAGCTACGCAAACTGCGGCCTGCCGTATTATATCAGCGGAGTCATCTCCGACGGCGGCGACCTGACGCTGCAAACGCCGGAGAGCTTCATGAGCCGCTTCCGCGTGGATATGCGCGTGCATCACGAGGTCACCGCGATAAACAAGGATAAAAAGACCGTTTCCGTCAAGAATCTTGAGACCGGCGAGGAATTTGAGGAGAGCTACGATAAGCTGCTTCTCTCCCCCGGCGCAAAGCCCACGCGCCCCAATCTTCCGGGCGTCGGCATCGGCAGCCTTTTCACCCTGCGCACGGTGGAGGATACCTTCCGCATCAGGGAATTCATCGACGCGCACAGCCCCAAATCGGCGGTGCTGGCAGGCGGCGGCTTTATAAGCCTTGAGGTCGCGGAAAACCTGCGCGAGCTTGGCATGGACGTCACCATCGTCCAGCGCCCGAAGCAGCTCATGAACCCCTTTGATTCGGACATGGCGGCGTTCATCCACGCCGAGATGCGCAAGCACGGCGTAAAGCTGGCGCTCGGTCACACCGTTGAGGGCTTCGAGGAAAGAGACGGCGGCGTTGACGTGCTTTTGAAGGACGCAGCTCCCCTGCACGCCGACATGGTCGTTTTAGCCATCGGCGTCGCGCCGGACAGCACCCTCGCCAAAAACGCCGGTCTTGAGCTTGGCATGAAGGGCAGCATCGTTGTAAACGACCGCATGGAGACCTCCGCTCCCGATATCTATGCCGTGGGCGACGCCGTGCAGGTCAAGCACTTCGTCACAGGCGAGGACGCCGTTATCTCGCTCGCGGGCCCGGCCAACAAGCAGGGACGCATCGCCGCCGACAACATCTGCGGCGGAGACAGCCGATACAAGGGCAGCCAGGGCAGCTCTGTGCTGAAGCTGTTTGATATCACCGCCGCCGCCACCGGCCTAAACGAGACCGCCGCAAAGAAAGCCGGACTGAACGCAGATAAGGTCATACTCTCGCCAATGAGCCACGCGGGCTACTACCCCGGCGGGAAGATCATGACAATGAAGGTCGTCTTTGAAAAGGAGACCCTGCGTCTGCTGGGCGCACAGATAGTGGGCTATGAGGGCGTTGACAAGCGCATCGACGTGCTCGCTACCGCGATACGCTGCGGCATGAAGGCCAACGATCTCAAGGATCTTGAGCTTGCCTACGCGCCGCCCTATAGCTCTGCCAAGGACCCCGTGAACATGGCGGGCTTCATGATAGAAAACCTCGCCAACGGCCTTGTAAAGCAGTGGTATCTTGAGGACGTCAAGACCCTGCCGCGCGACGGCAGCGTGACGCTTTTAGACACCAGAACGCCCGGAGAATTTGCCCGCGGCCACTTCGACGGCTTCCGCAACATCCCCGTTGATGAGCTAAGAGAGCGCCTCGGCGAGCTTGAAGCGGGAAAGCCCGTTTACGTCAACTGCCAGAGCGGTCTGCGCAGCTATATTGCCTGCCGCATCCTTGCCGCCGAGGGCTTTGACTGCTATAACTTTGCCGGAGGCTACCGCTTCTATGACGCGGTCGAGAACGACCGCTGCCTGATAGAACAGGCCACCGCCTGCGGCATGGACAAATAAAAACATATATAAAAACGGCTGTTTTACGTTCTTGTAAAACAGCCGTTTTTAATGGTTATTTATCCAATTCAAGGCGGGCTCCCTCATCAGAGAGCTTTTTCCTTTCGTTGCCACGCTTCAAATAGTCGTTATTGCCATAACCCGACCGGTGAGAGCGGTAAAAGCTTTGCCGTTCTAATTAGGTTGAGGCCGTAGGGGCGAGCATTGCTCGTCCGTGTGACGGTTAATTGACGCACCAAATTAGAACGGCAGAGTAAGGATTAACCCTCAACAATTTTCCGCAGACCCTCGGTATCGCACAGCTCGACCGTGCCCCGGGACAGGCGCACAAAGCCCTCGCCCGAAAAATATTTCAGCATCCTCGTGACTACCTCGCGGGGATTTCCCAAATGCTTGCCGATGGTCTCATGCGTCAGGCGCAGGGTATTCGTGCCCTCGATATTTGCCTCCTCCAGCAGAAATCCGGCAAGGCGCTGGTCAAAACGCTTCCAGAGCACCTGATCCATCAGCCACATGACATCGGAAAAGCGCGAGGCCATGATCTCGTTTGTGAAGTTTGCCGCGGGAGCGCTGTCGGCCATGATCTGCCGGTAAATTTCCGCCGGTATGACCCACAGCGTCGTGTCCTTTTCCGCTTCGATGGTTATATCAAACTGGATAGAGTTCATCATGCACGAGGCCGAGAACAGGCACATGTCCCGCTCAAACAGCCTGTAGAGCGTTATCTCGCGTCCGTCCTCCGAGAGCATGTACGCCCGAAGCTGACCCTGCTTCACCATAAGCAGACCGGTGCACTCCATGCCGCCGCCGTGAACGACAGTGCCCTTTTTCACACTGCGCTCTGCGAGATGTCCGCGAAGCAGCTCCTGCTGCGCGGCGGAAAGCTTCTGCCATATCGGGAAATATGCTTCAAAATCCATGGTATCCACCCCTTATCTACTTCACAACGACGTTTTTCTCACCGAGCATTTCCTTTAGCTCCGCCACGAGCGCTTCGTGAATGACGCAGCTTGCGCCGATGCGCTTTTTCTCCTTTTCGCAGTAGATTATCATCTGCTGCTGTCCGGGGAACATGGTGAGGATAAGCTCTATACGCTTTAGCTCCGGGCAGTCTGCTCCCGGCAGCTTTACCCACAGCTTCGCGCCCTCGCCCACCGGCGGCTTCGCCGGAGCAGTGCGCGCAGGCTCTGCCCTCATTGCGCCGAGATCCGCTATGGGACGTATGGTGTCCACCGTGAGCTGAGGCTCTTTTTCGTCGCGCAGGGATATCCTGCCCTTGACGATTATCGGCTCGTTATCCTTTATAAACCCGCCGCAGGCATCGAGCGCGCGCTGGAACACGACAAGCTCGATAGCGCCGCTGTCGTCCTCAAGGTTAATATAGCTCATGAGCGTGCCGGATTTGGTGGCGCGGGTTCTGCTCGACTGCACCACACCCGCGATGGTGACGCTCTGCCCGTCGGAGAAGCGCTTCGCGCCATTCTCACTGCTAAAATCGCTCATGATCGCGCCTATCGGCACTATCCCGGCGCGGCGCACCGCCTCGCGGTACTCGTCCATCGGGTGCCCGCTCAGGTACAACCCCGTCGTCTCCTTTTCCATCGCCATAAGCTCGGCGCGGGTAAACTCCTCTATATCGGGTATCTCTATCTGCATGGAGGCAGTTTCGGAAAACTCCGGCTCACCGAAGAGATTGAGCTGACCGTCAACATTGTCGCGGCTCTCCTTCTGGATGCCGTCGATCATCACACCGGCGACGCGAAGCAGCGCCCTGCGCTTGAAGCCTAAGCTGTCAAATGCGCCTGCGCGGATGAGATTTTCCACGGCGCGGCGGTTGAGATCGCGCCCGGCCATGCGGCGGCAGAAATCCTCAAGGCTGCGGAAAGGCCCGTCCTCGTCTCGGCGGGCGATAAGCTCGTTTATAAAGCCGCGGCCTATGCTCTTTATCGCGACAAGGCCGAAGCGTATATTATCGCCCGACACCGAGAAATCCGCCAGCGATTCGTTCACATCCGGCGGCAGCAGCTTTATGCCCATCTCGCGGCACTCGGCAATGTACTCGGCGATCTTGAGGCTGTTATCGAGCACCGACGAGAGCAGTGCCGCCATGTACTGCCTCGGGTAGCGGCGCTTCATGTACGCCGTGCGGTAGGACACGACGGCGTAGCTCACAGCGTGAGCCTTATTAAACGCGTAGCTTGCAAAGTCGATTATCTCGTCGTATATGCTGTTTGCCGTCGCCTCCGGAACACCGCGCTTGACAGCGCCGTCGATGCCTCGGCTCTCATCGCCGTGGACAAACGCGACGCGCTCGGCGTCGATGACCTTGTGCTTTTTCTTGGACATTGCGCGGCGTATCATATCCGCCTGGCCGAGCGAAAAGCCCGCAAGGCGGCGGAATATCTCAATGACCTGCTCCTGATAGACTATGCAGCCGTAGGTGACTTCAAGTATGGGCTTGAGCATCTCGTGCTTATAGCGTATTTTGTCCGGGTTGCCGGAGCTTTCAATGAAGCGCGGTATGCTGTCCATGGGGCCGGGGCGGTATAGGGCGATAACGGCGGTGATATCCTCAATGCTCTTGGGCTTGAGCCCCGTGCACACGGCGGTCATGCCGCTGCTCTCAAGCTGGAACACACCGCTTGTCCTGCCGGCGGATATCATATCGAACACCGCCTTGTCCCCGTCGGGTATCTTATCGACCTCGAAATCCGGCTCTGTACGGCGCACCATTTTTGCCGCGTCCTCGAGCACCGTGAGGTTGCGCAGGCCGAGAAAGTCCATTTTCAGCAGCCCCAGCTCCTCGAGCGTCGTCATCTGGTACTGCGTCACGACCGACTCGTCGTTTTTCGACAGCGGCACATATTCGTGCACCGGCCTGTCGGTTATAACAACGCCCGCAGCGTGCATGCTGGCATGGCGCGGCATGCCCTCAAGCGCCTCGGCGACGTCAATGAGCCTGTGCAGCGATTCGTCGCTTTCATACATATCGCGCAGCGGCTTTGAGAGCTTCAGCGCCTCTTTTATCGTCATATTGACCGCCATCGGCACGTTTTTCGCAACCGCGTCGGTATCGGCATAGCTGAAATCGAGCACGCGCCCGACGTCGCGTATCGCCGCTCGCGCCGCCATCGTGCCGAAGGTGACTATCTGGGCAACGTGGTCATGCCCGTACTTGCGGTTGACGTAGTCGATGACCTCGCCGCGACGGTTGACGCAGAAGTCAATGTCGATATCCGGCATACTCACGCGCTCGGGGTTTAAAAATCGCTCGAAGTACAGGCTGTATTTTATCGGGTCTATATCCGTGATGCCCAGCGTATATGAAACGACGCTGCCCGCCGCCGAGCCTCTGCCCGGGCCGACGGGTATCTTCTGCGATTTTGCGTAGCTTATGAAGTCCGAGACGATGAGGAAATAGTCCACAAAGCCCATCTTGTTTATCATCTCAAGCTCGTAGTCGAGCTGCTTTTCGACAGTGCCGTCGTCGTTGGGGTAGCGCTCGCGCAGGCCGCTGAAACAGAGCTTTTGCAGATACTCAAAGCTGTCGCTCTCGCCCTCGGGGAGCCGGAAGCGCGGCAGCTTGTAGTGGCCGAACTCGAAGTCGTAGCTGCACATATCCGCTATGCGCGCCGTGTTGTCGGCGGCCTCGGGGTATTCCGGGAAGAGCGCGCGCATCTCCGCCTCGTCTTTTATGTAAAATTCCTCCGTCTCGAACTTCATTCGCGACGGGTCGGACACGGATTTCTGCATCTGAACGCACATGAGCACGTCCTGATAATACGCGTCCTTTTTCTCGAGATAGTGCGCGTCGTTTGTCAGCGCAAGGGGTATTCCCGTCTCGCGGTGCAGCCGCAAAAGTCCCTCGGCGGCGCGATGCTCTGCCTCGATTCCGTGATCCTGAATTTCAAGATAAAAGCTGTCCTGCCCGAAAAGCTCGCGCAGCTCCAGCGCCTTCTGCTTTGCTCCCTCGTAGTTGCCGGAGTTTAGCATCCTCGGTATCGCTCCCGCGACGCAGCCGGACAGGCAGACAAGCCCCGACGCGTGCTCGTGCAGCAGCTCCCAGTCGATGCGCGGCTTTATGTAAAAGCCCTCGGTGTAGGCCGAGGACACGAGATAGCAGAGGTTTTTGTAGCCCTCCTCGTTTTTGCACAGCAGGATGAGATGCGTGTACTCCGAGTCGATACCGTGCTCCTTGTCAAAGCGGCTTCTCGGCGCGACGTAGACCTCGCAGCCGATGATGGGCTTTATGCCCTCGGCGCAGCATGCCTTGTAAAACGCCACCGCGCCGTACATGACGCCGTGGTCTGTTATCGCAACTGCCGTCTGCCCCAGCTCCTTGACGCGCCGAACCAGCCCCTCGATGCGGCATGCGCCGTCGAGCAGCGAGTATTCGGTGTGAACATGCAGATGCACAAAACTCATTTTTTTACCTCGTTTCTACGCTTCAAATTTTCGTTTTTACCTTAACTCGACCGGTAATATTTGTTGTAATCGTTATTGCACTCGCGCGCTTAATAACACTCCGCACCCGTAGGGGCGAGCATCGCTCGTCCGCTTCTCAAATCATGCAGCGCAGTAAAACAGGTGCTATTGCCAAAAACCACGTTCTCGTTAAGCTCTGGAAATTGACCGACACGCGGACGGCCAATGGCCGCCCCTACGATGGAATGACAAAGTTTTTGCCGCTCTCACCGATTTAGAGCTTGGATATTGTCGTTATGCTCCAGTGTTTATAATCGGGCTGAAGCAATGACGATTACTTGAAGCCTTAATCCGAATCGCTTCGCGGCAGCTGCCGCTCCTCCGGTTTATAGTCTATAAGCTTCTTGAGCCGGTGGCTCAGGCAGCTTTTGGACACGGGCGGGTACGACAGCAGCGCGAGATCGGACAGGCTCGCCTCGGGGTTTGCAAAGCGCAGCAGCGCCGCCTCCTGGAGCTTGTCCGGCAGACTGTCCAGCCCGTAGAGCTTGTCTATCCGGCGTATGGCCTCCATCTGCTCGGCGGCGGCGGCGACGACCTTGTCGGCGTTTGCCGAATCGCAGTTTACCTTGCGGTTAATGCTGTTTTTCATGTCCTTCTCGATCTTGGCGCTCATCACGTCCATTGCCGAGATCGGCGCGCCTATCGTAGTCAGAAGATCCTCGATGCCCTCGCTTTTCTTGAAATACAGCAGGTGGTTTCCCTTGCGCTCGGCGCTCTTGGGCGAGAAGCCCAGCTCCAGCAGCACGGCCTCGGCCTCGCGGCTGACGCTGTAGTGCGTTGTCGCAAGCTCAAGGTGATAGCGCTTTTCCGGGTCGGTGACAGACCCACCCGCCAGAAACGCGCCCCTGACAAACGACGCTTTGCAGCACTGCTCCTCGATAACGCCGAAGTTTATATGCAGCGATGGGTTGTTCATGTCGTTGCCGAAAGTATCATATATCGTTTTTATTTTCTCCGGCTGCGTTATGCCGAAGCTTTTCTTGGCGCCGGCCTCGTCGGGCAGAACGTCAAAGCCCACGCCGAAGGCTTTTTTGAACAGATGCGGCAGACGCTGCGCAAATTCCACGCTCGCGGTGCTTATTCGTATCTCCCGAGGCGAGAAGCAGCGGCAGTAGAGCAAAACGCCGTATGCCTCGGCGACGGCGCAGCATTTGCGCTCGACCCGAGGCTCGCACAGCTCACTCTTAACTTTTTGCGCAAAAGTTTTCATATCGTTGCTACATTTCAAATAATCGTTATTGCGTCAGCACGACCGATGAGACTGGCAGTAATCCTTATTGCACTCTCGCTCTCAATCGTAGGGGCGACCATTGGTCGTCCGTTTTCTGAAATAATGCAGCGCTGTAAAATAGATGCCGGATACCAAAAATCACGTTCTCGTTAACCTCTGAAAATTGTCCAACACGCGGACGAGCGATGCTCGCCCCTACGGGTGCTGATTTTAAAATTGGTTTGTCATTTAGACAATGGAAATGTAATAAACATTGCCGCAGGATATATTCGGGACACCGCAATAACGACAATCACAATTCTTAATGCGGGTTGCCTCAATGGCAATTGTAGGGGCGAGCAGCGCTCGTCCGCTCCTCGCCGGAGGGGCAATTCGCATTAAGGCTTTGGATAATCGCTATTGCGTCAGTTCGACCGGTGACATTGTAAATATTCTTTAGAACGGCAAAGTTTTTACAGTCTAATAATTGAACGTGTGCGGCATAAGCTCGCGCAGGCGGTAGCTGACATATCTGCCGTCGGCGCGGGAGCACAGCACCTCCATATCGCCCTTATTAAACTCCGACAGGAACTGGCGGCACGAGCCGCAGGGCATACAGTAGTTCTGACTCTCGGCATAGATCGCTATGCGCACAAACTCGCGATACCCCTCGCTGACCGCCTTGACGCAGGCGGTGCGCTCGGCGCATATCGTGTCGCCCAAGGCCGCATTCTCCACATTGCAGCCTGTGAACACCGCCCCGCCCCGACACTCGAGCGCCGCTCCCACGGCAAACTTCGAGTAGGGCACATAGGCTTTGCGGGAGGCCTCCCTCGCTATGCTCAGAAGCTCCTTATCCGTCATCTCTCATCTCTCCTCATATATCAGCTTTTTTAGCATTGATTGTCAAGGGTATGCACGCCTGACAGCGCGTCTTTAAGGCGCTTTTTGCCCTTTTCGCTTTGATGGGCGACAGCCCATCTGCATCTCAAAAGCCAAAAATCACTCATAAATCCATCGCTGTCAGGTGCTTGCAGTTTTGCCGGAGCTCAAATGCGCTCAGACAATGAAAAGACCGCAGGGAATACTTGACGTATTGTCAAGGGCTTTGAAGCAGTATGGGCGGATTTGAGCCCGTCAAAACCGTGTATCCCCTTGTCAATCAATGCTATTTTTCCGTCAGGGTCTTATCTACATTTTCAAAGGTAACTGTCCAGTTGCTAATATTATAAAAGGGGTTGTTCTCGTTAGCCTTGATGCCCTCGATAACGCCGCGGTGGGTTATCATCTGGTGCTTCTCGAAGCACAGGGGCACAATGTAGGCTTTATTTATAATGTAAGCGCACATATTGTCGCAGGCGGTCTGGCGATTTTCGTCGTCGGCCGCGAGGTAGTCTGAGATAAGCGTCTCAAGGCTTGAGTCGCTCACCGCTCCGTAGTTGAGGCTTGCCGAGGTCATAAGCAGCTTGCTGGGGTCAAAGTCGGAGTTGAGGCGCACCTCGGCATAGTACATGTCGTAGTTTCCGGCAGTCAGCAGGGCGCGGTAATTATCCCAGTCCTGCTTGTTGACGGTCACCTTGATGCCGATTGACTTCATATCCTCGGCAAATTTCTGCGCCATGTTGACCTTCACGGTGCTCCCGCTGAACACGAGGAAGTCTATATCTATCTCAGTGAGAGTCTCGCCGTTTTTGATCTCCAGGTAACCGTCCTCATCATAGTCCTTCAGCCCCGCGTTGGAGAGTATCGACTGCACCTGCTTGAGGTCGTACCTGAACTGCTTCGCGTAGCTCTCGTTATACAGCTTGCTGGCGGGGTTTATCGGCAGGGACGCCGCCGTGGCATAGCCGCTGAACTGATTTGCAAGATATTCGCGGTCAAAGGCGTAGTTCATCGCAAAGCGCAGAAACTCATACGCGAAATCGCGGCTTGATGAGTTGAAGCCGATATAGTGCATATTCGTCGTGTTGAAGCCGCGGATCTCGTTTGCGTTGCCGTAGCCGAGGTTGGTGTTCGCGCTGGGGTCGTTCATAACGACGTCGATGAGCGAGTCCTCAAAGGCGGAGATAGTCTCGTCGACGACGCCGTACTCCTTGAGGTATATCGTCTTGAGCGGCAGGGTCGCTGAATTGGGGTATTTGTCAAACGCGTTAAGGGAGTTGTAGTCGGAGGCGTATGCGTATGGCCCCGAGCCGCCGGGGTAGGTGTTATTGAAGGTCCCGTACTGAATGACGGGCACCGTCAGCAGCATGGGAAACTGCATGTTTTTCTTCGTCAGGTTCACAACGACGGTCTTTTCGTCCGTTGCCGAGCTTCCGGCGACATAGGTAAAGCGGCCCTTGAAGCGGTCGGAGTTCACGGCGCACTGCATCGAATACGAAACGTCCGTCGCGGTAAGGCGCTGGCCGTCGTGGAACACATGGCTGGTGTCTATCGTGAACACCCAGCGCTGGCCGCCGTCGGTTGTCTCCCAGTCGGTTATTATGTTCGGTATCAGCTCAAAGCTGTTGCTGACCTCGAGCATATTCTCGTACACGAGGTTGCACACGAGCTGATTGTTCGTATTTGTGGCGATAAGGGGGTTCATGCTGTAGCTCTTGTTGCAGTTGAGGGTAAAAACATCGTCGGCAGCGGCGGTCTGGCCAAGCTCCTTGCCGGCGCTTTTGCCCTCGACGTAGTCGTCCTTATCGTCCGCCGTGCCGCAGGATACGAGCGAGAGCGTCATCAAAACCGCCAGCAGCAGCGACATATATCTCTTTATTTTTTCTGACATGGGCACACTCCTTAAAGAATTATCGCCGCCGCCATGCTTCCGCGCACGCCGTCGGTCGCGCGGTGCGACCAGTATTTATCCGGCAGGCACATGGTGCATTCCTCGGAAACGTCAATATTTTCGGCCTTGAGGCCAAGCTGCAAGAGACGGCGCACGTTGGCTCCGCGCAGGTCGACATGGGTCTTGCCGTTGGGTTTAAGGTCAAAAAGTCCCTCCGTGTCGCCGCCGAGATATCTCGACACCGCTTCGGGCACATCGTCATCGCACTCAAAGCAGCAGCGGCCTATGCTCGCGCCTATGGCGGCTTTTATGTCCTCCTCGTGCGCGCCCAGCGCCTGCATCTTACCGACGGCGACGCCGAGTATATCGGCAACTGAGCTTTTCCAGCCGCAGTGCACAGCCGCTATAACCTGCGCTGCCTCGTCACACAGCAACACGGGCACGCAGTCGGCGATATATATCATGAGCGGCAGACCCTTTATATTCGTCACAAGGCCGTCGGCCTCAAAGCCGCGCTCGGCGCCGATGATCTGGCGGTCGCTCTCGGATGCAACGCGCACCTCGGTGCCGTGAACCTGCGTCGTCACGACGAAGTCGTCCGTGCCGCAGCCCATTATCTCGCCCGCGAGAGCGTAGTTCTCGCGCAGCGCACCGGGGTCGTCGCCGCGGTTTATTCCAAGATTCCACGACGAATACACGCCGCTGCTCACTCCGCCGATGCGGGTCGTGAACATATGTCTTGCGTTTATTTTGCTGCTGGTCATATAGACGCAGCCATTGAGTTCGTTTTCCTTAAACAAAATTTTTCCTTTTTCCCTTTCGTTGCTACATTTAAAATAGTCGTTATTGCCGGTGCTCGACCGGTGATGTTTTAGTTAATCGTCAGTGCACTCGCGCTCTGAATTAGAGTTGTAGGGGCGAGCATTGCTCGTCCGTTTTCTAATTCGCTGCAATCTCTCAAATAAGAGCTGTTACCAAAATTCGCGTTCTGATTTACCGCCGGAAATAAACGAACATGCGGACGAGCGATGCTCGCCCCTACAATTGCCATTGTGGCGATCCGCGTTGAAATTGGCAGTTGTCGTCATTGCGTCAGCCCGATTATAAGCATTGGAGTGTAGCGAAAATATCCATTCTCTACGGTCGTGCTGACGCAAAAAGGATTCTTTTAAATCTGAACGCGAATTGACCCTGCGTCAGCAGCCGGCGGATTACTCGTTGCGGCCGCAGCACTCCTTATACTTGAGCCGTCTTGAGCCGTCGGCCTTCATTTTTCCGCAGGGGCAGGGATCGTTGCGGCCGGGCTTTGCGACCTTCCTGATCGGCTTTTTCTTCGGGGCGCTGTCATCGCCGCCGACGTTGGCGGCCATGTTACCGGCAACGGCCTTGCGCTCGATGGTCTGCTCCTTGCGAACGCGCACGGTGAAGATACGGCGCACAGTCTCCTCGCGGATGCCGTTTATCATCGCGTCGAACATATCGAAGCCCTCGCGCTTATACGCGTCGATGGGCTTGACGTTGCCGTAGCCGCGCAGGCCGATGCCGCGCTTTAGCTCGCTCATTGCGTCGATGTGATCCATCCAGTACTCGTCGACGACGCGCAGCATGATAACGCGTTCAAGCTCGCGCATGAGCGGCGTGCCGTCCGGCGCCAAGCCGAACTCAGCCTCGCGCTTATCGTACACCTGCATGGCAATATCGTAAATGATATTGCTTATTTTATCCGCCTTTGCGCTGCCCAGCCCTTCGAGCTTTATCGCGCCCTTGGGCAGGAACAGCTTCTCAAACGGCGCTATGACCTCGTTCAAATGCTCCTGATTTTCGGGAGCGCCGCCGTGGAGCGCGTCGTTTACCGTGCCGGAGATGAAATCCTGCACCATCTTATTTATATACCCGCGCAGATCCTCGCCGTCGAGCACCTTGCGCCGCTCGTCGTAGATGATATTGCGCTGCTGGTTCATGACGTCGTCGTACTCGAGCACGCTCTTACGGGTCTGGAAGTTGCGGCTCTCAACGGTTTTCTGTGCCTGCTCTATCGCGCCGGAGAGCATCTTGTGGTCAAGCGGAGTATCCTCGTCCACACCTAAAGTTTCCATCATGTTCGCCATGCGCTCGGAGCCGAACAGACGCATAACATCGTCACTCATGGCGATGAAGAACCGGCTCTCGCCCGGGTCGCCCTGACGTCCGGCACGGCCGCGGAGCTGATTATCAATGCGCCGCGACTCATGGCGCTCGGTGCCGAGGATATACAGACCGCCAACGGCTCTTACCTTCTCGGCCTCGGCCTCGCACACCGCCTTATGCTCCTGCATGCGCTCGCGGAACAACTCCCTCGCCTTGAGGATATTCTCGTCCTCGGTGTCGGCATAGCCGGTTGCCTCGGCGATGACTTCATCACTAAAGCCCGCCTTGCGCAGGTCGGTCTTTGCAAGGTACTCCGCGTTGCCGCCGAGCATGATATCGGTGCCGCGGCCAGCCATGTTGGTCGCAATGGTAACGGCGCCGAGCTTACCGGCCTGGGCGACGATCTCCGCTTCTTTTTCATGGTACTTGGCGTTCAGCACATTATGCGCTATCTTCCGAGCCTTCAGGAGCTTGGACAGATACTCGCTCTTTTCGATGGATATCGTACCCACCAGCACGGGCTGGCCTTTCTCGTGGCAGGCTATTATCTGCTCAATTATCGCGCGGTTCTTGCCGGCCTCGGTCTTGTACACGACGTCGGGGTGGTCAAGCCTCGCCACGGGCTTGTTTGTCGGTATCTCGACGATATCGAGCTTGTAGATGGAGGCAAATTCCTCCTCCTCTGTAAGCGCCGTACCGGTCATACCGGAGAGCTTGTCGTAAAGCCTGAAATAGTTCTGGAAGGTTATGGTCGCAAGGGTCTTGTTCTCGCGCTGCACATCGACATGCTCCTTGGCCTCGATTGCCTGGTGCAGACCCTCGCTGTAGCGGCGGCCGAGCATTATGCGGCCGGTGAACTCATCGACTATGAGCACCTCGCCGTCCTTGACAACGTAGTCGATATCGCGCTTCATTATGCCGTGGGCGCGAAGCGCCTGATTTATGTGGTGGCTGAGCGTGGAGTTTTCCACGTCGGCGTAGTTTTCAAGGTTGAACGCGCGCTCGGCCTTTGCGATGCCGCGAGCCGTCAGCGTGGCGGAGCGCGCTTTCTCATCGACGATGTAGTCCGCGTCTATATTCTCGTCCTCTTCCTCCTTGGAGTCGGTGCTGGCATAGACCTTTTTCGTCAGGCGGGAGACGAAATCATCGGCGCGGCGGTAGAGATCGGTGCTCTCGTCGCCCTGTCCGGAGATGATGAGCGGCGTCCTCGCCTCGTCGATAAGGATGGAGTCGACCTCGTCGACGATGGCAAAGGCGTGGCCGCGCTGGACGCAGCTTTCCTTGTATATCGCCATATTGTCGCGCAGGTAGTCGAAGCCCATCTCGTTATTGGTGCCGTAGGTGATGTCGGCTGCATAGGCCGCTTTGCGCTCCTCGTTTGTGAGGCCGTGGACGATAAGTCCGACCTCCAGCCCCATGAAGCGGTGCACCTTGCCCATCCACTCGCTGTCGCGTCGGGCAAGATAGTCGTTGACCGTCACGACGTGAACGCCCTCGCCCGTGAGCGCGTTTAAGTACGACGGCAGCACCGCGACGAGCGTTTTGCCCTCGCCGGTTTTCATCTCGGCGATGCGGCCCTGATGCAGCACGACGCCGCCTATGAGCTGAACGCGGAACGGCTTCATGCCCAGCACGCGCCACGACGCCTCGCGCACCGCGGCAAATGCCTCCGGCAGCAGGGAGTCAAGCTCCTCTCCGCCGTTATAGCGCTCCTTAAACTCCGCTGTTTTCGCCCTCAGCTCATCGTCCGAAAGCGCCTGCATCTGAGGCTCGAGCGCCTCTATCTTGTCCACGATGGGATATATTCTTTTAAGCTCATGGTCTGTATGATTACCGAATAATTTACTGAAAAAACCCATGTCCGTCGCCTTTCAATTGCTTTAGATAATTTTACAGATTACATTTTAACACATAATTATGAACAAAAAAAGTACCAGCGCACTTCATTTTATAGCTTTTTATGTCGGATGCTATATTTCAAATAATCTTTATTGCACTCGCGCTCTTAATTGCACCGCACCCGTAGGGGCGGCCATTGGCCGTCCGTGTGCGATGCGCTGAAGTGTGAAACCGGACGAGCGATGCTCGCCCCTACGGCAGCAACCTAAATTAGTACGGGCATAAAATACAATCCATCAAAATACCTCATCCGTCGGCTTGCGCCGGTCGGGGGATTGAAAATTCCCCGGCCTATGTGCTATAATAATCAAATCTTTGTCAAGAAAGAGGACACGACATTGAACTTCAAGAAAATTTCCATTGAGGATTTGGACGATATCAAACCCTTCCTGCAGGGGCAGTACCGCTCCTGCGATTTTTCGGTACTGGGCGTTTTTATGTGGGCGGAGGCTTTCGGCTATGAATACTGCGTTGACGACGGCGCTCTTTTCATGCGCGAGAGGTCGAAATACCCCGACGCGGAATACGACTACCTCCTGCCGCTGAGCTTTGAGCACAGCCTTTCAGACTGCATTGCACGGCTCCGTGAGCACACAGGCGGCGCGCTCACGATGAGCCTCGTTCCCGAGGCCGCACTCGAGCAGCTCCGACAGAGCTTTGATTTTGACGCCGAGGAGGTCAGGAGCATCGCCGATTATATGTACAGGGCGGAGGATCTCGCGCTTCTCGCGGGCAAAAAATACAGCAAAAAGCGCAATCTCATCCACCAGTTTGAAAACCTCTACCCCGACTACCACCTTGAGCAGATAACACCCGAAAATGCGGCAAAGATCGCCGAGTGCTGCCACGCCGAGTGGTCGGAGACTCACCTTTCCGAGCTTGCCCGGTACGAGAACGCGCACACGCGCGAGGTGCTGGAGGACTACGCCGCCTACGGCTGCACAGGCTACGCGCTGTACGCCGGCGACGAGATCGCCGCATTTTGTATAGGCGAGGTGCTGGGCGATACGCTCATCGTGCACATCGAAAAGGCGCGGCGCGAGTTCAAGGGCGCGTTTCAGATGATAAACATGCTCTTTGCCAAAACCGAGCTTGAAAAGGCCGGGATAAAATACATAAACCGCGAGGACGACGTCGGCGACGACGGCCTGCGGCAGGCCAAAATGTCATATTATCCGGAGTTTCTGCTGAATAAATACCGACTGACTCCGCGCCGGCTGCCGCTATTGCCATAGGGGCAATTCGGATTAGAGTTTCAAATAGTCGTTTTTGCCGGTGCCCGACCATTTACACTGGAAAAAGTCTTTATTGCACTTGCGCAATCAATAACCTTGCACCGCACCCGTAGGGGCGAGCATTGCTCGTCCGCTCCTCGCCGGAGGGGCAATTCGGATTAGAGTTTCAAATCGAATTGCTTCCCGCCAGTCGGCGGAAAAGAGGTTTACAAGGTTTATCTTATAATGTATAATATTAGGGCTATTTTTATTAAGGAATGATAAACGTGATCGAATTTGAAGAATATAAGGTAAAACTCAACAACCTCAAGCCCACGCTCGACGGTCTGCGCGAGGCGCTGCATCTCGAGGCCGCAGAGAAGGAGATCGAAGAGCTCGAGGGGCAGAGCGCCCGCGACGGCTTCTGGAACGACGTTGAAAACTCCCAGAGGGTGCAGAAGCGCTTAAAGCAGCTCAAGGGCAAGACCGAAAACTACGCGAAGCTCTGCGCGCAGTGGGACGATCTCATGACCCTGTGCGAGATGGCCATCGAGGAAAACGACGACTCCATGCTGCCGGAGCTGCAAAGCGATTTTTCCGCTTTTGAAAAGCAGCTTGAGGAGACTCGGCTCGGCACCCTGCTCACGGGCGAATACGACGCCAACAATGCCATCCTCACCTTCCACGCAGGTGCCGGCGGCACCGAGGCGCAGGACTGGACGCAGATGCTCTACCGCATGTACAACATGTGGGCAGAGCGCCACGGCTACACCGTCAAGCTCATGGACTACCTCGACGGCGACGAGGCCGGCATCAAGAGCGCGACCATCATGATCGAGGGCGAGAACGCCTACGGCTTTTTAAAGAGCGAAAACGGCATTCACCGCCTTGTGCGCATCTCGCCGTTTGACTCCTCCGGCCGCCGCCACACCTCCTTTGCCGCGCTCGAGGTCATGCCCGAGATAAGCGACGACAACGAGATCGAGCTGCGCGACGAGGATATCAAGATGGACGTATACCGCTCCTCCGGCGCAGGCGGCCAGAAGGTCAACAAGACCTCCTCGGCGGTGCGTCTGACCCATATCCCCACGGGCATCGTCGTCGCCTCGCAGGTCGAGCGAAGCCATTTCCAGAACCTTGAGAACTGCAAAAACATGCTCCGCGCCCGCCTTGCCGAGATAAAAGAGCGCGAGCATCTTGAAAAGATAAGCGATATCAAGGGCGTTCAGCAGAAGATCGAATGGGGCAGCCAGATCCGCTCCTACGTTTTCATGCCATACACCCTCGCGAAAGACCACCGCACCGGCTTTGAAAACGGCAACATCCAGAACGTCATGGACGGCGATATCGACGGCTTCATAAACGCCTTCCTCGCCATGAAAGCCGCAAACTGATTTTTTATTTCACTGCAACGTCTCAAATAGTCGTTTTTGCCATAACCCGACCAGTAAGATGAGCAACAAGCGCTTTTGCACTCGCCATTCTATTTTTACCGCACTGCAAAGAAAAAAGAAGCTATTACCAAAAGCACGGCAACGGATCAAAACAACGGAGGCAATCATCTCGATTGCCTCCGTAATTTTATTTATCTATCGCAAGGCTCATAAGCGCCTGCTTGAGACGGAATATCTGCGTTGCCTGGGCGACATTGAAGTCATCAAGCTGCTTATTGAGCTTTTCTATCGCCTCTATCTGCTTCTGGCTCAGGCCGAGCGACGCCGCCTGCGTCTGAAAGCTCCGCTCAAGCTCTATGCTCTCGGCCTGACTTTTTGCGTCGGCAATTATCTGCTCGGCCTCAGCCTTAGCTTCGGCAAGCATCTTATCGGCGGCCGCCTGCGTGCTTATCATAAGCTCCGCTATCCGCTCCTTTGTGCTGCCCATCTCGACAAGCTCGGCGCGAAGCATTTCGTTTTCCGCGATAAGCTCGGCGACGGCGGATTTTATTTCCTCCATCTTGGCATTAACCTTGTTGGCGTTATAATACTTCTGTTTTGCGATCTCAAAGCTGATGCTGTCAAGATATTCTGCTGTGATAGCCATATATAAACCCTCCGGAACAATTCATAAACGATTCGTCTTATATATTAGCAGATTTGCACAAAAATATCAACGAAACTTTTAATCGCCCGCCCGACGTTTTTGACAGTAAAGTATTGACAGTAGCAATATTTATGAATAGAATATTAACACTGCATCTTTTTCAGAGCAGAAATATTTAGACATTAAGGGGAAAAGTATGAAGAAATCTGCGCTTACCACCATTTTCAGCATTCTTCTTATCCTTGCGAGCCTTTTTGGTCTGGTCGCCGCCGGCTTCGGCGTTGCGGACGGCCTTGCCATCAAGAAGTACAAGGAAGATGATGCCAAGGCGGCAGACGTTGTTGGAGATCTCGAAAAAGCGATAGGTCTCCTGAAGGAAAACGAGCAGGCCTATCTCGACGGTATCGGGACCTACAACAAGGGCCTGAGCGATTACGCCGTCGGCCAGCAGGCTTACAACAAGGGCAAAGCCGACCTCACCAAGGGCTACAGTGACTACGAGGCAGGCAAGGCAGCCCTTGAAGAGGGCAGAAAAAAGGTAGCCGCCGGTCAGGCGCTGATCGACGCCAACACCGACGCTTACAACGAGGGCAAGGCCATGCTCAGCAAGATCGAACCGCTCATGCCCATGCTCAACCAGTATGTGGACTTCCGCAACGGCCATCTGGTTCAGCTTCCCGGCTTTGACAGTGCTCAGGCGTGGTTTGTGTCCGTCGTGCGGCCTCTCGCCGCTCAGCTCGGCCTGACCATTCCCGACGATGTGACGGACTTCCCCGTATATATGCAGAATATGGTCGCCGAGGGCAAGGCGATGCTCGAGCAGTATGAGGCTGGCCTGAAGGAGCTTGAAGCCGGCAAGGCTGAGCTTGCCGCCGGTGAAGCCGCGCTCAAAGATGCGGAGGCTCAGCTTGCTCAGGGCGAGAAGGATCTTGCGGCAGGCGCAAGCGAGCTTGCGGCAGGTGCCGCCAAGCTCGCGGCGGGCAAGGCCGATCTTGAGACCTTTGAGGCCGGTATGGCTCTCGTCGATGAGTACACCATGACCTGCTACAAAAACGACCACATCTACCGTCACAACGGTGAAATGGCCGTACCCGGCCCCGAAATCCGTCTCGGCGCTGATTTTGACTGGAAAAAGTACGACGAAAACGGCAATCTCATGACCCTGCGCACCGGCGAGCCGTATCTTGACCTCGACCAGTGCCTCGTTGTCTGCGCAAGCTTCCGTGAGTCGGTCGCAGATCACGTCGCGGACGTCACAAACGAGCTGACCATGCGCCTGATCACCTACGCGGTGCTCGTTGTCGCATGCATTCTCGGCCTTATCGCGGGCATCATGGGTCTTGTCGGCAAGGGCGCGGCATCGGTGCTCGGCATCATAACCGCAGTGCTGGCAGTTGCATGTAACATCTTCGGTCTGTGCACCCGTTACCACGGCTACACCTATCCCCTCAAGGACGGCACATACTCCGGCACGCTTCAGCTTATTGCGCTGCTGGTCTTTGTGGCCGTTGCAGTGATCTTTGCGGTCGTTGCCTCGATTGCAAAGAGCAAGGCGAAAAAGGAAGCCGCCGCAGAAGCGGTCTGATAGAGAGTAAACATCAAAAACAGCATCCGAATTTTCGGATGCTGTTTTTCTTTTCGTTGCTGCGCTTCAAATAAGCGCTCCTTCGGTGTCACGACCGGTAGGGTTTATAGATACCTTTATTGCACTCGCGCACTAATTGTAGGGGCGAGCATCGCTCGTCCGCTTTCCGAAATCTTGCAGCGCGGCAAAATAGATGATAGATGCCAAAATCACATTCTCGTTATCCTCTGGAAATTGACCTACA
>OLNX01000051.1_pt1 | contig 111583 bp, 126 predicted proteins | sample 1672611 | NCBI WGS metagenome assembly OLNX01 (sample SAMEA3136705, study PRJEB25190) | human gut metagenome | reverse complement strand
GCCGCAAGGGTTTGCGGGTTTTGGAAATTGACGCTTTTTTCGAGGTTCCCAGAACGATTTGGCGCTAAATTTGAGAAAAGTCGCCGCAATGCCCCGTGTCACAACGGTTTGCGGCGGCGCTTTGATAGAAAATCGGTACGCTTTATGCCGTTGTAGTCGGCGGAAGTCTCCGTAGCAGCTCAAATCTTGCTACGCCATAAACAAAGATAAGCGGCGGTTGAGAATTGATAACTTTCTGATAATAGTGTGGCTTCCCCATAGCTTTTCTCTGCCTTTTACGGTATTGTGTACCGTTACAAAGGAGGTCGATTTTATGCCAAAACGACGAGCAAACGGAGAAGGCAATATCCGAAAGCGCAAGGATGGACGATGGGAGGGCCGCTACACAGTCGGTCACGATCCAGAAACCGGAAAAGCCATCATCAAAAATGTTCTCGGAAAGACGCAGGCTGCGGTCAAGGAGAAGTTGAAGAAAGCCATAGAGGAAAACGTCGGCATCGACTACGGACGGGCCAAGACCTACACGGTGGGAACATGGCTGGAAGTGTGGATGGAGAACTACGCCAAGGTGAAATTGCGCCCGTCCACCTTCAAAACCTCACAAGGCTTTCTGAAAAACCACATCAAGCCGCAGATCGGCAGCATTCCGCTGGCAGAATTGACTTCTCTGGACTTGCAGCGGTTCTACAAACATCTACTGGACGGCGGGCGGGTAGACCGCATTGAGGCCAAGAAAAAGCCGAAAGGGTTAGCACCGAAAACCGTCCGCAACATCCACCAGATGATCGGCTCGGCGTACAACCTCGCCATGGAGCAGAAGTTGGTGAGTAAAAATCCAACGCAGGGCTGCGCCTTGCCGAAGGTGGAGCACAAGGAGATGAAAACGCTGACTGCCGACCAACTCGGCGCATTCTTCCAAGAGGCCAGGGACAGCGGCGTGTACGAGCTCTACTACCTCGACCTTGCCACCGGACTTCGGCGGGGCGAACTGCTGGGGCTGAAATGGACGGACATCGACCTCGACCGTGGCATACTGAAAATCCAACGGGCCATCTCGCGGCAGAACGGCAAGGTAGTGGAAGCCCCGCTGAAAACGAAAAACGCCTACCGCACACTGCCGTTGTCGGCAGATGCGATAGACGTTCTAAAGGCACAGAAAAACAAGGTGGGAAGCAGCGAATGGGTATTTCCCTCACCAACAGGAGGCCCTATATCACCGGACAGCGTCCTGCATATGCTCCAGCGGGTGCTGAAACGGGCGGGACTGCCACGGATACGCTTCCATGACCTGCGTCACACTTTCGCCACCATGGCGCTGCAAAACGGCGTGGATGTAAAAACCGTGTCCTCGATGCTGGGTCACTACTCCGCGGGCTTCACGCTGGACACCTACGCCCACGTCACCACTGACGCACAGCTCAAGGCGGCGCAAACCATGGGGAGCATCCTCTCCCGTGCGGTATAGACCTTTCCGCTATCCGCTCCCGTTGGGGTCAGCGTTTGGGTCAGAAAAAGCAGCGGGAGAAAACAACAACTTATGCAAACAAAAAGACCCGAAGCCTTACGGTTTCGGGTCTTTTTGGCACGCCGTGAGGGATTCGAACCCCCGGCCTTCTGGTCCGTAGCCAGACGCTCTATCCAGCTGAGCTAACGGCGCATGTCTTTCAGACAGCTTATTTATATTAGCACATCCTACCGCAAAATGCAAGAGGATTTTTCATTTTTCTTTGACTTTTTATAAAGCCGGGCCCCGCCAAAAGGCAGAGCCCGGCTTTGCTCACGATAGGGGAGACGGATAGGTCTCAGTCGGCATCCTTGCTGGTGCCCTTATCGAAGATCTCTACAGCCTTTGCGTTGGGTGCGGCGGTGCACTTAGCGACTATGACTGCGATGATGAAGCTGGCGATGAAGCCAGGTACGATCTCAAAAATGCCGGTGGAGGCGGTCAAGCCGGTCAGCAGCCAGCCCAAGTCTACCACAAAGCCAGAGACAACGCCGGCCACAGCACCCTTGTAGTTGAAGCGCCGCCAGAACAGGGACAGCAGGATGGTGGGGCCGAAGGAGGCACCGAATGCGCCCCATGCGTTTTCCACCATATCCATAATGGCCTGTGCACCGCTGCCCTTGGAGTTGGCGATCAGGAAGGCGATAGCGGACAGTATCAGCACCAGAATGCGGCCCACCATCAGCGTTTCTTTTTCTGTGGCATTCTTGCGGAAGAAGGGCTTGTATAGGTCAGCGGTAAAGGAGCTGGACGCTACTAACAGCTGGGAGTCGGCGGTAGAGATGGAGGCCGCGATGATGGCCGCCAGCAGCAGACCACAGATAGCGGCTGGGAAGAACTTGCGGGACATGGCGATGAACACCAACTTCTGGCTGCCGTCGGCCAACAACTCAGCGCCCATGATCATACGGCCGAAATAGGCGATCAGCACGGCGGAGAACAGGGAAATGATGACCCAAATGATGGCGACGGTGGAGGACTTCTTGATCATAGAGGGCTTCTCAATGGACATGAAGCGCACCAGAATGTGAGGCATACCGAAGTAGCCCAGACCCCAGCCAAGGCCGCTGACGATATCCTGCCAGCTGGCGCTGAAGATGCCACCGCCGAAATCACAGGAGACGACCGCACCGGAGGCGGCGTCGGTATATTCGTATACCGTAGTCAACGCCGTGGGATCCAGCAGCTCGCGGTGACCAAAATAGACTACGATAGGTACCAGCATCAGTGCTAACATCATCAGCATACCCTGGAAGAAGTCCGTCCAGCATACGGCGGTAAAGCCGCCGAAGAAGGTATAGGCTACGATGATCAGCAGGAACACCAGCATGGCGACCTTGGGGGAGATCTCCGGAAACAGCGTATTGAACACGGAGGTGCCGGCAACCAGGGCAGAGGCCACATAGATGGTATAGGCAAACAGGAAAATCAGCGCGCACACCAGTTGGAGTGTGCGGGAGTCCACGCCGAACCGGTTGGTCAGATACTGGGGCACGGTGATGGCGTCATCCGCGGCCTTGGAGAAGGTACGCAGCCGCTTGGCGCATAGGATCCAGTTAGCGGCGGTGCCTAGCGCCAAACCGATGCCGATCCACATCTGTCCGAAGCCAAAAGCCAGGATAGAGCCGGGCAGACCCATCAGCAGCCATGCAGACATATCGGAGGCCTGTGCCGACAGGGCCGTGACCCAAGGACCCATGGACCGGCCGCCCAGGAAAAAGTCCTCGCTGTTTTTGTTGGAGCCGTTGAAATAGAAGATCAACGCAACGCCCAACAGAATCACAAAGTAACCCAAAAATGTAATGATTTCCCAATTCATAGTTTCTCCGTCCTTTTGCTAAGTTCTGTCTTGCTTTTCTTAAAAATACACCAAATCATAGTATACAACACCGAGAGGCGTTTGTAAATCTTGATTTTGGACTTTTTTGCTTTAATTTGATATATGGCGGCATTTTTGCGTGCATTCTCTTGTCAGAGGGCGGAATTTGTGGTATGCTGAAGACAAGAAATCGAGAGAGAAGGTACTTGCCATGGATGCCAGCTTCAAGACGTGTATGTTCGGCGGCTTCGACCGTCAGGATGTGGTCACGTTTATCGAAAAAACCGCCGAGGAGCACCGCACGGCGCTGGAGGTGCTGCAAGCTGAAAATGATACGCTGCGCCGTGAGCGCGACGATGCGGTGGCTGAGAACGACACACTGCGTCTCCTGGCGGAGGAGGATGCCCGACTTCGGGACGATAATACCCATCTGGAGCAGCAGGTACAGGCTCTGCAGCAGCAGCTCGCCGCCGTACAGGCGGAAAACGATGCGCTGCGCGGCCCGGCAGGGGAGTACCAGTCTCTGAAGGAGCATGTGGCGGACATCGAGATCAGCGCGCATCGCCGTACAGAGGAATTTCGTGCCCGTGCCATGGAGCGTCTGGGACAGTGCATTGCCCAGCAGCGCCTGTGGTGCAGCCAGCGCCGCAGCACCTATCTGAACATGAATACCGCGTTGGCCGAGCAATTGCGCGCTGCCCAGGAGGCGGTGGACAGCGCCGACTTCGCCGCCTTTGATGATATGATCGCTGAGCTGCAGCGGTTGGAGGATGAGCTGAAAAAACCAGACCCGCAGCTGTAAGAGAGCAAAAGCGCCCCGCAAAGCGGGGCGCTTTTATGATAAAAGGACCGCCGCAAGGCGGTCCTTTTTTGCTGTGATTTACGTTCCGGGTTTACAGGATCATGACGCCGGCCTTTTCGCAGGCTTCCATGGTCTCCTTGTCCCACAGGCTGGCCTGCACTTCGCCGATGTGGCAGGTGCCGATCATCAGCATACACAGACGGCTCTGGCCGATGCCGCCGCCAATGGTCAGGGGCAGCTGGCCCGCCAGCAGCATCTTGTGGAAGGGCAGCTCGCGGCGGTCGTCACAGCCGCGCTTGTGCAGCTGGTAGTCCATAGCGGCCTCATCCACACGGATGCCCATGGAGGAGATCTCAAAGGCGCGGTCCAGCACGGGGTTGTACATCAGGATGTCGCCGTTCAGGGACCAGTCGTCGTAGTCGGGGGCGCGGCCGTCGTGAGGCTTGCCGCTGCGCTTCAGGTCATCGCCGATTTGCATCAGGAACACGGTGTGGTGCTCCTTACAGATCGCATCCTCACGTTGCTTAGGCGTATAGTCGGGCCAGCGGTCCTCCAACTCCTGGGTGGTGACAAAGAACACCTCGCGGTCCAGCTTGGTGTGCAGACTGGGAAAGGCGATCTGCAGGGCGTCGTTGGTCTCCACCACAGCGCCAACGATGGCGCGCACGGTCTGCTCCAGATAGGCCACGTTGCGGTCGCGGCGCTCGATGACCTTCTCCCAGTCCCACTGGTCCACATACACGGAGTGGAGGTTGTCCACTTCCTCATCGCGGCGGATAGCGTTCATATCGGTGAACAGGCCCTTGCCGGGCTTGAAGTCGTAGCGCTTCAGCGCCAGACGCTTCCACTTGGCCAGGGAATGCACCACCTGGCCCTGTGCGCCCACATCAGGGATATCGAAGGACACAGGGCGCTCCACGCCATTGAGGTTATCGTTCAGACCCGAATTCTCCTCCACGAACAGGGGAGCCGAAACGCGCCGCAGATTGAGCGCCTGCCCCAGATTCACTTGGAAATTGCTCTTGATGAACTCGATTGCGCGCTGCATCTCATAGGTGGACAGCGGCGTCTTGTACCCAGCAGGGATCGTCACTTTGCTCATGCGTGAAACACCTCTCTTATAAAAAATATGTTGCCATTATAGGCGAACCCTCCGCAAAATGCAAGAGGAATAACCGCAAAAATTTACAGGATATCCATCGTATGTTTGTGAACTATATTACAAAAAGCGTCCGCAGCTCATGCTGCGGACGCTTCTGATGATGGTGGGAATTAATCAGCTTATTTATAGCTTTCGATCATGGCCTTGAAGGCGGGCAGGCTGCGCTGGATCATGTCATTGGCCACGCAGTAGCTCAGGCGGAAATAGCCGGGGCAGCCGAAACCGTCCGCGGGCACTACCAGCAGGTTGTGCTCCAGCTTGGCCTTCTCGGAGAAAGCGTTGGCATCGCCGTTGGGGGCCTTGACGAACAGGTAGAACGCGCCGTCGGGCTTGGCGCACTCATAGCCCATCTCACGCAGGCTGCTGTACAGCAGGTTGCGGTTCTCGTCGTAAGCCACCAGATCGGGGCGCTCCTCGGCGCAGTACTCGATGACCTTCTGCATCAGCGTGGGCGGGCAGACGTGGCCCATGATACGGGCGGCACCGGAGATAGCGGCGTACACCGCGTCGGCATCCTCGGCGAAGCCGGGGACGTACACATAGCCGATACGCTCGCCGGGCAGAGACAGGGACTTGGAATAGGAGTAGCATACGATGGTGTTCTTGTACAGGCAGGGGATGAAGGGGACCTTCACGCCGCCGTAGACCAGCTCACGGTAGGGCTCATCGGCAATGATGTAGATGGGATGGCCGTATTCCTTGCTCTTGCGCTCCAGCAGGGCAGCCAGACCCTTCAGGGTCTCCTCGGTATACACAACGCCGGAGGGATTATTGGGGGAGTTGATGATAATACCCTGGGTGTTCTTCGTGATGCGCTTTTCCACCTCGTCCAGATGGATCTGGAATGCCTTGGTGTCGGCGGGGACCACCACCAGCTTGCCGCCGTTGGCGTTGACGAAGGGGCGATACTCGGGGAAGAAGGGGGCCACTGCCATGATCTCGCTGTCGGCGTCCACGATCAGGGCCTTGATGATGGAGATCAGCGCGGGAGCAGCGCCGCAGGTGAAGAACAGCTCGCTGGCCTTCACATCCAGGCCGAAGCGCTCGGCCAGATCCTTGGCCACGGCGGCACGGGCGGTATCGAAGCCGGCAGCCATGGAATAGCCGTGCAGCTTGATGGAATCCATCTCGTCCACGAGCTTCTTGATGGACTCGTTGACCTTCTTGGGGGCGGGAATGCTGGGATTGCCCAGAGAATAGTCATACACCTTGTCCGCGCCGACCTTGGCGGCCTGCTCCAGACCGTAGGCGAACAGCTGGCGGATCACAGAGGGCGCCGTACCCAGATTGTAGTATTCCTGATTGACCATAACATAATCTCCTCTTTTACGTTATTGTACTATGTCCATGCCGCGGCGCGGCAGATGAACCATCTCCATGATAGGCTTCACTGTGCAAATTGTCAAGCAATTGTCAATCTGGCGAGATAATTTTGTAAAAAATGTAGTCAGACGAAACAAATTCTTGTGCAATACGACTTTACGCAAGCTTCATCCGACTGGACAACACACTGCCCAGTGCGATGGAGGCAAGCTTGGAATACGCGCTGTCAGCGCGGCTGACCAACACGATGGGCACCTTGGCGCCCAGAATGATACCGGCGTTCTTGGCGTTGCCGAACAGATTGGCGGCTTTGCCGATGCCGTTGCCTACCTCATAGTTGGGGACCAGCAGGATATCCGCCTTGCCGGCACCGGGGGCGATATAGTGCTTGTGATGGCAGGCCTCTTCGCTGACGGCCAGATCCAGCGCTACGGGGCCGCACACGTCCATATTGTACTTGGCCCAGCGGTCAGTCATGTGGGCCAGCGCGTCGGCATCCACGGTGGACTGTACCTTGGGATTTACCTGCTCTGCGCCGCACACGCAGGAGGCGTTGATGTGCTCATAGCCCAGCGCCTGCAGGACCATGGCTGCGTTCTCCAGAATATCTGCCTTCTTCTCCAGATCGGGGAAGGTGTTGACGCCGCCGTCAGTCAGCACCAGCATACGGCCCAGAGCGGGGATCTCATACAGCATACAGTGGGTGGTAAGATGATCAGTACGCAGGCCGTGCTCCTTGTTAAACACCGCGCGCATCAGATCGGCAGTGCCCAGGATGCCCTTCATCAGGAAGTTGGCTTTTCCCTCGGCACACAGGGCCACGGCCTTGGCCGCGCAGTCCTGGTCGGTATCGCCGGCGATGATCTCGTAGTCGGCAGGGGCTTCACCCAGGCCGGTCAGCATCGACTTGATCTCTTCCTCATGTCCCACAAGAATGGGCGTGGCAATACCCTCCCTGCGGGCCTCGACCACAGCTTCGATAACAGGCTGGTCGTGGGCCGCCGCCACGGCGATAACGCCGGTCTTTCCGCCTTTGGCCGCCGCGATAATACCGTCGATCGTGTTTATCATATACGCTCCTCCTGTACGATTTCTTTTGCCGTTTAAAGCAATATCTCTACCAAAACGGGCACAATTTCCGGTAATAGTATACAACATATTGCGCCCATCGTCAACGAAAAGCCGAAGCATTCAGTGAAAAAATTTTTCATAGCCTATCCAATTTTCCCGCAGGGTCGGCGGGGGTTGACGCGGCGGGGGAAATAAGCTATATTGGTAGAGCAAATTCGACATGAGGTGTGGTATGAAGCAGATCAAGACCTTTTCGCTGGCGTTTACCTACGTCGGCTGTTTTTTGGGCGCGGGGTTTATTTCCGGCCAGGAGCTGTGGCAGTTCTTTGGCGCTTTCGGCAACTGGGGCTATGTGGGCTTTGTCCTGGCGGCGCTGCTGTTTACGGTCATCGGCATTCTGTTCGTCCGGCTGACGCAGATGACGAAATGCGCCGAAATGGACAAGCTGCTGGTACCGTGGGACGTTAAGTGGCTCCGTGCCGCCACCGGTGTCATTGGGGCGCTGTTCCTCTTCTTTGTGGTGGTGAGTATGTCCGCCGGTGTGGGCGCCATGCTGACCCAGCTGTTTCGTGTGCCCACTTGGCTGGGCAGCGCCGTGTTCATGCTGGCGGTGTTCCTGGTGGCGCTTCTTGGCGTCAGCGGTATGGTCAATGCCTTCTCTGCCATGATCCCCATTTTGGTGCTGGCCACGGTTGGTTTCGCCGTAGGCGCCTGGTGCACCTTTGGCACGGAGGGCATCTTGCAGCTGCAATATACCAATACCAATCCTCTGATGCCCAACTGGTTTATCGCCACGCTGACCTTCGTGGCCTATAACATTCTGGGTGGTATCGGCATCATGTCCCCGGTGGGGCAGTATGTGCGGGAGAAAAAGCACGTCTATGTGGGTATTGCTCTCTCCGGCGTTATGCTGTTGGCGGTGGCGGGCAGTATCCTCACCAGTCTGGGTACCTATCCCGAGGCGGTGCAGGCGGAGCTGCCCATGGTGGCGTTGGCCTCCCGGCTCAACGGTACGCTGGGTACGATCTACGGCATTATGCTGCTGGTGGCCATGTTCTGCAACGCTCTGGCCAGTCTGGTGGGCATGAGTGCCTATGTGGAGCAGAAGTCCGCCTTTGTCCGTACCCACAAAAACCCGGTGCTGCTGGCAGTTTCCGTGCTGGCCTGGGCGGCGAGCCTGCTGGGGTTTGCCGAGATCATCGGCACTGTCTATCCCATCTTTGGCTATATCAGTATTGCGTTCCTGGTATTTCTGGTCATTCATTTCTTCCGTGCCAAAAAGACGAAGCAGCCGCAGCAGGCATAACATAAGAATAAGATATAACAAAAGCGTCTATCAAGCGCCCTCTACCGCAGGCAGGGGGCGCTTTTCAGCAGAAGCCCGCCTTGCCCGGCGGGCTTTTGTGCATATTCCGGGACGAGCTTTCATACGTTGGGGTCAAGACCAACAAAGGAGGGCGTCATCATGGAGATCGGAGAGGCGGTCGGACGCTATGAGCAGGCGGCTGCATTGCTGCCCAGCCGCTGGCAGCAGGCTGCCCGGCGTGTGCCGGAGCACCGCAAGGCCCAGGCGGAGGAGTTCCGCCTGCGGGCAGGACGACCGATGACACTACTAACATGTGAAGGGGAACTACTTGTCAGCGATGAACTGCCGCGCCAAAGTGTTACTCAGGCGGACTTGGAACAGCTGTGCGACGCGGTAACGGGCTATTCCCGCTACGCGGCGGCGGAGACGATGGGCAAGGGCTATCTTATCGGCCGGGGCGGCTTCCGCATCGGCCTGTGCGGCACCGTAGCGGTCAGGGGGGACGGCGGCACAGCCCTGCGGGATATCTCCTCCGCCGTGATACGGATCAGCCGCCAGGTCCGTGGGTTGTGGCAGGAGGTCCCGGAATGGTCAGCAGGCGGCTTTGACAGTACGCTGATCGCAGCGCCACCCGGTGGCGGCAAGACCACGCTCCTGCGCGACATGATCGCCACACTGTCCAACGGCACAGAGGATCGCTGTCCTCTGCGGGTAGGCGTGGTGGACGAGCGCGGTGAGTTGGCCGGGATGTACCGCGGTGTACCGCAGTTGGACGTAGGCTGTCATACCGACGTGCTGGACGGCTGTCCCAAGGCACTGGGCATCCCCATGCTGCTGCGGAGCGCCAATCCCCAGGTCATCGCCGTGGACGAGATCACCGAGGCGGCGGATATTCTGGCAATGACAGCGGCGGCTAACTGCGGCGTTAAGCTGCTGGCCACGATCCGCGCCGAGGACGGAGAAGAGCTGCGCCGCAAGCCGCTGTTCCGACAGCTGGCGGAGGCCGGCGTCTTTCGCCGCCTCATCACCATCAGCGCATCGGATGGTCGGCGGCACTACCGCACGGAGGCCCTGTGACCGCGGCGGCCGGTGCGGTACTGGTACTGAGCGCCGCCATTCTGGCCCTGCGGCGCTATTACGCACGCCAGCGTCAGTGCCGCGATCTGTTGTGGTCCTTTGCCGCCGCCCTGGGGGAGATGGAGAGTGCCATCCGCTGGCAGCGCACGCCGGTCCTGCCGCTGTTGGAGGTGCTGCAGACCCGGGAGCACTGCGGTGTCTGGTTCTGTCAGATACGGGACAAAGTTCAAAGCGATATGACTTTACAGCTTGCTTGGGAGAATACCTTTCACCAGCTTTCAGACGAAGAACTCCGTGACCTGCTTTGCCGCATTTCCTGGAGTGGCGATGCCCAGCGCCTGGAGAGCACCATCGCCCGCGCCCGGGCGGAGGCCGAGCAGCTCTACGAAAAGCGCCGCGAGGCGGATCGGCACAGCCGCCGCGTGACCACCACGGCCACGCTGTGCGGTGCAGGACTGATGATCATTTTACTTCTGTGAGGGACAGACAATGGATGTTGACCTGATTTTCAAAATAGCGGCCATCGGTATCCTGGTGGCGGTGCTGAATTTGCTGCTGGTGCGAAGCGGCCGGGAGGAGCAGGCCATGATGACCACGCTGGCGGGCCTGGTCGTGGTGCTGATGATGCTGGTGCAGCAGATCAGCGACCTGTTCGACCTGGTAAAGACCCTGTTCTCCCTGTGACGCATGGATACGGTACTGCGATTGGCGGCACTGTGCCTGCTGGGGGCCCTGCTGGCGGTGCTGCTGCGCCGCGGCGGGGGAGAGCTGGCGCTGCTGCTTGTCCTGGCTGTCTGCGGCGTGGCGGTCGCCCTGCTGTTGGAGCCGCTGGGTCAGCTCCGGGATTTCTGGGAAGAGGCCTCGGCCTGGGGTCAGCTGCCGGAGCAGCTGTTTCAGCCGCTGCTGAAAACGGTCTGCATCGCCCTGATCTGCCGGACAGGCTCCGACCTGTGCCGGGATGCCGGCGAGGGCGCCCTCGCTTCCGTGCTGGAGACTGCCGGTGCCGTGGCGGCCATCGTGGTGTCCCTGCCGCTGTTCCGCGCGGTCTGGGACCTGTTGGAGTCACTGCTATGAAAAAAGTCCTGTTCTGTCTGACACTGCTTCTTCTGTGTCTGGACTGTGCCTGGGCTGCTGAACTGCCCGACTCCGTGAAGGACGCCGTCCCGCCGGAGGCGGCGGATATCCTGCCGGAAATGGACACCTCCGCCTCCCACGAGACACTGTGGCAGGGTCTGGGCGATCTGTGGCACAGCGCCTGCGCCTATGTCCGCACAGCGCTGGAGACCCAGGCCTCCGGTGCGGCCCTGCTGCTGGGCGTGGTGCTGCTGTGCAGTCTGGCGGAGAGCTGCCTTGCGGCGGCGGACAGTCCCTGCGTTCCCCGCTATGTCTCCGTGGCGGGAGCGCTGGCCATCACCCTTGTGGCGGCGGGCGACTTCCACCGAATGATGGGTCTGGGTGTGGAGACCATGTCCCAGCTGGAGGTGTTCTCCAAGGCACTGCTGCCCACCCTGTCCGCCGCCGTGGCCGCCGGCGGCGGCTATATCACCGCCGGTGCCAGGCAGGTGGCCACGGTGTTCTTCACCGATCTGCTCATCAGCCTTATCCGTCAGGTACTGCTGCCGCTGCTGTACGCCTGCATTGCTGCTGCCGCCGCGGACGTCGTGGTTCCCGGCCATAGTCTGCAAAAGATCGGTCAGGGCCTTCGCAAGTGCGCCGCCTGGGCACTGACGGCCCTGATGCTGGTCTTTACCGGCTTCCTGTCAGTGACCGGTGCGGCCACCTCTGCGGCGGACGCCCTGTCTACCCAGTTGACGCGCTCCGCCATCGCCACAGCGGTGCCGGTGGTTGGCTCCATCATCTCCGATGCCGCCGGCACGGTGCTGGCCGGTGCCGGGATGCTGAAGGGCGCCATCGGCGTATTCGGCCTGCTGGCAGTGCTGGCCATCTGCCTGACGCCCTTTATCACCATGGCCGTGCAGTACCTGCTGTATAAGCTGGCGGCGTTTCTGGCGGGCACCGTGACCCAGGAGCCCCTGGCGGACCTGATCGGCGCGCTGGGCTCCGCCTTCGGCCTGATGCTGGGCATGACCGGCAGCTGTGCGCTGGCCCTGCTGATCTCCATAATCTCTTCTGTATCGGTGGTGAGTACATGATCGCGGAAACCCTGCGTACCTGGCTTCTCGGTGTCATCGCGGCGGGCATGATCGTTGGGATACTCTACGCCCTGCTGCCCCGTGGGCGTATGAAGGCGGTGGCCCACACCGTGGGCGGCATGGCACTGCTGCTGGTCATCGTCCGGCCGCTGCTGGGCCTGGACCTGACTGAGCTGGCCCTCCGCTATGAGGACTATCGGCAGCAGATCCAGGCGCTGACAGAGGAATATCGCAGATCCGGCGACGCGGAATTCGCCGCGCTCATAGCGGACAAGACCGCTGCATATATTGCCAGCAAGGGAGATGACCTGGGCATCACATGTACCCCGCGGGTAGAGACTGAGGAGCGCGATGGCGTGCCCTGGCCCAGCGCCGTGACGCTGGACATTCCCAAGGACGAGGCGCTGTCCGCGTGGCTCAGCACGGAACTGGCTATTGACGATGCGCACCAGTATTGGCGTGAGGCAGACGAATGATGGAAAAGCTGAAAGATATACTGAATAAATACCGCTTCGCGGTGCTGGTGGCCCTGGCCGGCGTGGTGCTGATGCTGCTGCCCGCCGGTAAGCAGGAGACCGAAGCCGCCGACACGGCAGGGGAGGAGATGTCCTTCTCTCTGGAGGAGACGGAGCGCCGTATGGCGGAGGTGCTGTCCGCCATGGATGGCGTGGGTCGGGTGCAGGTGATGCTGACGCTGCACAGCGGTGAAACGTTGTCGCTGGCGGAGGATAGCAGCGCCACTCTGGGCAGCGGCGGTGATGTGCGGCAGGACAGTCAGGTCCTGACGGTGAACCGCGGCAGCGGCAAGCAGGAGGTCGTGGTCACCCGACGGCTGTACCCCACCTATCAGGGGGCGGTGGTGGTCTGTCAGGGGGCAGGCGACAGCCGTGTGCGCCTGCGGGTGCTGGAGACGGTGTCTGTGCTGACAGGACTCAGCAGCGATAAGATATCGGTAGTCCAATGGAAACAGTAACAATAAATGGGAGGAACGACAGTATGAAGCAGATATGGAAGCGCCGCGCCGTAGCGGCGGCCGTGGTGGTGCTGGTGGGTACATCGGTGTATTTGAACTGGCGCTATGCCGGGGATGTGGCGGATACCTCCAAGGTGCTTGGCCAGTCCACGCTGGTCAATGGCGAGACTGCGGAGGCACAGGCGGATACTGCGGATACCGCCGGAGACGACTATTTCTCCACTGCCCGGCTCAGCCGCAAGCAGGCCCGCGATACCGCCATCAGTATGCTGGAGGAGGCCAAGGGCGAGGAGAACGCCTCAGAGGAGGTAGCCAACGAGGCATCCGAGACGCTTCAGGTGCTGGCGGGCTACACCGTGGCGGAGACACAGATCGAGAACCTGGTGGTGGCAAAAGGCTATGCCGACTGCGTGGCCTTTATGGGCGCGGACTCCATCAGCGTGGTGGTATCGGCGCCCGACGGTCTGGAGGCGGAGGACGTAGCGAAGATCAAGGATATCGTCATCGCGGAGACATCCTACACTCCCGGCCAGATCAAGATCATGGAAGCGGGAACGTCCGGTGCAAAATAGGTGTTGTATTTCCCCGTAAAAAATGGTATAATCCTATACTGCAATTAGCTGAGTACCAATGACAACTGTGAGGAGACAAACAGACCATGGCTGAAAATAAGGAATATATGATCCACCAGGAGGATGACGGCAGCATCCAGATCTCAGAGGATGTGCTGGCCTCCATTGCCAGTACCACAGCCTTGGAGGTGGACGGCGTCAGCGCTCTGATGAGCGCCAACGTATCCGACCTGATGGGCGGTAAAAAAATGACCTGCAAGGGCGTCCGTGTTGAACTGGACGGCGAGCAGATCGTTGTGGGCATTTTTGTTGCGGTGCGCTACGGCTGCGCCATCAGCGATGTGGCCAAAAAGGTCCAGAAGAATGTGCATACCGCGCTGGAGGGTATGACCGGCTTCAAGGTGGCGGCGGTGAACGTCCACGTGGGCGGCATCAGCTTCAACTGAACAACAGACGAGAGAGAAAAGGACGAACGCTTATGACACGCAGCACCGCACGGGAGATCGCCATACACTTGGCGTACCAGTTGAGCTTCACCGAACTGCCGGTGGAGGAGTTTCTGGACCAGCAGCTCAGCGATGAACGCTTTGCCGAGCTGGCGGCAGAGGATGACCTCTACGCCGACCGGCCCAACACCAAGCAGGAGGCGTATATCCGCCGCCTGGTCTCCGGTGTGGCGGAGCACGCCGCCGAGCTGGACGCCGACATTGAAAAGTACGCCCGGGGCTGGCGATTTGAGCGCATTTCACTGGTAGCATCCGCCATCATGCGTGTGGCCATGTATGAGATACTCTATATGGCGGACATTCCGCAGGGCGCCGCCATCAGCGAGGCGGTGACGATCGCCAAGAAGTACGAAACGCCCGAGGTCGCCAAATTCATCAACGGTATTCTGGGCAGCTTCGCCCGGGGCGAGGTCAAGGAAAAGGACTGAAAACCGCATACGAAAGGCAGAGCGTGAAAGCTCTGCCTTTTCAGGTCGCATACAGAAAGGAGTGATCGCCACGTCGGGCCAGTATATTTTCACGGTGTCCGAGGTCAACCAGTTTATCAAGGACCTGCTGGATAACGTGCCGCCATTGCAGGAGGTCCTGCTGCGGGGCGAGATCTCCAACTACAAACTATACCCCTCCGGCCATCACTACTTTACGCTGAAGGACAGTCAGTGCAGTCTGAAGTGTGTTATGTTCAGGGGCAGCGCCGCGCGTCTGCGCTTCCGCCCGGAAAACGGTATGCAGGTCATCGCCTCCGGCCGTATCAGCGTCTATCCCCGCGACGGTGCGTATCAGCTGTACTGCACCGGCCTGACGCCCGAGGGCGCCGGTGACCTGAGCGTGGCCTTTGAGCAGCTGAAGGAAAAGCTGCGGAAGGAGGGCCTGTTTGACGAGACCCATAAAAAACCCCTGCCGCCATATCCCCGGCGCATCGCCATCGTCACCTCCCCGGCAGGCGCGGCGGTCCACGACATGATCCGCATCCTCCGCCGCCGCTATCCCATCGCCAGGGTCCTTCTGCTGCCCGTTCGCGTGCAGGGAACTGAGGCCCCGGCGGAGATCGCCGGCGCCATCCGTTACGCCAACGCCCGCAGCCTGGCCGATGTGCTCATCACCGGCCGCGGCGGCGGTTCGCTGGAGGACCTGTGGGCCTTTAACGACGAGCGCGTGGCCCGCGCCATCTACGACTCGGATATTCCCGTCATCTCGGCGGTGGGCCACGAGCCGGACGTGGCCATCAGCGACTTCGTAGCGGACCGGCGGGCCTCCACGCCCTCCAACGCCGCCGAGATCGCCGTGCCGGACATGGCCGAGCTGCTGCGGACGCTGGATGCCGCCCATTCCCGCATGACACAGTCGATACGCCGCGATATCGCCGCCCATTCCCGCCGTTTAGAGTCCCTGTCGAAAAAACGCGTCCTCACGGACCCGACCGCTTACCTGGCGGACCGCCGCCAGGATGTGGACCATATGACCCACCGGCTCTGTGCCGCCATGCGTGTGGTGACAGATGTCCAAAACCGCCGCTTCGGCGCGCTGGCCGCGTCGCTGGATGCCCTCAGCCCACTGAAGGTCCTGGGCCGCGGCTACGCACTGGCTCAGCAGCCGGACGGCACGGTGCTCCGCAGCGCCGATCAGGCGCGAATAGGGGAGACTCTGCGCCTGCGGCTGGCCGACGGCGCCCTGCGGTGCCAAGTAAAGGAAAAGGAGAACGAACATGGCAGCAAAAAAGACGTTTGAGGAGAATATGTCCCGGCTGGAGGAGATCGTCTCCCTGCTGGAAAGGGGCGATGCCACGCTGGGCGACAGCATGGCGCTGTTCGAGGAGGGCACCAAGCTGGTGAACGCCTGCCGCAAGGAGCTGGACACCGCCGAGCAGAAGGTGGTCAAGCTGTCCAAGGGTCCCGATGACGCGCCGGTGGAGCATGATTTTGCTGCGGAGGATTGAGCCATGGACTACGAAAGACACTATGAGCAGTACCGCGCGGCGGTAGAGGACTACCTTTCCGCCCTTTTTGCCGGCAGCGCACCCTATGACCGTCTCTACGATGCCATGCGGTACAGCGTGCTCTCCGGCGGCAAGCGTATCCGCCCGGTGCTGACGCTGGAATTTGCCCGTCTGGGCGGTATCGACTGGCGCCTGGCGCTGCCCTATGCCTGCGCGCTGGAGCTGGTGCACAACTATTCCCTTATCCACGACGACCTGCCCTGCATGGACGACGACGATCTGCGCCGTGGCAAGCCCACCAACCACAAGGTCTACGGCGAGACGCTGGCCATTCTGGCCGGCGACGCCCTCCAGCCCGAGGCCTTTCGTCTCATTTCCCAGGCGCCCGGTCTTTCCGCCGATAGCCGCGTCGCGGCGGTCGAGATCCTGGCCAAAGCCGCCGGTGCCGACGGCATGGTGGCCGGACAGGTGCTGGACACCCTCTGCGACGTCCGCGAGGAATCCGGCCTGACCCAGCTGGACCGTCTCAAGACCTGCGCCATGATCTCCGCTGCGGCGGAGCTGGGCTGTGTGGCCGCCGGAATGGACGCGGAAAAGCGCCGTCAGGCCCGTGAATTCGGCGACGGCCTTGGTCTGGCCTTCCAGCTCCGTGACGATATCCTGGATGTGACAGGCGCACAGGAGGTGTTCGGCAAGCCCATCGGCTCTGACAAGGCGGAGGGCAAGGTCACGCTGGTGGATGTGAAGGGCCTGGAGCAGTGCCAGCGCGACGTGGAGCAATACACCGCGCGAGCCAAGGCCGCTATTGCTGCCTGGCCTGATAATTCGTTTTTGCTGGAGCTTGCCGACCACATGGTAAATCGTGTAAAGTAATATCGCCTTACAGTTAATGCAGATAAATGCCCCGCGCCGTTTGGCGCGGGGCGCCTTCTGTCATCTATCGTTCTGCGGTGCTGCCATAGTCACACAGCGCCCGCAGGGTGCAATTTTCACAGTCCGGTTTCCGTGCCATACACAGCGCCCGGCCATGGAGCACCATCCGGTGGCAGAAGTTGTTGGCCTCCTCCGGGGGAATGACCTTTCGCAGCTGCTGCTCCACCTTCAGCGGGTCCTTGCTGCCGTCCGTCAGTCCCAGCCGCCCGGTGATGCGGATGCAGTGGGTGTCGCAGACATAGCCGTCCTTTCCGTAGATATCGCCCAGGATCAGATTGGCGGTCTTGCGCCCCACACCGGGCAGTGAGAGCAGGTCCTCCATGTTGTCCGGGACCTTTCCGCCGAAGCGCTCCACCAGCATTTTGGCGGAACCCACGATGTCCCGGGCCTTGGCCCGCCAGAAGCCGCAGGACTGGATATATGTACCCACCTCGTCCACATCGGCGGCGGCAAAGGCCTCCAGCGTGGGATAGCGGGCAAACAGCGCCGGCGTCACCAGATTGACCCGCGCGTCGGTGCACTGCGCCGCCAGACGCACGGAGAACAGCAGCTCATAGTCCTTCTCATAGTCCAGCGAACACAGCGCGTCCGGGTACAGCGTCTTCAGCGCCGCGATAATGGTGCTGACCTGTTCCTTCGACTTCATGCGACATCACCTCACCCCAATTGTAACAGAGGTTGCAGAAAAAGGCAATCTGTGCTATACTGTTTCATAAGATTTTCCACAGAAGGGAGGCGGTGCCGCTATGCGTCCGCTGGCAGACGAGATACGGCCCCAGACTCTTGACGATGTGGCCGGACAGAAGCACCTGCTGGGAGAGGGGGCGCTGCTGCGCCGCCTGATCGAGAACGGCACCGATGCCAACCTCATTTTCTACGGTCCCTCCGGCACCGGAAAGACCACCGTGGCCAACATTATTGCCAGGCAGGCGAAAAAGGCGCTGTATACCCTTAACGCCACCACCGCATCCCTCCAGGATGTGAAGAATGTCATGGCGGATGTGGACACCATGATGGCTCCAAACGGTATCCTGCTGTACCTGGATGAGATACAGTATTTCAACAAGAAGCAGCAGCAGAGCTTGCTGGAATTCCTGGAAAACGGCAAGATCACCCTGATCGCCTCTACCACAGAGAACCCGTATTTCTATATCTACAACGCACTCCTGTCCCGCAGCACGGTTTTTGAATTTAAGCCTCTGTCGGTGGAGGATACCATCCCCGCCGTGGAACGGGGCCTGCGTATCGAGCAGGAGAGGAGCCAGCTGCCCTTTACCTGGGAAGAGGATGTGCCCCGCACAGTGGCCGCCGGTTGCGGCGGCGATGTCCGAAAGGCCATCAACGCCGTGGAGCTGCTGTACCGTTCCGCCAAGCCGAAGGATGGCGGATTATATGTGACAAGGGATGATGCTTTACAGCTAAGCCAGTGCAGCGCCATGCGGTATGACAGGGAGGGGGATGACCACTATGACCTGCTCTCCGCCCTGCACAAATCCATCCGAGGATCCGACCCGGACGCGGCGGTGTACTACCTGGGCCGTCTGCTGGTGGCGGGCGACTTGATCTCCCCCTGCCGTCGTCTGCTGTGCATCGCGGCGGAGGATATCGGCCTTGCGTACCCGCAGGCCATCACCGTCACAAAAAGCTGCGTGGACGCGGCACTGCAGCTGGGTCTGCCGGAGGCGCGGCTGCCCCTGGCCGAGGCGGCGGTGCTGCTGGCCACCGCGCCCAAATCCAACAGCGCCCACAACGCTATCATCGCCGCTATGGAGGATATTCAGCGCGGCGCGGTGGGTGACATCCCCCGGCACCTGAAGAACGTCCACGCCGACAGTACCGGCGCGGACAAGGCCCCGGTCTATAAGTACCCCCACAATTACCCGGACCACTATGTGCAGCAGCGCTATCTGCCGGAGTCTTTGGGGGATACGCATTACTATGCATACGGCGAAAACAAGACCGAGCAGGCCGCCAGGCGGTACTGGGACGACATTAAGAGGAAGAACGGAAATGGACCTGCGGTTACATGATGTTTTAGAGCTGAAAAAGGAGCACCCCTGCGGCAGTAAACGCTGGCAGGTGCTCCGTGTGGGCATGGATATCAAGCTCCGGTGCCTCGGCTGCGGCCATGAGGTCATGCAGCCCCGGCGTAAGATCGAAAAAATGATACGGCGCATCGTGCCGAAGGAGGAATTGCAATGAGACCGAAATGGACAAGATACTTCGCCATGGGCATCGCCCTGCTGCTGGCCATCGTTATGGCCGTAACGCTGGTCCTGCCATATCTGGGACTGTGAGGCTGCCATGAAGCACTGTATTCTGGCAAAATTCACTCCGGAGGCCAAGGCGCAGCGCGCCGCGCTGCTGCCGCGTATCCGGGAGATATTCTCCGCCGCGGCGGATATTCCCGGCGTTCACGGCGCGGAGGTCATTCCCAACTGCGTGGACCGGGACAACCGTTACGACGTGCTCATTCGTCTGGATATGGACCGCGAGGCCCTGCCCCTGTACGATGTGTCCGCTATGCACCACTGGTGGAAGGATGAGTTCACGCCCCTGCTGGAGAAGAAGGCTATCTTTGATCATGAATCATAACCACCAGTTTACTGGTGGTTATGGTTTTCTATTAGCGGGAGAGCCGCCATACAGACAGCTGGTATGCTGCATGGTTTCTGTGCTGTTCTCCGCGCTGGCCCATACCATTCTTTACAGCCCGTGGGTCATCTATTTCCTCTGTATTGCTTTGGACAAAAGCTTTGAAGAATTATTCTATTTTTGGGAGGCCGCTATGGATAATGTATTGCTTTTGATTTTTGGTATATTTTTGTCGGTGCTCGGCATCTTGAATATCAAAGGGAATATCAGCACCATACATTCCTATAACCGCAGAAAAGTGAAAGAAGAGGACATCCCCAAATACGGTAAGGCGGTGGGGACGGGAACGGTCATTATGGGGGCGTCCCTGATCTTGGCGTATTTCGCCACATTCTGGAATGAGGCGGCAATAGATTATATCATCTTTCCGGCGATAACTATTGGCCTGGCCTTTATCCTATATGGGCAGATCAAATACAATCACGGTATTTTTTGACCCGTAAAAAACGCACCCTCGTGAGGTTGATCCTCATGAGGTATAGAAAAGGTGCCAATAAGGTGTCAACAATAGCCATAAAAGAGCAACAAAAGCTATAGCAAAATGTATACCAAAATGTATACCAAAATGTATACCAAAATGACGCGGAATGTCAATGAAAAGCGGTGCCGGATGGATTATAAAGCGGTAACGAACCGGTTACAAATGCTGCGGTGCCCGCCTGGTTGCGACGTTTTTTTTCGTCCCGCCGCTCTATAATAGTGGCAGCGAGGTGAGGCAATGACTGTGGTGTATCTGGACCGCGTTTTCCTGCTCAACAGCGTGGTAGACTATCTGCTTTTCCTATGTGCCGCAAGGCTTTGCGGCTTTCCGCTGCATCGAAGGCGGCTGCTTTTTTGCGCGGTGCTGGGCGGCGTTTACGCGGCTGCGGTCTTTATTTCCGAGCTAGCATTTTTGGCTCACCCGGCGATCCGATTGGCCTTTGGAGGCTTGCTGGCGCTTGCCGCGTTTCGCCGTTTCCGCCCGGTCCTCACATTTTTTTTGCTTTCGGCCGCCCTCGCCGGCACCCTGCTGGCCCTCGGCCTGGCCTTTGGCTCGGTGGCGGGACTGGCACAGCGGTTGTATTACGCCGATGTTAGCTGGCAAGCGCTTATACTGGTCAGTATATTGTTTTACGTGCTTCTCCGGCTTTTTGCCGGTCAGGCAGCACGTCATGGAGGGGGAGAATTGTTGCAGATCAAAGTATCTGTCGGCGGAAGGATACAAACCGTTACCGCCCTGCACGACACGGGTAATACACTGAGAGATCCGGTTACCGGGTGTCCGGCGCTGGTAATGGAGCGCCGTTCCGCAGATGCATTATGGACACCGGCGGTGGCCGATGTTTTGGCAGAGCAGCTGTCTCCGGAAGAGAAAATGGCAAAGCTGCACCGAATAGGTTGTCCGGTACGGTTTACACTGTTGCCTTTTCGCGCGGTGGGGACGGCTGCAGGCCTGCTGTTGGCAGCCTGTAGCGATTACATAGAAGTGAATGGCAAACGCTATCCACGGACACCCGTCGCGCTGTCGGAGCAAGCTGTCAGTGATGGCGGCGGGTATCACGCCCTGTGGGGGGCAATGGAAGGGAGAATAGGGCATGGCAAAGCTTCTGATTTGGCTGAAACGCCTGTGGCACAGCGTATACAGGCCGGATAAGGTCATGTACATCGGCGGGAGCGATACGCTGCCGCCGCCCTTACCGAGAGATGAGGAGTCTGTTCTGCTGGAAAAGCTGAATACCGGCGATTTTCAGGTGCGGCAGACGCTGATCGAACACAACCTGCGGTTGGTGGTTTACATAGCCAGACGTTTTGAAAATACCGGTATCCATATAGAGGACCTGATCTCCATTGGCACTATCGGATTGATCAAGGCGGTCAATACGTTCCGGACAGATAAGAATATCAAGCTGGCTACCTACGCCTCGCGGTGTATTGAGAATGAAATTCTCATGTACTTGCGGAAGAACGGCGCACAACGGACAGAGGTCAGCTTCGATGAGCCGCTGAATACCGACTGGGACGGAAAAGAACTGCTGCTCAGCGACGTACTGGGGACTGACAGCGATGTGGTCATGCGGCCCATTGAAGCGGATGTGGACCGGCAGCTGCTGCAAACGGCGGTATCGCACCTCAGTCCGAGAGAGAGGGATATCATCACCATGCGGTTTGGCCTGGGCGGTATCAAGGAGCTCACCCAAAAGGAGGTGGCGGATCGATTAGGGATTTCGCAGAGCTACATATCACGGCTGGAGAAGCGTATCATCCTGCGACTGCGGCGAGAATTGCAGAAAATGAACTAAAGGCTGTGAAGGAGTATACCTTCACAGCCTTTGCGCGGTCAAATATTATTGTAAGGATAGGGCGGCCGGACGGTTGACCACCATCATATTGTAGTAACGCAGCAAATGATAATCATCCTTATCCAGTTTGATGGTGCCCAGCAGGCGGTCGTTTTCCTCCAGCGGCTCTTTAGAGATCAGCGCCTTCAATGCAATGGGTGCAAAGAACGGGGAGGAGCCGATACCGGATACCAGTCCCACGGCGGGCATACGGTTCTGCATGGGATTGAGCATACAGATATACATCTTTTCCGCCTCGTTGATCTGATTGGTCAACACCATGTGGGTGATGGTGTCGTAAGCCTTCATCTCTCCGGTGAACAGATGCTGGCAACGGTCCGGGTCGGAGAAGGACGCCACGCCCATATACAACGTGACCTCGACACTCTCATGGTCCACTGACTGAGAAAACCGAAGAAGTGAGCGTACCATCTGGCGAATACGGCCATCATAGTAGTACATATAGGCCAATGTCTGATTGAAGTAGCTATTCTTAGGTAGCGCCGGCTCCGCATGGAACATGGGGGGCTGATAATCGATGAAGCATTTTAGATCAATATCCAGTGCCTGCGCAATCTCGTACAGTGTTTCGATGTCGATGGTAATGGCACCGTTTTCGTACTTGGATAGCGTCGCTTTGCTCTTATTGATCATGGCGGAGAATTGCTCGATGGTATAGCCGCGGCTCTTGCGGTATTTTTTGATGCGCTGTCCCACAAAATAAGAAAAAGAGCTCAAAAGCGACACCTCCTTATAATGGAGTAATGATACCAAACGTTTGGTAGGAAGTCAATAGTTTTTTTCTGTGAAGGAAACCTTTTTCACTGGCCTTTTCTTTTTAATAAACCATTCGGTGAAAATAGTAGCAAACAAAAGAAAGCCCCCGGCAACCATACGGATGCCGGGGGCCAAAATGATGTAAGAATGTATGAACGACTTACTTAGCGGCTTCCATGCCGGCCAGAAGAGCCTTCTTGTTGCCCTCCAGGAAGCGGGCCTTCTTCTCACCCAGCTCGATGCGGATAGCTTCCATCATGCTTTCCACGGAGGTGACGGGAGCCTTGGCCAAGGTCGCGCCCAGGATGGCCACGTTGGCACCCTTGGGGTTGCCGATGGATTCGGCAATGCCGTTGGCATCGCAGTACACCACGGTGATATCATCGCGAACCGCTTTGCGGTCGATGATGGAGCTGTTGATGACCAGAACGCCGCCGGGCTTCACGTGTGCTTCAAACTTGTCCAGAGAAGGACGGTTCATGGCCACGATCACGTCGGCCTTGTCCACCAGAGGGGAGGCAACGGGGTCATCGGAGACGATGACGGAGCAGTTGGCGGTACCGCCGCGCATCTCGGGGCCATAAGAGGGCAGCCAGGAAACGTGCTTACCGTCCAGCATGCAAGCCATGGCGACGAACTTACCGATCAGCAGCATACCCTGACCGCCGAAACCGGCGAAAATAAAGGTTTTTTCCATGTTACTTCGCCTCCTTGTCTTTGTAAACGCCCAGAGGATAGTAGGGGATCATGTTCTGCTCCAGCCAGTTCATAGCTTCCACCGGAGACAGGCCCCAGTTGGTGGGGCAGGTGGACAGCACTTCGATCATGGTGAAGCCCTTACCCTCCATCTGCAGACGGAAGGCCTTGGCAATGGCCTTCTTGGCCTTGGCGATGTTGGCGGTATTGTTGACCGCCACGCGCTCAATGTAGTAAGAACTGGGAACAGCGGCCAGCATCTCGCACATCTTGATAGGCAGACCACTCCACTCCTCGCTGCGGCCAGCAGGGCAGGTAGTTGCCTTTTGGCCGATCAGGGTGGTGGGGGCCATCTGACCGCCGGTCATGCCATAGATCGCGTTGTTGACAAAGATGGTGGTGATCTTCTCGCCGCGGTGGGCGGCGTGAACGATCTCCGCGGTACCGATAGATGCCAGGTCACCGTCGCCCTGATAGGTGAATACCAGAGTATCCTTGCCGACGGAGCGCTTGATACCGGTGGCAACAGCGGGTGCGCGGCCGTGGGCAGCCTCGTACATATCGCAGTTGAAATAGTCGTAGGCAAACACGGAGCAGCCGACAGGGGCCACACCGATCACCTTGCCGTCTAATTTCATCTCGTCGATGACCTCGGCTACCAGACGGTGGATGATGCCGTGGTTGCAGCCGGGGCAATAGTGGAACTGCTTGTCAGTCAGCAGCTTAGTCTTTTCGAACAGTACAGCCATCTTATTTACCCTCCTTCATGCTCAGGATCTTGGTGACGATCTCGTCGGTAGAGGGCATCTGGCTGCCGCAATGACCGAAGAAGTCAACGTGCTTGGCGCCATTGATGGCCAGCTTTACGTCCTCCAGCATCTGGCCTTCGTTCAGTTCAACGTCCAGAACGGCCTTCACGCCGGGCTGGCAGCAGGCCTCACGCACAGCGTCATAGGGGAAGGGCCACACAGTGATGGGGCGGACCAAGCCGACGTTAATGCCTTTTTCCTTCAGCTCGGCGATAGCGCTCTTGGCGATACGCGCCACGGTGCCGAAGGCAGTAATGATGTACTCAGCGCCCTCGCAGTTGTAGCTTTCCCACATCTGCTCGTTGGCAACGACTTCCTTGTACATGGCCTGCAGCTCGTCATTGTGGACAGCCAGGCTCTCGGTATCGATGTAGATAGAATTGATAATGCCGCGCTTAGCGGGATCATCGCCGGGCTTCCAGCCGGTGCAGGCCCAGGGCTTCTTCTCCGGGTCTACCTTGTAATCCACCATCTCGGGCAGCTCCACGGGCTCCATCATCTGCGCGATGATGCCGTCCGCCAGGAACAGCACGGGGATACGGTACTTTTCGGCCTTGTCATAGGCGATCATCATCAGGTCGATGGCCTCCTGTACAGAAGCGGGGGCGAAGGTCAGCAGGTGATAGTCGCCGTTGCCGCCGCCCTTGACACCCTGGAAATAGTCGCCCTGGGATGCCTGGATATTACCCAGACCGGGGCCGCCGCGCATCACGTTGATGATGACAGCGGGAACCATGGCGCCTGCGCAGTAGGAGATACCTTCCTGCTTCAGGGACACGCCGGGGCTGGAGGAGGAGGTGATGACGCGGGCGCCGGTACCGGCAGCGCCATACACCATGTTGATAGCCGCCACTTCGCTCTCGGCCTGCAGGAAGCAGCCGCCGATCTCGGGCATACGGGCGGACATATATTCGGGGATCTCCGTTTGCGGAGTGATGGGGTAACCGAAGAAAAAGCGAGCGCCGGCACGAATAGCGGCTTCTGCAATCGCTTCGCTGCCCTTCATAAGAGTCAAAGCCATATTCTTTCTGCCTCCTTAGTCTTTTTCGATTCGGATCACCACATCAGGACAGGTGCGGGCGCAGGACGTGCAGCCGATGCACGCCTCCATGTTCGTCACTTCTGCCGGATGGTAGCCCTTTGCATTGATGCGGGTCTTGGACAACTCGATGATGTGCTTGGGACAAGCTCTTGCACACAGACCGCAGCCCTTGCAAAGATTTTCGTCGATGGTAACTCTTACCACTCTCTTTACACCTCTTTTCTTAATTCCTTTTCCGATGCTGTGTTTGCTGTTTTGCTGTGTTATTACAATCCCTTCGCGTAGAGGGAAGTAACCGGGTTTAATACATATCCTTGTGAGGGTTTTTGGTGTTCAGCCCGTACTCGATATAGGAGTCCCAGTCGCGGTGCATATACACGTCGATGGGAATGGGCTGTCCCACATATTTTGGATCGGGGTTTCGGGCCAGAAAGGCGTCCAGAAACTCCTTTTTTCCAGTGGTGTAGGAAACCGGGATGCCCGTGAGGTCACTGACCTCACGGAGCATCTGGTAGCCATCCCACAGGTCTTGCTCGGTGGTAGCAGTGGCGAGGTTCGTGTTGTTGATCATACCGGTGATCTGCAGCCGCGCGTGGGTCTGCATACCCTCCTGTAAACGGAGAAGCTTCTCCACCGTGCCGGCCAAAGGCCGCCGGATATTCACCACGTTCAGCACCTCCAGTGCACCGGGCGCCAGGTCCACAAAGTCTTGGTGATACCGGCCCAGTGCTGTGGCGCCCACGTCGTCGCCGCCTACATCGAATATGACGGTGTCCCAATCCAGCACAAAGGCGGACGACACCTCGGCAGGGAGAGAGAGCGTTTCGATACCGGAGCAGGCAAAGTTGGGGGAGACCAAACGGATCTCCTTCTGCTCCACCAGCTTGCCGCGCTCTGTCAGACGGAAGTAGGTGTTGACCATATCCAGATCCAGCAGCTCCGTTCTGTCGCCGCGGGCGGCCGCCTGCATAGCAAAATTCAGAGCCAACTCGCTCTTGCCGCTGCCATAGTTGCCGATGAGGACTTTTACATGCTTCATGGGTTGGGTCGTCTCCTTAATCTGTCAGTTAGCGAAGATTCTCGCGGATGGTCTGGCACAGCGCTGTGATACCCTTGACGATCTTATCCTCGGGCATGCAGCTGTAGTTCAGACGCAGGGTGTTGTCGTGGCCGCCGTTGGGGAAGAAGGAGCCGCCGGGAACGAAGGCCACCTTCTTGGCGAGGCACTTCATCTGCAGATCCTTGGCGTCCATGTACTCGGGCAGGACGACCCATGCGAACAGACCGCCGTCGGGACGGGTGAAGGTGCAGGGCTCGGGCAGCTCCTTGGCCAGCGTCTCCAGCATCACGGCGCGGCGCTTGCGGTAGCACTCACGGATGGTGTTGACGTGGGCGTCCAGATCGAACATGTCGATCCACTTGGACGTCTCCATCTGGCCGATGGTGGACGCCTGCAGAGAGGCGGCCTGCTCCATGAAGTTGTACTTGGCCAGGATCTCATCCTCGGCGCAGACCCAGCCCAGACGGTAGCCGGGAGCCAGGATCTTGGAGAAGGTGCCCAGATAGATCACCAGACCCTTGGTGTCCAGGCTCTTCAGTGCGGGCATATACTCACCCTCGAAGCGCAGCTCGCCGTAGGGGTTATCCTCGATGACGGGGATCTCATAGCGGTTGATGATCTCCATGAACTTATGACGGCGATCCAGATCCCAGGTGCGGCCGGTGGGGTTCTGGAAATCGGGAATGACGTAGATCATCTTCACGCGCTCGGTGGTGGCCAGGATCTTCTCCAGCTCGTCCATGATCATGCCGCCGTCGTCGGTGGGAACTTCGATGAACTTGGGCTCGCAGGCCTTGAACGCGTTGACAGCGCCCAGATAGGAGGGGCTCTCCAGCAGCACGACGTCACCGGGGTTCAGGAACACACGTGCGGAGAAATCCAAACCCTGCTGGGAGCCGGAGGTCACCAGGATGTGATCCTTGTCGGTGTGGATATTGTTCTTGGCCAGCATACGCTCGGCGATCTGCTCGCGCAGGCGGGGGAAGCCCTCGGTGGTGGAATACTGCAGCGCCTCGCGGCCATGCTCCTTCAGGACGGCGATAGAGGCCTCCATCATCTGCTCCACGGGAAACAGCTCGGGCGCGGGCATACCGCCGGCAAAGGAGAGTATGTCGGGCTGCGCCGTCAGCTTCAGCAGCTCGCGGATCTCGGAGCCCTTCAGCAGGTCCATTCTACTTGCAAACTGTACCATGTACTTTTCCTCCTCAAATTTTGTTGAGGCGCAAATGCGCCTGAACGTACAGCCTTATTAAAGCACATTTCCCCGGTAAAGTAAATAAAGAGGAAGGGCAGAAATCGTCAGTGCGTTGATTTTTGGTGAACCCGCCAAAAATTTAAGGTGCTGTACCGTCAAAACCACAACGAAAAGTGGTCACAAAAATCGGCAGAAAATGTGAAGTTTTCGACAAACTTTGTGACATATTGAACCGTTCGGCAAAATTGACCTGCGACACATTTGCAAACGGGATCGTAATGTGCTATACTGCAAAAAACGGTAGGCATAGAAAGGAGCCGGTATATGAAAAAGAAAGAGTTTTTGGCGGGAACGGTGCTGTTGGCTGCCAGCTCGGCGCTGTGTCTGCGCCTGATGAAAAAGGTGGGAGAACGGCTGAAAAAGCAGCAGGAGAAGGCCAAGGAAACGAACAAATAAATATCCCTCAGCGAAGCCGGGTGTATATCCTAAAAAGCTCGAAACCGTATACAAAAAGGCGGAGGTCAATCCTCCGCCTTTTTACTGTTACTGTCTTCAATTTTCCCTTTCATCTTTACATGTGACAAGGGATTTGCCTTTGCAGCTACACGCAGCGCCTCGTTGTCAATATGCGTATAGATCTCCGTGGTATTCAGGTGCTCGTGACCCAGGACCTCCTGCACCGCCTTCACGTCCACGCCGTTTTGCAGCATCAGCGTGGCGGCTGTGTGGCGCAGCTTGTGGCTGGAATATTTTGCACTGTCTAACCCCGCGGCGGACAGGTGTTTTTTCACCAGCGCATGGACCATGGAACGACTGATGCGCCTATTCTGCCCGGAGAGAAACAGTGCGTTTTTATCCCGCCCGGTAATGGGCCGGCGTACCGCCATATACCGCGCAAGCGAATCCTTGCAGGCCTGATTGAGGTAAACCACGCGGACTTTATTGCCTTTGCCCAGCACCCGCAGGGCATCATCGTGAATATCCGTGATGTCCAGGCCGATCAGCTCAGATATCCGCAGACCGCAGTTCAAAAACAGCGTCAGAATGCAGTAGTCACGCTCACGGTTGGCGCCATCTACGCTCTCCAGCAGGGAAAGGGACTCATTCAGCGTCAGATAGCGGGGGAGGGACTTCATCTGCTTGGGCGTATCCACGTCCTTGCAGGGGTTCTCCTCTAAAAGATGCCGTTTATTGCAAATATAGTTGAAAAACGAACGAATTGTAGCCAATTTTCGGGCGCGAGAAGCAGCGTTCAGACCTTTGTTAGAAATTTCACTATTTTGGTGCTGTACACGATCACGGCTAAGATAGGTCAGATAGCTGTAAATGTCCGTCAATGTGATGCGGGAAATGAAGTCAATATCCACGTCACGGATGTAGATCTCGTCCAACGCTTTACCGGCAAGCGCCGGGTCACGCTGCTGCTTCAGATAGCGAAAGAAATTTCGCATATCCAGATAGTATTCATCCACGGTGCGCTGAGAATGCGCTTTGATGGTTTCGTGGTAGCTGAGAAAATCCAGCAGCAGCTGGGGCGAATCGGTACGGTAATCCATATGTATGTACAATGCCTTGAAAAAAACTGCGGTGTGGCGGGTATTTGGGTCAGTATTCTGTACAAGACTGTCATGCGGCAACTACAGATCGCCGGTAATGGCTTGTATAGCTTACTCAGGGCGAGATCAGTCCAAAACGGACTTACTATATGAAAAAGAGCGGTTACCCTCCACTCGATTGAACAAAATTTTTATTTTGTTCAATCGCATCTACTTTTTCAAAGTGTCCTCCCTTCCTGCGGGTATCGATGGCAACTCGGTGGCAACATGGTAGCAGACTGGCGCAAACAAGTCAAGATTGAACAAAACCAATTATGGGAAAGCCTTGTACTACAGGGTATTTTCCTCTATAATTACAGTATGCTCAGTGACATATTACCGCTTGCTGTATTAGAAAATGTAGGATTTAACAAAGGAGTGTGATCGCATGTGGCGACGGAAGAAATCGATGGTATGGATCATCCTCCCTTTCGCACTTACGGCGGTTTTTTGCCTTTGGTTTGACTTCAACGTATACGAAAGCCGATCCAAAACGATCTCCTGTGAGGACGATGGCATTATTTTCTCTATCACCACATTCAACGGTGACAGTGAAACCACAATGCCTTGGACATACCTGGCTGTCCATTGATAATCAGTCCGGTCATTCGGTGTATATAAAGGATCACGAGATCAAACATGACGAGATGATAACCTTCTCGGTTTGGGCCGTCTCCGATCTTCCGGGGCTGCTTTTCAATCTGGAAGAAGCCTATATCTCAACGTATGACCGATACGTTGGCAGGAAGTCATTAAGTGTAAATATTGGGGAACCGCAGCTAAAGATAATCGAAGCGTATATTGACCAGAAAGACAAATGGAGTCCCGGTAAGAATTGCAGTTATTGGTCCGTTCGCCTGTGGAACGAAGTGGTGGATGAGGCGTTTGGACTAAAGACGCAGACTCTCTTTTATACGCCGAAAAGATTGGAAAGATCCTTTTGTGAATTCGATTGCGTCGAGGCGGATAAAGACTTTTCGCGGGCGGGTCACATCTTTTGCTACCGCGATGGGGTCAGAACGGAGTTGGAGCTATGTTCGTGAACGTCATAAAAAACAGAATCGTGCGCTGGGTCATATACGCGGTGTTGGGTACCCTTTGCCTTTATAACGGGACTTCCTGCGTTGCTGCGCTGCATAAGGCCGGTAAACAGCCATACCTGCTATCGGGGACAGAGCGGTTTGATTTTGTGGGCTACCACATGATGGCTGCGATGTATGGCGTTATATGTATAGCCATTACCGTCATGCTCATTCTCCTTGTCAGATGGAAGCGGAGAAACAATAAATAGTTCCTTTCCATCGCCCGCTATACAGCAAGGGACGGCTTGCGCCGCCCCTTGCACTGTTCACTTCTCCCCTCTCCCATTTTTGCGGGGCTTGGGGACGGAGGTGGCGGCTTCCGCCAATGTCAGGACGCGCTCTGTCAAGTCACGGTCCTCAATGTCCAGAAGGTAGCTCTCTTTCGCACCCTCGTAGGGACAGCCACAGGGGGAGTTTGCCATTATTTCGTCCAAAACAGGCAGTTTTTTCACGAAAACCGTGTTATCGCAGAGCATTAGTATCGGTTTATCGTTCAGATAGACCATGTACTCCCCAAACATCTTCCTGCTGCGGATCGACCACAGCGGCGGCAGCTGCTCCAGAACGAAATCGAGGTAGTCCTGTGAGGTGGCCATGTTACGCCTTCAGGCAGCGCAGAACGGCCATCAGAATGGAGTAATACTTGCTGTCAGGCGTATCAGCGCGGCTTGTGATGACCACTGGGCAGGACGCGCCGCAGATGGTGCTGGCCATGGTCTTGCCGGCGATGTAGGTGCAGGCCTTATACAGCACGTTGCCGATCTCGATATAGGGCACCAGCAGGATGTCCGCCTGGCCAGCCACGGGATCATGGATGGCCTTGTGCTTCACGGACTCCATGGAAATAGCACCGTCCAGTGCCAGAGGGCCGGAAATGATGCAGCCGGGCACACCGCGCTCCGCGATCTCTTTAGCGGAAACGGTGGAGGGCATCTTCTCGGTGACGTTCTCCACGGCGGACAGAACCGCCACCTTGGGGCACTCGATCCCCAGCGCGTTAGCCACAGGCAGCGCGTTCTCCACAATGCCGATCTGGGTATCCACATCGGGGGCGATGTTGATGGCGGCATCGGTGATCATCACGAAGCGGCCCTCGTACTCGAAGATGCCGCACTGGCTCACCAGGCGCTTGCCGCTGGCGGGGATCAGTCCCGTCTCTCTGTTCAGAATGGCGCGGGCAAAGTTGGAGGTTTGGAGAATACCCTTCATGGGAATATCCGCCTTGCCCTCGCGCACCAGCTGCACCGTCAGCTTTGCGGCGTCCAGCTCCTCGCCATCGAAATCCACGATCTCATAGTCCTTCTCGCTCTCGCCCATCTCATGCAGCATGGCGATGATCTCATTCTTTTTACCTACCAGCGTACCCTCGACAACGCCCTTGCGGCGGGCGTTGACCACCGCGCTCAGCGCCGGTTCATCGTGGGCATTGGCCAGCGCGATGCGCTTCTTCATGCCGCAGCCCAGCACATAGGCTTCCAATTCTTTAAAAGATGTAAACATTTCCTTTTACCTCCGTTTTTGGCTCCCATTTCCCCGGAAACCATCTTTTGACGGGCCCATTATACCCCCTGCCGGCGCAAAAAACAACCGAAAATTCCACACGGCCTTCTCCCTGTTTGTAAAACTACTTGCATTGCCGCCAATTTTACGGTATACTGAACAAAATAGGTTTGGGAGGGCGCTGCTGACCATGTTCTGGAATTTTATTTTTTACGGGATGATCGCCGTGGGCGCGATTTTATTTGTATCTCTGACGATCTACCGCATCGACTGGGCACGTCATCCGGAAAAGTACAAGGACCTGGTGGAAGACGAAGATCCGCAGAAGGCCGAGTATCGCAAGAAAAAAGAGGCAGACAAAAAAGCTGCCGCTCAAAAGGCCAAGGAGAAGGAAAAGCAGCTCAAGCGCCAGAAGCGCGTGGACAAGCTGAACCACTACCGCGCCATCAACGGCAAGGGGCCCGTGGGCATGGACGGCAAGCCCATTGACAAGAAGAAAAAATAAGCGAAAAGCATCCCCCGGCGCATGCGCCGGGGGATGCTTTTTCTTATTTCCGTTTTCCGAGTACCAGCGGCAGACCGCCGACAAGTACCGCCGCGATCAGGGAGACTGCTACCTTAAAGGGCCAGAGGATTTTCAGCGTTTCCACAAAGACCACGGCCGGCTCCGCCTCTAATTTGATGCGGAATCCGGGGATAGCAAAGCTCATGATCATGTATGCCGCGATAAAGGTAACGATGGCTAAAATTAGGGAACACAGTTTACGCTTCATAGCAAGCCCTCCTCGTACATGACATACCGATGCTTCTGCCTCTCATTATAGCAAAAGTATACCAAACAGCAAAAATAATGTCAATTACAAAAGGGTTACGCGGCAGTAACAGTTGTTTTCATAGAATGGACCGTCAACGGCCAAACTACGGCAAAGGAGTGATGGTATGATACCCTGCATCGACAGCTGTCGCTGGCAGCAGGACGGCGTGTGTACGCTGGACACCTGCGACAACGCGATTGGCCAACCAAGCGCTTCCCACCCTTGCCTCCATTATGTGCCTATTGTCCCCGAGCCAGCAGCTGCAACGCCCGGGAGATATTCGCCACCGGAAGAAGCTCCAAACCAACGGGTGCCTTCAGATCTTTGACCTTGTGAGCTGGCACCATGCATTGCGTAAAGCCTAAACGCTTTACTTCCGACAGGCGTTGTTCCATGTGGGTGATGCTGCGTATCTCGCCGGAAAGACCCACCTCCCCTATCGCCGCCATCGTGCTGGGGACAGGTTTATCCAAATAACTGGAGGCGATGGCTACCACCGCCGCCAGGTCGGCGGCAGGCTCATCCAAAGTCAAGCCGCCGATGATATTCAGATAGGCATCACACTGGCTGACTTTCAGGCTGCCGCGCTTTTCCAGCACCGCCAGCAGCATGGAGGCACGGTTATAGTCAAAGCCGTTGCTGCTGCGCATGGGACGTGCCCCGGCACAGGGCGCCAGCAGGGCCTGCACCTCCGCCAGCACGGGCCGCGCGCCCTCCATCACGCAGGTAACACAGGTGCCGGAGGCGTCGGCGGGGCGGCCGGAAAGCAGCATTTCTGAGGGGTTCTCCACCTCGCGGAGCCCGGCGTCCAGCATCTCGAACACGCCGATCTCGTTTGTGGCGCCGAAGCGGTTTTTTGCCGCCCGCAGGATGCGGTATGTCATGTGCCTGTCGCCCTCGAAGTACAGCACGCAGTCCACCATGTGTTCCAAGACCTTGGGTCCGGCGATAGAGCCTTCTTTGTTCACATGGCCAATGACAAATACCGTGACCCCCTGCCCCTTCGCCAGCTGCATCAACGCCATGGTGCAGTCTTTCACCTGTCCCACGCCGCCGGCGGGTGCGTCCAGTTCCTCGTTATACAGGGTCTGGATCGAATCCACAATCAGGATGTCGGGCTGCTCCTGCTGTACACACTCCAACACATCACCCAGCCGCGTTTCGGACAGGACAAACAGGTTTTCGCTGTCCACACGCAGGCGCTCCGCCCGCAGCTTCAGCTGACGGGTAGACTCCTCGCCGGATACATACAGCACCTTAGCAAACTTCCCCAACTGCTGGCATATCTGCAGCATCAGGGTAGATTTGCCGATACCGGGTGCGCCGCCCACCAGCACCAGCGACCCCTTCACCGCACCGCCGCCCAGCACGCGGTCCAGTTCACCCATTCCGGTGGAGAAACGTATTTCCTCGTCCACCTGCATATCCGTAATGCGAGATACCTTTACAGGCGCCTTTACACGGGACATTTTGCTGTTTTTGGACGGACGCTCCGCCACCTGCTCCACTATGGAATTCCATGCGCCGCACACCGTGCAGCGTCCGGACCAGCGAGGACTCTCGCTGCCGCACTCGGTGCAGAAAAACACGGTCTTAGCCTTCATATTTCATCCCTCATTTGTACAGTATTGGCAAAAACCCGCTGCGATGGCAGCGGCCATGTGCAGTTGATAGTCTGGCTGCTGAAGCAGCACCGTCTCCTCCGGGTTTGACAGAAATCCGCATTCCACCAGCACGGCGGGGCAGTCCGCATGCTTCATGATGTAAATGCTGTCGTCGATACGCTTTGCTGCTTTTTCCCGGGTATTAACAGCCATATTCAGATCATTCTGAATGCACAGCGCCAGCGCTTCTGCACCGTCCTGTCCGTTATGGAAGACCTGTGCACCGCTGACACCGGGATGACCCGGCAGGCTGTTCTGGTGGATACTGATGAGCCGAGCGTCAGCGCATCTGTTGATGATCTCCACACGCTTTTTCGTGTCGGATACCTTCTGCTGCCGCAGCGTAGCGGCAGGATCGTCACATAGGGCCGCCTCCCCTGTCCGGGTCAGCAGCACTTCATAGCCGCAGAAGGTCAGCACATCCGCCAGGCGCAGGGTAATGGCCAAATTCAGGCCGCTTTCGGCCACGCCGCTGTCCGACACCGCCCCGCCGTCCGCGCCGCCGTGGCCGGCATCCAAGATGACCGCCCGCTGTGGCGAAGCGCTGCCCGAAACGGCCGCCGCCCCGGGACGCGCGGTCAGCAGCAGTGCACCGCACAACGCTGCCGCGGTCACAACTGTCAGCAGATGTCGTTTGCGAAGCAGCAACACCATGGACCTCCCTCCCCTCCGGGAGAGTTTATGTGTGTTTTCTTCATTGTAACACAGCATAGCAAAATTGAAAACGATTTTCTTCACCGCCCAAACCGCCAAGGCATAAGATATAGCGAGCCGCTGTGAACGGCTCCACTACCGACAAAAGGAGGAAATTCTCTTGTATACAGAGAAAACGGCGGCAGCGCGGGCGGAAACACAGCCCGCCTGCGGCGAAGGTACTGGCCAGCTTCCGGCCTGCGGTGCGCTGGCTTTCCCCTATGTGGCCATGCAGGGTACAGACCCCGTGCGCTACGACGACCAGGAGGCCCTGCGGCAGGGCACACTCTTTCCCGGCCTTGATCTTCCCTTCCACAAGGAGCTGCGGTCCCGCTTTCCACAGGTAGACGGTCCCCTGCTGGAGCTGATGGCGCTGGATTTTGCTATCGATGAGCTGGGTCTTTACCTGACCACACACGCAGATGACCAGCAGGCTTTGGAGCTGTACTGGTCATACATCCGGCTGGGTCAGGAGGGGCGTAAACGCTATCAGGAAAAGTGCGGACCGTTGATGCAGACGGATATCACGCCGGGCAGCTATCAATGGCTGAACGACCCGTGGCCGTGGGATGGAAAGGGGAACTGAGCCATGTTTGTCTATGAGAAAAAGCTGCAATACCCTGTGAAGATCAAGAATCCCAACCCCAAGCTGGCAGCGGTCATTATCAGTCAGTATGGTGGCCCGGACGGTGAATTGGGCGCTTCTCTGCGCTATCTCAGCCAGCGGTACTCCATGCCCTACGCTGAGTTGAAGGGCCTGCTTACCGACATCGGCACAGAGGAAGCGTCATGGCCCCCAATTTTGTCGCGGTATTTTTCCAGTCCGTCCAGCACATAGACCCATTTGGCGGGCAGCAGATTCAATGCCACCTCTACCCTGCCGTCCTGATACACGGTCATGTGGTGCAGCAGACGGCCATAAAAGCTGTCGTCCGCTGTCTGGCCGGTGACGATACCGGTAATGGCGGCGCGAATGTCCGGCTTGAGCGTTCTGGTGTCGGTATCCAGCTTCTGCCGCTGGCGGATGGCTTCCAGCTTTTCCTGTGTCCGGCTGATCTCCGCTTCACAGCGGGCTTTGGCCCGTTGAAAATCCGATTTGCTGAGGGTCTGGTCAAGGAAACGGTCGAGGATTGTATCGCTGCGACTTTGCAGCTTCTCCAATTCCAGCTCCAAACGCCACATTTCCTGTTGCCCATCATCTCCGCCGTTGGATAGCACCCGCTCCACGATACGGGTAAGGTCGGAAATGATAGCCTTCTTATCCAGCGTCACAGCGTCCACAGAACGCCGCAGGATGTCCATAGCCACATCCTCCCGTATCTGGCGGCCTACGCTGCATCCGATGGCGTTTCCTGCGCCGTCTGTGCGCCGCAGTCCCTCGTTGGTAGCGGTAAAGCAGCACCAGCGGCGATAGGAGCTGCCGTCTTTGCGGGTTTTTGTACGGCGGATAAAGCTCTTGCCGCACTCTCCGCAGCGTATCTTCCCGGATAGCGGATAGCGGTTGCCGTGGCCGCCGCTGCCCTGCGCCCGGTTGCGGCGGTGCAGTTCCTGCTGGACAGCCTGCCACGTTTCACGGTCGATGATGGGTTCGTGGTGATCCTTGATCTCCACCCTTGGTTCCTGACCATGGTTATAACGCTTTTCATGGGTCAGGAAATCCGGCGTATAGGTCTTTTTTTGCACCAAATCGCCGCAGTATTTTTCGTTCTTCAAAATCTTCGTCACGGTGGCCGATGACCAACTGCATTTTCCCCGGCTGCTGAGGATGCCGGCTTCCCGCAGCTCCCGTGCGATGGTGCTGCACCCTTTGCGCTCTTGCAGGTACTTATGAAAGATGAGCTGGACAACTTTCGCGCCCTCCGGATTGACAGTCATCTTGCCGCCCTGCACATCGTAGCCCAGCAGCGAGCCGCCGAATACCACCCCCTGCTCCATACTGCGGGTCTGTCCCCACTTGGAGCGGTCGGAGGTCTTGCGGCTTTCCTCCTGCGCTACGGAACTCATAATGGACAGCCGAAACTCGCTGTCGTTATCCCGCGTATCGATGTTATCATTGAGGAACAGAACGCCCACATCCCGCCGCCGCAGCTCACGGGTGATTTTTAGTGCATCCACCGTATTGCGGGCAAATCGGCTAACCTCCTTGGTCACGATCAGGTCGATTTTCCCCATCTCAGCCGCGTGGATCATGCGGTTAAACTCTACCCTTTTTCGTGTGGATGTCCCTGAAATACCTTCGTCGGCATAGATGCCTTGCAAGACCCAATTCGGTTCGCGTTCGATGCGTTCGCGGAAATACCGCTGCTGTGCCTCGAACGAGTTGGCCTGATCGTCCTTATCCGTGGATACGCGGCAGTACGCCGCTACCTGTAACATACAATCGCCTCCTTTCCTCAAGTATAGCGCAAAAAGCTGCTGTATACGAATGTGCGACATATGTTAGGTTTAATTACTTTACATTCCTTTGCGTTCCAGCATTCTGACACATTCTTCATATTGCTGCTGGGTGAGAATGCCCTGTTCCTGCAAGGAGAGCAGAACGGATCGCTCATATACCAGCAGAAACTCCCGGTTGACTGTGCCATCGTCTTGCTTTTCCCATAATTCCGGCTTGCTTGCCATCCCGCTCCCTCCTTCCTTAGAACTTATGCGCGTGGCGGGATAAATTTGTTTGCCGTTTCTCCGAGTGCGATCTCCGGCCTGACAGAGATACGCTTCCTTCTTCTTGGCACGCTCACGTCATAGACGGTTATGGCCTGCTTCCCCGAAAAAGGAATGCCCCGGCGGTCATTTACTTGTGTGGAAGTTCGGTCTTTTCACTTTCCGCTTCCACAAAAAGCATAGCAAGCGTTGACGGAGATTTCAATATGTGGTAAAGTATTTGTGTTGAGAATAATACTCCACACGCGAGTTACGTCAGAACGGAACAAGGAGGTTAATCGCTTGAGAGCACTATATTGTTTTAGTTTTGGGCCGAAGAAGGAATATGTGGAAACGGACTTCAAACCCGTGGAATATCAACTTGGGTCAACTCTTATCACCTTTTTGTCCACAGATTTCGCTCGACTCCGAAAAAAATTGCTGGTTAGAGCAACGCCCATGATAGAAAATGACGCCATTACCGAGATCAAAAATGAGTTGTGCGCAATCCATCCTTTTGGGGAACGATTTGCACAGTCCTTATTTTTTGAAGAAAAGTTGGCAGACGCGCTTGATGCCCGGTTGGAGGGCTTTGAAAAACTGCAAAAACAACTTTCTGCCTTTGTGGACGCCACTCTTTTGCTGGATTCATCCGATTTGAGCACCAGCCAGCGTTTGGCTCTCTATATGAGCCGCGATTTTCAGGCTGCCACTGCGATGGCCGGTTTGAACTTCAAGATGCGCGCAGAGCGGAAACTGTATGTTGACGGACGAAATTATGACCCGGTATTGGCAGCAGACCGCATCTCAAAGCCGCCGAAGTCTGTTCGGTTCGCCCGCATCGAGGGGTCGGATGATTTGGGTGCAACGCTGCTGACAGAACTGTTGGAGATGGTCGATCAAAATGTTCATGTGCAGAAGTGTGAATACTGTCATAGATATTTTCTCCCTTACTCCGCCAAAGCCCGATACTGCGACCGTGTCGCGGACAGAACGGGAAAAACCTGCAAGGACCTGGCCGCCAAAGAAAAACACGAAAAGAAAATCGCTGCCGACGAGGGCTTGAATCTCATCCACCAGCGGATCAAAACCTATGACATGCGCGTTCGCCGCGCGCCGACTGTCTACACGGATGAAGAATTTCAAAAGTGGAAAGCGCATGCAGAGGAGGTGCGCGACCTGTATATTGACGGAAAGCTGACCTTTAATCAGCTGGAAGCACTAAGCGAACTTCCGCCGCGTAAGTGATGTGCTCCCGCGGGAAATTTCTGTTTTCAAATTGTGGTATCTATGGTATAATAAACGCAAAGCGTTTATTATATTTCATCGCCGTTTTTCTCGCCCGGCGAAGCCGGGCAACCGAAAAAGGCGGCGAATTATACCATAACGCCTTGCGTTATGGTATAATATATAAAAATATATGGAAAGGTGGAGGAAAATGAATTATATTCTCAAACAATTCGATAAGCCGCTTCTCAAATTCTCCGCCACCACGGACACCAGTGAGCCGGAAATCCAGATTCTTTGGATCGATGAGGGCAACAGAAGTCTGCTGCCGTTGGATCTGGCACTGACGCCGGAAGGCTTGGGCCGCTGGCTGCGCCGCCGTACCATTCCCAAGAACCGCGCCTATGTCCATAATCTTTTGGCAAAATGCGGCTTGAATTTAAACCGCCCGCTATCTATTATCAACGTCTGTAAAGGTCTTTCGCTTAACGACTGTTATTGGGTCGTGCAAGAGGATAACGGCGATGTTTTTGAGAACGTAAATCTCTACGATAACCCCTTCAGTCGCGCGTTAGCCGAATTGGTCTTTACCGGCTATGGTAGCAGCCTGCGCTCCTCCCTATTCTCCAGCCCGGAGTTTACAACAAATGGGATGCTGCGTAAGTGCTGGCGTCGGATCGGTGGCAAGGTCTATCTCTATAAGGGCGGTACCGAGGGCGCGTCCAACACGGGCTTCGAGCCGTACTCGGAGTTTTACGCCGCGCAAATCGCCGCCGCTATGGGTGTTCGGGCGATCCCCTACGGTCTCTCCCGATGGAAGGGCGTTCTGTGTTCCACCTGCGAACTTTTCACCAGCAAGGAGTATTCCTACATTCCCGTGGGTCATCTTGTCACCAAGGGTGGTATGGACGCCGTGAGGGCGTATTACGAGAGCCTCGGTGCGGAGTTTATGGCAGCACTGCATGAAATGCTGGTGTTCGATGCTGTAATCTGCAACGTGGATCGCCATTTCGGAAACTTCGGCGTGATGGTCGATAACCGAACAAACACGGTTGTCTCCCCTGCCCCGCTGTTTGACCACGGCAATTCGCTGTTCAATTTTGCCGGTATGGATGCCTGGTCAAGCGACGCGACGCTGGAGGAATACATTGAAACGCTGGCTCCCAGTGTGTACGACGATTTCCTCGGCACAGCAAGTGCCGTGCTGACGCCGAAACTGCGGGAGAAGCTGCGGCATCTGTTGACCTTCCGGTTCAAGAAGCACTCGCGCTATAACCTACCCGAAAAAAGATTGCGGATGATAGAACGGCAGGTGCAACACCGGGCGAGAATATTGTTGGATAAGTAAAGTTAAGACCGCTGGCGAATGCCAGCGGTCTTAACTTTTGCCTCCATACGGGGCGCGACGGAGGACGAGCAGCAGTGCTACGAGGCACTGGAATTTCAACCCACGTGCCCCGTACGGGGCACGACAACAAGCTCACCAAAATCGTAGCTTTCTACGGCATATTTCAATCCACGTGCCCCGTACGGGGCACGACCCAGCGGGCAGGTGATGGCGCTGGAGGCTATGTACATTTCAATCCACGTGCCCCGTACGGGGCACGACTGGAATGTGCCTCCTTTCTGTTGTAGATTTTAGACTATTTCAATCCACGCGCCCCTTACGGGGCGCGACTTGCCCTCCTGCAGCTTGTACAGGGGCACGCCGAAATTTCAATCCACGCGCCCCTTACGGGGCGCGACATCTTCCAGCCGTTCGTTGTACGTTCCGGTGTACTCATTTCAATCCACGCGCCCCTTACGGGGCGCGACAGGAGCACTGAAAGCGACTACCGAGGGCTCCGCATTTCAATCCACGCGCCCCTTACGGGGCGCGACTGGTGCTGTGTACAACATGAAGGGACATCCTATATTTCAATCCACGCGCCCCTTACGGGGCGCGACCAATGAGGCTGGTGTCACCGTTATGACAGTGGAATTTCAATCCACGCGCCCCTTACGGGGCGCGACGACTTCTTCATGTCGGTCGCTGCTGCCAGAGTGATTTCAATCCACGCGCCCCTTACGGGGCGCGACCACGTTTCTGCTTCCTTCTTGTGCTCTATCCCCGATTTCAATCCACGCGCCCCTTACGGGGCGCGACATTACAACCTTCCTTTCATCAACCCAACGAGACCATTTCAATCCACGCGCCCCTTACGGGGCGCGACTCAGCACTGGTTACGATACGTCAGACGGCTGGAATTTCAATCCACGCGCCCCTTACGGGGCGCGACTGCCAGCACCTTGGACAAAAGACCTGGTTATACAATTTCAATCCACGCGCCCCTTACGGGGCGCGACTTCGCTGGGGAAGTACATACCGCTTACTATGGCATTTCAATCCACGCGCCCCTTACGGGGCGCGACGAGACTTCCTGTTTCTGAAAGTGCCCGGTATGGAGATTTCAATCCACGCGCCCCTTACGGGGCGCGACTCGATGGGCCGGACCTTGCCTCGTTCCATCACGGTATTTCAATCCACGCGCCCCTTACGGGGCGCGACAGATGCAGGAAGAGATCAAGGCGCTGCGCAGGCAATTTCAATCCACGCGCCCCTTACGGGGCGCGACGGTTGAGGGCGTAAGTGAGCGCACTTACACAGACATTTCAATCCACGCGCCCCTTACGGGGCGCGACGATGCGCATCGTCCATGAGGTGCAGTACACGATATTTCAATCCACGCGCCCCTTACGGGGCGCGACCCTCCTGCATCTTGCCCATTCACGTCACCCCCTTAATTTCAATCCACGCGCCCCTTACGGGGCGCGACACGGACCCCGCCCGCTCTCTGCTGTTGATCGTCCTATTTCAATCCACGCGCCCCTTACGGGGCGCGACGCTAAAGTGCTATGAACGGTTTATCGTCAATTGGGATTTCAATCCACGCGCCCCTTACGGGGCGCGACCATGGTCAATAACCTCTGTTTCGTAAGTCAGCGATTTCAATCCACGCGCCCCTTACGGGGCGCGACTTGTATATTTTCGCAGGAGTTCGACAACATCGTTATTTCAATCCACGCGCCCCTTACGGGGCGCGACAGCAAAAATGCACAAATAATCTCTTGCACTTTTGGTATAACAGACAGTTTAAGCAGAAAATCCACCTGTATAGCATTGTCTGCCAGAATGCTATTCCGTAATATTTAGGTATCTGCTCGCCAAATTGGGTGCGAACCTATTTAGTTTTCTTTGTTCGCTTACTCTTCGCAGCAAAGCAGCTAGACCATCAGCGTATCTTCCGGTATATATGTCTGTTTACAGCCGAAATGTTCGATCTTCTTTTCATACTGCTTCCCTAGATAGTAGAACCGCAAGCTGTCCCGCTCGGGGTCTATGATCTTGCACAAGGTATTTTGCAGGCTGCGGCACTGCGCTGTGTCCAGTAAGCACTCAAACACGGAGTTTTGCACCCTCTGCCCATAGTTGACACACTGCTTAGCGATCTGCCGCAAGCGTTTGCGCCCGGCGGCATCCTCTGTGTTTACGTCATAGGTGATCAATACCAGCATACGTCACCTCACTTCCACAAAAACGGCGGATAGTCATCCAGGTCGCCGCGCAGATACCGCGCCAGTAAGAGGCTCTGCACATACGGCACTAAGCCCCACGGGAGCTTCTCTTCCAGGAAAGGGTGTGTGATGGTCTCCTTTTTACGCTCCTGCCACTTTTGCAAGAAAGCTTTACGTCCTGCCTCCGTCAAAAGCACTGCACCGCTCTCACGAAAGTCAAAATCGTTGGGCTTCATGACGCGGTTATTGACCATGGTCAGCACAAAGCGATCCACGAAGCAGGGGCGCAGCTCCTCCATCAGATCCAGGGCGAGGGATTCCCGCCCTGGACGATCCCGATGCAGAAAGCCTACATAGGCATCCAATCCGACACTTTCCAACGCGGACGCGCAGTCATGGGTCAACAGGCTGTACGCAAAAGACAGCATCGCGTTAAAGGCGTCCAGCGGTGGGCGGCGGCTGCGTCCCCGGAAAAAGAAGATATCCTTTCCGTGCAGGATCATGTCGTCCAAAACGCTGAAATACGCGGTAGCCCCCGCCCCCTCCAAGCCACGAAGGCTGTCAAGGGAGATCTCCGCCACGACCTGAGGCATCAGCCCCCGCAACTGCTGGGACACCGCTGAAAACCGTTCACCATCGATACGCATAGCGTGATCCCGGCGGGTGCGCTCCACGCTCCAGCGGGCGTTATAGATCTTGCCTAAGATCATCATGCGGGCCACGCGGCAGCTTTCGGAGGGATTGTCGGCAACCCGGTACTGCGTCCTCCGTAACAGCACATTTCCCTGCGTTTGCCCAGAGACACGAGCGAGAAAACGCCCTCGCTGAGTACAAAACGCCAGCCCGATCTCCCGCTTGGCACAGGCACCCATCAGTGCCGGTGAAGCACCGGAATAGGAAAAGGACACGATGCTTTGCAGCGTGTGCAGCGGATAGCGAGCAACGGCTTCCCCGCCACGGTTGGCTACCACATTCTCACCGTCTAATGAAAGGTACACATCCTCCGATGTCACGAACAGTGTGTTCAGAAACTGTCTCATGGCGTCACCTCCAGACGATCCCGCAGATAGTCCGTGATAGACCGTTTTCGCATCAGCTTCGGCAGACAAAGATCCTTGAGAGAGCAGGCATTGCATGCTTTTGTAGGCTTTACTCTCGGCGTCCAGCCACGCTCGTACAGCGCGTGCATTCCCTCAAGAAGTGTTTTAACTTCCTGCCGCAGCTCCGGCGTGAATTCTATCTCCGTTCTGCGGTGCGTCTCACCATAGTACAGCGCACCAGTCGGGATCTCACAGCAGAGCATTTCTTCTAGGCACATAGCCTGTCCGCAGAGCTGCAAGGCGTCCATGGTGTCCTGCTTTGGCTTGCCGCGCTTGTACTCCACCGGGTAAGGCTGCCAAAGACCATCTTTTCCTTTCAGCGGAATTCCCACGTCGCCGCGGTGAAATTCCAGCACATCACAGGCACCGGAAACGCCCATAGTCGGGGAGAATATCCGCATATCCCTCGTGATGAGCAGATCGCCGCGACTCTCGGTGAAGTCCTTATCGTGAGCCCGCTCGTGGAGGATCGCTCCGTCTGTGGTACGGTAATTCTCCGCCCATTGGTTTTCGATCTGGATCAATGCCCATTGTCTGCGGCAGAATTTGAAGTGCTGTAAGCCGGAGAGCTGGAGGAAACTCTCCTCCGGATAGATCACCCCAGCCGTGTGCAGGTAACGCCGGCAGGCAGAGCCGCTTCGTCCACCGTAACGTTGTAGTCATCGTAGCTTCTGGGAGTGGTGACGCCGTCCTTGTGAGCGGTCTTCACCAGATCAAACAGCTTATGTGCCGGAGCGCAGCCCAGCTCAGAGTCGTGCTTGAACACGATCAGCTCACGTACGGCCATTTTGCCGCGGGCGGCGGAGTGGTCATTCTCGAACAAATTCAGGATCGCCGTCCACAGAAGGTTCAGGTCGTCCCCAGAGAAACCGGTGGTCTTGCGAGCCAGATTGGCTGAGACATAGCCCTCCGCCCTGTACAGACCGTAGGGAACGATGTACTTGCGTCCCATTTCGGTGCCCTTCTTCTCCGCGTCCGCCTCCGTAGTGATGGCCACGCGGGTGATAGTGACCTCCTGGGGCATGATGGGATCAACGCTGCGGGCAAAACCCAACTGTACTGGTCCGCGCACCTGACCGCAGTTCAGCGCGCCTTTGACAAAGGTGGTCATTACCGCGCCGAAGGTGCGGATATCGTAGAAGTTTCGGCACATGAAGTTCCGCAGCTTTTCGTCCAGCTTTTCGTCCTTCTTCTTGACTTCCTTCAGCTTATCCGCGTCCACGCCCACATAGGCGCAGGCCTCCTTGTCGCTGGTGTTCAGGGGCACGCCATCTTTGATGTAGATGCGATAGCCCTCCTCCCCTTCCTTTGCCATCTCCACGTAGTTGCGGATCTTGCGTTTCAGACATACGTCCGTCACCAGACCGTAGCCGGTCTCAGGATCCACACGGGGCATGTTGCCTGCGTCGGGGTCGCCGTTTGGATTGCCGTTCTCCACATCGAACAGCACCACAAATTCATACCGGTTCTTGATAGGCTCAGACATTTTCGTTCTCCTCCTTTTTCGTATACCGCTTTTGTGTTTGGTGGTAGTAGCCAAGGTCGAAAGTGCCCTGCTGGGCCAGCGTCATCCGGGCGGGGTAGCTCTCGCCCAGCACCCCTTTCAACGCACTGACCTGTTTGTCGAAATAGATTCGCTGTTTGTTCTCCAGCTTTCGCAGATGCTTTTGGTAGAGATTGTTCAGCACAGGGAATATGCTGGCGGGCATAGCCGCCGCCGAGTTGAAATACTTGTCCTTGATGGTCGCGTTGATGCCGGGATTTGCCGTTTGCTGGGCCGCTTCATAGACAGAGAACAAGCGACCTAGTGTATAGGGAATGTTGGCGCTGGCTTCGTTGAGACTCACGGTCAAAACCTCCTTTGGACAGTCTGTATGTGGATTTTTCAGGTAATACGCCTTGATGATGGCAGCGCGTCCCCATGTGATGTCTCGCTCCGCACGGATACGGAGCATGACAGCCTCCAGCAGCGACGCAGGATATGGCCCGCCGGAGAAAACAGCCCGCGCCGTCGCGCCTGCCATAGCGGACGAAGGGGATTTATCCTTGGAGTTGAGGTTCACCGTCTCCCGCAGCAGTGCCCACAGTGGCAGTACACCGGGCTTTGCGTAGGCGGGCTTCACGATCTCCAGCCGCTCGTAGTGGTCATTGACGTTCCGCATCAGCCTGCCGAAGCTGTCCCGTAGGAAGAAGCGGACGGAAAGCCGCGCCGCGTTGGGCGCAAGCCCCAAAATGTAGAAGGTACGGTTCGGATCAACACCCAAGTCATCACAGGGCAAGCCCTTCGCCAGTCTGCTGAGGGCCGCACGCAGATCATCCTCCGATATGGTCGATGGCATACTGCCGGACATGAAGGACGTGAACAGATCGGGGTAAACCGCTTCCGCTCCCTCGGCCCAGCAGACGATGGTGGTATCGCCGATGACCTGCACATTGTCCCGATTGGCCAGCAGGTGGTTCAGGGCGGCGGTGTAGGCAAATGCCGCATACCTCCCCACCGGCGCGTTATAGCTTTGTTCATGTCCATAAGATGATTCGGAATCATTGTTAAAACTCACAAGAGTATTTCCCATCGTTTGGAATCCGTTTTTAGAACTCCCCTTAACCTTCGGATGTGTTCGAGCAATTTCCTGATTGGATAAACCTGTTACCAAACACTGCATTCGCATCGGATCTTCATCAGGTTTTTCCCAATACTGTTGCCATGCAGCACATATGGCATTATCTTTCTCTGGATAGATTCCATCTATGCGAAAGAGCAAATTTCCACCGGAAGTAATTGCCTCAATGTTGCTGGCTAACGCTGGATGCTCTGCCGCTTTTTCTGGCTGCCAAGTATCAAAAAATGACAGAATTGCCGAAGCAACAGGCGAGTTTACACCATCCAAAACTGCGTGATGTAATTCTTTTGCCGCCAAAAAATACTTCTCACTCCGTTTTGGATTTCCTTTTTGGTCAATGCCAAGTATATAGCCGGAATTGTCCCACAAAAAAATAGCCGCCACATTTGATGACCTATCTTCTCCTACAGGAAGCTCTTTTTCCTGCGGACGCAGGGCAGTTTTCTTCCCCATTGCTACCTCTTCCATTGTGGGAATCACCTGCAACACCTGTCCATCTCCATCCAGACACAGGGCAAAGCTGATCTTTGCCGGGCTCCAGCCGGGCGCGGCAATCTCGCCTCGCTGGAGAAGATCCTCGTAATACCGCGTCAGGGCTTGCAGAATCATCCCCTCACCTCCTCGCTGTCCCATGTCGGTACGGTCAGCACACCGTCCGTCAGACTGGCTCGGAAAAAACGGGGCGTAATGTTCTGGGGATCGGTATAATCCATGTCCAGCAGCATCCAGCCCAGATCACGGACGCCCTTCAGTTCCTCCGGGCAGGGCGGCAGCTCCGCACAGCGGCGGAAATGCGCCGGAAACTCCCGTGTGCCCAAATAGGGCATGGAATAGCACTGCCCCCGCTCCAGCCGCCGCTTGACGATGTCCTGGAATTTTCCGGGATTGTCTCCGGCACTGGCCTTGTCCGTCATCTCGAAATGGGCGTCGATAACATAGCGCACATCCCGCAGGACCATGGCTGCCCGCTGTTGGATACTCTCCGGCGTAGCAAGATACAGTTCTCCTTTCCCTTTTTCCATGACGGTTTTTACCTTGCGGGCGCTGATGGTGTCCTTCACCTCATTCCGGCGGATATTGGTGAAGCGAATGGGACTGCACACATGGATACGGTCAATGTGCCACTTCAAGCCCGGGTGCCAATAGATGCTTTCCAGCAAGCCGCGGGCTGCCGACGGTGTCATGACATCATAGCTAACGCGTTCTGTTTTCATTTCTGGACGGGTGAATAGCGCATAGTCGCCCCATACTTCCACTTGTATCGCCATTAGATCACTCCCTTTCCTATATTCTGACCCTATTCTATCTACTTTGTTATCCAAAAAAACGGACAGTATTATATAAATTCCGCTTTTCCGCTATCCACCTCTAAACTGAGCCCCATCAACTCATTGTAAAGCCCCATATCCGTCAGGATAGCGCTGTCACTGTCCAGTGCGGGAACGGTCAGCAACGCGCCTGTATGATACAGTGCCTGAAAGTGTTTATCATATACGGAGACGGCATAGCGGCCCAGCTTACGGTACAGCTCCCTGGAGCACTCGCCATCTTGCAGACGTTGGAGCAAGGCCGTCCCCTCGCCATAGGGAATGTAAATGGTATATGTATTTTGGTCAATGAGGCGAAACTTCTCCGCTACTGTTCGGAAGGGAAACTCGCATCCCTCGATACCCTGCGTAAAGGCTTTGATGACCCCCTGCTTGTCCAGCGCATCGCCGGTCAGACTACGCAGACTGCGGAAATACCTCGCCATCGTCTCCGGCGCGGTAGGGTCACGGCCCTCCCCCAGTGCTTCCCTTGCCGCGCCGATGGCGGCCCGGAACAGCAGCGGCGGCAGCTCTGTTCGCTCGAAGATCGTAACAATGCTGTCTTCCGCCGAGCGCTTTCCCTCACGATTGCAGCGGCCTGCCGCCTGCATGACGGAATCCAAACCTGCCAGCTCCCGGTATACGGCAGGAAAATCCACATCGACGCCCGCTTCGATCAGTGAGGTGGATACCACTCGGCACAGTTTGCCTTGCGTTAATCGTTCTCTGATCTCACCAAGCAGCGCCTGACGCTGGGCCGGAATCATTAGGGTTGACAGGTGATAGCTGCCCTCCGGCGGCAGCAGTGTGTATATGCTTTGGGCCGCCTTACGGCTGTTGACAATGCAGAGAACTTGCCGTTGTTCACTCAGCTGCTCCGCCAGTGCCTCGTCGGTCAGCGTTCCGGCCTGCCGGAAGGTCACACGGCGGAAGCGGTCATACAGTGCCGCTGTTTGCAGGCAAAGCTCCGTCACGGGACAGCTTGGCGCATAGGAACGCAGCAGGTCGCCCAGTGATGGCTGCGTTGCGGTACAAAGTACCACCGTGGAGCGAAATTGCTCTGCCAGTGAAGCTATGGCCGCTACACAGGGTCGCAGATGCGGCAACGGCAGCATCTGCGCCTCGTCGAAGATAATGACGCTGTTGGTCAGATTATGCAGCTTGCGGCACCGAGAGGAGCGGGCGGCATACATGGACTCGAAAAACTGCACCGCCGTGGTGACCACCACCGGCATGTCCCAATTCTCCGTGGCCAGCGTCTTTTGAATGTCCTCCGCTGTTGCTCCATCGGAGAGGTCGAACTGTACGCCGAAATGGTGCTCCAGCACATTACCACTTCCCAGAATATCTCTGAACACCTGGGCGTTCTGGTCAATGATAGAGGTATACGGAATGACATAGATCACCCGCGACATCTCGTGTTTCACCGCATGGCGCAGTGCAAATGCCAGAGATGACACCGTTTTTCCGCCGCCGGTAGGGACGGTCAATGTGTAAACGCCTTTCGGCTTACTGCCTGCATCTAGGCAGGTGTTCAGGATCTCACAGCGCAGCCGGTTCAACTCCGTCTTGGGCTGCTGCTGCCACGGTTTGATATGCGCCTGCAGCCGTGCCAGCAGCGTAGGGAGGTCATCGTATCCGCCCCGTCCTCGCTCGCCGTTCATGAACTGCTCTGTATTCAGATAGTCGGCATCCACCAAGCAGGAATAAAGCATTCTTGTCCAAAAGGATGCTTGCAGAGGAGATAGCTTTTTTGCCGCTGAGACCATCGCCGGCGGTATTGTTATGCCGCTTTCACCGCAACGCTCTAAGCACTGTTCATCCCGTCCTTTCAACAGCCGTCCATAGAACGTCCCGTCGTCTTTCCGGGCTGTCCGCATGTTGCCGAAGTCTGGCAAGCCCCCGTGATGTCCTGCCACGCAGGCAGCAACATAGCGGTTTCCCTGCTTTGCACAGGCCATCGCTCCCGCTGTGGCGTGGTCAACAACGGGGCCGTCGTTCAGCAGGCGATTCTGAAATTCTTCGGTGCATTTGCCAATGTCGTGGGTCAGTCCTGCCAGATGCCCGTCGTCTTCCGTGCCGAAGGCTGCCGCAAATTTGCGGCACAGTTTAGCCGTACCAATTAGATGCTCGGCAACCGTCTGATACTCCTTATTGCCATCGGAACTCTCCCGGACATGTGCATAGTACTGCAAAACCATCACCCCTTCTACACGCGATTCAATTCTCCCTTTGAAAGACCTTACAGTTCTTCCGCCTTGAAGGTCGTGTACCCTTCGTAATAATAGCTTTGGTCGATGCCCTGCATAAAGACCTCGCGGCTGTTCACGTCGCCGGCCAGCACCGCCTCCAGATACATCAGCGGCGCAAAGCGGAGATTGCCCTTTGCCAGATTCACCGTTCGCAGCTTACCAGCGAAGTCGTAAATATCCTCAAACAGATATTTGTGAATCGCTTGCAAGGTCGAGAATTTACCAGCCGGCAGGGTGTTAAGCACGCCGTTTTCAAACAGTTCTACCGCTTTTTCTTGCTGAGGTGCTCTTCTTCCCGGGCAAGATCAGCGGAGTTTGTCAGCCCCAATTTATTTTCCGGTGCCATAATTTCCCCTCATCTTTCCTTGCCGGCGGCAGTTGTAGCCGTCCTCACATACTTCCCGCTTCGCACTCTTGCGTCCTTGGGCTTCTCGGCGTCTGCGGGAATGGCCCATACATAACCGATACGGATCGCGCCGGGGATGCGTTCCGCCTTACAGAGAACTTGAATACGTCGTGGGGTGATGCCCCACTTCTCTGCTGCCTGTGTGATGGACATATATTCCATGGACATTCTCCTTATCTCAAAATAGCAAAAAGCAGCCCTGTAGAAAGCACAGGACTGTTGGATAGTGCGGCTGGTAATTAGCCCTGTCGCAGTTTTTTACTGTATATATTATATACCTTTCTGCGAATAAAGTCAAACAAACCGTACCTTTCCATACATGAAATTTGCACCTAAACGGGAAAATCCCGTTCAGGTGCAAATTATTGATATTGCGATAGCGGGGGTATTAGGGGGATATCCCCTTAACAAGCGCATTTTGCTGTCAAAATGCTATGCTTGCGGAAACAGATTCCGTATCGCATTCGCAATACAGAATCTGTTTCCTCCTACGGCGGAAGCGTCTGCGCCATTATGGTGGCTGCTCGTGCAATACGCACCATTTCTATTTTTCTTTTTTGGCTCCCTCACGGAGCCACGAGGCGTACAGTACCATCCGAAGATAAGCCGACCTCCCTAATCCGCTGGCCTGTGCCGCCTCATCCAAACGCCTGTATTCCGCTTCTGTCAGCCGAACGTTGACCTGCTTGTTTCTGATCTTATTCTCTTTCATAATCATTCCGTCCTTTCCTGTCTCATTCAGTTTCTTAACCAATCAGTTTTATTTTCTCTGTCTTATTGAACGCCGAAAACCGGCGTTCCAGCAGCACCGAATTTCGTCGCACCAGAACTCCGATATTCAGGATTACATCTCACGGGCAAATGGCTGCGGGTATAGCCGGGAAGGCTTTCCCAGGCCCTGCCGCCTACGATCTAACAGGCCATAATCTTCCAGTGAGGCCAGTAGCTTTTCTGTCTTACCATGGGCGCAGTTGAGACTCCGCATAATCGTCTCTATGCTGAAATAGATGTAGGTGTTTCCCTCGCGATCTCTCCAGAAATTTCGGTCAGAAAGCGTCATTCTGTCTACTAACATACCGTAAAGCAGCTTTGCTACACACGACAAGTCTTTATAGAAGATATGCGTAAATAGCAACTTGGGAACGCGGTAAAACGCATAGGTCTCGGATTCTGATTTGTAAAAATAGTCCATTTTATGCTCCTCTGCAAAAAAATAGCGGAGACAGGCCATTTGACCTGTCTCCGTTTGCTGATGTGGTATTAATTTTACCGGCGAAATTGTCCTCTCGCCTCGATGGCGTCCTCATAAGAGTACCTGTCCCGCATCGTCTCTCTGGCGATTCCGGCAGCAAGGCAAAAGCCCGCCACAAAGCCCTCGAAAGACGCCGCTTCACAGTGTGCGTCTGCCGCGTCCACAATACGCAGAAGCTGCCGACGCTGTGCATCCGGAAGCTGTTTGCTCAAGCGCTGGTATCGCTGGTCATGATGCTGTGCCTGACACGCGTTGCTGCGGCAGAACTCCGCCCAAAGCGCCCGCATATACTGATAGTTCCTCATGATATATCCCGCATGATCTCAAGAGCCGCGCTTTTGATGCTATTCATCGCGCCCACCCACGCCATCTGATCCCGTTCTTTCAGCTCTTCATTGACTCCCTGCGCCTCTGCCATCTGCCGGATGATAAATCGAAGCTGATCTTCCTCGCTCTCGTCAAACTCCGGCGGCAGCAGCAAACACGGATAGTACTGCTCCCCCCGCAGCTCGTAGTAAATGCCGTTTCGGCAGATGGTCTGCGGCAGCGGCTCCTGTACTCTTTCATTCATGCGATGCACCTCCAGAGGCCATTTTACAGGTTCTGTCCGTATAGCGCCACTGTACGAGATCATCGCTCATCCCTGTTCCTTGCCCGGTAGCGTGTCTCCAGCAGCCGGAGAATTTCCCGCTCCATCTGCTGGGCGGAGTAATTGCGCGGGAAATACTTTCGCAGGGACTCCGTTTTGATCCGTACCTGTTCCTTCTGATTGGGTTTTTCTTCGGTGAGAATGGCGTACAGCACCTCCGGCATCAGCTTGGCTTCGCGGGATAGCTGCTTCAAGCGGATCGCCTGTGATAGCGACGGTGTGGCGTCCTCCTGCCCGATCAAACCCCACAGCTCTGCCTGCTCGTCCTTTGTGAGATAGGACAGCTCCACGGCTGGCGAAAAGGCGATACGCCCCTCGTCCACCATTTGCAGCAGCGGCGGGATTAGGTAGGTCAAACGGATGTAGCGCTGAATGGTACGACCGCTTTCGCCATTTTCCCGTCCGACTTTATCTGCACTTTCTAACCTCCCGACAACTTGTCGGGAGGTTACTTTCCCTTGATGCTTCATCGCCTCCAGCTTCATCTTATACGCAAACGCCTTCTCGCTGGGCAGCAGGTTTTCCCGCTGGAGGTTACTGTCCACCATCAGAATCACCGCTTCATCGTCGGTCATTTCCCGCACCAGCACCGGCACGGTGGGTAAACCCAGCTTCTGCGCCGCCAGACGTCTCCGGTGTCCGCTGACCAGCTCGTAGCCATCCCCTTTTTGTCGCGCCAGCAGCGGCGATAGTACGCCATGGACACGGATACTATCCACCAGCTCGTCCATAGCGGCATCCTCCCGCACCTGATAGGGATGTTTCTGAAATGGCATCAGCTTGTCCGGTGAAAGCTGCTGAATGTACTCCTTCACTCTGCCACACCTCCCTCTGTAAGCGCGGCCATCACATCGACGCAATAGTGCTTGCCTACCCCACGATGCTGGTAGCCGATAGCAAATGAGCGGAGCCATCCCGCCTTTCGCACATTCGTGTTTTCGCTGCTTTCCACGCCTTGAAACCCTTGTGCTGCAACGCTTTCAAAACTTCGTGTCTCTTTTATTTCCTTTGTCGGCACAGAAGAACTGGGACACCTGGAGATGGTGGGGACTATTGTTCACCAGTTGACGCGAAACCTGTCCGACGAGGACATCCGGACTGCCGGATTTGACGCCTACTTTGTGGATCATACCACGGGAGTCTATCCCACCGCGGCGTCCGGTTTTCCCTGGTCGGCAGGCTCCATCGGCGTTACCGGCGACATGATCGCCGACCTGACGGAGGATCTGGCCGCCGAACAGAAGGCGCGCCTGACCTACGACAACATTCTGCGCCTGTCCGATGATCCGGACGTCAACGATGCCATCAAGTTCCTGCGTGCCCGGGAGATCGTCCACTTCCAGCGCTTCGGCGAAGGTCTGCGCTTGGCCAAAGACCGGCTGAACGAAAAGAACGTATATTTTATGAACCCATCCTTTGATAAATAGTGCCGCAACAATAAGCTGTCCCCGGCAGAGCCGGGGACAGCTTATTGTACGACATCCCCCAGGTTTCCCCGGGGGATGTTCATTTACGGCACGAATGCACCCAGTATGTGCAGGACCCGGTACGCCTGATAGTCGTAGGTGTTCAGCGGCCGCCAATCCACATCCGCGCTGTGGGCAGCTACCAGTATTTTGGCTGGATCACCGTCAGAGCTGGGCTGTACCACCACCGGTGAATGCTGGAATGCATCCCCGCTGAACCTTAGCTGTATCACATCTCCAAGCCGTGCCCGGGAGAGGTCCTGCGTCTCCTGGGCTACCGGCCCGGCAGAGCGTTCCTCACGCACCAGAAAGTCACGCAGAAATTCAACACCCGTCCAGGAGGGCGATTTGTCATTGCTGTTGATATAGTACCAGCCGAAGGTAGGTGTATAGTTCATTACACCGGTGCCGACGTAGATGCACTGTGAGGCATAGTTGGTGCAGTCACCGCCGATCTCCTCATAATCGTAAAAGGCCGGATTGCGGCCATAGGCCCAGCGATGGGCGTAGCTCACGGCCTCCAGTCTGTCATACGGACGAAAAAGCATCTGGCATCCCTCCGCCCTATTGTATGTGCCCTCCCCTGCTGATGTGATATTTTCCGTTACTTTTCTGTGACTTTTCTGTCGCCCTGCATTGACTTTATATGGGAAATACTATATCCTATTAGGTCAGAAGAACATGGAATGGAGGTTTCCCATGAATAAAGCAGAATTGTCCGGCGTGTGCCGTCAGATGCGCCGTGACATCATCAACATGACCGCCAACGCCGGCAGCGGTCATCCCGGCGGCTCCCTGTCCGCGGTGGAGCTGGTGGCCAGCGTATTCTATAACCATATGCGTATCGACCCCCAAAATCCGCACTGGGCGGACCGTGACCGTTTTGTGCTCAGCAAGGGCCACGCTGCCCCCTGTTACTACGCGGTTCTGGCAGAGTTGGGCTTTATCAGCCGCGATGAGTTCAAGAACTTCCGGCAGCTGCACAGCATCCTGCAGGGCCACCCGGACTGCAAGAAGGTCCCTGGTGTGGACGCCTCCACCGGCTCCCTGGGTCAGGGCTGCTCTATTGCCGTGGGTATGGCGCTGGGCGCCAAGGTGCAGGGCAAGGACACCAAGGTGTTTACGCTGCTGGGCGACGGCGAGTGTCAGGAGGGCCAGATCTGGGAGGCCCTCATGTCCGCTGCCCACTATAAGCTGGACAACCTGACCGTGATCGTGGACAACAATGGCCTGCAGATCGACGGCAGCAACGATGAGGTCATGTCTCTGGGCGATATGCCCGCCAAGCTGCGGGCCTTTGGCTTTGATCTGCACGAGATCGACGGCCATGACCTGGACGCCATTGAAGCAGCGCTGGGCGCGCCTGTGACGCCTGGCAGGCCCAAGGCTATCTTGGCCCACACGGTCAAGGGCAAGGGCGTATCCTTCATGGAAGGCCAGGTGGGCTGGCACGGCAAGGCACCCAACGAGGAACAGCGGCAGCAGGCATTGAAGGAATTGGAGGACTGAGCCATGAGTGAAAAGATCGCCACCCGTGAAGCCTACGGCAAGGCGCTGGTAGAGCTGGGTGAACAGAATAAGAACGTCGTGGTGCTGGATGCCGACCTGGCTGGTGCCACTATGACCAAGTATTTCAAGGCGGCGCATCCCGAGCGCTTCTTCGACTGCGGCATCGCCGAGGCCAATATGATGAATATCGGCGCCGGTTTGTCCACTATGGGGCTTGTCCCCTTCTGCTCCACCTTCGCCATGTTCGGGGCGGGGCGCGCCTATGAGCAGATCCGCAACACCATCGCCTATCCCAGATTTAATGTGAAGATCTGCTGCTCCCATGCCGGCGTGTCTGTGGGCGAGGACGGCGGCAGCCACCAGGCCATCGAGGACATCGGTCTTATGCGGCTGATACCCGGCATGACCGTTATCGTCCCTGCTGACGCCAATGAGGCAAAGAAGGCCACCTTTGCCCTGGCGGAGTTTCAGGGTCCCGCCTATATGCGTCTGGCGCGTTTGGCCACCCCGGTATTCGAGGAGGACTATCCCTTTGAGATCGGCAAGGCCAATGTGCTGCGCGAGGGCAAGGACGCGGCGGTGTTCGCCTGCGGCCTGATGGTCAACGAGGCGCTAGAGGCCGCCAAGCTGCTCTCCGCCGAGGGTATCGAGATCAGCGTCATCAACGTACACACCATCAAGCCCATTGACGCGGAGTGCGTGACGAAGTACGCCGAAAAGTGCGGCAATGTCATTACCGTGGAGGAGCACAGCGTCATCGGAGGTCTGGGTGATGCTGTGGCCGATGTACTGATGGGCAAGGTCTGCTGCAAATTCCGCAAGATCGGCGTCAACGACCGGTTCGGTCAGTCCGGCAAGGCTGCCGACGTGCTGCGTGAGTACGGCCTGACGGCGGACCAGATCGCGGCCAAGATCAAGGAAACACTGTAAAGTAGATATAATTTACAGCTGTTGTTATCAGCGGCGGCACGGATATCATCCGCGCCGCCGCTTTCGCTGTCCAAAATAATCGAAATAATTTGTAAGATTCCGCCGAGCCGCGCGTCATATAGACAAAGGAGGTGGCAGCAGATGGAATTTGAGCAGGTCTATGACCTGTACTTCCGGGATGTATACCGCTATATTCTGAAGCTATCCGGCAGCGAGCATGTGGCTGAGGAGATCACCAGCGACACATTCTTCAAGGCACTGCGATCCATCGGAAAATTCCGGGGCAGCTGCGACATGCGGGTATGGCTGTGCCAGATCGCCAAGAACTGCTATTATACCTATCTGCGGAAGGAAAAGCATACCACTCCGCTGGAAGAACTGCCGGAGTCTGTGGGCAGTGCGGATACCCCCGAGGAGCTGATCGGCGCACGGGAGGAAGCCCGGCAGATACAGGCTATTCTGCATGACCTGCCGGAGCCGTACCGGGAGGTGTTCATGTGGCGGGTATACGCCGAGCTGTCTTATAAGCAGATCGGTGAATTGTTCGCCAAGTCGGATAACTGGGCATGCGTCACCTACCACCGTGCCAGAAACATGATAAAAAACAGATTGGAGGACAGCAACAATGAAAAATGAATGCAGTATCGTCCGCGACCTGCTGCCGCTGTATGCGGAGGGCATGCTCAGCGAGGACAGCGCCGCCTTTGTCAAAGAGCATCTGGATACATGCAAAGAATGCCGCGCACTGTCCGCCGGTGAAGAGCCGTCCGCTCCCACTGACGCGGACACGGAGCAACGCACCGGTGAAGCCGGCGTTCTGCGGACGCTGAAAAAGAAGCTGCGGAAGCAGACCTGGTGCGCCATCGTCATCACCGCGGCGGTGGTGCTGCTGGTGACGCTGATGCTGCGGATCAACTCCATCGACTATCTGGCGGCCATCAGCGCTGCCGAACAGTATACCTTCAGCGACCGCATGGCGCTGCTGTTCAAGGGAGATTATTCCGACCAGGACAAGGCAGAAGCTGTTCTGAGCAACGCACACATCGTATTTGAGTATTCAGAGGAGGAAATATACAACGATGTTCTGGCAATGCCGAGGGACGAGGCTGCCTACGCCATGGGCGCGCTGGTACGTTACTGCGTCCCGGAGATGGACGCCGGCAAAATGCTGACCATCTATCATATCGACCTGCTGTCGGCACATTTCAGCGGAGATTCCGGGAAAATGTGGGTCAAATACGGATACCAGCGCTTTGATAAGACAGATGACCTCAGCACATGCACCAGTACGGGCGCAATAGACCATATCGTACTCTGGAAACTGGAAAAATACGGTGACGGCTATTGGCGCGTGGTAGAGATCGTATAACAATATGGTGCTTTCTTGACAGCGCATACAACTGAAAAAATCCCCCGGCTCTGCGGAGCCGGGAGATTTTTTGTACAGTCGTTTACGCCTTGCCAGCGCAGCCCAGCACGTCCACCAGTTTGTGGCGTACCAGCTCCTTGATGTTGGCGCGGGCGGGCTTCAGATACTCGCGGGGATCGAACTTGTCGGGGTGCTCGTCCATGAACTGCCGGATAGTGCCGGTCATGGCCAGACGCAGATCGGAGTCGATGTTGATCTTGCAGACGGACAGGCGGGCGGCCTGACGCAGCTGCTCCTCGGGCACACCGATGGCGTTGGGCATCTTGCCGCCGTGCTCGTTGATCATCTTCACATACTCCTGCGGTACGGAGGAGGAGCCGTGGAGCACGATGGGGAAGCCGGGCAGGCGCTTGCTGACCTCCTCCAGCACGTCGAAGCGCAGGGGAGGCGGCACCAGGATACCCTTCTCGTTGACGGTGCACTGCTCGGGCTTGAACTTATACGCGCCGTGGCTGGTGCCGATGGCAATGGCCAGGGAGTCGCAGCCGGTCTTGGATACGAACTCCTCAACCTCCTCGGGACGGGTGTAGGACGCGGCGTGGTCAGCCACCTTCACGTCATCCTCGATACCAGCCAGCGTGCCCAGCTCCGCTTCCACGACGACGCCGTGGTCATGGGCATACTCCACCACCTTGCGGGTGATCTCGATGTTCTCGGCAAAGGGCTTGGAGGAGGCGTCGATCATTACGGAGGTGAAGCCGCCGTCGATGCAGCTCTTGCAGGTCTCAAAGTCGGGGCCGTGATCCAGATGCAGCACGATGGGGATATCGGGGCAGGTCGCTACCGCCGCCTCCACCAGCTTCACCAGATAGGTGTGGTTGGCGTAGGCGCGGGCGCCCTTGCTGACCTGCAGGATCACGGGAGCGTGCTCCTCCTGGCAGGCCTCGGTGATGCCCTGTACGATCTCCATGTTGTTGACGTTGAACGCGCCGATGGCGTAGCCGCCATCATAAGCCTTGGCGAACATTTCCTTGGAAGTTACCAGTGCCATGTCAAAGTCTCCTTTATGATAAATTTTGCAAGTATGCACCTGTTGTATGGAACGTTCCTATTGTATCATATTTTTACGGATTTGCAAGCACAAACTGTTTACAACGGCTATTCTACATGGTAAAATACCCGTTGTAAACACAAAAATTCCGCTTTTGGAGGTATGCGAATATGAAAGAACTGCGCGGCGCGTGTATTATCGGTCAATCCGGTGGCCCCACTTCCGTCATCAATGCCAGTGCCTACGGCGTGATCGACACGGCGCTGAAGTCCGGCGCCATTACCCAGGTGCTGGGTGCCGAGCACGGCATCATGGGTGTACTTAACGATCGGCTGTTCGACATGGGGCAGGAGGATCCCGAGGAGCTGCGCCTGCTGAAGTATACCCCCTCCTCCGCACTGGGCTCCTGCCGCTATAAGATCGCCGATCCGGAGCTGGATGATACGGACTACAAGCGTATCCTTGAGGTCTTCAAGAAGCACGATGTACGCTATTTCTTCTATAACGGCGGCAACGACTCCATGGACACCTGCAATAAGATCAACCAGTATATGCAGTCCGTGGGCTACGAGTGCCGCGTTATGGGCGTACCCAAGACTATTGACAACGATCTGTTCGGCACGGATCATTGTCCCGGCTATGCCTCTGCCGCCAAGTACATCGCTACCTCCATTATGGAGGTCTATCAGGACGCACACGTGTACGACAAGGGCATGATCGTGGTGGTGGAGATCATGGGCCGTCATGCCGGTTGGTTGGCCGCAGCTTCCGCCCTGGCCAGCGAATATGGCGCGGGCCCGGATCTGATCTATCTGCCTGAGACGGATTTCAGTATGCCCAAATTCATCGAAGACGTCAAGAAGGTCTACAATGCCACGGGCAACTGTATTGTGGCCGTGTCTGAGGGTATCCACTATGAGGACGGCGGCTTCGTCTCTGAGGCCAAGGTGGCCGCCAACGACGGCTTCGGCCACGCCCAGCTGGGTGGCCTGGCCACTATTCTGGCCGAAGTGCTGAAGGAGGAGACCGGCGCCAAGGTCCGAGGCATCGAGCTGAACCTGCTTCAGCGCTGCGCCGCCCATCTGGCCAGCGAGACGGATATCGAAGAGTCCTACATGGCCGGCAAGGTGGCCGTGGAGAACGCGGTCAACGGCATCAACGGCCGCATGATCGGCTTTGAGCGCGGTATCCAGAACGGGAAGTATGCCTGCCGCACCAAGCTCGTTCCGCTGGTGGAGGTCGCCAACGTGGAGAAGAAAATTCCCCGCGAGTGGATCAATGAGGAGGGCAATGGCGTGAACCACCAGTTCATCGAGTATGCGCTGCCGCTGATCCAGGGTGAGCCGGAGCTGCCCAAGCAGGACTCTCTGCCCCGCTTTGTCAAGCTGAAAAAGGTGCTTGCTAAGTAAAAACGTTATGCATAAACAGCTGGAAAGTATTTTTGCTTTCCAGCTGTTTTTACATAAAGGTACGCCCTCCGGTATCGCCGGAGGGCGCGTATGTCATTTTGTATTTTTCTGATAGATGGCGTACAGTCCCTCCATCAGCAGATATTTGTCGTACACCACGTGGTTGCGGCAGTATCGGGCGATCACCGGTGCGTTTGGGCCGGTGGCCACGATAGAGGGCTCCGCCCCGCCCAGCGTCTCACGGATACGGTCGATGACCCCATCCAGCATGGCGGCGGTGCCGTAGACGATACCGCTTCGCATACAGTCCTCGGTGTTTTTGCCGATGAGCTGCCGGGGGTGCTCCAGCGAGATATTGGGCAGCTGCGCCGTATGATGGGACAGCGCATCCAGCGACAGCCGCACGCCGGGGAACATCAGTCCGCCCTCGTAGGTGCGCTTCTCTGAGATGTAGGAAATGATAGTGGCGGTACCCATATCGATCATGATGATGGGCACCGGGTATTTTTCCAATGCCGATACCGCGTTAGCCACAATGTCCGCGCCCAGCTGCTGGCTGTTGAATTCCATACGGATGTTCAGCCCGGTCTTGATGCCTGCGCCAACTACCATGGGCGGTTTGCCCAGAAGGCGCGTCAGCGCCTTTTCCATCATGAAGTTCATAGGCGGTACCACGCTGGATAAGATCGCCCCGCTGACATCGTGGATATCACAGCCGTACAGTGTAAATAAATTCATCAGATCAATGCTGATCTGGTCTGCTGTCTTGCGGCTGTCCGTGTCTATGGATGCCAGAAATTTCAGCGTTTTCTCCCGGTCAAACAGCCCTACGGAAATATTGGAATTGCCGATATCGATGGCCAAAAGCATATATGTCCTCCTCCCTATCCACCTTTCCTACTGGTGCTATCATACCACGCGGCGAACCGCTTGACAAGGGTACGGACGCAAGAAATCTCCCCCGGCCCTGCCGGGGGAGATTTATATGTATACCGTTTATTCCTGCGCCACAAAGGCGTCCGCTTCGTCCACGGTGTGCATATGCTCCAGCATACGCACCACCATGTTGCTGTAACCCCACTCGTTGTCATACCAGGCGATGAGCTTCACGAAGTCCTGATCCAGAGAAATACCCGCTGTCTCGTCAAAAATGCAGGGGCATGGATTGCCGATCAGGTCGGTGGATACCACCTGGTCGCGGGTATAGCCGATAATATCCTTCATATACGTCTCGGAGGCGTGCTTGACCTCGTAGCAGATGTCCGCATACGATGCCGTCTTGCTGAGCCGCGCCGTCAGGTCCACCACAGATACGTCTGCGGTGGGTACGCGGAAGGCCATGCCGGTCATCTTGCCCTTTAGAGATGGGATCACGCGTCCAACAGCCTTAGCCGCACCGGTGGTAGTCGGGATAATGTTGTTGAGGATGGAACGGCCTGTGCGCCAGTCACTGCCGCCGCGAGAGTCCACGGCCTTCTGCTTGGCGGTGGAGGCGTGGATGGTGGACATCAGGGACTGCTCGATACCGAACTCCTTGTGGATGACATAGGCCAGCGGCGCAAGGCAGTTTGTGGTGCAGCTGGCATTGGAGATGACCTTCATGTCGCTGCGGTATTCATCACTGTTGACGCCGAAGACAAAGGTAGGCGTGGCATCGTCCTTGGCGGGGGCCGTCAGGATAACCTTCTTGGCGCCGCCCTTGAAATGGCGGGAGGCCTTATCGGTGGTGTTGTTGGCGCCGGTGGACTCGATGATGTACTCCGCGCCGCAGTCTGCCCAGTTGATCATGGCGGCATCGGACTCGCTGTATACCTTGATCTTGCGGCCGTTGACGATCAGGTCACCGCCGGCGTGCTCCACGATTCCGGGGAAATTCCGGAACACGGAGTCATATTTCAGCAGATACACCATGTAGTCCACGTCCGCCTTCCGCAGGTTGATGCCGCATACCTCGAAGCGCTCCGGGTCGTCTGCAAGTATACGCAGCACCACCCGTCCGATACGGCCGAAGCCGTTGATACCGATCTTGATTCCCATGTGATTGTCCTTCCTTTGTTCCACCGCCCGGGGCGGCCGTATTTGTTCCAAGTACATTATACCAGCTTACATAAATTTGTCACTATAAAAGTAAAAAATATTTCACAATAATTGAGGTTTTACACCTGTTTTTCTACCGAAAAATTCAAAAAACAATGAAATCTAAACCAAATGTTCCATACGTTTCAAACCTTGTAAACGTGCAGTTTCTTATGATATACCGCCTTAAACAGAGCAACCGGGCGTTTGCCCGGCTGCTCTGTTATGGAGAATATATCCGGTGTTACAGAATAATGCAGATAAGTCCGCCGCCGCCCTCGTTGATTATGCGTTCCAGCGCCTGGCGCAGCTTTGCCTGAGCGTCTGCCGGCATACGCTTCAGCTTTGCCTGCAGGTCCTCTCCTACGATCTCGTGGAAGCTGCGGCCGAAGATGTTGGACTGCCACAGCTTTCCCGTATCGCCCTCGAATTCCTGCAGCAGATAGTTTACCATATCCTCTGACTGCTTCTCGTTGCCTACGATGGGGGAAACCGTCGTTTCGATGTCCGCCCGGATCAGGTGTATGGATGGCGCACTGGCCCGCATACGCACGCCGTAGCGTCCTCCCTGCCGCACGATCTCCGGGTCCTCCAGATTCAGCTCCTCCACGCCGGGCATTACGATGCCATAACCAGTCTCCCTGGCGGATCGAAGGGCCGGCGCCACCTTGTCGTATTCCCGCTTGGCCTCCGCCAGCTCACCGATGATCTGCATCAGGTCGCCGTCATCGGTCACCTGCAAGCCGCTGCGCTGGCTCAGCGTTTCAAAGAACAGACGCCGCGGCAGCCGTATTTCCACCTGTGCCACGCCGCTGCCCAGATCAATAGTGCTGGCTGCCGCACTCTCAATATTTTCGCCTTGGGACAGCGCTGCCAAGCATGGCGGCAGTGCACAGATACGTGTCAGCTGGGACGCAGCCTCGCCGATCTCCTGGTACAGTCCGCTGCGGATGGGGTGTTCACCCGGCAGCGCATCTACCCATTCGGGAAGAAAAACATCCAGCTCCCGTAAAGGGAACTGATACAGCAGATCCCGCAGGATATCGCCGATGTCATCCTCCGTCAGTGTCAGGCAGTTGACACAGCGGCAGGTCACGCCGTAGCGTGTCTGTATTTCTGCTGCGGCAGCAGCTGCCCTGGGGTCCTCCGGCTGGGCAGAATTTACCAGCACCACGAAGGGCTTGCCGATGTCCTGCAATTCTCGTATGACCCGTTCCTCCGCCTCGCGGTAGTCCTCTCGAGGAATATCCGTGATCGTGCCGTCGGTGGTCACCACAACACCCACTGTGGCATGGTCGGTAATGACCTTGCGGGTACCGATCTCCGCCGCTTCGGTCATGGGGATCTCGTGATCGAACCAGGGTGTCATCACCATCCGCGGCGACAGGTCCTCAAACTGCCCTACGGCGGAGTCCACCATATACCCCACGCAGTCTACCAGCCGTACCGAGAAGGCCGCGCCCTCCGCCAGCCGGAGCTCCACGGCCTCCTCCGGAACGAATTTCGGCTCCGCCGTCATAATGGTGCGCCCAGAGCCGCTTTGCGGCAGTTCGTCCTGCGCCCGGTCCCGCCGGTAGCTGTTTTCGATGTGCGGCAGCACCAGCGTTTCCATAAATCGTTTGACAAATGTGGATTTTCCCGTGCGGACCGGTCCCACAACGCCGATATACACGCTGCCGCCGGTACGCTGAGCCATATCCTGATAAATAGACGTTGTCTCCATCATAATGCCATCCTCCGAATGCTGTCTGTTGCCTTATTTCTATGCGCTGTCGCCATGATTTAGAAGTGCCTGATCTTCCACAAGAGTAAGGCGGTTTTGTAAAAAATCCTTGTTCTTTCTGCCTTTTTGTGCTAAAATCAACACAAGGTCAACTATTCGGCAGATCAAAAAGAGTGCGGAGGGTATTGGTATGGAAGAGAGAGGTATTGACCGGCGCGTCAGAAAGACAAAGCGACAGCTGCGGCAGGCACTGATGGATCTCATGTCTGAGAAGCCCTCCAAATCCATCTCCGTCCGCGAGTTGGCTGAGCGTGCCGACATCAACCGCGGGACCTTCTATATCCACTATAAGGACGTCAGCGATCTTCTGCAGCGGCTGGAGGACGAAATGGCCGAGCGTTTGATCCTGGTCTGTAAGAAATACGCCTACTCTACCAGCGAAGTCGATGCGTTTCCCTACCTGACGGAGCTATACCGCTTCGCCCGGGACAATGCAGACCTATGTTTGGTGCTGCTGGGCCCCAATGGCGATCGGGCGTATACCGAGCGTATCTGCGGCATCCTACGCAGTTATTTCCTGCGTGACTTCCTGGCCCGGTTCTATTCCGGGAGCAGCGACCGTCTGGACTATTTCTGTTCCTTCATTGTCTCCGGCAATCTAACGCTGACGCTGGAGTGGCTCTCCGGCGGTGCAAAGGAGACGCCGGAAGAGATGGCCGCCCTGGCCGGTGCCATCATCATGGACGGCGTCCGGACACTGTGATATATGCAAAGAGACAGGGCGTCCGCCCTGTCTCTTTTATACAGTTCCATCGCAGACTGTGCATCGATGATGACCTTTTCTGTGCCGCGTCTCGCGGCACACGCTTTTCAATCACGCTCGATCCGTTCTATTGTCAAATAATCACTCTCCCCATAGATAAAGGCGGCCGTGAGGCCGCCTTTCGTATGTTCTCCAATCAATCCTGCTGCCAGTTATGCCAGACGTTCTGCACGTCCTCGTTGTCATCCAGCATATCCAGAAGCTTCGTCATGCTGCGGACGTCGTCCTCGCTGGTCATGACAATGTAGTTCTGGGGAACCATCTCGATCTCCGCACTCTCGAAGGAATAGCCCTTCTCCTCCAGCGCCTTGACCACGTCGTTGAAGCTGTCCGGATCGGTAGTGATCTCAAACACGGGGCCGTCGGCCTGCATATCCTCGGCGCCGGCATCCAGCGCGTCCATCATCACGGTATCCTCGTCCAGCTCGCCCTCTTCGTTGTCAATGACGATCACGCCCTTGCGGTCAAAGGACCAGCTGACGCAGCCCTGAGCACCCATGCCCTTGCCGAATTTGTCAAAATAATGGCGGATCTCGGGTGCAGTGCGCTGACGGTTGTCGGTCAGCGCCTCCACGATGACAGCAACGCCGCAGGGGCCGTAGCCCTCGTAGGTGACAGATTCATAGTTATCGGTATTGCCGGAACCCAGTGCCTTGTCGATGGTGCGCTTGATGTTGTCATTGGGCATATTGGCTGCCTTGGCCTTGGCGATAACAGTGGCCAGGCGGGAGTTGTTGTTGGGGTCGCCGCTGCCGCCCTGCTTGACGGCCACGATGATCTCCTTGGCGATCTTGGTGAATGCGGCGCTGCGCTTGGCGTCGGCCGCCCCCTTGGTCTTCTGAATATTGTGCCACTTGGAATGTCCTGACATGGTTTACTTCTCCTTTATGCAGTATTGGATGATCTCGCGGCTGTGCGAGGTCGAACATAAGACGTCGACTGCGGGGAATGCCTCTGTCAACCGGTCTCGCAGTGCGGGACATACCACGTTCTCCGTGGGAAAATGACCCGCATCGATCAAATTTAGCCCCTCCGTGTCCAAAAAGTCGTTATATTTCAGGTCGGAGGTCACAAAGGTGTCGCAGCCTGCGGCGATAGCCTGCGGAATATAGCAGCCGCAGGCGCCGCCGCCCACCGCCACCCGGTGTACCGGCCGCCCCGCGTCCACATAGCGCAAACCATTGCATCTTAATAATTCTATCACAGAATGGGTGAACTCCACAAGGGGTATTTCACATTTTAACGTGCCGATCCGCCCTATTTTTTCCTCCGTCAGCATTTTCAGGTCGGAAAGGCCCAGCTTCTGCGCCAAAACCTCATTGACGCCACCGGCCGCCGCGTCCAGATTGGTGTGCATACAGATGGCGGCGATGCCGTGGCGTATCAGCTCTGTCAGTACCCTTCCCTGCCGGTCGTCGGTGCGGACTGTCTGCACCTGGTGCCATGCACAGTTCATCACCGGATGGTGTGCCGCGATCAGCTGGCAGTCTTTTTCGATGGCCTCGGCCACCACCTGCGGCGTTACGTCCAGCGCGACCAGAACGCGGTGCACCTCCGCTTCCGGGTCACCCACCAGCAGACCCACATTGTCCCAGCTCTCCGCCAATTCCCGCGGTGCCCAGGCGTACAGATACTGTTCGATATCCCGTACCGTTGTCATAGGGTTTTCCTCTTTTCTTCTATCTGCTGTGCCAATGCTTCCGCGGCCTCTGCTCGGTGCAGAGCGTCCTCTCTGCCGCTGCGGCGCAGACCTTCCGCGATATGAAGCAGCTTTTCGGCGTGCTGGGTGAGATAGTCCGCATACAGCGGGTCGCCGTCCAGCAGAACACCGGTCAGCGTCTGTAATTCCGTCAGCGCCGGACAAATGCCGCCGTTCACGCGCAGCACCGGATACAGATAATTCTTGTCCCACACCAGCCGCTCATCTGTAAAGGCGTACCCATTTACAGATAGCCATCGGCGCAGCTCTGCGGCCTTTGTCATGGGTTGAAGCAGCAGCGTATGCGCGCCGTCCTTCGTCCACAGTGCACTTTCCAGGATGGCGATGATGGTCTCTCCGCCCATGCCGGCGATGATCACTGTATCCGTTTCCTCCGGAGAGATATTGGCCAGCCCGTCACACAGGCGGAAGCTGATACCCTCCACGCCATATTCCTCCGCAGTCCGCCGCGCGTGCGCCAGAGGCTCTGCGCCGATGTCCGCGGCAATAGCGCTTTGGATACGCTCCCTTTGCAGCAGATACACCGGCAGATACCCGTGGTCCGTGCCGATATCTGCCAGACGGCAGCCCGTCGGTGTCATGTCCGCCAGCAGCTGGAGCCGCGGTTGTAATTGCAGTCGTCTCTCCATATTTCCCTACACAAATGGCCACGCATACGCTTGCGTATGCGTGGCTTTGTTTTTTTGTTTACTCGGCGATGGGCTTGTTGGCTTCCTCGTTCACCAGCTCCAGCAGCTTGTCCACATCGATGCCGTGGACGGCGCAGGCCTCCTCCACCGTCTCGCCGCGGGAGGACGGGCAGCCCAGGCAGTGCATACCAATGGACAGGAAGATGGGCGCGGTCTGGGGCGCAACGTCCAGAATATCACCGATAATGGTGTCTTTCGTGATCTCGATCATAATGAGAAACCTCCAATTTGATATATGCCCATAGTATATCCCAAAATCCCGGAACTTTCAACAGGATTTTTCTCATCCTGCGCTATAAAGAACCGCCCTCCGGCGTACCGGAGGGCGGTCTATTCTATCTACTTAACAGTGTGCAGTCAGCAGATCAGCCGTTCTCACGCATCTTGGCGAAGCAGTCGCTGCAGTACACAGGACGATCGCTCTTGGGCTCGAAGGGCACCTTGGCCTCGCCGCCGCAGGCAGCGCAGACAGCGGTGAAATACTCGCGGGGACCACGGGCAGCGTTCTTGCGCGCGTCGCGGCAAGCCTTGCAGCGCTGGGGCTCGTTCTGGAAGCCGCGCTCAGCGTAGAACTCCTGCTCACCGGCGGTAAAAACGAACTCTTTGCCGCACTCTTTGCACACTAAGGTCTTGTCTTCGTACATGATTTTACCCTCTCTTTGAGAAAAAATATATTGCGCTCAGCCTTTGCTGATATCGCCGGATAGAAGCTGCCGCGCTATTTTGCGGCGCAAACGCTGCACGGCGTTGTCCACCGATTTCGGGGACCGGCCCACAGTTTCTGCGATCTCACGGCAGGTGAGACCGTCCAGATAATACCCTAAAATCTTTACCTCGAATTCGGACAGCAGCTTGCGCGCGTTTTCCAGCAGAGCGGCAGTTTTTTCGCAGTCGATGACCCAACCCTCGGGATCGACGTGGGCAAAGGAGAGATTCGCGTCAAAGAAAGAGGTATCCAAAGGAACGGCTTGGTTCAGAGGTGAATGCTTTCCGGAGGCTGCTGCACGCAGTACAGAGTACAAACGACGCCGGATACACGTCTCGGCAAAAGTGCACAGAGAGGCCTCGTGTCCTGGCTCGTACTCCCGTATTGCCTTGATAAGCCCGAACATTCCCTCCTGCAAAAGGTCCTCGCTATCCCCTCCCGCCAGAAAGTACGGACGGGCGCAGGAGCGCACCAAACGGTGGTAACGCCCTACTAGGATCTCCTCGGCGTCGCGGCTGCCCTGCTTTACCAGAGCGCACAGCGCCTCGTCGCTCAGCGTCTGCAGATAGTCATATTCAGCCCTTGTATCATTCACCATACGCTATTATACCTTTTTACAAAATAATTTGTCAAGTCAATCGTGTAACTTTGTCAAAAATAACTCAAATTTGACGGCTTTCTTGCGGAGAACAACCGAAAAATTCCACCGAACCGTCTCTGCGCACTATAATTCCAGCTGCTGCTGGCCCGTAAACGCAATGTGCAGATGTGCATAGGCCTTCTGCGTGACGCAGCGCCCTCGGGGCGTTCGGGTCAAAAAGCCGATCTGCATCAGGTATGGCTCATACACATCCTCCAGCGTCACCGACTCCTCGCCGATGGTGGCCGCCAGCGTGTCCAGACCTACCGGGCCGCCGCCATAGTTTTCAATAATGGCCTGCAGCATCCGTCGATCTACGTTGTCCAGTCCCAGATAGTCTACCTCCAGCGCTAGCAGCGCCTTGTCCGCTACGGACTTGGTGATAACGCCGTCGGCCATCACCTGGGCGAAGTCCCGTACCCGCCGCAGCATCCGGTTGGCGATACGGGGCGTGCCCCGGGACCGCCGCGCGATCTCCATAGCGCCCTCCGGTTCAATAGACACGTTCAGGATGCCGGCGCTGCGCGTCACGATTTTTGCCAGCTCCTCAGGCGTGTAGAGCTCCAGCCGCAGCGTCACGCCAAAGCGGTCCCGTAGCGGTGCAGACAGCGACCCTGCCCGTGTTGTGGCGCCGATCAGTGTGAATTTCGGCAGATCCAGCCGGATAGAGTTGGCAGAAGGTCCCTTGCCGATGATGATATCGATGGCGTAGTCCTCCATGGCCGGGTACAGGATCTCCTCCACCGCCCGGTTCAGCCGGTGTATCTCATCCACGAACAGGATATCGTTCTCACTCAGGTTCGTCAGCAGCGCCGCCAGGTCCCCGGGCTTCTCGATAGCCGGTCCGGAGGTGATGCGGATATTCACGCCCATCTCCTGGGCGATGATGCCCGCCAGTGTGGTCTTGCCCAGTCCCGGAGGGCCGTGCAGCAGAACATGGTCCAGAGACTCTGTCCGCCGCCGCGCCGCCTCAATGAAGATCGACAGGTTTTGCTTGGCCTTCTCCTGCCCAATGTATTCCGCCAGTGTGTGGGGCCGTAGAGAACCTTCGTTGGCATCCTCACTGAGAAACGTTTTGGCGACGATAGGCTCCTCGTACAGGTCCGCCCCGAAATCAATGCTCATGTGCGCCCCTCCTCTACTTCATCATGCGCTTCAGCGCCTGCCGGATGATGTCCTCCAGCGTCAGCGCTTCCATGTCGATATCTTTCAGCGCTGCGGCGATCTCCGCGCTGCCGTAGCCCAGCACCGCCAATGCCGACTGCGCCTCACTTTTCTTGCTGTGGGGCACCGCAGCCATCGCGGGCGCGCCGCCCTTAACGGATGTGCCGCCCAGCGCTTCCTCCCGTGCCAGCTTATCCTTCAGTTCCAGTATCACCCGCTGAGCGATCTTTTTGCCGATGCCGTTGGCGGCAGTCAGTGCTTTTTCATCCTCTGTCACCACCGCCAGCGCCAGCTGCTGCGGTGTTACGGCGGACAGGATAGACAACGCCGCCCTGGGGCCTACGCCGGATACGCCGATCAGCAGCTTGAAGCTCCGCAGCTCACTCTGATCGGCGAAGCCGAACAGCTCCATGGCGTCCTCGCGTACATTCAGATAGGTGTACAACTTGGCCGGTGCGCCCTTTTTCAGCTGGGAGAGCGTATAGTTTGTCGTGGCACAGGCGTAGCCCACGCCGCTGCAGTCGATGACCGCCAGCCCCGCATCGATTTCCGCCACGGTGCCGTTCACATAATAATACATATCAGACAGTCTCCTTCACGTCGGGGTCCTTACGCCGCAGCAGGCTGGTAGCGCTGCGGGCATGGCATATGGCGATGGCCAGCGCGTCTGCCGCGTCGTCCGGCTTCGGCACTGCCTTCAGCTTCAAAAGCCGCTTTGTCATGTCCATCACCTGCTTCTTGTCCGCCAGGCCGTAACCGGCCACCGCCTGCTTCACCTGCATGGGGGTGTATTCGAATATGGGTACGCCCAGTCGCTCCGCCGTACACAGGATCACACCCCGCCCGTGGGCCACGGCGATACCTGTGGTGATGTTTTTGCTGAAAAACAGCTCCTCAACGGCGATCTCATCAGGCTTCAGCTGGGCGATCAGCGCGGTCATGTCGTTTTCGATCTGCACCAGACGTGTCGCCAGCGGCAGTCCTGCCTCGGTAGTCACAGCGCCGTATTGCAGCATTCGCACACTGCCCCGGTTCGATTCGATCAGCCCGAAGCCCACAATGGCGATGCCGGGGTCAATACCCAGTATCCGCATAGCTGCGCCCACCTCCCAACATTTGTTCTATTATAGCAAACTGGAATAAAAATAGCAACAAAAACCGCCCGGAAAACCGGGCGGTTTGATAGGCTGTTATGCACGGGGATGGGCCTTATTATATACATCCTTCAGCTGCTTTTTGATAACGTGTGTATATATCTGCGTGGAGCTGATATCCGCGTGACCCAGCATCTCCTGAATGGACCTCAGATCGGCGCCGTTTTCCAGCAGGTGTACGGCAAAGGAATGGCGCAGGGTGTGGGGGGTGATATCCTTCTCGATGCCCGCTTTTTCCTGATAGTACTTGATGATCTTCCAAAAGCCCTGGCGACTCATGCGTTCGCCGCTCATATTCACAAACAGCGCATGCTCTTCCTCATCGGCGATGAGCCGGGGACGAATATCCCGCACATAGTCCTCCAGAGCCTTCACCGCGGCGGTGTACAGCGGCACGATGCGCTCCTTTCCCTTACTGCGGCAGCGGATAAAGCCGGCGGACAAATTGACATCGCTGACATCCAGACCGATCAGCTCACTGACTCGAATTCCGGTGGCATACAGCAACTCCAGCATGGCGTGGTCACGGAAGCCCTTTTCGTCCACGCATTTGGGCTGCTCCAGAAACAGCTCTACCTCCCGGTTGGTGAGGATCTCCGGATACTTCCTCTCCACCTTCATGGCCACCACGCTCTTGGCCGGGTTGCTCTTCACAGCGCCGCACTGCATCATATAGGCATAAAATGACTTGATCGATGCTGTGGACCGCGTGACTGTGGCGGGGCTTTTGCCGCTATGGGTCATATGCAGCAGATACTCATTGATCGTCTCTTTCTTCACCTTCCGCATATCCGTTACGCCCACGGAAAGCAGCCAGCTGTGAAACTGGGTCAGGTCACGTATATAGGAGCTGAGGGTATTGGCGGAGGCGTGCTTCTCCTCAGTCAGATAGTCGCGGTATGCCGCGATAAAGTCCGTCATGTGTCCCTCACTCCTCTCTCTTTCAAGTCAAGCCTGGCATCAGCCATGCAAAAAGCCGCGGCACCAGGGCGCACTCCGCCACTGTCCCGGTCAGCAATACAAACACACAGATGATCACGCTCCGCCGGTCTCTCACCTCCGGCTTTTGACGTTCTGCCCGGCGCCACGCACACGCAAAGCTGTCCGCCGCTATCGTCAGCAGACATGGTATGGTGAACAGACACCGCAGTCCCAGCGCCGCCAGCGCCAATACCACGCCCTGCTTTCCCAGTGCAGCGGCAAAGCACTGCACCGCGAACGACAGGAAGAAGCCCTGGGCCGCGCACGTCAGCGGGATCAGCATCACGCCCCAGGCTGTACAGCCCAGCAGAAACGCCGCGGCCGGATAGCGCAGATAAGTCCATAGGACCTGCCACAGCCCCGCGCTGCGCGGTTCTTCTGCGTTCAGCCTCGCATAGCCTGTCACATAGCGGCTCAACGACAGCAGATCCTCCGACGCCACAGTCCGACCCGCTAAAAAGCCCGCCAGGATCCCGGCGGCAAGAAACAGGCACAGTATGTACAGCCGCGCCTTCGGCGGCTGGAGAACAGGCATACGGCGACGACGCAGCTTCATAGGGCTCACCTCGTCCACAGTGTATGAGCCAAGCCCTCTCGATAGACGTGCCAAAACGTAATAATAAATATATGGCATAATTCACAAAACCGCAAGAGGTTTTCCGCAAAAACATATTTTTTGTAAATTATGTCAAAATGTTATGTCGACTTAATTATGTAAACAAGGTATACCGGGGTACTGACACGGTTTATAAAAATGCCAAAATCCCAATATCCGGGGAAATGCCGAAAATACCTGCACCATATCTTGAAAAGCGTGATGCGGCGAACGACTTCCCTGCCGCCCGCCGCACCGTCGGATAAAAAATGCCGCAAAAACACGTTTTCGTTATTTTAACCATGCGCCGCTTTATGTTACCGCCCGTTTTCGACGGTCACCGCCCTTCCGACGGCCGCTGCGGGGCCTCCGCCGTTTCTGCTTCGTTCCGATCAGTCCCGCCAAAAGGCCGCCGCCCCACACGGCGCAGGTCTGGGCGATGCCGCTGCCGGCAAAATGTATCACCTCGTTTCCCGTCAGCGCCGCGATCCACATTGCACCATATACACAGGCGGATACTGCCAGCGCCCGAGGCAGCGGACCATCGCCGCCCTGCCGTATGGCCATACGTCCGCCGAAGAAGCACGCCAGAACGCTGCTGCCCCATACCAGCGGACCCATCGCGCGCTCCGGCACGATCCCCCGCAGCAGGAGCAGTGACGATACGCCCAGTGCTGCCAGCAGCACGACTGCCGCTGTGGCGGTGCCCAGCCACGTTCCCTTGCCGGCCAGTTGCTTCCAAGACATAAGAATACCTCCCGCATCAGCTTTGCTTCAGCTTATGCGGAAGGTCTGCATCACATGATACACCGGTACTGATCGCTTTCAGCGCAAAAAGAGCGCCGCCCTCTGGGCAGCGCTCCTCTCGGTCTGTATTACTCGGCGTCGGTTTTGTCAGCCTCAGCGGGAGCCTCGGTGACCTCATCAGAGGTCTTCTCCTCCACAGCGGGAGTTTCCTCCGCGGTCTCTTCCTTCTTAGCCTTTTTCACCGGACGCTGCTGGGCGGCAGCCTGCTCGTCCAGGGTACCTACCTGGCCGATAGCGGACTTCAGGAACTCCACGCGAACGCGGTCCTCGCTGGTCTCGATGACCACAGTACGGTCGGTGATAGCCACGACGCGGCCGTACACGCCGCCGATGGTGGTCAGCCAATCGCCCTTCTTCAGGGAACTCCGCATCTCCTCGGCCTGCTTTTTCCGCTTGTTCTCGGGGCGGATCATCAGGAAGTAGAAGATGGCGATCATCAGGACGATCATCAGAATGGTGGAACCCATGCCGCCGGTGGTGGTGGCAGCGGCAGCATCAGCGTAAGCGATCTGAATCATGGAACATTACTCCTTTAACAACAAAGTGATACTATTATACATAGTTCTTTTGCTTTTGGCAAGAGGTTTATATCTTCTCCGCCAGTTTTTTACTGTATTCCTCCCGGAATGCGTCAAAGCATCCGTTGTCCAGGCTGTCACGGATACGCTCCGTCAGCTTGTTGTAAAAAAACAGGTTGTGCATCACCGCCAGGCGCATTCCCAGCATCTCCTCCGCTGTAAACAGGTGCCGGAGATATGCCCTGCTGAACTGCCGGCACACCGGGCAGTCACATTCCGGATCGATGGGCTGTTCGTCCAGCTTGTATTTGGCGTTTTTGATGTTCAGCGTGCCCTTCCAGGTAAACAGCTTTCCGTGCCGCGCGTTGCGCGCCGGCATCACACAGTCAAAGAAGTCCACGCCCCGGGCCACGCCCTCTATGATGTTGCTTGGCGTGCCCACGCCCATGAGATACCGCGGCTTGTTCTCCGGCATATACGGCTCTACCGCGTCGATGATCTCATACATCACCTCCGTAGGCTCTCCCACCGCCAGTCCGCCGATAGCATAGCCGTCGCAGTCGATCTTGGCGATCTGCTGCATATGCCATATCCGCAGATCGGCGTAGGTGGCGCCCTGATTGATGCCGAAAAGCATCTGTCCGGGGTTTACCGTGTCCGGCAAAGCGTTCAGCCGGTCGTGCTCCTTCTTGCAGCGTTCCAGCCACCGCAGCGTCCGTTCGCAGGAGGCCTTGGCGTAGTCATAGGGCGCGGGGTTTTCCACGCATTCGTCAAAGGCCATGGCGATGTCGCTGCCCAGATTGCTCTGGATACGCATACTCTCCTCCGGACCCATGAAGATGCGGTGTCCGTCCAGGTGGCTGGCAAACGTCACGCCCTCCTCACTGATCTTCCGCAGCCCCGACAGCGAGAACACCTGAAAGCCGCCGCTGTCGGTGAGGATGGGGCCATCCCAGCGCATGAACTTATGAAGTCCTCCCATTTGCCGCACCACATCGTCGCCGGGGCGCAGGTGCAGGTGGTATGTGTTGGACAATTCGATCTGCGTCCCCAGCCGTTCCTTCAGGTCGATAGCGCTGACGCCGCCCTTGATGGCGGCCTGGGTGCCCACGTTCATAAACACCGGTGTCTGCACTTCGCCGCCATGGGCACAGGTAAACACACCTCGCCGGGCTTTTCCCTCTTTTTTGATGACCTTGAACATTTCTCTCTCCTGCTTTCACTGAATAAACATCGCATCGCCAAACGAGAAGAAGCGGTACCGTTCCTCCACCGCCTGCTGATAGGCCGCCAGCACGTGCTCTCGTCCCGCCAATGCCGATACCAGCATGATGAGTGTGGACTCCGGCAGATGAAAGTTTGTTACCAGTGCGTCCAGCACCTTGAACTTGTACCCCGGATAGATAAAAATATCTGTCCATCCGGCGCTGGCACGCATGGTTCCATCCTCCGCTGCCTGAGATTCTATCGTGCGGCAGCTGGTGGTACCCACGCAGATGACCCGCCCGCCGTTTTTCTTCGTCTCGTTGATAAGATCGGCCGTCTCCTGGGGGATCACACAGTATTCACTGTGCATGGTGTGGTCGGTGATCTCGTCCTCTTTCACCGGGCGGAAGGTCCCAAGTCCCACATGGAGTGTAACGTACCCTACCTTTACACCAATTGCCTGTACTCTTTCCAGCAGCTCTGGCGTAAAGTGCAGCCCCGCCGTGGGCGCTGCCGCCGAGCCGTTGACCTTGGAGTACACCGTCTGATAGCGCTCCTGATCCTGCAGCTCTTCCTTGATATACGGCGGCAGGGGCATCTTACCCAGCCGCTCCAGCACCTCCAGGAAGATCCCTTCATAAGAGAACTTTACCAGCCGGTTGCCGTCGGGCAGCTCGTCCACCACCTCCGCCGTCAGCTCTCCGTCGCCGAAGGACACCCGCGCGCCCTTCCGCAGCTTCTTCCCCGGACGGACAAGGCACTCCCACACATTGTCGCCCCGGTCGATCAAAAGCAGTATCTCACAAGCCCCGCCGCCGGGCACCCGATGGCCCAGCAGCCGTGCCGGCAGCACCCGGGAGTTGTTCAGGATCAGGCAGTCGCCCGGACGCAGATACTCCGGCAGATCGTAAAAATGCCGGTGCTCTACCGCCCCTGTTTTCTTGTCCAGCACCAACAGCCGTGAGCCGTCCCGCCGTTCCAACGGTGTCTGCGCGATCAGCTCCTGCGGCAGGTCAAAGTAAAAATCGTGTGTTTTCATCGTGTATCACTCATTCATTCAAAATTTGCACACCGCGGGATATTATAGTATATTTCCCGCCTTTATGCAACGTTTTTCCCGGGAAAAGTTCCTTTGCATAGGGAAAAGCCGCGGTCATACCGCGGCTTTTCCAAAAAACGATGGCAATAATTACAGATGCAGCGCACAGCTTACACCAAAACAGCCTTGTGGAACACCTTTTTGCCCTTTTTGATGACCACGCCGTCGCCGGTGAACTGCTCGCAGCCGAAGGTCGTCTCAATGGCCGCCACCTTCTCATCGTTGACGGAGACGCCGCCCTGCTGCACCAGCCGGCGCGCCTCACCCTTGGAGGCCGCCAGACCGCACTTCACCAGCAGGGTCAGCACGTCGATGCTGCCGCCGCCGAAATCATCGTTGGTCAGCTCGGTAGTAGGCATATGCTCCGTGTCGCCGCTGCCGGCAAACAGCGCCTTGGACGCGGCCTTGGCCTTCTCGGCCTCCTCCTCGCCGTGCACCAGCTTGGTCAGCTCGTAGGCCAGGATCTCCTTGGCCTCGTTCAGTTGAGAGCCCTCCCAGGTGGACATCTTGTCGATCTCCTCCAGCGGCAGGAAGGTCAGCATACGGATGCACTTCAGCACGTCGGCGTCATCCACGTTGCGCCAGTACTGGAAGAACTCGAAGGGGCTGGTCTTGTTGGGGTCCAGCCACACAGCGCCGCTGGCGGTCTTGCCCATTTTCTTACCCTCGGAGTTCAGCAGCAGGGTGATGGTCATGGCATGGGCGTCCTTGCCCAGCTTCTTGCGGATCAGCTCGGTACCTCCCAGCATGTTGCTCCACTGGTCGTTGCCGCCGAACTGCATGTTGCAGCCATAGTGCTGGAACATGTAGTAGAAGTCATAGCTCTGCATGATCATGTAGTTGAACTCCAGGAAGCTGAGGCCCTTCTCCATGCGCTGCTTGTAGCACTCGGCGCGCAGCATGTTGTTCACGGAGAAGCAGGCGCCCACCTCGCGCAGCATTTCAATGTAGTTCAGCGGCTTCAGCCACTCGGAGTTATACAGCATCAGCGCCTTGCCGTCGGAGAAGTCGATGAACTTCTCCATCTGGCGCTTGAAGCACTCCGCGTTGTGCTTGATGGCATCCTCGGTCAGCATCTGACGCATGTCGGTGCGGCCGGAGGGGTCGCCGATCAGGGTCGTGCCGTCGCCGATCAGGGCGATGGGCTTGTTGCCCGCCATCTGCAAACGCTTCATCAGGCACAGCGCCATAAAGTGGCCCACGTGCAGGCTGTCCGCCGTACAGTCAAAGCCGATGTAGAATGTGGCCTTGCCGTTGTTGACCATCTCGCGGATCTCTTCTTCATTTGTGACCTGTGCGATCAAACCGCGGGCCACCAGTTCCTCATAAATACCCATAGCTTCAATTTCCTTTCTGTATGTTCATTTGTTTTCTTGTGACAGGGAATAAAAAACGCCCCCTGTCATCTCGACAGAGGGCGATGCAGACGCTCGCGGTACCACCTCATATTCGCCATGCCCTCGCAGACACGACCTCGTTGGGTGCAGACACACCCTACCGCTGTAACGGGCGGACCCGACACATCCCTACTGGCTCACGCGAACGTTCGGGAGGCTGCTCCGGGATGTATTCACCCATTTCTTCCTCTCCTCCTTGCACCATCCGGAGGCTCTCTTTGCAGGTCTGAAATGCGCTACTTATTCCCTTCATCGCTGTTGCGGTATCAAGTTGAGGTTATTGTAGCAGATTTTTTTCGTTTGTCAACCACTATTTTCATGTTGCGAAAAACAGCTACAGCTCCGCCCTGAATTTCTCCGCCTGTACCAGCAGCTCCTCTGCCCCGTCCAGCATGGTCTGGGACACATGGCTGCCGCCGGTGAGCCGCGCCAGCTCCCGCCGCCGCTGCTCTCTGTCCAGCCGCCGCACCTCTGTATAGGTACGGCCGCCTCTCTCGCCCTTCTCCACGGAGAAGTGCGTGTCCGCCATAGCCGCCAGCTGCGGCAGATGGGTCACGCACAGCACCTGTTTTCTGCGGCTGATACGCGCCATTTTTTCCGCCACCTTCTGGGCCGCCCGGCCAGAAACGCCGGTGTCCACCTCGTCGAACACCATCGTCCCCACGTGATCCTGCTCACTGAGCACGTTCTTCATAGCCAGCATGATCCGGGCCAATTCGCCGCCGGAGGCGATCTTGTGGATGGGACGCAGCTCCTCGCCCACGTTGGCAGACATCAAAAACCGTACCGTGTCCATGCCGTCGCTGTCCAGAGGCTTTTCTGCAAAGTCCACCGCAAAGCGTATCTTCCCCATGTCCAGCTGCTGCAATTCGGCCAGTATCTGCGCCGTCAGCCGCTCCGCCGCTGCTTTTCGGGCATCGGACAGCGCTTGCGCCGCCTGCCGTGCCCCCTTCTCCGCCTTGGACAGCGCCTGCTCCAGCCGCGCCAGTGTGTCGCCGGCATCCTCGATCTGCGCCAGCTCCGCCTCGCACCGGGCCTGGTAGTCCAGCATATCCTCCACGGTCGCGCCGTACTTCTTTTTCAGCCGGTACAGCAGGTCCATCCGGCTCTCCACCCGGTCCAGCTCACCGGGCGACACATCCAGCTCGCCCCGCTTGTCCTCCACGGTAGCCGCGATGTCGTAGACCTCGCTATACGCCTCCCCCAGACGTTCATACAGCTGGCCGAAAGCGTCATCCAGATGTCGTACGCCACCCAGCGCGTCCTGGGCCTGCCGCAGGGCGCTCAGCGCTCCGCCGCCGCTGTCATCGCCGTTCAGGGCATAGTCCGCCCCGGCCACGGCATCCAGAAACTTCTCCGCGTTCCGGAGCATCCCCCGCCGCGCTGTCAATTCCTCTTCTTCACCGGGCGTCAATTTTGCCCGACGAAGCTCCTCGATCTGATATTGCAGGGTGTCTACCCGCCGGGCCTTTTCCGCCTCATCCATCTGCAGCGCCCCGATCTGCCGCCGTATATCTGTAAAGCGCTTATACTTCTCAGCATATGTAATTGCAAGACTTTCCACCCTGCCAAAGCTGTCCAGATACACAATGTGCTGCTCCTCGTCCAGCAGCTGCTGCCCGTCGTGCTGCCCGTGGATATTCAGCAGTCGGGCACCCAGTGCCCGCAGCTGTCCCACTGTTACCGGACGGCCGTTGACCCGGCATACGTTTTTGCCGTCGGTCTGGATCTCCCGCTGCAGCAGCAGCGTCCCATCCGCCTCCGGCTGGATGCCCAACTCCTCCGTCAGCTCCGGTGCCATACCGGAAAAAGCCGCGCTGACAAACGCCTTTTCGGCCCCGGTGCGGATCAGCTCCCGGCTGGTCCGCTGCCCCAGTACAGCGCTCAGACTGTCGATAACAATGGACTTGCCCGCGCCGGTCTCACCGGTCAGGGCATTGAACCCCGGTGCGAATTCGATATCCGCCGCCTCGATAATGGCGATATTCTCAATATGCAGCAGCTCCAGCATACCGATCTTCCCTCCTCAGCGCAGCATCTGCCGCACCTGTTCGCAAAAATCCGCCGCGTGGGCACTGTCGTGGAATACCAGCAGCACCGTGTCGTCGCCGGCCAGCGTACCCACGATATCCGTATCCTGCATGCTGTCCAGCGCGAAGGCGGCAGCGTTGGCCATGCCGTTCATCGTCTTGATGATCGCCAAATTCTGGGCGTTTTCCGCCGATACGACGCACTCCCGAAAGATCGTCTGCAGCTTCTCCTCAAAATTCAGCTTGGGCATCTGTGCCGACACGGCATAGCGATATCCTCCCATGCCATCTGGTGCCTTCATCAGGTGCAGCTGCTTGATGTCCCGGGAAACAGTGGCCTGTGTGCAGGCAAAGCCACGGACTGCCAGCAGCTGCATCAGCTGCTCCTGTGTCTCCACGGCTGTTTCCTCAATGATCTGCAATACCGCTGTCTGCCGGTCATTTTTCATGCTTCAGCGCCTCCATCCCCATCTTTGAATCCAGTATCTCACAAAAGCTCTTTTTACTCAGCCGCACCAGCTTTGTCACGAACTTCGACTGCCGTGTCCGCACCACATCGCCGTTTTTCAGCGAAAACGCCTTCCCGCCGTCCACAGACAGATATACGAACTTCCGATTGGCGTCCGCCGTTTCCACTAGCAGCGTGTGCTCCGGCGAGAGCACGTAGCTGCCCGCCCGGGTCGAGTGGGGGCAGATGGGCGTCAGCAGCAGATTGTGAGCCGTGGGCTCCACGATGGGCCCGCCGGCCGCCATAGAGTACCCCGTGGATCCGGTGGGCGTGGACACAATGGCCCCATCGCCGGTGATCCTGGTCAGCCGGCCCTCCTCCGTGGATACATCCAGCCGCACCACCCGGGCCACACTGCCCTTTGAGATCACCGCGTCGTTCAGCGCGATATTGTTGTATACGGGCTTACCATCCCGCAGCACGGTCACGTCCAGCATCATCCGGGACTCCACGGCAAAATCCCAGCTTTTCAGGTCACGCAGCCGTTCCAGCTCATTTGGCTCCAGCTCGGACATAAAGCCAAGGCTCCCCAGATTGATGCCCAGCACCGGCACATTGTGCAGCGCCACTGTCCGGGCCAGATGCAGGATCGTACCGTCGCCGCCGAAGGCGATCAGCATATCCGCCCGCTTTATCTCCTGCTGTAACTGCCGGATGGGCACACCCAGCTGATCGTCATACCCCTCCCGACTGAAGGGCAGACACACCACCGTTTCAAAACCGAGCCCCTCCAGCAGCTCCCTGGACCGCTTGGCCACGGTCAGCTCGCTGTCCCGATAGGGATTTGGGCAAAGGATCACACGTTTCATATCTCCCCATGACCTTCCTTCAACGCAGAATGTGAGGCGTCCACCAACGCCCGCAGATCAGGGACGCAGTCCGCTTCCCCGCCCTTTTTCAGATAGCCGAGGTACTCGATATTTCCCTCCGGCCCGCGGATAGGAGAATATGTAATACCAAGAACTGTAAAGTTATTCTCCTTTGCATGACGCAAGAAGCTCTCCAGCACTTCCAGGTGTACTGCCGGGTCACGGACGACGCCCTTTTTCCCTACTTTTTCCCGCCCGGCTTCAAATTGCGGCTTGATGAGGCAGGCCACCTCGCCGCCCTCGCGCAGCAGCGCATATAACGCAGGAAAAATCAGCTTCAGTGAGATAAAGCTCACGTCGATGGACGCAAAATCCAACGCCTCCGGTATCTGCTCCGTGGAGAGATACCGCGCGTTGGTCCGTTCCAGACACACCACCCGTGCATCGCTCCGCAGCTTCCAATCCAGCTGTCCGTAGCCCACATCCACAGCATAGACCTTTGCCGCGCCATTTTGCAGCATACAATCCGTAAACCCGCCGGTGGACGCGCCGATGTCCGCGCACACCTTGCCCTCCAATGTGATGGGAAAGGTCTGCATGGCCTTTTCCAGCTTCAGTCCGCCCCGGCTCACATACCGCAGCGCGTGGCCCCGTACCTCCACATGGGCGTCCTCCGCCACCGGTGTTCCGGGCTTGTCCGACCGCTGTCCGTCCACGAATACCAGACCTGCCATAATGGTGGCCTGGGCTTTCTGGCGGCTCTCGCACAGCCCGCGTTCTGTCACAAGCACATCCAGCCGTATTTTTTTGCTCATGCCAATACCTCCCGCACCGCCTGTGCGATTCCCTCTGCGTCCAGACCGAGGGCGTGCCGCAGCTCTACCGTGGACCCCTGGCTCGGGAGCGTCGTGCCGACGCTTCGCAGTACCAGCTTCTCCGTGCCCGCGCCCTGCTCCAGCAGCAGCGCGCTCAGCCGTTCGCCCACCGCGCCGGCGCGGAGCTGATCCTCCGCGGCCACTATGCGCTTTACGCCGTCCAGCGCCCGGCAAATACCGTCGCTGTCCAGCGGCGCGACCCGGTTCAGCTTTACCACCCGGGCGGAAACGCCCTCCCCCGCCAGCAGCGCCGCTGCCCGCAGCGCCTGCTGCGTCAGGATACCGTAGGTCACGATAGCCGCGTCTGCCCCCTGACGGAGCACCGTCACAGATTCAGCGCCGCAGTCGCCTTCATACCCGTCCTCGCCGCCCCGGGGATACCGCACCGCCACCGGTCCGTCCATCTCCAGCACCGCCCGCCGCAGCATCTGCCGCAGCTCGGCAAAGCTGGCAGGCGCAAGCACCGTCATGCCCGGTATCTGGCTCAGATAGTCCAGGCAGCCGTGGTGTGTCTCGCCGTCTGCGCCCACGATGCCACAGCGGTCCACCGCCAGCACCACATGGAGCTTCTCAAGCGCCATATCCTGCACCAGCATATCGTAGCCCCGCTGCAAAAAGCTGTCATACACGGCAAACACCGGTATCAGCCCCTGCTTGGCCATACCGCCGGCCATAGCCACACCGTGGCCCTCCGCAATGCCTACGTCAAAAAAGCGCCGCGGGAACTCCCGTGCAAAGCCTGTCAGACCTGTGCCGTCGGCCATGGCGGCGGTAATGGCGCACACGCGCCTATCCTCCCGCGCCAGCTGCCGCAGTGTCTCGCCGAACACATGGGAGAACGTTTCTTTGCCTGCCTGCCGCACCTTTCCGGTAGCCGGATCAAAGGGCCCTACGCCGTGGAATTTCTCCGGCTCCCGCAGTGCATAGTCGTATCCGCTGCCCTTCACGGTGTGGACGTGTACCAGCACCGGGCGCCCGGCCTCTTTGGCTGCCTGCAATACCGCCGTCAGCCGCTGTACGTCGTGGCCGTCCACCGGTCCCATGTACGCAAAGCCCATATCCTCAAACACAGTGCTCACCGGCGGCAGCAGCGTCTTTTTCAGCGCTGTTTTCACCTCATGGCTCCACTCATACAGTGTTCGGCCCGCCGGCAGCTTCTCCAGTGCCTTGCGGTAACGCTTCTTGAATTCGTAATACTCCGGGTCCGTCCGCATCTTCGACAGCTGCTTGGACAGCCCGCCTACATTCCGGTCGATGGACATCCCGTTATCATTCAGAATGACCACCAGCGGTTCGCCGCTGCCGCCGGCGTCGTTGAGGCCCTCAAAGCTCAGCCCGCCGCCCAGCGCACCGTCGCCGATAACGGCCACCACATGGTAGTCCTGCCCCAGCAGCGTCCGCGCCCGTGCCATGCCCAGCGCTACCGACACCGAATCCGACGCGTGCCCCGCCATAAAGGCGTCGTGCACGCTCTCATAGGGCTTGGGAAAGCCTGACAGTCCACCGAACTGCCGCAGCGTATCGAACAACTCCCGTCGGCCGGTCAGTGCCTTGTGCACGTAGCATTGGTGTCCCACATCCAGCACCAGCCGGTCCGTGGCTGTGTCGAACACCCTGTGGATCGCCACCGTCAGCTCTACCACGCCCAGGTTGGATGCCAGGTGCCCGCCGGTACGGGATACCTGCTCCACCAGAAAGCTCCGCAGCTCCCGGCACAGCGTGGCCGTCTGCTCCTCGGACAGACATTTCACGTCTGCCGGGCTGTTGATCGTCTCTAAAATCAAATCTGTCTCCGTCCTTTATCACACAGGTATCATACGGGTATTATACAGGTAGGCATAAACGCCTATACTCCTAATCTTAATTGGCACATTATTGTATCACATTTGTACCTGATTTACAACTGTATTTCCAACTGTTTATGCAAAGCATCCTGCATAAACAGCCGCCCTTGTCCAGCTGTCGTCAGGCATTGCTCGATACCCCAAGTTGGTACGCCAAAAATGTATCAGGTACTCCGCGATACGATCTAAGGCGAAGGCAGGTATCGGCTTCGTCCTTGGGCAGACGGATCAGGACGCGGGGCACATCTATCTCCGCTCCTGTATCGCCCTGTAAAATGAAAACGTTGTGCCTGCCAGCCAAGGCTGACAGGCACTTTTTTCGTCCCGCGCACATAGGATATACCTGTAACGAACCCTATAAGGAGGTCATTCCATGAATGAACAGGATATTGTCAACAAGCTGAAAAGCGACCCCCGCGCATTGAAGTCTGTCATGCAGTCACAGGACGGCCAAGCACTGCTGAATATGCTCTCCGGCGGCAACAGCGCCGCACTGGGTCAAGCAGCGCGCCAGGCTGCCTCCGGTGACACAGCAGCTTTGAGCGCCATGCTCTCTCGTGTGCTGTCCAGTCCGCAGGGCGCGGAGCTGGTACAGCGGCTGGAAAACAAGCTTCAACAGTAACGGAAAGGAGGACACAGCGTGGACGACGTCAATGAAAAACTTAACGCGCTGCTGTCCGACCCCGGCAGTATGGCGCAGATCATGCAGTTGGCGCAGCAGCTCTCTGGCTCCATGGGTGGAGACACAGCGCAGCCCGCCGCCGTGTCTCCGGCGGCTTCTCCCTCGCCCCCGCCGCCGGCGCCACTGGGCGGCCTCGACCCGCAGACCATCACCAGATACCTGCCGCTCCTGCAGGAGCTGACCCGCGACACCAGCCAGACCACCCAATTGCTCTACGCCCTGCGGCCGTTTCTGAAGGACGGCAAACAGAATAAGGTGGAGCGCGCCGCCAGGCTGGCGCGGCTTATCACTATCGGCAAGCGCTTTTTGACGGAAGGGGGCGGTTTCCCTGTATAACCGCTATATTCGCGGCGATGATGGCGTCTATACACGTGTCCCCATGGATGAAGTGCCCCCGCCCCGTTCCGATCCGCCGCCGAAAGGTCCTCCTCCGCCGCCACCGGAGCGCGGTGCACCGGAGCGCGGCTTCTTCAACGACCTGCTGGAAAAGCTGCACTTGGGTGATCTGGACGCCGGCGACCTGCTGCTGCTTTTTCTGCTGTTCTACCTCTCCCGGCAAAAAGCGGATGAAGAGCTGCTCATCGCCATAGGATTGCTGCTGATATTGTGACTTCCAGTATTTACATTTGCAAAATGGTTACAAAACGGTTACAATTTACCCAGTCTTGCAAGGCAAATACCACAAGGAGGTACAGCAACTATGTTCTGCAATTTCGACTGCGCTTCCCTGCTGAAGCTGCTGTGCGGCTTTTTCGGCAAGTGCTGACGCATATACGCACATAAAAACATCCCCCGACAGTCTGTCGGGGGATGTTTTGCGTGTAAAATGAAATTACTTCACAGCCTCGGCCACCGCAACAGCCACGGCCACGGTCGCGCCGACCATAGGATTGTTGCCCATGCCCAGGAAGCCCATCATCTCCACATGCGCAGGGACGGAGCTGGAGCCGGCAAACTGCGCGTCGCTGTGCATACGGCCCATGGTGTCGGTCATGCCGTAGGAAGCGGGACCGGCGGCCATATTGTCCGGATGCAGCGTACGGCCGGTGCCGCCGCCGGAGGCCACGGAGAAGTACTTCTTCCCCTGTTCGATGCACTCCTTTTTGTAAGTGCCGGCCACAGGGTGCTGGAAGCGAGTAGGGTTGGTGGAGTTGCCGGTGATAGACACGTCCACGCCCTCATGGTGCATGATAGCCACACCCTCGCGGACATCATCGGCGCCATAGCAGCGGACATCGGCGCGCTCGGTCTCGGAATACCGAATCTCGCGGACGATGTTCAGCTTGCCGGTGAAATAGTCAAACTGAGTCTGCACATAAGTGAAGCCGTTGATGCGGCTGATGATCTGCGCAGCGTCCTTGCCCAAACCGTTCAGGATGACCCGCAGGGGCTCTTTCCGGGCCTTGTTGGCATTGCGCACGATGCCGATTGCACCCTCGGCAGCGGCAAAGGACTCGTGACCGGCCAGGAACGCGAAGCACTTGCTCTCGTCGCTCAGCAGCATGGCGCCCAGATTGCCGTGGCCGATACCCACCTTGCGATCCTCGGCCACGGAGCCGTCGATGCAGAAGGACTGCAGACCTTCGCCGATCTTGCGGGCGGCATCCGCGGCGGTCTTGACACCGGACTTCAGCGCGATGGCCGCACCCACGGTGTACGCCCAGCAGGCGTTCTCAAAGCAGATGGGCTGAATGCCCTTGACGATCTCATAGGGGTCGAAGCCCTTCGCCTTACAGAGCTCGCGGCACTCCTCCACGGAGCCGATGCCGTACTGCGCGAGGACGCCGTTGATCTTATCGATACGTCTTTCGTAACTTTCAAACAGAGCCATTTTGTCGTCCTCCTTCTCTTATTCCTGGCGCGGGTCGATATACTTCGCCGCGTTGTCCCACTGGCCGTAGTGGCCGGTAGCGTTCTTCAGGGCTTCGTTGGCGTCCACGCCCTTCTTTACGGCATCCATCATCTTGCCCAGACTGATGAACTCATAGCCGATGATCTCATCCTTGTCGTTCAAAGCCAGCTTGCTGCAATAGCCCTCGGCCATCTCCAGATAGCGGGGACCCTTTTCGCGGGTGCCGAACATGGTGCCCACCTGAGAGCGCAGGCCCTTGCCCAAGTCCTCCAGAGACGCGCCCACAGCCAGACCGTCCTCGGAGAAAGCGGACTGAGTGCGGCCATAGACGATCTGCAGGAACAGCTCGCGCATGGCGGTGTTGATGGCATCGCACACCAGGTCGGTGTTCAGCGCCTCCAGAATAGTCTTGCCGATCAGAATCTCGGAAGCCATGGCGGCGGAGTGGGTCATACCAGAGCAGCCGATGGTCTCCACCAGCGCCTCCTCGATAACGCCGTTCTTCACATTCAGCGTCAGCTTGCAGGCACCCTGCTGGGGTGCACACCAGCCGATACCGTGGGTAAAGCCGGAAATATCCCCGATCTGCTTGGCCTGTACCCACTTGCCCTCCTCGGGAATGGGAGCCGGACCGTGATAAGCGCCCTTGGCGACAGGACACATATGCTGTACTTCCGTCGTGTAGATCATAGTGACGATGTTCCTTTCTGTGTTATAGTCGTGCCTTGCGGCGGGTAAAACGAAATGGCGATCCATGTATAATGGCCGCTTCGCGGTCATTATACCAAATCTCCCCACAAATTGCAAGAAACATTCCAAACATTTGGACATTCTGCGAAATCGCCCATAAGCATTGACTTTTCCCGTAAAACCAGTATACTATTATAGTATTTTTATCAAGTAACGGAGGTCCACCCCTATGTCTGACGCCGCTTATTTTACCGAGATGGAAGCCAAGATCCCCACGGGCAAGGTCCGCACCCGCTTTGCGCCCTCCCCTACCGGTTATATGCACATTGGTAATCTGCGTACCGCCCTGTATACCTGGCTCATTGCCCGCAGTCATGGCGGCACGTTTATCCTCCGTATCGAGGATACCGACCAGGGGCGGCTGGTGGAGGGAGCTACCGACGTCATCTACCGCACCATGACCGAGTGCCATCTGAACCATGACGAGGGCCCCGACATCGGCGGTCCCGTGGCTCCCTATATCCAGTCCCAACGTCGGGACACCTACGGCAAATACGCCCGCCTGCTGGTGGAAAAGGGCGGCGCGTACTACTGTTTCTGCGAGAAGTGTGCCTCCGAGGAGGACACCGGCGATTTTGACCGCGCCGATGATCCCTGCCGTGATCTGCCGCTGGAGGACACGCTGCGCCGCGCGGAGGCAGGCGAGCCTTATGTCATCCGCCAGCGCATCCCCAAGGAGGGCACCACCACGTTTCACGATGCCGTGTTCGGCGATATCACCGTGGAAAACAGCACCCTGGATGACCAGGTACTGCTGAAACGGGACGGTCTGCCCACTTACAACTTTGCCAATGTGATCGACGACCACCTGATGGGCATCACCCATGTGGTACGCGGCAGCGAGTATCTGTCCTCCGCGCCCAAGTACGACCTTCTTTACCACGCTTTCGGCTGGGAGGTACCCACCTATGTCCACTGCTCCCCCGTCATGCGGGACGCGCAGAACAAGATGTCCAAGCGCCACGGCGACCCCAGCTATGAGGACCTGAAGGCAGAGGGTTATCTGACCGATGCCATTCTCAACTACGTTGCTCTGCTGGGCTGGAGTCCCAAGGGTGAGCTGGCGGAGCAGGAGATCTTCTCTCTTGATGCGCTTGTCAAGGCGTTTGATCTGACCGGTATTTCCAAATCTCCCGCCATCTTCGACAAGGCCAAGCTGGATCATTTCAACGCCGTCTACCTGCGTGCCATGTCCCCGGAGGACTTCGCCAAGGCAGCCGAGCCCTACATCCGCCAGAGCGTCAAGGGCGACTTTGACGTGGCGGCCATCGCCGCGCTGCTGCAGGCGCGCTGCGAGCGTCTTACAGATATCCCGGAGAAGGTGGACTTCTTCGATGCGTGCCCGGAGTACGACGTGGAATTCTTCACCAACAAGAAATCTAAGACGAACCCGGAGGTCTGCAAGGCCATGCTGGAGGCGGCTATTCCCATGCTGGAGGCGCTGCCCCGGTGGACGGACGAGGCCATCCACGACGGATTGATCGCCTTGGCCGAGCAGCTGGGCGTCAAGAACGCCACCCTTATGTGGCCGGTGCGCATCGCTGCTGCCGGCAAGCTGGTCACCCCCGGCGGCGCAGTGGAGATCTGCCGCATCCTGGGCCGTGGTGAAACGCTCCGCCGTCTCCGCGCCGGCCTGGAGAAGCTGGCATGAAAAAGCAGCTTTGTGCCATCGCCGCTTTCTGGCACAGGGAATACGGCCGATTTGTCGGCATAACTGCCCTTGCTTTTTTGGCACTGACCGTGCTGGCTTACATTGTCGGAAGGCTTGTCCCCGATGTTCCCGTAACCATTATACGCACCTTCAACGAGAGCATTGCAGACGCCGGTATTATCCGCGACGACGGCAGCTTCAGCGCGCTGGCCCTGTTCGGCAACAACCTTCGGGCTATGGTGATGACCGTGCTTTATGGTTTTATACCATTCCTGTATCTGCCGGCACTGTCTCTGGGACTCAACGCTGCGATCATCGGTATGCTTGCCGCACTGATAGATGGCCAGTGGCTTCTGCTGTTGGCCGGTCTTGTGCCTCACGGCATCTTTGAGGTCCCCGCCCTGCTGCTCAGTCTGGCCGCCGGACTCTGCCTGTGCAGAAATATCAATCGATACATCCGCTGCAACGAAAAAGGTATGATGAAGCCCCTGCTTCTGGACCTGCTTCGCGTGGTGGGATTGCTGGTGGTACCACTGCTGGCCCTAGCCGCTGTGATGGAGGCCTATGTCACTCCGCTAGCTATGCAGCTGTTCATGTAAGCCCCGTTTCCCATACGGTTTGTTTTTCCCGCGGCACCGCCGCGTACTTGATTTTGAAAGGATTGATCCCGCAATGTGTGAAAAGACCACGAACGTTCCCGCTCTGTTTGGCAAAATGGTGTTTGGTGAGCAGCAGATGCAGCAGCGTCTCCCCGCCGCCGCATACCAGAAATGGCAGCAATGCCTGGCCCAGGGAACGCCGCTGGATCGTACCACCGCTGGCGAGATCGCCAACGCCATGAAGGACTGGGCCATTGAGAAGGGCGCTACCCATTACACCCACTGGTTCCAGCCTATGACCGGCGTTACCGCCGAAAAACACGACAGCTTCATTACCCGCGACGGCAAGGACAGCGTGGTCATGGAGTTGAGTGCCAAGGAACTGAGCAAGGGCGAGGCGGACGCCTCCTCCTTCCCCTCCGGCGGTCTGCGCGCTACATTCGAAGCCCGCGGCTACACTGCATGGGACCCCACATCTTACGCCTTCGTCAAGGACGAGACACTGTATATCCCTACCATCTTCTGTTCGTACAGTGGGCAGACGCTGGACAAAAAAACGCCTCTGCTGCGCTCTATGCGTGTGCTGGACAGGGAGTGCATCCGCATCCTGCGGCTGTTCGGCAACACCGAGGCGCAGCACGTTACGCCGCAGGTGGGCCCCGAGCAGGAGTATTTCCTGATCGATGAGAGGGTGTACCGCCAGCGGGAGGATCTGAAGCTGTGCGGCCGCACGCTGTTCGGCGCCCGTCCCTCCAAGGGCCAGGAGCTGGACGACCACTATTACGGCGCCATCAAACCCCGGGTAGCCGCGTTCATGCGGGAGCTGGATCAAGAGCTGTGGAAGCTGGGCGTGCTGGCCAAGACGGAGCACAACGAGGTTGCGCCTGCCCAGCACGAGATCGCGCCCATCTACTCCGATGCCAACAGCGCCTGTGACAAAAACCAGCTGACCATGGAGCTGCTGAAAAAGGTCGCCGCCCGCCACGGTCTGGTGTGCCTGCTCCATGAAAAGCCCTTTGCGGGCGTCAACGGCAGCGGCAAACACGATAATTGGTCATTGGCCACCGACACCGGCGAGAACCTGCTGAAGCCCGGCAGCACCCCCAGCCAGAACGCCCAGTTCCTGCTGTTTCTAGCCGCTTTTATCAAGGGCGTTGACGAGTACCAGGAAATGCTGCGCTGCTGCGTGTCCTATCCCGGCAACGACCACCGTCTGGGCGGCAACGAGGCCCCTCCCGCCATCATCTCCATCTTTCTGGGCGATGAATTAACGGCTATTCTTGATGCCATCATTCAGGGCACTGAGTATGTGGACATCACCAAGAAAAAGCTTACCATCGGCGTGGACACTTTGCCGGAGATACCCCAGGACACCACTGACCGCAACCGCACCTCTCCCCTGGCCTTTACCGGTAACAAATTCGAGTTCCGTATGCTGGGCTCCTCTCAGTCCATCGCCAGCCCTAATGTGGTGCTGAACACCATCATGGCCGAGGAGCTGCGCCAGTTCGCTGACATTCTGGAAAAGGCCGACGACTTCCAGTCCGCCCTCCAGAAGCTGCTGCACGACACCTTCACCGCCCACCAGCGCATCATCTTCAACGGCAACGGCTATGATGACGCCTGGGTACAGGAGGCCAAGCGCCGGGGCCTGGCCAATCTGCGGGACACGGTGGACTGTATGCCTGCCTACATCGACCGGAAGAATGTAGAGCTTTTCACCAGGCACGCCATCCTCACCGAGACGGAGATGCGCGCCCGGTACGAGATCCACCTGGAAAACTACTGCAAGGTGTCTGCCATTGAGGCCAGCACCCTGCTGGACATGGTCCAGCGTCATATTCTCCCCGCCGCCAGTGCTTACGCCGACCGCCTAACCCAGACGGTCTTTCACAAGGAGAACAGTGTCCCGGCCTTGTCCGCCCGCATGGAAAAGACTCTGGCCCAGCGTGTTACCGACCTGGGTGAGAAGCTGTTTGATACCTGCGAGGCGTTGCACGCTGCCCTCAGCGATGCCCCCGCCGCTGACAGCGGTATCGACGCCGCACGGTACTACCGCTGCGAGATCGTTACCCGCACCCAGAAGGCCGGCGAGCTGATCAGCCGGCTGGAATCGTTGGTGGACGCCAAAGCATGGCCGTATCCCACCTATGCGGATATTCTTTTCAGCGTGTGATCCAAAACATTGTAATTCTGTACAGAACTCACTCTCCTCGCAAAAAGCCTCCCCGGTCGGGGAGGCTTTTTCTTTCTTATTTTCCGCGAAGCGCCGCAACGATCTGCGTGTATACCTTCTCCGGCTCCCTCCGGAACCGTTCCGCCAACGCCTCGGCGTCGGCCTTATCGGCCACCATCAGATCCAACGTCATCAGGCTATCCACATCGTCCCGCAGCCGCAGCTCCACGGTGAACGTCCCGTTTTCACGCGGCGTCACCCGTCCCTGCACCTGCTGCCGCCGCACCGCCGCCTTGTTCCAAGCCGCGATATGCCTGTCCGACAGCTGTCTTACGGAATATGGCAGGCTGCTCTCGCAGATACCGCTGTTTCTTCGTCCCTTTTCCGTGATAACATACTGCCCGTCTTCCGTGACACGCAGATGCTCTGTCTTCACCAGGTCACCCAGACACTCCGCATAATCAAAGTAGTCGATGCCCTCGTCGCACATGGTCATGTCCTGCAAGTCGGCTCCGTCTACCGGCTCCGTCAGCCGCGACGCGATGTACAGGATCAGGAACTTGATCTCCAGCTTGTCCTGAATGAACGCGATACCCACATCGTCCACCTCCTTTTTTGGTATTATACGCAATTTTTTCCCGCTTGTAAAGCGAAACCCCGCGAAAAAAGCAGAGGACGGCGAGAGCCGTCCTCTGTTCTGCTTCTCAATGGCACGCACAGTAGTTCTTGGTGCTGTTATAGTCACAGGGCGTCTCCACCGCGTTGGGCGGGAAAAACTCGTTCATGGGGAACGCCACACTGCGGAACAGCCCGCAGGGATCCTCCTGGCTGCCGCAGTCGCACTCGCTCTGGGGCACGCAGTAGTCATATACCGGTACCAGCAGCTGTGTATCGCGTTCCAACCGCACCAGCGTGAACTGCCCCAGCGTCACATACAGCCGCCGTGCTGCACTGTCGTCGAACACCAGCTCTCCACTGAAGCTCTGCGCCACAAAGGACGGGATCTCCGACAAACAACTGCCTGTCGAGACAGGGACCGGTACCTCCGCTACACGGGTATCCAGCACGATGGGGTCCACGGCCTCCACCACGGCGATAGGCAGATTAGTCCGTATCCGTCCCGGCACATCCAACTCGTCGAACACAGTGTCCGATGAGAATATCTTGGCGTTTCCTTCGCTGCCGAACAGGATACACCGCTTGTCGAACACACACAGGCCTTCTACCTCAGTGTATCGCGGCGTGCCGGTACACACCTGTAAAGTCACCCGGTAGTAGAAGCGCATATCCACCGAATAGAACCCCCGGTTGAACGTCACCGGCTCCACATCGGTGTAGACGTACAGCAGCTCCGCTGTGCCGCCCTTGATCATCTGCGACGCGCTGAGCACCTCCTGCGCCGCCGCCGTGGGGTAAAAGCGCAGATCCTCCACGCAGTCCTTATCCCTGCATGAGTCAAATATCTTCCGCGTATGGATGCACACGGCCTCCCGGACGTTCCCCAGGTCGCAGACCGGTCCCGGCATTACATTTTCAGGCATAGAATGACCTCCCAATAAGTAGTGAAAGACGGCCTCTTTCATTCCACTCTATGCCCAAAAGGCAAAAAGGGTGCGGCCCGCAGGCCGCACTCTGACACTCATTCGCTCTTTTCCTTCCTCCGCACCACCACGTTCTCCGGTCCAAGCCATTCCCGGCACTCCTTCAAAAACGCCGGGTGGTCCAGGCAGAAGCCGCCCCACAGCTTGCCGGTGTCGGCAATGCGTATCTTCAGCGGCACCTTCCCTTCGAACATGGTCGCCACCAACAGCAGATGGCTGAACGCCGGGTCATCGATGCTCTTCACCCGCAGATACACCGCCGCCGTGTCGCTCTCCGCGGCCTTGCCGTCCTGCAGCGCCCCCACGCCGCAACTCTCCAGCGGGAATACCACGTCCGGCACGATCTGCGGCGGCTTTTCGTCCCGAAGGCTCAGCCGTCCCTTGATGAGTACCGGGCTATTTACCGCCAGATAGCTGGCGCACTTGTCCAGCACCCGGCTGAAGCATAGCAGCTCCATGCTGGCTGTCTCGTCCTCCAGCACCACATAGGCCATCAGCGTCCCGTTCTTGGTGGGCCGCGTCTTGCTGGAGGCCACGATGCCCGCCACCGTCACCGGCATACCGTCGGCGAACCGTGTGGGGCCCTCTTCAGAGGACACATCCTCCAGTATCTCATTCAGCGTCACTGCCCCGCTGCTACGGGCCGCAGCGCGATAGCCCACCATGGGGTGCCCGGACAGATACAGCCCCGTGGTCTCCTTCTCCATGTGCATCCGCTCCGTGGCGGTAAACTCCGGAATGTCCGGCATCACCACCGTCTCCACGGTGCTGTTGGCGGCGCTCATGCCGAAGAAATCGATCTGGCCCTCCACGTTCCGCCGCCGCACGTTGCCGATGCCGTCCAGCACCTTCTCATACACCGCCAGCAGCTGCGACCGCCGCGCCCCCATGCTGTCGAAGGCGCCGCTGCGGATAAGGTTTTCCACCGCCCGCTTGTTCATGTCGCCGCAGTCGTACATCCGGTCGCAGAAATCCTGCAGTGACGCGAAATCGCCGCCGCGCTCACGCTCCCGCACCAGGGACTGTATGAACCCCCGTCCGATGTTCTTGATGGCCACCAGGCCGAACCGTATGCCGCCCGGCTCCACGGTGAACCGGTCGCTGGACCGGTTCACGTCCGGCGGCAGCAGCGCAATGCCGCAGTCGCGGCACTCGCCGATATACCCCGCCACCTTGTCGCTGTTGTCCAGCACGCTGGTCAGCAGCGCGGCCATATACTCCTTGGTGTAATGACACTTGAAATACGCCGTCTGATACGCCACCACCGCGTAGCTCACCGCGTGAGCCTTGTTGAAAGCATAGTTGGCAAAGTCGTATATCTCGTCGTAGATGGCCTGCGCTGTCTTCTCGTCAATACCGTTGGCGATACAGCCCTTGATTCCTCGTTCCGCATCGCCGTATACGAAGGCCTGACGCTCCTTCTCGATCTCCTTGGCCTTCTTCTTGCTGATGGCCCGGCGCACCATGTCCGCCTGCCCCAGCGAAAAGCCGCCCAGCTCCTGAAAAATGCGGATGACCTGCTCCTGGTACACGATGCACCCGTAGGTGACCGACAGTATAGGCACTAGCCTTGGGTGCTTATACGTCACCAGCTTCGGGTCGTGCTTGCAGGCGATAAACCTCGGAATGGACTCCATTGGTCCCGGACGGTACAGCGCGATCACGGCGGTGATATCTTCAATACTCTGTGGCTTCAGCCCCACGCACACACCGGTCATGCCCGTGGACTCGATCTGGAACACGCCCGCCGTCTGTCCTCGGGAGATCATGTCATAGGTCTCCGCGTCGTCGTCCGGTATTTTGCTCAGCGCGAACTCTGGTTCCCGCTGCTGCACCATCTTCACGGCGTCATCCAGCACCGTCAGGTTCCGCAGCCCCAGAAAGTCCATTTTCAGCAGGCCCAACTCCTCCAGAGTCGTCATCACATACTGGCATACTACCGCATCGTCGTTCCGTGCCAGCGGCACATATTCGTATACCGGCAGCTTTGTGATGACCACGCCTGCCGCGTGGGTAGAGGCGTGCCGCGGCATTCCCTCCAGTGCCATGGCTGTGTCGATGAGCTTTTTGACCTTCGGGTCCTCCCGGTACATATCTGCCAGCTGCTTCGAGAGCTTCAGCGCCTCCTGCAAGGTAATATGCAGCGCCCCTGGCCCTGCCGGTACCAGCTTCGCCACAACATCCACCTCGGCGTAGGTCATGTTCAGCGCCCGGCCCACATCCCGTATGGCTGCTCGGGCGGCCATGGTACCGAAGGTCACGATCTGGGCTACATGGTCGTCGCCATATTTTTTGCGGACATATTCCACCACCTCACCCCGCCGCGTGTCGCCGAAGTCCATGTCGATATCCGGCATAGACACACGCTCCGGGTTCAGGAACCGCTCGAAGTACAGATCGTACTTCATGGGGTCGATGTCCGTGATCTCCAGGCAGTAAGACACCATAGATCCGGCCGCGCTGCCGCGCCCTGGTCCCACCGGTATTCCCCGGCTCTTGGCGTACCGCACAAAGTCCGACACAATGAGGAAATAGTCCGTAAAGCCCATTTTCTCGATCATATCCAGCTCATAATCCAGCTGCTTCCGATATTCCGGCTTTGCCTGACCGTACCGCTGAGCAAACCCCTCATCGCATAGCTTCCGCAGATATGTAGGTGAGTCATACCCCTCCGGCAGCTTGAATTCCGGAAGATGGTATTTGCCGAAGGTGAACTCCAGCTGGCATTTTTCCGCGATCTTTTCCGTGTTGGCCACCGCGTCCGGATATCCGGCGAACAGCGTCTCCATCTCCTCTGTGGAACGGATATAAAAATTCCGCGGCTCATACCGCATTCGGTTCTCGTCATCCACCGTCTTGCCGGTCTGGATGCACAGCAGCACGTCGTGGTTTTCTGCATCCTCCTTCCGCAGATAGTGGGCATCATTGGTACACACCAGGGGTATCCCCGTTTCGTTGTGCAGCCGCAAAAGACCCCGGTTCACCTCGGTCTGCTCGGCGATGCCGTGGTCCTGTAATTCCAGGTAAAAGTCCTCACCGAAAATTCCCCGCATCTCCAGTGCATATGCCTTGGCCCCGTTGTAGTCACCATTCATCAGCCGCTTGGGAATTTCTCCTGCCAAACAGGCCGACAGGGCGATCAGCCCGTCGGAATGGGCGCGCAGCAGCTCCATATCGATACGCGGCTTGATATAGAACCCCTCGATATACGCCTGCGACACCATGTATGATAGGTTTCGGTACCCCGTCTCGTTCTTGCACAGCAGCACCAGATGCCGCGACTCTGCATCAAACTCATGCTGCTTGTCGAACCGTGTCCGACGCGCCACATATACCTCGCACCCGATGATGGGATGGATGCCCTCCGCCTTGCAGGCGCGGTAAAAGTCCACTGCGCCGTACATGACGCCGTGGTCGGTGATGGCGCAAGCCGTCTGCCCCAGTTCCTTTACCAGCTTCGGCAGGTCCCGTATCCGGCACGCACCGTCCAGCAGACTGTATTCCGTATGTACGTGCAGATGCACAAATCCCATACCTGTTCTCCTTTACTTCTCCCCTATCATCCCGCACAGTATCTCCGCCGCGCTGAGAATAAGCAGCCCGCAGTGATCCCCCGCCGCCAGTGCCATGGCCGTGTCAGTGGGCTGCAATTCCTTCTCCGCCAGCAGTTCCCGGCAGTTGAGATGCTTAAATCTCTCCATAAACCGCCGCTGGTATTCCTTGGTGATCTCCGCAGATTTCGCCTTGCTGGCGGCCATTTCCGGAAACGCGCAGCCCAGGATCATCACAGGCGCGTTTACCGCCCCACAGATGTTCCCGCTTCGCACGCCGCCGCCTAACCCCGCACCGACAGCCAGTGCCTGGGTCTCCGTAATACCCATCACATCTGCGAATGCCGCCAGCAGCGCCTGGGCGCAGTTGGCCCCGTTTTTTCTGTACGCCTCCGCGCGTTCGCAGCGTTCTCTCGTATTCATAGCTCCTTAGCCTCCTCCATCAGCTTTCTCATTCGATGGTTCATGCACGACTTCGTTACCGGCGGGTCACACTTCTCTGCCAGCTGTACCAGCGACAACTCCGGATATTCCAGCCGCAGCGCCGCGGTTTGCCGCAGCTTTTCCGGAAGCGTATCCCACCGGGCGCTGCGGCGCAGCTTCTCGATGGCGCCTACCTGCTCCTGCGCCGCGTCCAGCGTCTTGTTTACGTTGGCCATATCGCAGTTCATAGCCCGGTTGGCACCGTTGCGTATCTCCTTGTCCACCTTCGCCGTCATGATGTCCATGGCCGCCGCCGGTGCGCCGATCTTCGTCAGAAAGTCCTCGATGTGCTCTGACTGCTTGAAGTACAGAAGTGCATCAGCGCCGCGCCGTATGGAACGTGGCAGGAACCCCATCTCCTCCATCAGCGCCTGTACCTCCCGGCTGGCCGGCACATGGCTGGTAGCCAGCTCCAGATGATACCGCTTCTCCGGGTCGGTGACGCTGCCTCCCGCCAAAAATGCCCCCCGCAGGAACGCCGTCCGGCAGCAATCCTCCTCCAGTATTCCGAAGTTCACGTGCAGCGCCGTCAGCTGCCTCGCATCGTAGCCCAGTGTGTTGATGATCTTTTCCAGCTTTTCCGGCGCTGTGATGCCGAAGATCAGCTTTCCTTTGCCGTTCATTTCCTCCGGTACCCGGTCGAATTTTACCCCAAAAGCTTTCTGAAACAGCTTTGGCAGCCGCGCGGCGAAGTCTCCGTTCTCCGTGATGATCCGTATCTCTCCGGGCGTGAACGTGTTGCCGTACAGCAGCACACCGTAGCCCTCGGCCCGGGCGCAGCACTGGCGGCTGATTCCCACGCGGCACAGCTCATTTTTTACCTTTCCCGCAAATGAGATCATGACCCTTCACCTCACTGTTCCGCACGGCGGAAAGCCACCGTTTTTGCCTTCATGGATATCTTTTCTACCCGGTAGCCGTATGCCGCCAGCTCCTTTTTATACGTTAGGAAGGCGTGGTCGATGGGCACACCGGCAATACGTCCTATTTCCTCAAATATCAGCGTAAATCGATTCCGCCCATCCCCGAACACATATTCCCAGAGTTTATCGTATTTGCTCATACATCGTCTCCTGTTTTTGCTCCGACCGCAGGTGCGGAACACACTTACCGCCCCATATCCCTGTGGCTTTCCGCCACGGAAAAGCCCAGCGCGTCAATGTATGCCGCCAGCCGGTGCGCCACAGCCACAGATCGGTGCCGACCGCCGGTGCAGCCTACAGCCAGTACCAGCTCTGTCCGCCCCTCCTGTCGGTACTGGGGCAGTAAATAATCCACTATCGGCGTCAGACGCCGCCAGAATTCCTCCGTGGCCGCCGCGTTCATCACATAGTCGCGCACCGCCACATCCAGCCCGGTCAGCCTTTTTAACTCCGGCACATAGTAGGGGTTTGGCAAAAACCGCACGTCCAGCACCAGGTCTGCCTCCGGGGGCAGGCCATTCTTGAACCCGAAGGACAGCACCGTCACGTGCAGCCCGCCGTCCGCCTCTCTGCCCAACAGCGTCAGCAGCGTGCTCCGCAGCTTGGCCGCAGAAAATGCCGACGTGTCCAGCACCAAGTCTGCCTGCGCCCGCACCGGTGCCAGCATCGCCCGTTCCCGCGCTACCGCTTCTTCGATGGAGGCTCCGTCGCCGCACAGAGGATGGCTCCGCCGTGTCTCCTTATAGCGGTTGATAATGGTCTTGGTGTCCGCCTCCAGAAACAGCAGTCGACACCGCAGACCCTGCCGTCGCAGCTCTTCCACCGCGCCGGTCAGTCGCTCAAAGGGCTCCCCGGCCCGCACGTCGTACACGAAAGCCAAGCGGTCATACCGGCCGCCGGCGGCCGCGCAGAACTCGGCGAATTTGACCATCATCTCCGCCGGCAGGTTGTCCACGATGTAGTAGCCGCTGTCCTCCAGACAGATGGCGGCGCGGCTCTTTCCCGCACCGGACATTCCCGAAATAATGAGTATTTCCAATTCAGTATCCTCCCCCGCCGTCAAGCGTGATTCGGGATCCCGTCAAAAACAAGCCCGGTACGGCGTTATTTTTGCTGCACTTTTGCGTTCTTTTTTATTACCTTTACTGTAACATTTTTGTATATTTACTGGCACATTTTATATACCTTCTATCAAGGTCATTGAAACACCTGTGATCGATGCGGTCGTAATTCAAGTAATGACCCGGACCTCAGGCTCCAGCACAACGCCGGTTTGCTCCCGCACGCGCTTTTGTATCTCTGCCATGAGAGCTGTCACATCAGCGCAGGACGCCCCGCCCCGGTTGATGACGAACCCCGCGTGCTTCTCCGACACCTGTGCGCCGCCAACGGTCAGTCCCTTTAGGCCGCACTGATCAATCAGCGCCGCAGCATAGTAGCCCGCCGGGCGCTTAAAGGTACTGCCCGCGCTGGGATACTCCAGCGGCTGTGACGCCTTACGCCGGGCCATCAGCTCATCCATTTTCTCCCGTATCTCCCCGGGGATACCGGCCTGCAAGCGGAGCGTCGCCCGCAGCACCACCGTGTCGGGGTGCTCTGTCAGCAGGCTGTGCCGATAGGAAAACGCGATTTCTTCCCCACTGAGGGTCTTGACACCATCCTCGGGGAACAGCACGGTCACTTCCTTTACCACCTGTGCCATTTCCCCACCATAGGCACCGGCATTCATGCACACTGCGCCGCCCAGGCTTCCCGGTATCCCGTGGGCGAACTCCAGCCCGGAAAGCCCTGCCTTCTGCGCGAAAACAGCGATCTTTGCCAATGATGCGCCGCACTCTGCCGTGATCTCACCTGCGACCGCACCAGCCGCCACACCCGCCATGTCCCGGGTGCAGATCACCAGACGCTCCACGCCCTCATCCGGGAAGAGCACGTTGGTGCCGTTTCCCAGCACAAAGGGCCGTGCGCCCAGCTCCAGTGCATGGCTCACCAGCAGCACCGCCGCCTCCCCGCTGCGGGGAAAGGCCATGCGCCGCGCCGGCCCGCCGATGCGGAAGGAGGTATACCGATCCAGCGGCGCGTCCTTCTCATATTCCATATCCGGCAGATAGTCCGCCGCCCATTTGTCCAGCTCCTCGTACCAGCTCATAATGCCTCCAAGCTTTGAAAATAAGGGGTTCCCCACACTGCCAGCGGTAGTATATGCCCCTGTCAGATACGCTTATTCTTTCCCAGCAGGGCCGCGCCGATCAGACCCGCCCGGTTGCCCAGCTGCGCCTTGACGATGCGCGTCCGCCGGTCCTTGCCGCAGGGAATGCTCTCTCTGGCCACCCGCTGCTGCACGGGTAGCAGCAGCTGCTCGTCCGCTTCATTGCTGACGCCGCCGCCAATGGCCAGTGTATCCGGCTGAAAGATATTCACCACGTTCACCACGCCGCAGGCCAGGTAGTCCACGTATCGGTCGCACACCATTTGTCCCACCGGGTCACCCTCGCGGGCCGCGATAAACGCCGACTGCCCGGACACGTGTCCGTCATTCTCCGTGATGACCCGCGCCAGAATACTGTCCGGGTAGGCCGCCAGTGCCTCTGCCGTCATGCGCTTCAGCGCCGTGGCGCTGGCGTATTGCTCCCAGCAGCCGTGCCGCCCGCAGGGGCACGGCAGGCCGTTCTGCTCAATGACCATGTGACCCACCTCGCCGGCCATACCGTTGGCGCCGTGGTATATTTTCCCGTTGTGGATGATACCCGCGCCCACGCCGGTACCCAGCGTGATGGTCACAAAGCGCTTGCTTTCGCGTCCCGCGCCCACATGGAACTCCGCCAGCGCCGCGCAGTTAGCGTCATTTTCGATGTACAGCGGGATATTCAGATATTTGTGAAACAGCTTTCGCAGCGGCACGTCCCGCAGGGGAAGGTTGCAGGTATACGCGATAGAACCCGCCCGTATATCCACCGTTCCGGGAACGCCGACGCCTACCGACGCCACATCACTGACCGGAATATTGGCCGCCTTTGCCAGCTCCTGCACCAGTGACGCCACCGTCCACGCCAGCCCCTCACGGTCTACGATGGACGCGACCTTCATCTTCTGTGTCGCCAGCAGCGTTCCGCTTTCGTCCACCAGCCCCGCCTTGAGGTTGGTGCCGCCAATGTCTACGCCAACGTATTTCATCTGTTCTCCGCCTCGCCCGTTGTGCTCTTTTTCTTCAGCATGGCGTCCACCTTGCTGTCAAACTGCGTCACGAAGTCCCGTGCCGCGTTGTAACCGTACTTCATCTGCCGGTTCTTCATGGTGGCGATCTCCACGATGCCTGCCAGGTTCCGCCCCGGCCGCACCGGGATGGTCACGATGGGCAGGCTCACATCCAACATGGTGTATTTCTCCTCGCCCAGGCCCAGCCGGTCATAGAACTTCCCGTCTTCCCACTGTTCCAGCTGGATCACCAGGTCGATCTCCGTATCGAACTGCACCGCGCCCATGCCGAACAGCTGCTGCACGTCGATGACGCCCACGCCGCGTATCTCGATATAGTGCCGGATGATCTCCGGCGCCGTGCCGTAGAGAGAGTTGGACACCCGGCGGATCTCCACCGCGTCATCCGCCACCAGCCGGTGACCGCGCTTGAGCAGCTCAATGGCCGTCTCGCTCTTGCCGATGCCGCTGTCGCCCAGGATCAGTACGCCCTGTCCGTAGATATTCATCAAGACGCCGTGCCGCGTGATCTGCGGGGCCGTTACCCGGTTCAGGTAGTCAATGAGCCGGCTGGTGATATCCACCGTGGAGTCCACCGCCCGCAGCAGCGTGCGGTCGTGCTTGTCCGCCATCTGCACCAGCTCAGGCGGCGCCTCCATATTCCGCGCCACGATCATCGCCGGGAACGGATAGCTCATCAGCTGATTGAAAACCCGCAGGCGCTCTGCCTCGGTCATGCGCTCCAGATAGCGTATCTCGCCCCGTCCCAATATTTGCAGGCGCTTGTCGTCAAAATAATCGTAAAAGCCTACCAGCTGCAGGGCGGGCCGATTCACGTCGGAAATGGTGATCACCGCGCTGTCATAGTCGCTGCCGCGGTGCAGTATTTCCATACCGAAGGTCTCCACCATTTTTTTCAGGCTGGCGGGTGTGCGTTTCACTTTTTCCATGGGCGCTCCTCCTGCCCGGAAACGGGCGAATATACTTCTTTTAATTATATCTTGCGGCGCGCTTTTTCGCAACACTTTCCCCATGCAAAAAAAATTCGTTTTTTTGTCAAATAATACTTGCAATTTCGGCGCACATCTGTTATTATATCAACTGCTTGCGATGCAAGAGGTATGTTATGACAGCAAGGAGGTGCAACGGATGGCAAAGTGCGAATTTTGCGACAAGGGCGTGACCTTTGGTATCAAGGTGTCCCACTCTCATCGGCGTTCCAACCGCCCCTGGAAGCCCAATGTCAAGCGCGTGAAGGCTGTGATCAACGGTACGCCTCGCCATGTGTATGTTTGTACCCGATGCCTGCGTTCCGGCAAGGTTACCCGCGCGATCTGATCGCGTCTGAACTGCACAGTTAAAAGCTCTGCGATGTATCGCAGAGCTTTTTGCGTTTTATAAGCGGGTATACGCCTGCCGTGGCAGGCGTATACCCGCTTATTCTTCCACCACGGGGTAATCTGTGGTATCGGTAAAGTGCCACCATTCGGCGCTGTATGGCCGAAAACCGCAGGACACCATGGTGTCCTCCAACAGGCGGACATTGTCATAAGCTGCCGTGTCGGACACATCACTGTAATCCCTGTCCGCCATGGCGGTGAAATCGTCAAAATCCGTGGGCATGGGAACGGGCGAACCATCGGCGGACACCAGCGTGACGTCCACCGTGTTGCCCCGGCTATGTCCGGAATAGCCCTTTGTGGGATCGGCCACATACTGCGGATCGGGGCACACCTCCCACAGGCGGAACTGTGCGCTGACGGGGCGGTAGGCATCCCAGATCTTCAGCGCCAAGTCCCGCTCAGCCAGCATTTCCTGCGCCTGTGCCAGCTTTTTCAATGTGCCATAGCGCAGCTGGGGCTGGGTAAAATCGTAGATCACCTGTCCGGTGAAATTGTTCTCCGTGGCGTAGCGGAGGTCGGCATAGACGCCGGGAAGGTAGGTACACACATCCACCAGTGCGTCCTCCGCCGGTTCCGGTTCCGGCTCCGGCTCCGGTGCAGGAACAACGGGGATATCCGGCTCCGCAGGCGTATCCACGGTTTCCTGCGGCGGCTCCGGTGGGTCGTCTGCCTTCGGGAATGCCGCGCAGCCTGCGGCAAAGCAGAGCGGCAGCAGGATACACACCGCACAGAGCAAGCATTTCCAATATGTCATATATACCCCACCCTTTCACAGCTCCGGGTCCCAGCTTTTCTTCTCCGTGTACCGCGGCGGGACATCCTCTGCTGTGACGGGTCCGGCCTCGGGAACGGCCCCTGCGGTGTGCCGGTCAAAGCCCAGGTAACGGGTACCCTGGAACGTCAGATCGCCCACGTCGCCCTCCGCCATCATGCCGTATTCCCTTCCGGGAACGTGCAGCTCAAGCCGGTCGCCGCTGTCAAACTGAAACGTCACGTAATAGTGAGTGGAGGTGCTGGTGTGCATACCCCCGTTGTTATTGCTGTGGTGGTGCACATCGGTATTCTGCCGCTTGGCGACAACAGCCGCCTGCACCGTCAGGCGCGGAGAGTTGTTGTTCTTGTGCCAGGTGCCAATGCCCTTTACCGCTAAGGCGATGAAGCAGACGATGACGATGGCAAATATCGCGAAAACAAACACCCGCATGATGTCGAACCCTGTGTCAAAGCCGAACCAAAATCCCATATCCGTTCTCCTTCCGTATTTATAAAATTACTTTGCTTTACACCTTCTTCAAATGATGGGAGGCGGCCTTCAGCATAAGCTTCTTGGTACCCACCGTATCGAAGGCTACCTCCAGCAGTGCATCGCCGCCCATAGGCCGCACGGAGAGCACCAGGCCTCTGCCGAAGGCGTCGTGCTCCACCGTCTCCCCTGCCTGCAGCTGTATGTAAGAGGCGGTAGACGGCGCTTTTGCCGCCGTTTTGGCCGTATGCAGCGAGCCGGGACGAGACGCGGCAGGCACCTCGCGGCGCGTCGGTGCTGTGGTACCCTGACGTGTATAGCCGCCGTAACCGTAAGCGCAGCCATCATCGTCCCGAGAGTCCTCCCAGGCGTCGCTGCGGGGTACCGGCTTGGACAGCCACTCCATGTTGTTCTCCGGGATCTCACTGAGGAACCGGGAGGGCATACAGGGTGTTGTTTTGCCGTACAGCGTGCGCTGGCGGGCGTTTGTCAGCGTCAGCTTCTCTTTGGCGCGGGTCATGGCCACATAGCACAGCCGGCGCTCCTCCTCCATCTCGTCGCCATCGCCCATGGCGCGATTTCCGGGGAAAAGCCCCTCCTCCATGCCCACCACAAATACCTGGGGGAATTCCAGGCCCTTGGCGGCGTGCATGGTCATCATGGTCACGCAGTTGTCGCCGTCTACCCGGCTGTCCAGGTCGGTGTACAGCGCGATCTCATCCAGGAAGCCGGAGAGACTCGTCTCCGCGCCCTCGGCGTTTTCCAGGTAGGCCAGGATGCTGGAGCGCAGCTCCTGCACGTTCTCCAGCCGGCCCCGGCTCTCCATATCGTCCTTCTCCCGCAGGGCGGGCGCGTAGCCGCTTCGCTCGCAGACGTAATCGTAGAACTCCGGCAGCTCACTCTCCGGCAGGCGGCGGCGCATTTCCTCGATCATATCTGTAAAGGCTTTCAGCTTGCCAGCTGCATTTTTCAGCTCGGGGAATTCCTCCGCACGGCGGAATACGTCGTAGAGTGTCAGGCCGTGCTGTGTGGCAATAATCTGGGCCTTGTCCACGGTGGCCTGGCCGATCTTGCGGGCGGGAACGTTGACGATGCGCCGCAGGCGCAGATCGTCCGTGGGGTTGTTGATGACGCACAGATAGGCAAGCATATCCTTGACCTCGGCCCGGTCAAAAAACTTCAGACCACCGTAGATCTTATAGGGGATGCCGCTGCGCTTGCAGGCGTATTCCAGCGCGTTGGACTGGGCGTTGGTACGGTACAGCACCGCACAGTCACCCCAGCTGCCGCCCCGGCGGTAGTACATCATGATCTGCCCCAGGACAAAGTTGGCCTCGTCGCTCTCGTTGAAGGTGGTCTTTACCGTCACCAGCTCACCGCAGCCGTTCTCCGTCCACAGGGTCTTGCCCTTGCGGCCCTGGTTGTTGCGGATGACTGCGTTTGCCGCGTCCAGAATGTTCTGCGTGGAGCGATAATTCTGTTCCAGCCGAATGACCCGCGCCCCCTTGAACTGCCGTTCAAAGCTGAGGATATTGGTGATATCCGCACCCCGGAAGCGGTAAATGCTCTGGTCATCGTCACCCACCACGCAGATGTTCCGGGCAGGTCCTGTCAGCAGCTTGGCCAGCTCATATTGCAGCGCGTTGGTGTCCTGATACTCGTCAATGAGGACATAGCGGAACTTCCGTTGGTAGTACTCCCGCACGTCCGGTGCCGTCTGCAGCAGGCGCACCGTGTGCCACAGCAGGTCATCAAAGTCCAGCGCATTGGCCTCACGAAGCTTTTTGTTATAAAGCGCATATACTTTACCGATTCTGATTTTACGCCAATCGTTGATCGATTGCCACTGCTCCAGAAATTCCTCCGGCGACTGCATATCGTTCTTGGCGCGGGAGATGACCGACTGCACCTCGCGAGGCGGAAACGACTTCTCCTCCAGCCCCAGCTCCTTGAGAATATCCTTGACCACACGCTTGCTGTCATCACTGTCGTAGATGGTGAAGCTGCTGTCGAAACCGATGCGGTCGATGTCTCGCCGCAGGATACGCACACAGGCAGAGTGGAACGTGGACGCCCACACATCGGCGGCAGCCTCCTCCCCCAGCATCCGCCCCAGGCGATCCTTCAGCTCGTTAGCAGCCTTGTTGGTGAAGGTGATAGCCAGCACCTCCCAGGGGCGGGCCGGTTCCACCGCGCAGAGATACTCCACGAGAGCGTGCTGCGCCGAGTCCGGCACCTTGGCATACTGCTCCAGAAACGATACCTCGTCCTCGCTGATGGGAATCGGTATCTCCTCGGTATCACTGCCACGACCATACCGCAGCAGATTGGCCACCCGGTGAATCAGCACGGTCGTCTTACCGGAGCCAGCGCCCGCCAAAAGAAGCAGCGGCCCCTCCGTGGCCAGCACGCCCTGGCGCTGGCAGTCGTTCAAATTCTGATAATCCACCGCGATCGCATCGCGCCGGGCCTTGATAAAGCGTTTTTCCAGATCCGTCATAGAGGGGCCTCGTCTTTCTCGTTCGTTGCTCTCATTTTAATACAACTTCCGCGCCCGGTCAACCGCAAATGAAATTTATAGAATTTTTGTTCGATTTCGCTTGACAAGAACGCTTGTTCGATTTATACTATTACCAGAACAACAGTTCGAGCAAGGAGGACACAACTATGACAACTTTTGGTCTCATTATCACGCTGCTGGGCGCGGGTTCCATCGCCGCCAATGTACTGCGGCTCATCGACTGTATTGACAGGCCGGCGCCCCGGCGCCGCCGCATGGCATAAAAGCATGGAGCTGCTGGACAAGCTGGCGATATTGTCGGATGCGGCCAAATACGACGCAGCGTGTACGTCCAGCGGCGTGCGCCGCGGCTTTCGGCCGGGTATGATCGGCAACACCTCCTCTTCCATCGCCGGCTGCTGTCACAGCTTTTCGGCCGATGGGCGGTGCATCACGCTGCTGAAGGTCCTGATGAGCAATGCCTGCGTGTACGACTGCAAGTACTGCGTTAACCGGCGCAGCAATGATACGCGCCGCGCCACCTTCACGCCCCGTGAACTGGCGGAACTGACCATCGGCTTCTTTCGGCGGAATTACATAGAAGGTCTGTTCCTCTCCAGCGGCGTACTGCGCGATCCGGACTACACCATGGAACAGATGATCCGGGCCCTGCGTATCCTGCGGGAGGAGTATCGTTTCAACGGTTACATCCACGCCAAAGCTATCCCCGGTGCGGCGCCGGAGCTGGTGCATCAGCTGGGACTGCTGGCCGACCGGCTCAGTGTGAACATCGAGCTGCCCAGTCAGCAGGGTTTGCAGGCGCTGGCCCCGGATAAGACCCGGGAGGCGATCCTGCGCCCGATGGGACTGATCCGCGACGGTGCGGCACAGAGCAAGGCAGAGCTGGCGAAGTATCGGCACGCGCCGGTGTTTGCCCCGGCGGGACAGAGCACACAGCTGATCGTGGGCGCTACCGACGACAGCGACCGGCACATTCTGCACCTGACGGAGTCACTGTATCGCAAGTACAGGCTGAAGCGCGTGTTCTACTCCGCGTATGTACCGGTGGTAGAGAACAGTCTTCTGCCATCCCTGGACACCAAACCGCCTCTGCTGCGGGAGCATCGCCTGTACCAGGCGGACTGGCTCCTGCGGTTTTACGGCTTTCAGGCCGCCGAGCTGCTGGATGACGCCCACCCGGACTTTGACCCACGGCTGGACCCCAAGTGCAGCTGGGCACTGCAGCATCTGGACCAGTTCCCTGTCGAGGTCATGCGGGCGGATCTGGAGACGCTGCTGCGCGTTCCCGGAATCGGCCCCACCAGTGCGCGGCGCATCGTATCGGCACGGCGCTGCGGCGGTACCCTACGCTTTGAGGACCTGAAAAAGCTGGGCGTGGTGCTGAAACGGGCGCAGTACTTTATTACCTGCGGCGGGCGGATACCGGAGGGACTGCACTTCTCCCCTGCCACGCTGCCCCTGCAGCTGGAACGACTGGAGCGCGATACGCTGCCTTCGGACCAGGCTGCACAGTTGTCTCTCTTTGATCCGGTAGGAGAAGCCGTATGAATGACGTGATTTATCAATATGATGGCAGCCTGGATGGTTTTCTGTGCTGCGTATATGAGAGCTATGTGTACAAGGAGACTCCCGCCGCCTTCTGCTGCGACGAAGACCCCCTCTCCCTCTATGAAGTTCGCACCGTGATCACCCAGCCGGCGTACAGTCAGCGGGTCAGCCGCGGTATCGCCGCCCGGTCCGGCAAAGCGCTGGCCGTGGTGCGCCGCGGCTTTTTAACGTGTCTGCCGGACAAGGAGCTGCATCTGTATGCCTTCATCAGGAAGCTGCTGGCGGAGGGACCCGGCTTTATGCGCGATCTATCCGACCCGGCCTGCTATCCGCTGTATCGCGCCATCCGCCATATGAACGGTGAGCTGGAAAAACTGCGCGGTTTTGTGCGGTTTTCGGACTACGGCGGTACACTGGGCGCGGAGATCGAGCCCAAAAACCGTGTGCTGCCGCTGTTGCGCGGCCATTTCTGCCAGCGCTATGCCAACGAGCAATTCTTTATCTATGACCACACCCATCGAGAGCTGCTGCTGTATGCCGGAGGCCGTTCCCGCATTATGCGGATGGAGCACTTTCAGCCCGCGCTGCCCGGAGAGGACGAGTTGTACTTTCGCTCGCTGTGGAAACAGTTTTTCCAAAGTGTCGCCATTCGGGAGCGCGAAAATCCCCGGTGTCAGAACACGTTTATGCCGAAACGGTATCGGGGGACCATGACGGAGTTTTTGCCTTTGGAATACGAAAAAGGGCAGGGTGCCTTGCCGAATCTGCCTGGTGCCTCCGGAACGGACGGCTAAGAGACATCTGCCGGAAACGCGTTTCACCTTTCCGTTACGAGGGAACGCCCATCCCGCCGATAACGGGATGAGCGTTCCGCAATAGAGCCCCCTCTGTCCTGATCCATTTTACATTCGAAATCGCGCTGCTGTCGAGACGCCTCCCTTTTTACGCCGTCTCTGCCCGAAGTCACTCCTCTGCCAGCAGGTCCCGCAGCTTTTGCAGGCTGCGGCGCTCCAGCCGCGAGACCTGGACCTGCGATACCTGTAAGATGCGGGCGGTCTGCTCCTGCGTCAACCCCTTGAAAAAACGCAGGAGAATGGTCTTCCGTTCTTTCTCCGGCAGTGCGTCGATGGCGTCCCGCAGGGCGATACGCTCCACCAGAGAGACGCTGGGCTCCTCGGCACATAGTGTGGACTCCAGCGTCAGGCCCTCCGCGGTCTCCTGCTGCAGAGAGTCCGGTGCGATCAGCGCCAGATCCACGGCGGCGATCTCCTCCGGTGTCATGCCGGTCTCCGCTGCCAGCTGTGACAGCTTTGGCTCACAGCCCAGACGCCCTTGCAGCCGTTCCCGTGCCGCCCAAAGTGTCTGCCCCTTTTCCCGCATGGTGCGGCCCACTTTTACCGGACCGTCATCCCGGAGGAACCGACGTATCTCGCCGGCGATTTTCGGCACGGCATAGGTGGAAAACTGCGTCCCGTATGTGAGGTCAAACCCCTTTACAGCCTTTACAAAACCGATGCACCCCAACTGATACAGGTCATCCGTCTCCACACCGCAACCATTGTAACGACGGACGATGGACCAGATCAATCCCGCGTTCTCCGTCAGCAGCTGCGCCTCCGCCCGGTCATCGCCCTGCTGGGCCCGTTCCAGCAGTGCCAGCCGGTCGCTCATCGTATCGCCAGCCGCGGCGCGATCCGTTTACGCATCTGCACTGTGGTCCCCTTTCCCGGAACAGACCGCACTACCAACCGATCCGTGAAGCTCTCCATAATCGTAAAGCCCATGCCGCTGCGCTCGCTGCCGCCGGTGGTATACATGGGACGGCGGGCCTGCTCCACATTTTCGATACCGCGCCCCCAGTCGCGGATCGTGATCTCCAGCATCCCCCCTTTCAATATTTTCAGCTTCATCACCACCTTACCCAACTGATCCGGATAGGCGTGGACGATGGCGTTGGTCACCGCCTCGCTGACGGCAGTCTTGATGTCCCCCAGCTCATCCAGTGTGGGGTCCAGTTGGGCGGCAAAGCCTGCCGCCGCCACCCGCGCAAACCCCTCGTTGCTGCTGCGGCTCAGGAATTCCAGTGTCACGTAGTTTTCAGCTCGTGTCATATTATGTACTCCCTCCTCAAACGATCGTCACCATGCGTCCGACGCCCGATGCTTCGAACACCTTTCTTGGCTGCTGCGCCACATGATACAGCGTTACGGCGCCGCCCAGCTCCCGCATCCGCTGCCAACCCCGCAGCGCCACGGCGATGCCGGAGCTGTCCATAAATGTGACGCCGGAAAAATCCAGCACCAGCGACAGCGGCAGCGTCCGCTCGATCTCGCGCTCCAGATTTTCCAGCAGTCCTTTTGCCCCATGGTGGTCCAACTCGCCGACCAGAAAGAATGTCAACGTTTGGCCCTCGTGTTTTGCCGATACTTCCATTTGAACGCTCCTTTTTCTTTGGTGTGTGCCGCAGGCCGTGCCTGCCAGAAAAAACTCCGCGGTTCGATGTTCTGCGTTGATTATAGACTATCCGACGCGCGGAATTTGTCGAAACCCGTCAGAAGGGCGAAAAATTTTGGAAAGCACCATGTTTTTCGGCGCCGGAACGGCGGTCGATCCAGCACAGCGAGCGAGCCGTGTATATAGCGCATATTTCCGTTTGCGGACAAACAAAAAAGACGCCTTTCGGCGTCTTTTTTGTTTGTCCGGCCCTGCACACGGCGGGCTGGGCTTTGCTTTCGTTTTTACATCAGAATAACTGTGAAGCACTATGGCTTTACAGCTTCATCGCCGCAGCAGAGTCATCCAGCTTGGCGATAAGCGCCCGGGCCTTTTCGGCCTTTTCGCGCTCTGCGTTGACCACGTTCTCCGGGGCACGAGAGGTGAAGGACTCGTTGGCCAGCTTGGCCTCGATGCGCTGGAGGTTCTCCTCCGCCTTTTTGCGCTCGGTGGCGATGCGCTCCAGCTCCTTGGCGATGTCCACCAGCTCCGCCATGGGCATATACACCGTGGCGTCGTGGGTGGCGACGGTCACCATGCCGGTCAGGTCGGCAGGCGCGGCGGTCAGCACCGTCAGCTCGCTGGCGTAGGCCATGCGGGTGATGAAGTGTGCGCCCAGCTGATAGTTCTCCGGCTGCGCCGTGACAAGGATGACCTGGGCCTTGCGGCTGGGCGGCACGTTCATCTCGGCGCGGCGGGCGCGGATGGCGGAGATTGCGTCCTTGACGGCCTCCATAGCGGCCTCGGCCTCCGGGAAGTGCAGCGCGTCCTGATACTCCGGCCACTCGGCGGAGATGAGGTACCGGCCCTCGTGGGGCAGCGCCTGCCAGATCTCCTCGGTGATGAAGGGCATGAACGGGTGCAGCAGTTCCAGGATACGCAGCAGCACATAGCACAGCACATTCTCGGCGGCCTTCTTTGCCTGCGCATCCTCGCCGTTCAGGCGGGTCTTGGTCAGCTCGATATACCAGTCGCAGTAGGTGTCCCAGATGAAGTCGTAGATCTTGGCGGAGGCAACGCCCAGCTCGTAGGCCTCCAGATTGTCGGTGACCTCGCGGATCAGGGTATTCAGCTTGCTGAGGATCCATTTGTCCTCCAGCTCCAGCTTCTCGGGCAGCTCGACCTTGTCGATGGACAAGTTCATCATGACGAAGCGGCTGGCATTCCAGATTTTATTGGCAAAGTTACGCATGGCTTCGCACTTCTCAACGAAGAAACGCATATCATTGCCGGGGCTGTTACCGGTGATCAGGTTGAAGCGCAGAGCGTCTGCGCCGTACTTCTCGGCCATCTCAAGGGGGTCAATTCCGTTGCCCAGGGACTTGGACATCTTGCGGCCCTTGTCATCGCGGACAAGGCCGTGGATGAACACGGTCTTGAAGGGCTCCTTCTTCATCTGCTCCATGCCGGAGAAGATCATGCGGGCCACCCAGAAGAAGATAATGTCGTAGCCGGTGACCATGACGGAGGTGGGATACCAGTACTTCAGGTCGGCGGCATCCGTGTCAGGCCAGCCCAGGGTGGAGAAGGGCCACAAAGCGGAGCTGAACCAGGTGTCCAGCACGTCCTCCTCGCGGGTCAGGTGTGTGCAGCCGCACTTTTCACACTTGGTGGGATCCTCACGGCTGACATTGATGTGGCCGCACTCGTCGCAGTACCATGCGGGAATCTGGTGGCCCCACCACAGCTGGCGGGAGATACACCAGTCATGGACGTTCTCCATCCAGTTGATATAGGTCTTGGTGAAGCGCTCAGGCACGAACTTGA